>Ga0182793_1000807_pt1 | contig 21671 bp, 22 predicted proteins | sample Passage237A_FD_130498 | JGI IMG/M metagenome (GOLD analysis project Ga0182793, IMG submission 130498) | Cellulose adapted compost microbial communities from Newby Island Compost Facility, Milpitas, CA, USA - Passage2 37A (version 2) (version 2) ... | reverse complement strand
CCCTCTGGTCTATCGCCTGAAGCAGGCAATGCCGGAACTGGAAATCATCATCAATGGCGGCATCACCACGCTTGATGAAGCGGAAGCTCATCTCGCGTATGTGGATGGCGCGATGCTTGGTCGCGCGGCCTATCAAAATCCCTATCTGCTGGCCGAAGTCGATACGCGCTTCTATGGCGAGGCGCGCCCGCCGCTTTCGCGCCATGAAGTGCTTGAAGCCTTCCTCCCTTATGTGCAAAGAGAGCTTGCGCAGGGAACGCATCTTCACGCGATGTCGCGGCACATACTGGGTCTTTTCCAGGGGCAGCCCGGCGCACGCGCTTTCCGGCGTCATATTTCAGAGAATGCCCCACGCCCCGGCGCGGGTGTTGATGTCATCCGCGATGCAATGGCGCTGGTATCCCGTGATCAACCCGTCCTTGCTGCCCAGTAGAGTGAAAATCCGGTCATGAATATCGAAGCGATGTCGCTCCTCGAACTCGCGCCCTTCGCGGCGGGGCTTGCCGTTACCGGCCTCATCGCCGGTGTGCTGGCGGGGCTGCTCGGTGTGGGCGGCGGCATCGTCATTGTGCCGGTGCTCTATCATGTGTTCACACTGCTGGGCATCGATGAAGCGGTGCGGATGCATCTTGCTGTTGGCACATCGCTCGGCACGATCATCCTCACTTCTATCCGCTCTGTTCGCGCACATGCGAAAAAGGGAGCGGTGGATTGGGAGATGCTCAGAAGCTGGGCGCTGCCCATTCTGCTTGGTGTCGGTTTCGGTACGGTGATCGCGGCCTGGGTCAGCGGGGATGCGCTCACGGGCATCTTTGCCAGCATTGCATTGCTCGTGGCGGCCAATCTGGCGTTCGGCAAGGAAAGCTGGCGTCTTGGCACGCACCTGCCGAGCAAGCCGATGCAGTTCTCGGTTGCGGGCGTCATCGGTGTGCTCTCTGCGCTGATGGGCATTGGCGGCGGAACATTCGCGGTGAGCTTCATGACGCTCTATGGCAAGGATGCGCGCGAGGCAGTCGCCACCTCATCGGGCCTCGGCGTGCTCATTGCGGTGCCTGCGGTGATCGGTTTCATCTGGGCGGGCTGGGATGATCCGGCACTGCCGCCTTTCAGTATCGGCTATGTGAACCTTGTCGGCATTGCGCTCATTGCGCCGCTCTCGGTTCTTGCGGCACCCTGGGGTGCGGCGCTTGCCCATGCGATCAGCCAGAAAGCGCTTATCCGCGCCTTCGCGCTTTTCCTCGCCATTACCTCGGTGCAGATGTTCTACCGGCTCTTTGCCTGATCCTCAGGAAAGAAACCACGCAGCGATGCGGGTATTTTCTTCGGACGGGTAAGTGTGCGAGAGGTCTGCAATCTCGCGATAGGTAACGCGCGCGCCCGCCGCTGAAAGCTCGGCCTGCGCCCGCCGCGCCATGTCGGCGGCGAACATCCAGTCGAGCGCGCCATGCGTGATGTAAACCGGCAGGCCCCCAAGGCGCGAAGGAGAGGCGACCCCCATCAACATGGAATGCCACGCCGCAGAAACAGGCGCGAGATGGGTGAACGGCCCACCCGCAAGCCCCGCGAGATAGGTGAAGGTGCCACCATCGCTCATGCCGGTGAGAAGAATGCGCGAGCTGTCCACATTCCACCGCTCGCTCACATGCGCCATCATCCGCGCAAGGCTCGCGCGGTCCTGCTCCGGCTCCATGAGCGACCATGTAGCATCAAGCGATGTAGGCGAGAGTAGAAGACAACCGCGCGAGCGCGCCGTGCGAAGCCAGCTCCAGAGGAAGCCGCGCCCATGCCCGCTACCGCCATGACACGCAATGATGAGTGGAGAGGCTTGCGCCGGATCATAATTCTCCGGCACATAGAGTGAGAAGCCGCCGCGCTGGCCCTTGCTATTTCCGAAGTGATGGACGCCTGCATCGTCGCGCGCCGCACCTTCTGCAAGCTGGCCGATCAGTGCGGCATCGTTCCGCGCGTCATCATCAAGGAAGAAGCGGCTCACGGGCGGTAGCATGGGCGAGACGGGGTAGAGCGCTTCCATCGCGCGCGGCACATGCCGGAGCGCGCGATAGGCGGCGAAGACCGGCCCGCCGATGGCGGCGGCGTCACGCTCATTCGCGGCAATATGCAAGCCGTCAAACGCTGCTTCGGCCTCACTCGTTGCCTCGCCAATATGCGTGGCAAAGCGGTTGAACTCTTCAGGCCATTCCACCGCGTCAAAAGCGACACGCGCTGCCTTCAGCTTCGCCGCAATGGGTGCTGCCTGTTCAGCGAGGGAAGGCAGAAGCGGTGGATGCAGATGCCGCGCGATAAAGCCGAGCGCATCCAGGCCTTGCAGCAGCGCGGGCAGAAGCGTGTCCACCGCGTCGATCAGCTTTTCCTGATGTGACATCGATGGGGACTCCCCGCCCGGTCATCAAAGCGCGCTTGCTTCAAATCTTCTGATCGTACTCACCCACTTCCGGCTGGGCGGAGAGGTGTTTGTCGATCTCGGAGAACATGGCGCGCATGTTTGCTTCCGATGCCGGACTTTCCACCACGACCACGAGGCCCGGCTTGTTGGAGGAGGCACGGACAAGGCCCCATGTGCCGTCTTCCACCGTCACGCGCACGCCGTTCACCGTTACCACGTCGCGGATTTTCTGGCCGAGAAGCGGCTCGCCCTTTTTTGCCATGGTGGTGAAAAGCGACACCATCCGCTCCACGACTTCATATTTCTTTTCGTCGGAGCAATAGGGCGACATTGTGGGCGAGCCCCATGTCTTGGGCAGCGCCTCGCGCAGATCGGACATTTTCTTGTCCGGGTTGCGGTCCAGCATATCGCAGATTGCAATGGCGGAAACGAGCCCGTCATCATAGCCGCGCCCGATGGGCGGGTTGAAGAAATAGTGGCCGGACTTCTCAAAGCCCACCAGCGCCTTCAGTTCATGCGCGCGCCGCTTGATATAGGAGTGGCCGGTTTTCCAGTAATCTGTCTTTGCACCATTTGCGATGAGCACGGGGTCGGTCAGGAAGAGGCCGGTTGATTTCACATCAACCACAAACTGGGCATTCGGGTGCCGGGCGGAAAGGTCGCGCGCAAGCATGACGCCCACCTTGTCCGCGAAAATTTCCTCGCCCGTATTGTCCACCACGCCGCAGCGGTCGCCATCGCCGTCAAAGCCAAGGCCGACATCCGCGCCCGTTTCCAGAACCTTCGCGCTCAACGCGTGAAGCATCTCCATATCTTCCGGGTTCGGATTATAGCGCGGAAAGGTGTAGTCGAGCTCGCAGTCAAGCGGGATCACCTCAACGCCAATACCCTCCAGCACTTTCGGCGCGAAGGCGCCCGCCGTGCCATTACCGCAGGCGGCAACAACGCGGAGCTTGCGCTTGATCTTCGGGCGGTCGGTGAGATCGGTGATATAGCGTGCCGCCATGTCTTCCACACGGATATAGCGCCCGCCATCGCGGGGGGCGCCATTGCCGGAAAGCACAATCTCTTTCAGCCGGGACATTTCATCCGGGCCGAAGGTGAGCGGCCGCTGCGCGCCCATCTTCACGCCGGTCCAGCCATTCTCATTGTGGCTCGCTGTCACCATCGCAACGCAGGGCACATCAAGGGCGAACTGCGCGAAATAGGCGACGGGTGAAAGTGCGAGGCCGATATCATGCACCTCGCAGCCCGCATTCATCAGCCCGATGATAAGCGCCTGCTTGATGGAGGCGGAGTAGGAGCGGAAGTCATGCCCCACCGCAATGGCAGGGCGCACACCCATTTCATGAATCAGCGTCCCAAGCCCAAGCCCCAGCGCCTGCACGCCGACAAGGTTGATCTCCTTCTCGAAGAGCCAGCGCGCGTCATATTCACGAAAACCATTGGGAGAGACGAGCGGCAGATTTTCGAATTCGGGTGTATTGGGCTTCAGATCAGCGCGGGGCTTCAGCGTCATGTCGTCTCCGGAAGGCGGAATTGCTGGAAAGTAGCGTTTATATACTCAAACAGCGGGGCGGGGATAAGTTGCGATGTAATTGTGTGAGGCGGGATTGCGGCGGCAGTTGGGCGTTATTGCCGGAGCACGAGGCGTTCGCCGCGCACTTCCACCGCATCAAGGCGGCCAAGAAAGCTCATGCCGAGAAGCGAGGTGCCAAGCCCCTCACCTTGGGTGACGGAAGCGCGCACATCGCGCAACTCGATCCCGCCGACGGTGACGCGATCAAGTATGATCCGCGCGGCGTAGATCGTGCCATTCGCTGTCTGATAGGGGGTGGAGTAGGCGAGGGATTGCAGGTCGATGCCGAGGCGGCGTGCGTCGGCTGCGGTAAGGGCTACATCGCTCGCGCCGGTATCCACCATGAAGCGGATATGCGTGCCATTGATCAGCGCGTCTGCATGGAAATGCCCGGTGCGGTCACGCAAGAGATAGGCAGTTCCCGGCTCCCTCTCGACAGGTGCAGAGGGCACAAGCTCGGACTGGACCCGCTGGCCCATATCCGAAAAGACATCCCGGTAGGAATAGCCGATCACCAGTACCAGCCCGATCGCCACCCAGGCCAGCGCCTGTTTCAGTGCCACGCCCGCCCGTTCCCGCCATCCAAGCGCGAGGCTTCCGCCGACAAGACCGAGTAAGAGCAGGCTGTGGACGAGCCGCATCTGGCTGTTTTCGCTCTCCAGTGCGCCGGGAAAGCGGTTGAAGAGAAACAGCACCAATGCCGCCACGCCGAGCAGAAAGAAGGCAGCCCATGTCCAGTTGTTTCGTTTCATAGGATGAGCCTAGCGCAGGAGGGTGAGAAAAGCGTAATGACGCGGGTTGAATAAGCCGCGAGACATGCCCTTATTTACATGCTAGGTTGCATTTTGAAGATAATTATCAAGCAAAATTTGTGAAATGAGCGAAGGCAAGGTCATATCCCTGACGGGCACACGCACGGGCTCTTCCGCACCGGAAGGGTCCGCGGAGGCTGTTTCGCGCCTTGCCTTGCCTGCCTTCGAGCCCGGCTGGGTCTGGCTTGTGGGGGCAGGGCCGGGCGATCCGGGCCTTCTCACGCTTCATGCGCTCAATGCGCTCCAGCAGGCAGATGTCGTTGTCTATGACGCGCTGGTGGATGAAACCGTTCTCCAGTTCGCAAAGCCCGGTGCGAAACTTGAATATTCCGGCAAGCGCGGTGGCAAGCCGAGTCCGAAGCAGCGCGATATCTCCGCGCGGCTGGTGGAGCTTGCCCGCAAGGGATTGCGCGTGCTGCGCCTCAAGGGGGGCGACCCCTTCGTCTTTGGTCGCGGCGGCGAAGAAGCATTGGCGCTTGTTGATGCCGGTATTCCGTTCCGCATCGTTCCCGGCGTCACGGCCGGGGTGGGCGGCCTTGGCTATGCGGGTATTCCCGTCACCCATCGCGATGTGAACCATGCCGTCACCTTCATCACCGGCCATGTGGCAGGTGGTGCGGTGCCGGGGCATCTCGACTGGCCCTCCATCGCGAGGGGCTCGCCCGTCATCGTGCTCTATATGGCGCTCTCTCATCTGGACACGATTGCGACGCTGCTCATTGAAAATGGCCGCCGCGCGGATGAGCCTGTCGCCCTTGTCCGCAATGCCACGCTGAAAGATCAGGCCGTGCTGGAGACGACGCTCGGTCGGGCTGCGGAAGATGTGGCCCGCACCGGCTTCAAGGCCCCTGCCATCATCGTGATCGGCGATGTGGTGAAACTCCGCGAAGGCCTCGACTGGCTCGGCGCCCTCGAAGGTCGCGTCCTCAACCGCGACCCGCTGAACCTCCGCACAAAACAGGATGCCGGCTGAGGCAGCCAGCTTGCGCTTCTCCCTCCCATTTCCTATGGAGGCTTCATCAATCATGAAGCCAGAGGTGCCGCATGTCGGACGAAACCAGAGACAGCAACGGAAATGTTCTCGCGGATGGCGACAGCGTCACCGTCATCAAGGATCTGAAGGTCAAGGGAAGCTCGGTCACGCTGAAGCGTGGCACGCTCATCAAGAATATCCGCCTCACGGGTGATCCGACGCATATCGAATGCAATGCGCCCAAGGTGAAGGGCATTGTTCTCAAGACGGAATTCTTGAAGAAGGCGTGACAGCCCGCGTCAGGCGGCCCGTCTGAAAAGAATTTATCGTCCTTCCATATTCCGCTTTCATACGGATCAGGATTCGTTTCTGGGAAGGGCGGTCATGTTCCGTTTCTGGCTCCAATTTCATCCGCTGCTCATCCTCTGTGTGATGATCGGTGTCTTCACGGTTTCCGGTGCTGTCATTCATTGGCTGCAATGTTATTCGCGCTGGCGTGAGCGTCTCGCGAATGCAGCGCTTGGCCTGCCGACTTTCGTTTCCATCTCGACGCTTTTTGCATTGTTCGCGGCTTTCCTGCTCGCGGACACAATGGAACGGCATATGACGGCGCAGCGCGCGGTGGATATGGAGGCAGGCGCGCTGCTCGGCCTCATGGTCGGCAGCGCTTCAATGGAGGAGGGCGGCCAGGAAATTCGCACCGCCATTCGCGACTATGGGCGCCTTGTCGTGGATGAGGAATGGCCGGCCATGCGCAAGGAGCAGGCAAGCGCGAGTGCCGCTCAGGCTCTTCTTGCGGTGATGCGCATCGTTTCCGACCTGCCGCCGCGCGAAGGCGTATCAACCGCCGTGCATGGCCACATGCTGTCGCTTTCCCAGCAGGTGGTTGACGCGCGGGCCAGCCGCCTTGCGACCGTCACGACCCATTTTCAGAGCTTTTCATGGACGGCGCTTTTTCTGCTCGGCATGCTCACGCAATTCGTTCTCGGCATGGGTTTTCTGGAGCGCGCGGCATCGAATCGCACGGTTATCGTGCTTTTCAGTCTCGCCGCTGTGATTGCGCTCTGGCTCATCGCCATTCAGGACAATCCGTTCCGGGGGCCGAGAGGGGTATCTGCTGAGCAGATACTCTCGGTTCTCGAGATGCCGGATAGCTGACAGTCAGGTGTCGAGAGCGTCCCGGATTTTTGCAAGCGCCTCGTCAGGGGAGGTCGCCTTGAAGCCGAGCGTGCCGATCCGGCGCGGCAGGTCGCGCAGTATGATGTCGCGCTCCGCATCGCTCATGGCGCTCCAGCCTGCGATTTCCTTCAGTGTCCGGCCACAGCCCCGGCAGATATTCGCGCGCCCGTCCACCGCGCAAAGGCGCAGGCAAGGGCTCTTTATGGGGCTCTGCTGTGACAAGGGGTTCTCCGCGCGCATGTGAAAGAGTATAGAGCGCCTACTGTCCTTTCATGTGAGATCAGAGGCGTCAATGTCCCGCGCCGCGACCGGCCTGCCTTTCGACGATATCCGCAATCTTCTCGACGGGCTGCCGCCCGCCGATGAGGAGGCGCGCGCCGCCGTTGCCGCGCGCACATCGGCGCTTGCCGTAGCGGAGGGGGCGCTTGGCCGCATCACCGAGATAGCGGGGTGGGTGGCGGCCTGGGCTTCGATGGCAAAGCCCACGGTTACGCGGCCCCTGATTGCGATTTTTGCCGGTACTCATGGCGTTGCAGCAGCAATTCCGGGGGCGGTGCCCGATGCCACGCACCGTCTGGTCGAGCTTTATGCAGCCGGTGGCGCGCCGGTGAACCAGCTTGCGCTGGGTGCGGAGGCGGGCCTCAAGGTCTTTGATCTCGCGCTCGACATGCCTGTGCCGGATATTCGCTCCGAAGAGGCACTGTCGGAGGCGGTCTGTGCGGCCACCATGGCCTTCGGCATGGAGGCGATTGCAGGCGGGACGGATCTTTTGTGCGTCGGCGCGGCAGGTGAGGGCGGGCGTATTGCTGCCGCCGCTCTTGCCGCAGCCCTTCTGGGCGGCAAGCCGGAAGACTGGACGGCGCCCGGCGAACCCTATGCGGTTGATGCTGTGGCCGCCGCGCTCGCAACCCATGAGGGACGGATTTCCGATCCGCTGGAGGCGCTGCGCCGTGTCGGCTCCCGGGAACTGGCGGCAATCGCCGGTGCCATTCTTGCGGCACGCTATCAGCGCATCCCGGTCCTGCTTGACGGCTTTGTCACCTGTGCGGCGGCGGCGCTTCTCTGGAAACTGAAGCCTTCCGCGCTCGACCATTGCCTTGCCGCCCATGCGAGTGGGGATCCCGCCCATGCCCGGCTTCTGGACGCCATCGGCAAGCGCCCGCTCCTCGAAACCGGCATGACGCTGGAGGAAGGGGCAGGGGCAGCGCTTGCGCTCGGATTCGTGAAATCCGCTCTTGCGGTGCATGGCGGAACGGTCACGCGCGACAAGCTTTGAGAGCTTTTCCGGGTGGCCTGACCGTTCATCCCTGCACAGCGCGCCGTTCGCCGCTTACGATAGGGCACGCTTGCAACAGGGGATGGTGCGACTATTATCACCGCCAAAATGCACAAACCCGATGCGGGGGCGCCTGGGGTCAGCGGAACCGGATTCTGCCGACATTCGCCCGCGCGGGGGTACAGTCAGGGCTGATTGCGCGGCGGCCACCGCTCGCGCATCGGCCGTTCAGGAGTTTGACGTATGGATATGAGCTTTTCCCCCGATGAACTCGCGTTCCGCGACGAAGTGCGGGAGTTCATTGCCAACAACTATCCGCAGGAGCTGAAAGGCGCCCGTCGCGGTGAGATGACGAAGGATGAAATCCTCGCCTGGCACCGCATCCTCTATAAGAAGGGGTGGGTCGCGCCGCATTGGCCGAAGGAATATGGCGGGACAGGCTGGTCCATCACCCAGCGTTACATCTGGAACGAGGAGAATGCGCGCGCCGAGACGACGCCGCTGCTTCCCTTCGGCCTCGCCATGGTTGGCCCGGTGATCTACACCTTCGGCAATGAAGAGCAGAAAAAGCGCTTCCTGCCGCGTATTCTGTCGGGTGACGACTGGTGGTGTCAGGGCTATTCCGAGCCGGGTTCGGGGTCGGACCTCGCCAGCCTGCGCACCCGCGCCGTGCGTGAGGGCGACTACTACATCGTCAACGGTTCCAAGACATGGACGACGCTCGCCCAGCATGCGGACTGGATGTTCTGCCTCGTCCGTACGGACCCCGAGGCGAAGCAGCAGGAAGGCATCTCCTTCCTTCTGATCGACATGAAGACGCCGGGCATCACCGTGCGCCCCATCATCACGATGGACGGCTCGCATGAGGTAAACGAAGTCTTCCTTGAAGATGTGAAGGTTCCTGCCGAAAACCTGATCGGCGAGGAAAACAAGGGCTGGACCTATGCGAAGTTCTTGCTCGGCAATGAGCGGTCGGGCATCGCGGGCGTGGCGCGCTCCAAGAAGGCGATTGAACGCCTGAAGAAGCTCGCCGGTGCAGAACTTGTGGATGGCACGCCGCTCATCAAGACGGATGAGTTCGCGCGCAAGGTAGCGGAAGTCGAGATTGAGCTTTCCGCGCTTGAGGTGACGGAGCTTCGCACCCTTGCCGCCGAGAGCAAGGGACGCGGCCCCGGCCCGGAAGCCTCCATTCTCAAGATCAAGGGCACGGAAATCCAGCAGCGTATCACCGAGCTTGCGCTGGAAGCGGTGGGCAATTACGCCTTTGTTGAAGCACCGCGCCTCAACGTGACGGGCAATGAATTCGTGCCCGGACCCGAAGGCTCGCAGGGCGTCGCGCAGGATTATTTCAATATGCGCAAGACCTCGATTTATGGTGGATCGAACGAGATCCAGCACAACATCATCGCAAAAATGGTGCTCGGCCTTTAAGGGTCGCAAGGGCACTCAAAAACATCACCACGAGGGAAGGTCGGAAGAGATGGATTTTTCGTTCACCGAGGAGCAAACCCTGCTCCGCAACACCGTGCAGAGCCTGCTCAGCGACAAATATGATTTCGAGACACGCCGCAAGGTGGCGAAGTCGGCTGAAGGTTGGCGTCCTGAAATCTGGGCGCAGTTCGCGGAACTTGGCCTTCTCGCGGCTCCATTCTCCGAAGAGCAGGGCGGTCTTGGCGGTGGTGCCATCGAAACCATGATCGTCATGGAAGAGTTCGGCCGTCACCTTGTCATCGAGCCTTACCTCGAAACTGTTGTCATCGCGGGCGGTTTCCTGCGTGAAGGCGGCTCGGCCGCGCAGCAGGAAGCGCATATCCCCGGCATTATCGGCGGCGAAACGGTCTGGGCCTTCGCCTATGCCGAGCCGCAGGGCCGCTACAACCTCGCCGACCTCACCACCACGGCGAAGAAGGACGGTTCGGGCTATGTCATCAACGGTTATAAGGCCGTTGTTCTCGGCGCGCCCTGGGCACAGAAGCTCATCGTGACGGCCCGCACCTCGGGCGGCCAGCGCGACCGCGACGGCGTGTCGGTGTTCATCGTGGACAAGTCGGCTGCCGGCGTTTCGACGCGCGACTACCCGACGGTCGATGGCCGCCGCGCTTCGGAAATCACCTTTGAAAATGTGAAGGTCGATGCGGATGCGCTGATCGGCGAAGAGGGCAAGGGTCTGCCGCTCGTCGAGAAGATCACGGATCAGGCAATCGCTGCTCTTGCGGCGGAAGCCACGGGCTGCATGAAGGAACTCAACACCGCGACCGTCGAATACTGCAAGACGCGCAAGCAGTTCGGCGTGCCGATCGGCAAGTTCCAGGTTCTGCAGCACCGCATGGTCGATATGTTCATGGCCTATGAGCAGTCCGTCTCCATGACCTACATGGTGAACCTGAAGCTCGATGAAGACGCAGCCGAACGCACACGCGCCGCCGCAGGCGCCAAGGTGCAGATCGGCAAGGCTGGCCGTTTCGTTGGTCAGCAGGCCGTGCAGCTTCATGGCGGCATGGGCATGACCGACGAACTCAATGTCGGCCACTACTTCAAGCGCCTGACGATGATCGACACGCAGTTCGGCAATGTCGATTACCAGTTGAAGCGCTACGCCGACGCCGCCTGATTGGCGAGACAGTGAAACGATCAAGGCCGCTCTTCGGAGCGGCCTTTTTCTTTGGTGGAGAGGCGGCGTCTACCGCCACGCTGAACAGGATCAGGCGCTGCGCGCCATTGCGGTGCGCACGCGCAGTCGCTGTTCGGGCAGCACGCATTCAGCCTGCGTGCCCTTGCCGAGCTGGCTCGTAAGCTCGAAGCGTCCGCCATGCACCGCAAGCAGGCCCTTCACGATGGAGAGGCCAAGGCCCGATCCCTTGCCCGGCTGGGCAAGACCGGATGCGCCCTGCGTGAATGCCTGCAACACTTTCTCGATTTCCGATTCCGCAATGCCCGGCCCGTTGTCGTGAATGCCGAAGCGCAGTTCGCCATTCTCTTCCATGCGGATGAACATGAGAACGGAGCTTTCCGGCGGCGAGAACTTCACGGCATTGGTCAGCAGGTTGATCCATATCTGACGGAGCGCGCGGGCATCGCCATAGACGATGGGCAAATTCGCATCGAACTGCGAAACGATGGTCACGCGCTGGGCCTGGGCCCGAATTTCGAGAATACGGCGGCAATCTTCTGCCACCTGAACGAGATCAATATCTTCTTCGGTGATCTGGTAGCGGCCCGCCTCAATGCGCGACAGGTCGAGCACATCATTGATGAGGCCGAGCAGATGCTGGCCGGAACGATGAATGTCGTGCGCATATTCTTTATAGGTTGGAATGGCGTGCTTGCCGAAGATTTCGGAAGCCATCACTTCCGAGAATCCGATGATCGCATTGAGCGGCGTGCGAAGCTCATGGCTCATATTGGCAAGGAAATGCGATTTGGCGCGGTTTGCTTCTTCGGCGCGCGCGCGCGCCAGATCCGATTCGCGCTTTGCTTTGAAGATTTGCTCGATCAGGCCGGACTTGTCTTCCCGCAGCGTGATCGAGTGCAGCATGATGGCGTTCAGCCGCGACGTAAGCTGGGCAAGAAGCAGCATAAACAGAACAAGCACGGCAGCGAGCATGATGGAAAGCACATCGCCATAGAGCGAGAGCCGAATACAGACCACGCCCACAATGGGGATCATGGTTGTGTAGAAGATCGGCATGTAGCAGGCGGTGATGAGCGCCGCAGGGGCAAGACCGACAAGCGGGGCGCAGAGCACGAAAGCCTGCAGCATCGGATTATCAGGCACCCAGTAAAAGAGGACGGGTGATGACATCGACGCCGCAAAGAGGACCGATGCAATCCTGAAACGGCGTTCCCAATAGGGAATGTCTTCCGCTGCGTGCGTATTCTGCCGGAATTCCGTAACCGTGCGCCGGTTGTACCATGTCGAGAAGAACATCGCCGCAACCGGAGGCAGCAGCCAGTACCACTCGATCACATTGATGAAGCAGCAGGCATAGAGCGCCATCAGGGCCGGGAAAACATAGGGCACCGGCATTTTCTGGCTTTCGACCAGCATGCGTATTTGCTCGATGCGGGCCGAAGGAGAGAGTCGCGGCGGTGTCAGCGGCAGGATGAAGGAGAGGAGACGTTTCAGCACGCCGGCATCCGGCGCTATGTCATGCGGCGGCGGGCTGCCGAAAGGTGTCCCCTCGGATGCCTCGAACTCGCGCCGTATATTCCCGATGGTCATACCAGTTACCTTGAGCCCGCCCCGCCGCCCTTTGCGCAACAAGCGCATCCAGCGGAATCATCTCACTGGGCAAAGTTCGACTAAAAGTCTTAATAAGGCTTTCCGAGACATGGTTAAAACGGAGATTGTGCCCAACAAGGCCGGTTTTTACGCAAGCGCCCGTATGTGCGATAAGGCGTCCAACAGATGAACAAAAGGGGAGGCCGTCAGGCATGAGCGATCCGTTGATTTTCGAGAAAGAGGGCCCGGTCGTAACCCTCACCATCAACAGGCCCGAAAGCCGCAATCCGCTGGGTGCGCCGGAGGATGCGGAGAATTTCTCGGCCGCTGCCGCCCGGATCAATGCTGACCGCGAGGTCCGTTGCGTGATTCTGACGGGTGCCGGAAAAGCGTTCTCGGCTGGCGGCAATGTAAAGGCCATGCGCGAGGGCGGGGACGGCTTTGGCGGCCCCGGTGTCCATATTCGGGAACGCTACCGCAATGGCATCCACCGCATCGTGAAGTCCGTATGGGGCATCGAGGTGCCGGTCATCGCCGCCGTCAACGGCCCGGCGATCGGTCTCGGCAATGACGTGGCCTGCCTTGCCGATACGCGCATTGCGGCAGATACCGCCATTTTCGGCGCGACCTTTCTCAAGATCGGCCTGATTCCGGGCGATGGCGGCGCCTGGCTGCTGCCGCGCATCATCGGCATGGCGCGCGCTTCCGAGCTTCTTTACACGGGCGACACGATTGATGCCGCGACCGCCCGCGAATGGGGCCTTGTCTCCGAAGTCGTGCCGGCGGCGGAGCTGATGGACAGGGCGCGTGCCGTGGCTGCCAAGATCTGCAATCAGGCGCCGGATGTGCTGCGCATGACAAAGCAGCTTCTCCGCCAGGGCATGCTCACCAATTTCGATACGATCATGGAGCTCTCCGCCTCCATGCAGGCGCTGGCGCACCATACGGAAGACCATATGGAAGCACTGGATGCCTTCTTCGAGAAGCGGGCACCAAGCTACAAAGGCCAGTAAGCGGATCGATCACCTGTCCGAAACTGAACAGGCGCAGGGCAGGCGGCGAACAGAATGCGGCAGGGCGCGCATTGATGCGCGCCCGCTTTGCCCCTAAAGTTCCCCGCAATCAGAAAACAAGGGCAGCCGCCCAGCAACACGGGAGTGGAACATGAGCATCATCGGAATCGTCGCCACCCTGCCGGTCCAGCCTGGCAAGGAAGCGGAATTTGAGAAGGTCTTCGGCGAGCTGCGCCAGAAGGTGAAGGCGAACGAGAAGGGCTGCCTCCAGTATGACTTCTTCAAGTCCAAGTCGGAGCCGTCCACCTACATCGTCATGGAGCAGTACGCCACGCAGGCTGACCTTGATGCACATGGCAAGACGGATTATTTCCGTGCCGCCGGCCCCGCCCTCGGAGCCGTTCTCGGTGGTGCGCCTTCTCTCCAGTTCCTCGACAAGGTCGAGTAATTATTTGCCGGGCCGATACCGGCCAAGAACGGAAGATTGACTATGGATCTCGCATTCAGCAAGGAAGACGAGGCTTTCCGGCAGGAAGTTCGCCAGTTCATCGAAGAGCATTACACGCCGGAAATGCGACGGCTGCATGCCCGTTCGAAGCATGGCTACATCACCAAGGAAGCCCATATCCAGTGGCAGAAGTCGCTCGCGAAAAAGGGCTGGCTTGCGCCGAACTGGCCCAAGGAATATGGCGGGCCGGGCTTCACCCAGTCCCAGAAATATATCTTCAATGTGGAAATGGGCCGTGCGGGCGTTCCGCACACCATTCCCTTCGGGCCGACAATGGTGGCGCCCGTCATCATGAAGTTCGGGACGCCGGAGCAGAAGAAGCGCTTCCTTCCCGACATTCTCGAAACGAATGTGCTCTGGTGTCAGGGCTATTCGGAGCCTGGTTCGGGGTCGGACCTCGCGTCCCTGAAGACCAAGGCGGAGGACAAGGGCGACCATTTCCTCGTCAATGGTTCGAAGATCTGGACCTCGGTTGCTCAGTGGGCGGACTGGATTTTCTGTCTCGTGCGCACCTCGAATGAGGGCAAGCCGCAGGAGGGGATTTCCTTCCTCCTGATCGACATGAAGACGCCTGGCATCACCGTCGATCCGATTATCTGCCTCGACGGCACCCCGGCGCCCAATCAGGAAGTCAATCAGGTCTTCTTTGAAGATGTGAAGGTGCCGAAGGAAAACCTGATCGGTGAGGTGAACAAGGGCTGGACCTACGCCAAATACCTCCTCGAATTCGAACGCGGTAATCCCTATTCGCCGGGGCTCTACAGCGCGCTCGATGAAGTGCGGGATATGGCGAAGGAGATCATCGTTGATGGTCAGCCTCTCTCGGAAACACCGGGCTTCAAGGCGCGTTACGCCGATATCCGCAGCCAGATCACGGCGATGGAGTTCACGGAACTGCGCATCTTCTCCGCGCTTTCCATTGGCGGCAATGTCGGCCCGGAAAGCTCGCTGCTGAAGTGCCGTGGTACGGAGCTGCAGCAGGAAGTCTCGCAGTTCATGGTGGAAGTGCTGGGCGATTATGCGCAGCCGACCATCGAGAACGGCCTTGTCGAGACGAACGAGCCGGAAGTAGGCCCGGAAGGTGCTTTCACCGCTGCGCCATACTACTTCTCGCTCCGCAAGGCGTCGATCTATGCGGGCTCGAATGAAGTTCAGCGCAACATCATGGCAAAGGCTGTGCTCGGGCTCTGAGCGGCAGCGACAGTCACGAAAAGCGGGCATCGGAGAAATCCGGTGCCCGTTTTCTTTTGCCCGCTTTTCTTTGCGCAGCGTGCAACAAAAAAGGGAGCCATGCAGGCTCCCTTTCTGATCTGGCTATGCGCCGGATGCTTACTTGCCGCCCGAGGCGAGTTTGAAGAACTTGCCCGTCTGCTCGCCGCCCATGTGGAAGGGGGTTGCGTTCGAGAAGTCGGTGATCTTCGACCAGTTCTCCGCAACCTTCTCGGCGGTGAGGCCTTCGCGCCCGAGATAGACGCCTTCGGATTCTTCCATGCGCGCCGCAGCGAACACGCCGGCACCTGCGCAAAGGATCATGCCCGTCGGGGCATCTTCCGAGACGAGATACATCACGCCCGGCGTCACCGCTTCCGGCGTCAGCATCTGTTCAGCTTCCGGCGGCATCAGGTCGGAGGTCATGCGCGTATAGGCAACAGGGGCCAGCGCATTGCAATGGATGTTGTTCTTCTGGCCTTCAAGCTTCAGCGTGTTGATGAAGCCGACAACGCCGAGCTTCGCGGCGCCATAGTTCGTCTGACCGAAATTGCCGTAAAGGCCGGTCGAGGAAGCCGTCACAACGATGCGGCCATAGTTCTGGTTCTTCATGATTTCCCAGACGGCCTTGGTCGGCTTCACCGTGCCCATCAGGTGCACGTCCACCACGATCTGGAAATCCGACATCTCCATCTTGGAGAAGGACTTGTCGCGCAGGATGCCCGCATTGTTGATGAGGATGTCGATGCGGCCCCACTCATCCATGGTCTGCTTGACCATGTTGGCCACGCCTTCATCATCCGTCACGGAAGAGCCGTTCGCGATGGCCTCGCCGCCCAGCGCCTTGATTTCCTCAACGACCTTCTTGGCAGCTTCCGAGGAGCCGCCAGCGCCCGTGCGGTCGCCGCCGAGATCGTTCACCACCACTTTCGCGCCGCGCCGTGCAAGCTCCAGCGCATGCGACCGGCCGAGACCGCCGCCCGCGCCGGTTACGATGGCGACCTTGCCGTCAAAACGAATGCTCATAGATATCTCTCCAGTTGGACTATCGGGCCATTTATGACCGGAAACGGGCTGCCGCTCGGCCCTCTTTTCAGGGTCGGGCCGGGATGCCCGCAAAGACTTGCGGGACTTTGTGCATGAGTGGCGGGCGAGGGTCAAGGGAGGCTTCGGAGAGGCCCGGGGAGGGCTTTTCGTTGCACACTCCCGACCGATTCCTATGATGGCGCACCCGCAATCACACCATAACCTAGCCGGAACAGCCGAGATGATCCTTCCAGCCCTTCAGAGCGCCTTCGGACTGGTTCTTTTCACTGGTCTTGCCTGGGTACTAAGCGAAAATCGCCGCGCTTTCTCGTGGCGCGCCGTGCTGGTGGGGCTTGTGCTGCAGATCGGCCTTGCCCTTCTGCTGCTCCGTCTTCCGGCCTCTCAGGCGGCCTTGATCGCGCTCAATGGCGCCGTCGAAGCACTTACCGAGGCGACGCGCGCGGGCACAGGCTTCGTTTTTGGCTATATCGGGGGAGGGCCGACCCCTTTCGAGGTAACGGCTCCGCAGAGCAGCTTTGTCCTGGCCTTTCAGGCGTTGCCACTGGTCCTCGTCATGTCGGCGCTCTCGGCCCTTTTGTGGCATTGGGGCATATTGGGTCGCATCACGCGCGGCCTCGGCTATGTGCTGCAAAAGACGATGGGGATAGGCGGCGCGGTGGGGCTGGCTTCCGCAGCCAATGCCTTTATGGGGATGGTCGAAGCCCCGCTGCTCATCCGGCCCTATCTCGAAAGACTGACACGCTCTGAACTTTTCATGACGATGACAGTCGGGCTTGCGACCGTTTCGGGAACGGTGCTCGTGCTCTATGCAAGCATTCTCTCGCCCGTCGTGCCCGGCGCATTGGGGCAAATCTTGATCGCCTCGCTGATCTCGCTTCCGGCAGGCATTCTGATCGCACGCCTCATGGTGCCCGAAGAACTGCATGCGCGGCCGACAGGCATTGGCGATGATGTCCCGCTGCTCGAATATCAGAGCAGCATGGATGCCGTCACACGCGGCACTTTTGAGGGGTTGCAGCTTCTGCTCAACATCATGGCGATGCTGGTCGTCATGGTGGCGCTTGTTGCGCTCACGAATATTCTTCTGGCGCTGCTGCCGGATATGGCGGGGGCGCCGCTCACCCTGCAACGGATGCTGGGCTGGGTCTTTGCGCCGCTCGTCTGGGCGATGGGTGTGCCGCCGGAGGAAATCTATGTCGCGGGCCAGCTCATGGGCACCAAGACCATCCTCAATGAGTTCATCGCCTATCTTGATCTGACCGCACTGCCTGCAGGCGCGCTTTCTGACCGCTCGACCCTCATCATGGTCTATGCGCTATGCGGCTTTGCGAATTTCGGTTCGGTCGGCATCCTGATCGGCGGCATGACGGCGCTCATCCCCTCGCGGCGGCAGGAGATCGTGACGCTCGGCACGCGCGCCATTGTTTCAGGCACGCTCGCAACCTCCATGACCGGTGCAGTGATTGGGCTTATCAGCTGACGATTCTGTGCGATGATGTGGAAATGGGCGGCGTCCACGGGGTACGGAATGGACGCCGCCCGATCCACCTCTTCCCCTACTCAAAACGCCGGGAAGAGGCGATCCGATGAACTCTCGACCCATCGGCAAGGGGAGAATGGCAGCGCGAAGCTGAACGCAGGCTGAACCAGATCAGGACCGCGCAGTCCGGTCATTGATCGAGACACGCAATTTAGTAAGCTGCATTTACTAGCTGGATTCGGCCAACGCCCTGGGGAGGAGCATATGGCGCAGGAAACGGGCGAGAAGCGTTTATCGACATGGCAACTTGCTGCCTATGGACAGCTTGTCATGCCATTGGCGGTGATCGGGCTGCCCGTCGCGGTTTATCTTCCGCCCTTCTATTCAGGCACGCTCGGCCTAGACCTTGCCGCTGTCGGCTTGATCCTGATGCTGGCGCGCATTTCGGATGTCATCACTGATCCACTGATCGGCCGCCTCTCTGACCGCACACGCACCCGTGTCGGTCGCCGCCGCCCCTGGGTGCTGGCGGGCGTGCCGGTGATGATGCTCTCGGCCTATATGCTCTTTCTGCCGCCAGGCGAGGTATCAAACCTCTATTTGCTCATCTGGATCTCCGCGATCTATCTCGGCTATACGCTCATCACCATTCCCTATGGCGCATGGGGCGCGGAGCTTTCAGGCGATTACCATGAAAGAAACCGCATCACCGGAAGTCGCGAGATTTTCCTGCTTGTCGGGCTTCTGATCGCAATCTCCGCACCGATCATCGGCGCTTACATGAGTGGCGAGGGGACGAGCGGCTCCAACGCGGCGAGCCGTTCCGCTGTCGGCCTTCTTGGCTGGCTGACCGTCATCCTTCTTCCGATCTGTGCACTCCTCACCCTTTCATCCGTGCCTGAGCCGGCCATTCAGGAAACGAAAACCGTGCCGATCATTCGCGGCTTGAAACTCGCGATGAAGAACGGGCCGCTCCGCATCCTTCTCGCAAGCACGATTTTCAGCGCCCTGGCAGGCTCCATTAATGTCGGCGTTGTGATCTTCTTCTATGAGCATGTCGCGCAGATCGGCGAAGCGAGCACGATCCTGATCTTCGTTCTGTTTGTATCCGGGGTTATCGGCTCTCCCTTCTGGGTGTGGATGGGGGGGCGCATCGGCAAGCACACGGCTGTGGCCGTGTCGGGCTTCGTCTCGATGTTTGTCTTCGCGCTTGTGCCGCTGATTATCTATTTCGTGAAGCCGCTGGCCCCCGAATGGGTTTTCCTGTGCTTCCTCTTCGTCACCGTCGTGCAAGGGCTTGCCTTTGGTGCAGCGCCTATTCTCGCGCCGTCCATCCTTGCCGACGTGGTTGACCTCGACACGATAAAGAGCGGAGAGCCTCGGGCGGCATTCATCTTCGCTTTCATCGGCATGGTGCGTAAGGCGTTCGAGGCAATGGGCGTGGGCATTGCGCTGCCGGTACTGAAATGGGCTGGCTTCAATGCACAATCGACGGAGAACACACCTGAGGCGCTTTTCGTGCTTCTCCTCATGTTCTGCGTCGTGCCCCTGATCCTCTGGCTTATCTCCATCGTGTTCATCCTGCGCTATCCGATCACGCATGAGCGCCAGCAGCGCCTTCGATCGGCGCTGGAACGCAGAATGGCGCGGCGCGAACTGCGCCGCGTGATGGCGGATTGAAAGAAAGGGTGAGTGCCGGGCAGGCGGTTACGCCTGCTCCAACCCCATCGCTTCTGCCAGAAGTGCGTAGGAGCGGATGCGGTCCTTCTGGTCATAGGTGATCGTCAGAATGACGAAATCATCGACACCATGCGCTTCACCGAGAGCGAGCAATCGGGCGCGGACCTGTTCAGGGGAGCCGGTAATGCTCCGCTGCTCTATGGCGCGCAGCATCACGCGGTCCTGATCCGTATAGGGATAGGCGAGTGCTTCCTCGATGGAAGGAAAGGAGCCTGCCCGGTTCTGGAGAAGGTGCATCACCCAGAGATTGCGGGAAGAGGCGATGCGCCTTGCTTCTTCCTCCGTGTCGGCAACCGTGACCGAGACGGCGATGGAGCCGCGCGGGCTTGCATGGTCACGCGAGGGACGGAAGTTCCGGCGATAAAGTTCAAGCGGCTGGGTGCCCGCATCCTGATTGATGAAATGCGCGAAGCAATAGGCCATGCCAAGCTGGGCCGCGATGAGAGCGCCATCCCCGCCTGAGCCAAGCATCCAGAGGGCAGGCATGCCGGGCCCGCGCGGCGTCGCGTGAAGCCCGACATAAGGATGATCGGCCGGAAAGCCGCCTGCCTCGCCCTGAAGCCCTGTTGCATCTTCCAGAAACTGACGGAGCAGTTCCACCTGCTGCGGAAAGACGCCGACATCATAGGCCTGCGGCCCCGGCTGGAGCGCGCGGGTGGTGCGCATATCGCCTCCGGGCGCGCGACCGACGCCGAGGTCGATACGGCCCGGGTAAAGCGTCTCCAGCACGCGGAAGCATTCCGCCACCTTGAGGGGGCTGTAATGTGGCAGCATCACGCCGCCCGAGCCGACACGGATGCGGTTCGTTGCTGCCGCCACAGCAGCGATCAGCACCTCCGGGGCGGAGCCGGCAAAGGACGAGGTGTTGTGATGCTCGGCCAGCCAGTAGCGGCTATAGCCGAGGCGCTCGGCCTGCTGCGCGAGGTCGATCGTATTGGCGAACGCTTCTGCCGCGCTGCCACCCTTGCGGATCGGTGACTGATCGAGAACGCTCAGCGTGACCATATGGCCGCCTCCTTCTTCTTCCTCAGGCTTCTTCTCCCGGCGCTGCCGATGCCTGTCGCTATTTTTCCAGCGGGCGCTTCTTCACGCGCTTCACGATGCCGGAATAGTTGAGCAGGATGCGCTCATTCTCGCCGCTGCCGGTAAAAACCTGGCCGCGTACAAATACCATGCTGCCGGTATTGCGGACGACTTCGCCTCGCGCCTCGATGAACTCACCCGCGCCTGCGGCTGCGGTGAACTCTGCCGAAAAGGAAACGGTGACGGAAGGCCCGCCCTCCAGCACATCGCGCCCGATGGCGAAAAGCGAGAAATCCGCAAAGGTCATCAACAGCCCGCCATGCAGGAAGCCGCCGCCATTGCAATGCGTCGGCGTCGCTTCGAAGGCGCAGGTGATGCTTCCATCCGGCTGCCTGCGGAAAAAGAAAGGCCCGGCATGGTCTTCAAAAGGATCGTGTCCATTCCAGCTTTCATAGCCAGCCAGTCGGCCGCTCAGGGTCGTATTCATGAAATCAGACGCTCATTCTTGGGATTGCCTTTGCCGGGCTTTTAACAGGAACCCTGCGGCTTCAAAAGCCTGAGGCAATAAATCCCCGCTTTTGTCGTGGTTATTAAGCGGTTCGTTACTTCGCTTCGCCAGATTGCCTGCATAAGCTTTTGTTGGAACAGGATCAGTCACGGATGTTGGACAGATTCAGAGAAGATCGGCGCGTAGAGCACAGCGCGACGGCCATTTCCCCGCGTGATCTTGGCAACGCAGCCCTGCGGGAACTCTGGGCGCATTGGGAAGAACGCCGGCCGGAGAATGGTATCCCTGAGCGTCCTCAGGTTGATCCGCTGCGCTTTCCGCGCCTGCTGCCGCAGGTCTTCATCCTGAAGGTGGAAGAGAGTCCGACTTCCTTTGTTTACAGCTTGGTGGGCGAGGCAAATATCGAGGCGCATGGTGCGAATTTCACCGGTCTTGATGTCCGCGAACTCGACAGCATCTGGCCCGGATATGGCTCGTCGCTGCATGATTTCTATTGCTATGTCGCTAGCCGGAAAGAGGCCGTAGCGGTGCGCGGCAACATGCGCTTCGTCGATCGCGGCTTCCGCCATTTTGAGTCCGTTTACCTTCCGCTTGCCGGCAAGGAGGGGGAAACCGCGCAAATCCTCGGTGCCGCCGCTTACGACACAGGCGTGGACCTGATGTGAGCTTGCTTCGGATTTTAACGGTTTACTTCAGCT
>Ga0182793_1000804_pt1 | contig 21673 bp, 19 predicted proteins | sample Passage237A_FD_130498 | JGI IMG/M metagenome (GOLD analysis project Ga0182793, IMG submission 130498) | Cellulose adapted compost microbial communities from Newby Island Compost Facility, Milpitas, CA, USA - Passage2 37A (version 2) (version 2) ... | reverse complement strand
GCCATGGAATACTGACAAAATCCTGCGCAAGGGTACTAAGTGGTTTATATTCTGGACGATCTCCTTCCTTATTGCCAATACCTTCCTGGCGTATATCATTGGTGTTGATGAGTTGCAGAAGATCGTTTCCGATAATCCTGCAAACCACGTTGGTGGCTTAGTTGCTTTGATTGTCTTCACTACTATTTTCTTCTTTGTTTTTGCCTGGCTGAGAGAACAGGTCTGTACTACTATTTGCCCTTATGGTCGGATGCAGGGCGTACTACTGGATCGCAATTCCATTGTAGTTGCTTACGACCATGTACGCGGAGAGAATCGAGCTAAGTTTAAAAAGAACGAAGTGCGTACTGCCGGAGATTGTATTGACTGTATGCAATGTGTGAAGGTTTGTCCTACCGGAATTGATATTCGCAATGGCACGCAGCTGGAGTGTATCAACTGTACTGCCTGCATTGATGTTTGCAACAGTATGATGACGGCGGTAGGTTTGGAACCAAATCTGATTCGTTATGCATCTGAAGCCAACATTTCCGACAAAAAGCCTACGCGTTTTACCGGAAGAATGAAGGCTTATACAGCTGTTATGATATTGTTACTCGGAGTGGAAACTTATTTGCTCATGAGCAGAACTGAAGTCGGGATTTCCATATTGCGTACACCCGGTCAATTGTATCAGGAGCAACCCAATAACCAATTGAGTAATCTTTACAATTATAAGTTTTTAAACAAGACCTATAAGGATAAAGTGCTGTCGCTAAAGCCTGAAAATTTCAAGGGAGAAATCCAACTGGTGGGCGAGGCAGAACTCAAGGTGCCGAAAGAAGCTTATGCATCAGGGTCTATGTTTGTGTATGTAGATAAATCTCAGATTCATAATAGAAAAACTCCTCTGAAAATCGGAGTGTATGATGGTGATAAAAAGATTAAAACAATAACCACCTCCTTCCTCGGACCGTTTGGAGGGGGCAATTAAAACGACCAACTATGTCAACAATGAAAATAGGATGGGGCACAAGAATAGCCTTTCTGTATGGCGGATTCGTAGTATTGATGGTGACGCTCGTAACATTGGCAATGAAGGAAGATTTTCAGTTGGTATCCAGCGACTATTATCAGAAGGAACTCCAATATCAGGAAGTGATTGATGCAGGAAAGAACCAATCAATGCTTAGCGCTCCGGTGCAGTTTCGTGCAAATGAGCAAACAGTAACGATTGCTCTGCCTCAGGAGTTTGAAGGGAAAGAGGTGAAAGGAAGTGTTGAGTTTTATGCGCCTACGCAGGCTGCCTGGGATGCTCATTTTGATCTTCAACTGGAGAACAATCGCATGGAGATTCCCCGTTCAAAGTTGCATCCTACACGATATGAGGTAAAGATCAACTGGGAGGCTGAAAGCAAAAGATATTACCAGGAAACAGTCTTAAAGCTTTTTAACTAATGGGCAGTTTCAGCATTACCATGGCACTGTTGATGGGGCTTACAGGAAGTCTGCATTGTGCAGGTATGTGCGGTCCCATTATTTGGGTAATGCCCTTTCAAACTATGTCCGGTTTTAGACGGTGGCTGGGAATAGGACTCTACCATTTCGGACGAATTAGCATCTACGCAGTGCTCGGGTTCATTTTGCACTCCTTCAGATCAGTATTCGATCCGCAATGGCAACAATATGTTTCTATTGTTTTGGGTGTGCTGTTGCTTATGGTCGGTATCGTAAGCTTTTTGCCGCAACAAAAGATCTCGGTCCGACTGCCGTGGACCGATTTTGTGAAAAAGCAGCTGGGCAGATTTATCGGTTCTGCTAACCCTGGTACGCTGATGCTGGCAGGAATGCTCAATGGACTTTTACCCTGTGGGCTGGTATATATGGCATTGTCGATGACGACAACCTCGGCAACAGCGATACAGTCGGTGTTGCTGATGTATGCGTTCGGACTTGGTACGGTTCCTGCATTGGTGGCGCTTACGGTTTTAAAAAGCAAGGCTTCTTTCCTTCGCTCCGGTCATGTTCGTAAACTGGTGCCCGTGCTTATGTTTGTTTTTGGAAGTGTATTCATTGTGAGAGGCATGAACTTGGGGATACCCTATCTGAGTCCCAAGATTACGGTAGAGCAGGAAACCGTGAAGGCGGCTTGTTGTCATAAAGATTAAGCCGTGAAAGTGACAATAATCATATAGTGAACTGACCACCGTACGTCAGTAGACAATGTTGATAAAATTACCTTTACCTACTTCGTGAGAACAGCGTTTATCTATGCCGAGTAACTATCAGACAGAATTGAAATCGTGGCTTCGAAAATTGGAAATTCTTCAGCAGGAAAATGTGTTGCTAAAGAATAAAGTTGCTGAAATTCTCAAACACGATATTGATAGGCTTACAGTAGATCGCCTGGAGCATTACCTGGCATGTTTCATTGAAAAAGATGCTGTGCTGGCTTTGTTGCGAAAAGAGGTAGCAGATGAATTGAAAGTTGCCGGTTATGCAAAGGCAGAAGCTGAAGGTGCGCTTGAAAAAAAGATGGAAAGCCTTCAGAAAGACATAGCCCAGATGGAGTTTGAATTTTACAAACTCAAAACCGACTTCAGTAATTACGTAGCTGAACTTACGCCTGCTGCTTAGTTGAGCATATTCTCCAGCTTACGCTCGTTCAGGATCACTATATCTCCCGACACGATATCAATCAGCTTTTCATCTTTAAAATCGCTCAGCGTGCGGATCAGGCTTTCTTTGGCAGTACCTGCAATGGTGGCAAGATTTTCACGGCTTATATCAATCACAAAATTTTCGTTGTCGCCTTTGTATTTCCGGTTGAGTGTAATAAGTGCATCCGCTACTTTTTTGCGCAGTGAGTTATAAGCGATGCTTAGTAGCTGTTGTTCTTTCTCGGTTACATTTTTTGCCAGTAGCTGAATGAACTTCTGCATCACTTCCCGATTGCTGTTCACCAACTGGTCAAACTCTTCTTTGGGTATGGAAGCAATCTCACATTCTTCTATCGCTTCAGCGGTTTCTTTGTAAGTAGTGCCTTCCAGCAGCGCTATGTAGCCGAAGAAATCACCCTCATTATACAATCCCACTACCAACTCCTTTCCATCATCATTGGTTTTGTAAGTCTTTACCTTTCCCTTTTCGATATAGAACAATCGAAGCGCATGATTGCCTTCCGAGTAGATGATATGTTTTTTCTTGTACTTATTTACAGTTCTGTCTTGAGCCAGTTCTTTCAAAAGATCTTTCCCCCCAGCGGAACTGATGATCTGGTTCAATCCATCCATGTTAGGCTGAATGTCCTGTTTGAGAATTTCTGCCTTGCGAATTCTGCTTTCAATGGCATTGAGTAGTTCTGTACCGTTGAAAGGCTTGGTGATATAATCGTCCGCTCCCAGTTCCATCCCTTTTCGGATCTCGGCACGTTCTGCTTTGGCGGTAAGGAAGATGAACGGAATATTGCGGGTTTCTTCATTTTTTTGAAGCATGTGGATTACACCATATCCATCCAGCACAGGCATCATAATATCGCACACGATCACATCTGGTTTGTGCTTTACTGCCATTTCGATGCCCTGCTTACCATCAGGTGCAGTAAGCACTTTATAGTTGGCGAGTTCCATGATCTCCGCCATGTTTTCCCGGATATCCTCGTTGTCTTCTATGAGCAGAACGGTTTTCATTCAGATTCGGTTTTTTCTTTAAAATTAATAATGAATTCAGTGCCTTCTTCGAGTTCGCTCCTGCATCCGATGGTGCCATTCATCAATTCAGCGTATTTAGCTACAATGTGCAATCCCAGTCCTGTGCCCTGTATGTTGGTTACATTACCACCTCTGAAGAATCTTTCGAAAAGATGCTGCTGATCTTCTTTCGAAATGCCAACACCCTGATCGGCAACAGATAATATCAGCTCTTGTTTTGTACACTTCGTATGTACTGTAATGCAGCTATTTTCCGGTGAGAACTTAATCGCATTGGATACTAGATTCATCACGATATGTTTCAGCAGTGAAGCATCGAGTATAAAATAGCGTTCGCCTTCGTGTGTATAGTCAATTTTTTGTCCGGGCTTGATAATGGTCTGCAGTTCGTTGATCGTACCGGAAATATTTTCTTCTATGTCAATCTCTGCGTAGCGCACCTGTATCTTTCCTTCTTCGATCTTTCCTACCGAGAGAAAATCATTAAGAATATCGTTCAGCATATTGACCGATGACACTATACGCTGAATATGTCTATCTCTTTTGGGCTGGTCTTCAGTTTGCTGATACTTTGCCATCAGATAAGCGGACGACAATATTGTACTCAGGGGTGTACGGAATTCATGCGAAGCCATGGATACAAACCGCGATTTGAGCTCGTTGAGTTCCTTTTCCTTTTCCAGCGCTTCAGAAAGTGACTGTGTTCTTTCTTTTACTTTCTGTTCCAGTTCGGCATTGAGCTTTACCAATTCATTTTCTGATTGTTTCCGAATACTGATATCGCTTACAAAGGCAATCGCAAAAATTCCCTCATCAGTTTTATAAGTACTCAGGCTCACTTCCACCGGAAATTCCTTTCCTCCTTTTTTTACAGCATACAGATCCATGCCGCTGCCCATGGGACGACTGTGCGGATTGTGACCGTAATACTCATCCCGATGTTGTTCATGGCGGACTTTATAACGGGTGGGTATCAGCATTTCTATCTTTTGCCCTATGATCTCCTCACGATGATACCCGAACTGCTTTAGTGCAAATTCATTGATCAGCACAATCTCCCCACTCTGGTTAACCGTAATGATGCCGATGGCTGCATTGTTAAACAGGGCTTCGAATTCCTGGCGGGTGGTCATGTGTAGTGTGCTTTAGATGATCTGATGAAACCAGTTCTCAAATGTATTAAACAGCGCGATGATTTTCCGCATCGTAAAATATGACTACAGACATTTTTGTTTTTTTATTTCCGTAGTACATTTGTACCGTAGATGAAATTCGCCCTGGTCATAATTGTCTGCCTCAGTTTGTGCGCTCAGTGCTTTGTGCAACTTGGCATGATGACATGGTATCGCATCAATCAGGAGCAAATCGCAGAAAAGTATTGTGTAAACAAAGACAAACCGGAACTCCGCTGTAAGGGAAAATGCCATTTGAAGAAACAAATGGACAAAACACAGCAGGACGGTTCTCAGGATAAGCGTGTTGCCGAAACGGGAGAGTGGACAGTCTTTCTCGTACCGTCTGTACCTTCTATATCATTGCGGAGTTTTTTTGTTTCCCTAAAACAGACTATTTCACCTCAGGACCCATATACTTTTCTGTATCATCCTGATGTCTTTCACCCGCCACAATTTGTTCGTTTCAGCTGAAATCAAATCTTTTACGAACAAATTTTCTTATAAATAATGAAGCATATTTCATTGTGTATACTGCTGCTTTGTACCACAGTATATACCCGGGCATGCACTGTATGTGGGTGTTCTGCCAGCAACCAATATCTTGGTATTCTACCCCAGTTTCATAGACATTTTGTCGGATTGCAGTATCAGTATCGTTCGTTCGAAAGTGAACACCCTGCTCATGAGGGAGAGGAAAGTTCATTTTCCCGAGAATATTATTCTACCATTCAGGCTTGGGGAAGAATGAATGTAGGCAAGCGGATTCAGGTGTTTGCCTTTGTGCCCTATGTTTCCAATCTCAAGAAAGAAGATGGGGTTACTTCCCGGATTTCGGGAATCGGAGATATAACTCTTCTAGCCAATTACAGATTGCTGGGCATCAACGACGACCCATCGCAAGTATGGCGACACAATCTACAGGCAGGCGTTGGCATTAAATTGCCTACAGGTGCTTATGATACAAAATCCATTCAACGGTCTGAAGGATTGCCGAACATGCAGCCGGGAACTAATTCCTGGGATTTCATCGCAAACGCGAACTATACACTCAGAAGAAAAATGGTAGGTGTGAATGCAGATGTCTCTTTTACATTGCTCACGCCAAACTCTGTACAATACAAATATGGGGATAGGTTTAGCGCGGGGCTTACTGCTTTTTACTGGTATCAGAAACAACAGTTTACCTGGCTCCCCCAACTGGGACTTCGCTATGATGTGTCCGGCGCAGACTACGACAATTATCGTTACAAGATTCGCAACGATATGAGTGGAGGAACACAGTTGTATGCTTCCATGGGTATGCAGGCATACTATCGTCGTTTCGGACTGCAACTTATGTATCATCATCCGCTGGTACAGCATTATGCAAGCAATCTTGTAGTAGCGAGAACAAAGGCGGATGCCGGTATTTATTTTCTTTTCTAAAAAACACTAAACGAATTAAAAAATGAACATGCTTTCTATAGTCGCAGCTGCGACACTTTCTATCGTATTATTTGTATCCTGTAGCAAATCTGATGACTCTACACCACCTGCTGCTTCACTGGTCGTGACACAGCCGACCTTATACCAAACCTACCGTCCCGGAGATACTATTCACATCGCAGCAACAGCACACCATGTTACTGCTATGCACGGTTGTCATGTGGTTATTACAGATGCTAGTAATGATACACTTTTTCACCGCCATGAACATACTCATGGTACACAGATAGATGTCGATATGTATTGGGTGAACACGCTGGCAGAACAACAGGAATTAAAAGTGCTGGTTGCGTGTGTGTTGAATCACGATGGAGACGAGGTGAAAAAGGAACTGATGGTCAAAGTAGAACCTTAGTTTGTGATTACGTTGGTGTGAAAGCTGTTCTTTAGGGAACGGCTTTCTGCTTTTTATGACAATCATCATGTTTTACAAGTCCGTATGCTTCGACCTTCGTTGGATTCATCCTGACTTGCTATGACAATGCCTGTTTCCACCTTACATACTTTTCATATTCCTGTTCTGGGGCTTTGCTTCAGCATTGATACGCCTTTAAAAGTTGCCCGCTATGGTATCTCTTCGGTGGTTTCGATTATTGAAGATGAATTGATCGAATACATGCGTGCCTATCATGCTTTGAAGTATGGTAAACCTTATATTCCGATCCGGGAAACCGAAGAGGATTACCGTGCAAAGAGAATCAGTGCTTATCTGAATTTGATGGGAGAAATAGTCGCAGAACAAATTGATGCGTTAAAACAAATGCCTTTCGACGGGAAGTCGGAATTAGATATTTACTTCAGGCTTTTACCTGAGAACTCAAAAATCAAGATGCGTTTTTTGCGCATGTTGGATTTGCCGGAAGGCGAGGAAAAGGAAATGCTGCAACAAACTCTTCGTAATGAAATTTGCGCAGGTGCTATTGATGTGAACATTATGGCAAAAGTCGATAACCCACGTTATGATGCAAAAGGGATGCGTTTGCCAGATGAATACTCCGACGCGCTTTCTGCATTGCGTGGTTTTGCGATGAGTTCTCTCAGTTCTTCGGTGGTGTTTTCTGCAGGATATAATCCGCGCTTATATAATTACGTAGAGCAGTTTGCCGATTTCTTCCCCGATGAAAATGGAATGCTTCGCAAAAAGATCATTCTTAAAGTGAGCGATTATCGTTCCGCATTGGTACAAGGAAAGATCCTTGCAAAGAAAGGATTGTGGGTGTCGGAGTTTCGGGTGGAATCTGGTCTCAATTGTGGCGGACATGCTTTCGCTACAGACGGTTTACTGATGGGACCTATCCTGGAAGAGTTTAGATCGAAAAGAACAGCTCTGGCGCTTGAACTCTTTGATCTCTGCAATCGTTCCCTCAAAGAAAAGGGGAAATTCATCTTTAAAGAAAGACCTTTACAACGCCTTACAGCCCAGGGCGGTATTGGTACTTCCGAGGAACAGGAATTTCTACTTTCTTATTACGGCCTCGATGGCACAGGCTGGGGGAGCCCTTTTCTGCTGGTGCCGGAAGTGACCAATGTAGACGAGGAAACACTAGGCCAATTGGCAAATGCCGCTCCGGAAGATTATTACCTGAGCAATGCTTCTCCGCTCGGTGTACCGTTCAATAATTTCCGCAAGAGCAGTTCGGAAGCTCAAAGGAAAAAAAGAATTGCCATGGGACGCCCCGGAAGTCCCTGTTATAAAAACTATCTGGCTTCGAATACAGAATTTACGGATCAACCGATATGCACCGCTTCAAGAAAGTATCAATACCTCAAACAAAATCAGCTTGCCACCGACGGAAATGAAGAATTTCTCACACAGCTTCAGGAAAAAGATTGTCTCTGCGAAGGGCTTACCGCATCAGTACGTCTGAAGAATGATATGTACCTGCCTCACAAATTGTCGGCAGTGGCCATCTGTCCCGGTCCCAATCTGGCTTATTTCTCAGGGATATTTTCATTGCGCCAGATGGTAGATCATATCTACGGAAGAACCACGATCACTAACGACCTTTTCCGACCGCACATATTTGTCAACGAACTGCGGATGTATATAAACTACTTCCGTGGTCATGTTGCAGGTTCCGGAAATGAGAAATATGCAGATAAGTTCAGACAAAATCTGCTCGAAGGAATACGTTACTATCGTTCAATACTGCCCGTTGCAAAAGAACAGTTGGATTGCTGTCTTGCTGAACTCAACAGCATGATAGCTGTATAGGAATATGTTGCTGACTAATTGTTAAACAATAATTGCAAAAACACTACAGCACTTGCTAACGTGTAGTTTCCTCACGACGAATGTTTTGAATATGATGAAGTGGACAAGCAAAGTCAGTTAGCTATTGTTCCTCCGTGGTACGTCTCGGGCATCCCTTCAGAAAGTGTTATCTTTCAGCCGGAGAAATAAATGCCGGATGAGATATTGTTTGAATATCGTACCCGGTGAGAGAAAGACAAATGGCGAAATTTATTGGAAGCGACCGATATCACCGGAATTAACATTGATTGCCGGTGTATTCTGTTGTTGCACCTGCCTGTTTTTCTTCGATGTTTAATTTGAAATTACTGTTATATACATGGAGCACCTGCCTAAGCTTATTGAAGACCTTGCATTGATACTGATAACAGGCGCTGTCACTACGCTTGTTTTTCGCTGGATCAAGCAGCCTTTAGTGCTGGGCTATATTATAGCCGGTTTTCTCGTTGGTCCTCATCTGTCTATTACCCCGACAGTTGCCGACACAGGCAATATCGAAACGCTTGCAGAGATTGGCGTAATCTTTCTGCTTTTTAGTCTGGGACTTGAGTTTAGCTTTAAAAAGCTGATGCGCGTGGGAGGCGCGGCTTCCATTACTGCCTTTGTGGAAATTGTCTTTATCACTGTTTCCGGTTATGTGGTCGGACAGTGGATGGGCTGGTCTACTATGGACAGTGTGTTTCTGGGCGGAATGTTGGCTAGTTCTTCTACCACTATTATCATCAGAGCTTTCGATGAACTTGGCGTGAAGTCGCGGCAGTTTGCCCGTGTGGTGTTTGGTGTGCTGGTCGTGGAAGACATTGTGGTCATCGTGCTTATGGTGCTTCTTTCTACCATGTCTATCAGTCAGCAATTTGAGGGAATGGAATTGCTGAAGACAGTGGGAAAACTGTTGTTCTTCCTTGTGTTATGGTTCCTTACGGGTATTTTCCTGCTACCTACTTTTCTGAAAAGAGCTGCGAAATTGATGGATGAGGAAACGCTGCTCATCATGTCTATTGGTCTTTGTCTGGGTATGGTAATCCTGGCTACGCAGGTAGGTTTTTCTGCGGAACTCGGCGCCTTTATCATGGGATCTATTATGGCAGAAACCACTTCCGCAGAAAAGATCGAGCATGTGATCAAGCCTGTAAAAGATCTGTTCGGCGCTGTGTTTTTCGTATCGGTGGGTATGTTGATAGACCCTGCTGCAATCATGGAGCATAAATGGGCTGTGCTTTGGGTGACACTGCTTACGATTGGAGGTAAATTCTTCAGTACCACAATCGGTGCACTTATTTCAGGACAACCGCTGAAACAATCGGTGCAGGTGGGTATGAGTATGGCGCAGATCGGCGAGTTTGCCTTTATCGTGGCCACGCTGGGGCTTAGCCTTGGGGTGATCAGCCCTTTCCTCTTTCCCGTAGCGGTTGGTGCTTCCGCCATTACTACGTTCACCACTCCTTACATGATCAAGGCATCAGATAGCCTGTATAAAGGTATTAGTGCTATTCTGCCATCACGCTGGTTAACTATTATGAATCGCTATGCTGCCGGTACACAGAACCTCCGTGCAGAAACAAGCTGGCAGACCACATTCAAAGCATACGGGCTCATTATGATCAGCAATGGCATTATGATTCTGGCTTTGTTCTTTCTTTCCATGAATGTTCTTTTCCCCTTTGTGGCGGGACAAATAGAGAATGGGACTGTAGCGGCGCTGGTCACGCTTGCCGTTTCGCTCACAGTAGCGGCACCTTTCCTGATGGCCTTTATGCTCAGACGTCCGAAAAGCATGAGCTATCGCGAACTATGGCTCGATAAAAAGTATAACCGCGGTCCACTGCTGATGGTGGAAATATTGAGAATCTTCCTGGGCATCGTGATCATCGGTGCCTGGGTAAACCGTCTGCTTTCGACCACTGCCGCGATGTTGGTTGCCCTTCCCACCATCATCATAGTGTACTGGTTTTTTTCAAGAAGAATACAACAGTTTTATCAGCGCATTGAAGGAAGATTTCTTGGGAATCTTAACGAACGCGAAAACCAGCCCCAGAATGATGGCAGCATTTCTCCGGAACTCTTCGAACGGAATGTTGCACTTCAATCTGACCTCGCACCGTGGTCGGCTCATATTGTGGATATGGAGGTGAAGCCGGAAGCAAGCTTTATCGGTAAAACGCTGGAAGAACTGGCCTGGCGCGAACAGTATGGCATCAATATCGGTTACATCAAGCGGGGGGAAAAACTGATTGCTGCACCTTCCCGCTGGGAAAAGCTTTTTCCGTTCGATCATGTGGGTATCATTGCTACAGATGAGCAGATACAGTTGTTCAAACCTGCATTTGAGTCGGTGGAAACGGGAGAAAACGGAGAAGCGGTACATGTTAGCGATATCGAACTGCATAAGCTTGTAGTAGATGAGTTTACCCGCCTGAAAGGACTTTCGATACGGCAATCCGGTATCAGAGAAAAGACCAATGGCTTGGTGATTGGTATTGAGCGTGGTAACTACCGTATGTTCAATCCGGATTCATCTACTGTTTTTGAATGGGGCGATGTCGTATGGATGGTAGGAGATCGTAACAAGATTCTGAGCTTGGCGAAGAGAGGTGCGTAGGCGACTGGTGTACACCCCAAAAAAGGATTTGGCTGACGTGCTGTTCGAAAGAGTATTTTTCTCGTTTGAATGACTCTTTCTCCCAACCTTGCCTTTTGCTTGGATAATTCTTTCGTTTGAATGACTGTTTTTCTCGACTGAATATCGTAAGAGATACCTATCGTGATAAGGGACTTGGAGAACCCCACCAATGATCGCACAGATAACGGAAAGTTCGATTCCCTTATTCAGAAATGTAGCATTGTTAACCCTTCGGTCAATGCAGATTCCAAATGGGGTTTGCGCATCGGAGGGACGGTTAAGTGCGGAGGAGAAAAGGACAACTATTGCCTTCCTCACACGCTCACAGACTCTGTTTTCTTAACTCTGATCCGCGCTTTGACTATCCTTTTTTAGTGGTATTTTCTTTGGGATTTCTAGGTTTGCTTCTGTTCTCTCAAATAGCGTTCATTACTATAAAGAACAACTTCCGCTGCTATATAGAATGATTTATATAACAGCGGAAGTAGCATTAACGAGAAAATAGTCCTAATAATATTATCGTCTGCTAAAAACGGCGTCCTTTCTTTTCACTACCTGTTTGTTGCGCGGCAGTCTGATGGTTACCAGTCCGCTTTGTTCTGCAGGGAAAGGATGATTCTCCGTGAGCGGCAATTGTTTATTGATCAGTTTTTGAATTCCCTTCAGCAGGTCTTTTTCCTCTGCATCGCAAAACGACAGCGCGATTCCGCTGGCTCCGGCACGTCCCGTACGGCCAATACGGTGTACATAGGTTTCCGGCACTTCCGGCAGGTCAAAGTTGATTACATAAGGCAGATCATCAATGTCAATACCACGTGCGGCAATATCCGTTGCAACCAGCACTCGCAGTGAACCGCTTTTAAAATTGCCTAAAGCCCTTTGTCTTGCTCCCTGGGTTTTATCGCCGTGTATGGCTTCTGCTCTGATGCTTGCCTGGTTTAATGCTTTGGCAAGCTTATCGGCTCCATGTTTAGTACGGCTGAACACGATCACCTGAGGAATGCGGCGCTCTTCGAGCAAGTGAACCAGCAGGTTCTTTTTATTCTTTCTGTCCACAAGAAATATTTCCTGCTTTACCGTTTCCGCGGTAGAAGAAACGGGCGTTACTTCTACCTTTTCAGGCTGGTGTAGCAGACTGTTTGCCAGATGTTGAATTTCTTTCGGCATGGTAGCAGAGAACAAAAGCGTCTGGCGCTTCGAAGGAATCACTGCTGCAACTCTTTTCACATCGTGGATGAAACCCATGTCGAGCATACGATCGGCTTCATCGAGCACAAAGATGTTCAGGTGGTTGAGGCTGACTAATTTCTGCTGCATCAGATCGAGCAGTCTGCCCGGAGTAGCGATAAGTATATCCACACCGGCTTTCAGGCTTCTCACCTGATTGCCCTGAGGCACACCGCCAAAGATCACTGCGGTACGCAGCGCCAAATGTTCGCCGTAGGCAGCAAAAGAATCTGCTATCTGTAGCGCAAGTTCCCGCGTGGGTGTCAGCACCAAACATTTGATGTGATTATCTCTTTTTTGTGCATCAAGTAACTGAAGGATAGGTAATGAAAAGGCAGCCGTCTTGCCGGTGCCGGTTTGCGCACAGCCGATCAGGTCTTTCCCTTTCAGAATGACCGGAATGGCTTGCGCCTGGATAGGGGTAGGTGTTGTATAGCCCTGTTTGTCCAATGCCTGCAGCAAAGGAGCCACCAGGTTAAGGTTTGAAAATTGCATAAATGTTTTAAAAAATAAGCCGGGAAAATATCGCGAGATAAGAACGCAGCGATTAAAAGATGCGTGAAGGTACGATATAAAAGCTTATAGGTTTGTTATTTACCCGATACGAGTTCGGAATATGTGAGCTGTCAGGGAATGTTAAAAGCCGTGAAACTAGGAAGCACTGCTAAAAAATATTGTGTTTATCCGTCTAAAAAGCCGACCTTCACCGAAATCAATATTTATTTTTTATTACAACTATGGGTAGATCGCAGGAAACAGCAGGAAAAAAAGAAAAAGAAAAGAACAAGGCTAAAAGGAAGAAAGAGAAAGAAGAAAGAAAGGAAGAACGCAGAGCAAACAGCAGTAAAGGGAAGGGTTTGGAAAGCATGATGGCTTATCTCGATGAGAATGGTAACATTACCGACACCCCACCTGATCCAAAGAAAAGAAAGGAAATCAATCTGGAAGACATACAGCTTGGCGCTGCCAAACAGGAGCCGATAGATGAGGCCGACCTGATCCGCAATGGCAGAGTTACTTTTTACAACGACACCAAAGGTTTTGGATTTATCAAAGACCAGAAAAGCGGCGAGAGTATTTTCGTTCACGCCAATTCACTGGAAACACCTATCAAGGAAAACGATAAGGTTAGCTTCGAAATAGAGCAGGGCAAACGCGGTACTGTGGCGGTGAAGGTGAAGAAAGTGTAGGGTCGTGAAGATGTAAAGTCGTGAAGGCGTGAAATTGTAAAGTTGTGAAGATGTACGTCACCGCAATCTTAATTTACTCTTCGCTGACGCAAGGACATTCCAAATACACGAGAACATTTTTATAAAACATTCAACCATTAAAGCAGCCCGCAAAATGCTATAGTATTTTGTGGGCTGTGTTTTCTGTCTTGAGAGCGGCAGAAGTGGAAATGTTTAGATTAAAAAAGCTTCCGCATCGCAGAAGCTCTTCTATAAAACGCTTTGAATGAAAGCAAAGGATTACTGGCGATATTTCACTTCTATCGCGTGCAATTCGAGTATCGGCTTCAAAAATTCTTCAAGATCATATACACACAACTGACTTGCAGCATCGCAAAGTGCTTTTTCCGGCTCAGGATGGGTTTCAATAAATACACCATCAACACCTGCCGCCACACCTGCACGGCTCAGCACAGGAAGGAATTCTCTGGCTCCACCTTTTGCATCGGCGCTGGGAATACCGTACTTGCGGATTGAGTGCGTGATATCAAACACTACAGGATAGCCCAGTTGTCCCATGTGGTAGAAACTGCGGGGATCAACCACCAGGTCGTTATAGCCCATGGTATAACCTCTTTCTGTGAGAATGATCTGGTCATTACCGGCATCTACGCACTTGCCTACGGGATGTTTCATGTTTTCCGGTGCCAAAAACTGTCCGTGTTTAATATTGATGACTTTCCCTGTAGCTGCCGCTGCTTTCAGCAATCCCGATTGCATACACAGATAAGCCGGTATCTGCAATACATCGCAAACTTCAGCTGCAGGCTGTGCCTGATCGGGATAGTGAATATCGGTAAGTACAGGAAAGCCAAACTGCTCTTTGATCTTCGCAAGCATCGCCACTCCTTTTGAAAGCCCCGGACCGTCATAATAACGCAGACTGCTGCGATTGTCTTTGGAGAAAGATGATTTGTAGATCACCTGAATGCGGAGTTTTTCGCTAACTTCTTTCAGCATCTCTGCGGTCTTCATCATGACTGTCTCGTCTTCAATCACGCAAGGTCCAGAGATAAGGAACAGTTCGTCTGCTCCACATTGAATATTACCTACACTTATTTTCTTTGTGCTCATTGATGTTTATTTAGACTACATCCTGCGATATAGATCTTTAATGGTATCCAGTGTTATTTTTTCTTTCCAGTCGGGACCGATAGCATGGTTCCACATGTGCGGCAGATTGTACGCCACCTGCGCCATGGCTGTGATCTGATCTTCCGTCCAGTTTTTGCTAAGTCCCTGCGGCAAACGGATATCATGCTTCTGCAGCATTTGCCTGAATTCTTCCAGTCCTTTCGGATAGTAATCTTCCAGATGCTGGAATGCTACGCAATTGGCATAACAATGTTTTTCTCCCAGGATTTTCGACAGCCCATAAGAAAGTGCATGACACACTCCCACTTCCGAATAAGTAAGACTCAGTCCACCCATAAGGGAGGCAACCATCAGCTTATCATCGTTTTCCGGTGTCTGACCTGCATTTGCTCCCAGAAATACATCCTGACAAAGCTTGAGTGACTGTTCTGCATATGCATGGCTGAATGCATTGTTGAGCATACCGGTTTCCGACTCAATGCAGTGAATGTATGTATCCATGCCGGTATAAAACCATTTATCGCGCGGTACGCTGGCGATCAGTTCAGGATCCAATACTACCTGATTGAATACCGTCCATTCGCATTTCAATCCCAGTTTCTTTTCCGGTCCGGTGAGCACGGCAGTCATAGATACTTCCGCACCCGTCCCAGAAATGGTGGGCACTCCCATGTGATAGATACCCGGTTTCTTTACCAGATTCAATCCCTGATAAAGAGTGGAAGAACCTTCGTTGGTAAACATCAGTGAGATCGCCTTCGCAATATCCATGATGCTGCCACCGCCTATACCAATAACTCCTGAAGGCAAACCCTTTGATGCCAGGATTTCATCGCGGAGAGTATCTATTTGCTCTGTAGTGGGCTCGTGCGGATCGACATCGATAAACCGTACCACATCTTCAGGCAATGCAGGAATGCGTTTCGCCAAAGGTTTGTTGGCGAAATAGTTGTCAACTACGAAAAGGAAAAAATGATCGTTCTCCTTACGGATTGGTTCCAGAATGTCGCCGACAGTATCGAAGCTGCCGCGTCCGAAAACGACCTTCTCTATGTTTTTGAAATTCTTATGCATGTACGGAAGCCAATGCTTTTTTTACACAGTCAGAAATATTCTTTGCCAATTGCTTTACCTGTTCTTCTGTCCAGGTGCAGCGGATACCAAAGGAAATCAGTCTGCCGATGACTTCCTGCGATTTTGGAAGCTCCAGCTTTGCATAATCCTGCGGCGCTCCGAGAACCTGAATGGGTAAACGAGAAGCAGTGCGCATCTCTTTGATATGATCCCACTGGTTGATGAAGTGATACATATTGAGGAACCAATAGTCGAAGCCCGCAACGCCTGCAGCATTGAACTCATCAACCACTCGTTTAGCACTTTCTGTATCCGGCATCAGCAAGTTGAGAAAGGTTGCTGAATCTCCTTCAGGGTCTGCAATGCGTGCAAAGGAAATGCCCTCTGTCGCGGAAAGCAGTTCGGTGAGCATCTTCTTGTACTTGCGGTTCGTTTCGCGGATCTGCGGTACTTTACGTGTTTGTGCCACTCCTACCGCAGCGTTGAGTTCGCCGATGCGATAGTTAAAACCAAGGATCGGATGTTGCTCCATTCCTCTTTTCGCGCCTACGTGGCTATGTCCGTGATCAGAATAATAGTCAGCCCGTTTATATACCTCTTCGTCGTTGGTTACCAATACACCACCTTCACCGGCAGTTGCGATCTTGAAAAAGTCGAACGAAAAACTGCCTGCCTTCCCGAAGAGTCCCGTTGCTGTGCCTTTATATGAAGCCGCAAAAGCTTGTCCCGCATCTTCCACCAGCACCAGATTGTGTTTCCGTATCACCTCCATGATCGGGTCCATATCTGCCATGCCCCCGCACATATGTACCAGGCATACTCCTTTGGTTTTCGGTGTGATTGCTTTTTCGATGCCCTCAGCGCTGAGACAAAGTGTTTCGTCAAGCTCAGCAAATACCGGAAGTGCACCTACAAATAACACAGCTTCTATCGTAGCGATAAAAGTAAATGGCGGAACGAGCACCTCGTCGCCGGTACCTATGCCCGATGCTGCCAAAGCGGTAGCAATAGCGGTAGAGCCACTGCTCATGGCATGAGCATAACGCGCTCCTGTGATCTTTTTTACTTCTTCTTCAAATTCCTTCGCTTTCCAGTGACCATTTCGCTGAGCGTCGTGGCCATAGCGGAAAAGTACGCCTGTTTCCAGTACGTCGTTTACTTCTTTTCTTTCTTCTGCGCCAAAGAGTTCTGTTCCGGGCATAGATAAAATTTTAGAGGGCAAAAGTACGGTTTATTAGAAGAACCCAACCAGACAGAGATCAGTGTTTCAGAGCGTTAAATTGTGAAGGCGATTCAGGATTTTATCGGTCGCTCCGATGTTCTGTTGTACAAATTGCCGGATGTCTTTCTGTTTTTCTGCGAGGACGGATGGATGTTCGGTAAATTGCTTCAACATATCTATACATTCGTCAGCATTCTGTACCGGAAAGGCAAATCCACGCCGGTATAATTCCGTTGCTTCCACAAATTTTTGAAAGACCGGACCAAAGATGACCGGCAATCCGAATACCGCAGGCTCAAGTGTATTGTGAATGCCTCCTTTATTAAAACCTCCCCCGATAAAAGCAATCTTTCCATAACGGTAAATGGAAGAAAGCATACCCATATTATCAATAATCAATACACGCTTTTGCATATCCGCAGCATCATCAAGTTCGGAATACAAAACGCTGTCAGGAAAGAGATCCTTTACCTGCCGGATGCGTGATGCCTGAATTTCGTGCGGTGCAATGATCAGCTTCCAGTCGCCGGGCAATGCAGACAATGCGGTTTTCAAAACACGTTCGTCTTCTGCCCAGGTGCTTCCTGCTATCAACAGGGATGCATCCACTTTCCATTTTTCGATTAAAGGAAATGATTTTGCCTGAAGAGAAATTTCATAAACACGGTCGTAGCGGGTATCGCCTGTAACTAACACTGATTCGGTAATCCCTATGTCGGTGAGTAAATCTGCCGAACGTTGATCCTGTACAAACAACCAGGTGAATTTCCGCAGCATCTTTCGAAACATGCCCCCGTACCATTTGAAGAATGGTTGTTCTTTCCGAAACGCCCCGGAGATCAGCAGCAGGGGAATGTTTTTGCGATTTACTTCCGAAATGTAATAGTACCAGAATTCATACTTCACAAATACCACCAGAGAAGGGGCTATCAGTGCTACAAATCTTGAAGCATTTCTTTTGCCATCCAGCGGAAGATAGAAGACATAGTCTGCATGTTCATAGTCTTTCCGGAGCTCGTAGCCGGAAGGAGAAAAAAAGCTAAGCACAATCTTATGCGAAGGATATTTCTTTTTGAAAGCTTCGATAAAAGGACGCCCCTGCTCGAATTCCCCCAGAGAAGCGCAATGTACCCAGATCCTCTTTTCGTTGTGGGGCAGGGCAGATTCTAGCTTTTGAAAAATATCTTTTCTGCCTTTCTGCCATTTCCCCGCTTTCTCATGAAAAGCCGAAGCGATCATGAGAAAGAACTGGTAGCAAAGCAGGAACAGATTGTAAAAGAAAATTTGCACGCGACAAAGATAGAATCTGAAACGGGCAAAGCTCATGTCACGGAAAGCTCAGATTTGGTGACAAAGTTTTTACAGGCATGAAATTATTGCTATCATTGAGTATTCAAATGTTTAGCGATGAAAAGTCCTATCCTGCTCACAGTTTCAGCCTGTCTTGCTTATCTCCTGTTTTCCGGATATTCGACAGGACCTGCATTTGTGGAAGGGATCAACTGCACAGGATCATTTGGCTCTCAGACTTCCTGTAGCGGTGGCAACTGTCACGGTGGCAGCGATGCCAATACCGTGGTCGATGTCACTATCAAGGACATTGCCACCGGAACTGAGATTATGGATGGACGTTATACGCCCAACAATACCTATAGAGTGATTGTGAGCGGAAGGGCCTCCGGTGATTTCCCGGTCTTTAGCTATCAGTTTTCTGCCAGCAGTAATTCCGGTTTCAACGGCAATGGAGGTTATTTCCTGACCGGCTCCGGTGTTCATGCAGTAGTGGCAGGACAGGCTGAGGTTGTGGAGCCGAGTAATCCTAAAAACACGACCAATCAGAGCGGTATGCGCTACTTTGCTGATTCCTTTTTCTGGCAGTCACCTCCCTACGGTGCAGGAGAATGGAAGATATTCATTACGGGCATGTTGGCAAACGACGATGCTTCCCGTTTTGGCGACAAAAACAATAACTATCAGCGCTCGTACTATCCCATTCCTGCCGCTGTAAATGACTTTGGCGATGAGCTTACCACACTGATCTATCCGAATCCCGTACGTCAGATACTAAACCTCCAACTTAACGGTGCTGTCCACGGCGACTACCATCTTTTTGTAACGAACAGTAACGGACAGGTTGTGTACAACGCTTCGCGAGCTGTGAATGCCACCGAGGAAAGAGTTGAAATCAGACCTGACTGGCCGGCGGGATTATATCATCTTCGCATTGAAAAGGATGGCAAACAAAGAACCCTTCCTTTTGTGAAGCTTTAGTTCTCCCGGCTTTAATGGCATTTTTCCGAAAACCCTAGTGCTGGCACGATTTCAATGCGGTTGTAAGCAGCAGAATTTACTGCTTATGACCAGCATGCTAGCGACAGCCGAAACCATTTTTCCGCCAAGAACCATTCAATACGCCAATTTCCGGAAACGGATGGCAGCCTTGCTAATTGATTTTCTGATCGTGATGCTGATGAGCATGATCATCAGTGCGCATATTCCCTTTCCGTATAACTGGATTTTTAGTGCATGGATTTATGAAGCCACTCAGGTTTCGGGACCCTACCAGGCTACCATTGGGCAACGAATCGTGGGCATTAAAGTATGCAACACCCGTGGAGGAAGCCTTCCTTTTGCCGAGGCATCGCTCCGTCATTGCTGCAAATACATTTCCCTGCTGATAGCTTGTTGGGGTTATCCACTCATCCTACTCGATAAGCGGAAACAATGCCTGCACGACAAGATCGTGTTGAGTGTGGTAGTGACCGAAGAAAGTTTTCAGGCTGCGAGCTAGAGTGGAATATTGCCGTGTTTTCTTTTAGGCAAGGTCACCACTTTGTTCTCCAGCATTTTGAAAGCCCTGATTAGCTTCAAACGGGTAACATCCGGTACGATCACCTCATCAATAAAGCCTCTTGCTGCTGCACCGTAAGGATTGGCAAATTTCTCTGCATATTCATTCTCCTTCTCCTTCAGCTTGGCTTCATGGTCTTCAGCTTCTGAAATTTGTTTTTTGAAGATGATCTCCGCAGCACCCTTTGCACCCATTACCGCAATCTCGGCTGTTGGCCAGGCATAGTTCATATCGGCGCCGATGTGTTTGGAGTTCATCACATCATAAGCACCTCCGTAAGCTTTGCGCGTGATGACCGTAACCTTGGGAACGGTGGCTTCGCTTAGTGCATACAAGAGTTTGGCTCCATTGGTGATGATGCCGTTCCACTCCTGGTCGGTACCCGGAAGGAACCCAGGTACGTCTACCAGCACTAGCAATGGTATGTTGAACGCATCGCAGAAGCGTGTAAAGCGAGCGCCTTTTTTACTTGAGTTGATGTCAAGTACGCCTGCAAGACTGGCCGGCTGATTGGCAACTACACCTATGCTTCGTCCTGCAATCCGTGCAAAACCTACTACGATGTTCTCTGCATAATCCTTATGCACTTCGAGGAAAGAATTTTCATCCACCAGTTCTTCGATCACTTCTTTGATATCATAAGGCTGATTCGGATTGGCAGGGATGATGGTATTCAGCTTCGGACGTATTTCATCGCCCCCTTCATAAGGATAAACCGGTGCATCTTCCTCACAGTTTTGAGGCATATAGCTCAGAAGCTGCTTGATGCGTTCGATACATTCTACTTCGTTAGCTACCGCAAAATGTGTTACGCCGCTTTTGCTGGCGTGTGTATATGCACCGCCAAGTTCTTCGCTGGTTACATTTTCATGCGTAACAGTCTTCACTACGTTCGGACCTGTTACGAACATATAAGAAGTGTTTTCCACCATCAGGATAAAGTCGGTGATAGCGGGTGAGTATACCGCACCTCCTGCACAAGGTCCCATGATAGCAGATATCTGCGGAATTACTCCTGAAGATTTTACGTTGCGATAAAAGATATCGGCATAGCCGCCCAGCGAAACGACACCTTCCTGGATACGTGCACCACCGCTGTCGTTGAGGCCAATAACCGGAGCACCGTTTTGAATGGCGAGATCCATCAGCTTGCAGATCTTCTCTGCATGTGTTTCCGAAAGACTGCCACCAAAGACTGTGAAGTCCTGTGAGAAGACATATACCAGACGTCCGTTGATACGTCCGTAACCCGTTACCACACCATCGCCCAGATAAACTTCCTTCTCCATTCCGAAGTCGCGGCTGCGGTGCGTCACCATCATTCCGATCTCTTCGAAGCTTCCTTCGTCGAGCAGCAATTGCAGCCGCTCGCGGGCAGTGAGCTTTCCTTTTTTATGCTGGCTTTCGATTCTTTTCTCTCCTCCACCTTTCAGCGCTTCCTCTTGTCTCTGTTTCAGCAAAGCAACTTTATCCATAGTAAGTATTGAAAAACAGGGCAAACCTAATGCAAATAGCTGCGCAGTCCAAAGAACTGGTTTTCAAAAAATGGATTTCTGGTTTGGAGATGAGCGATTATATTTGCAGCTGAATTCGGTTTCGTAGCTCAGTTGGTAGAGCAGCTGACTCTTAATCAGCGGGTCTAGGGTTCGAGTCCCTACGGAACCACAGGTACAATCTCACCTAAATCCTTGTAAATGGCTGCATTGCGCAGCCATTCTGCATTTAAGGGAAATCCCCCAAGCTGTGAAAAGT
>Ga0182793_1000802_pt1 | contig 21723 bp, 23 predicted proteins | sample Passage237A_FD_130498 | JGI IMG/M metagenome (GOLD analysis project Ga0182793, IMG submission 130498) | Cellulose adapted compost microbial communities from Newby Island Compost Facility, Milpitas, CA, USA - Passage2 37A (version 2) (version 2) ... | reverse complement strand
TCGTGCGCGAGAAAACGAAAGACAGCAATCTTGACGACGATGCGCGCATCGACATGCTGACGCGCGAAAACGTGCTGTTGCAATTGCAGCATTTGCGCACGCATCCCTATGTCGCCACGGGGCTGGCAATGGGCGAGGTCAGCCTGCACGGCTGGGTCTATGACATCAAAACGGGCGCGGTCGATGCCTATGACGAGGACAAAAAATCCTTCCTGCCCGTGGCGGAGCGCTATGCAAAGGAAGTTGCGGCCTTTATCGCGGCACAAAAAGACGCGGTCTGTTTCTGACCGTGCGGATTTGGGGAGAGGCATCATGACATCTTTCAAAAAACGGATGGCAGCTCTCGCGGTGCTGGCGGTGCTTGTGTCGGCGGGCTGGCAGGCGGCGCGGGCCTTCGTGCCTACCGAAGCCTTGTTGCGCAAAGAAACCGCCGTTTTCGCGGGCGGTTGCTTTTGGTGCATGGAGGCCGAATTCGACCAGAAGGCGGGCGTTACCGCCGTCCGTTCAGGTTTCATGGGCGGCGCGGCGGAAGATGCGACCTACCGCAAGGTCGCCACAGGCGAAACGGGACATATTGAAGTGGTCGAGGTTGTCTTTGATAACGCCGTCGTCTCCTACGAAGACCTGCTGAAAATCTTCTGGGAGAATGTGGATCCCACCGATGCCGAAGGCCAGTTCTGCGACCGGGGCAGCCAGTATGCGGCGGGCATTTTTTATATGAACGAAGCGCAAAAGGCCGCCGCGGAAAAATCATTGCAGGAAACAACGCAAAAACTGGGGCAGCGCATCGCCGCTTTCATCCGCCCCGCGCTGGTGTTCTATCCTGCCGAGGAATATCATCAGGCGTATTACAAGAAGAAAGCGTTGCAATATTCCCTGTACAAAACGGGCTGCGGCCGCGACAAACGCCTGAAGGAAATCTGGGGCGATAAAAAAGACAAAAACGACAAAGACAACAAAGACAACAAAGACGACAAGAAAGAACCTGCCGAATGACCACCACACCTTCGCAAAACCGGATTTCATGGGATGATTTCATGAAGGTCGATTTGCGCATCGGCACCATCCTGACGGCAGAGGTTTTCAAGGAAGCGCGCAAGCCCGCCTATAAAATGCAAATCGATTTCGGGCCGGAGATCGGCATCCGCAAATCCTCCGCCCAGATTACCGTGCATTACACGCCGGAGGAACTCGTCGGCAAACAGGTGCTGTGCGTGGTCAATTTTCCGCCCAAACAGATCGGCCCCCTGATGTCCGAAGCGCTGACGACGGGGGTGGAGGATGAAGCCGGGCATATCGTGCTTGTGACGCTTGACCCCAAGGCGCCCGTGCCGAACGGCAGGCGTTTGCTCTGACAGGGGACTGATATTTCAGACGGATTTTTTTGTTTCACCGCGTTTCATGCGCGGCGGGAGCATTTTTGCCTGAAATATGTTATCATAAAGAGAACAACCATCCGAAAGGAGGCCGTCATGCCGGCATCCGTTTTTGACAGCCGCAAGGCGTTTTACGTGGTCTGCCTCACGGTACTGATGTTGCTGCTCGCCGCGCCTGCCGCAGCCCTCGCAAAGGACAAGGATGCGGAAAAGGCCGCGCCGCCGCCCGCGCGTCAGGTGCAGACGGATATGAAACTGCCGGACGGTTTTTATTTCGATGAAAAGGCCCAGCAGTACAAAAAACGCGAACGCGCCGTCGTTGACGTTCCGGACAGGAACGGCACAGTCCAGCGCCGCCGCGTGATCCGTACAACCTGTTATAACCTGCAACATGAAACCGAAAGCGCGCGCGTGTTCAAACCCGTGCCCTGCAATGACTGACGGCGGGGCTTGATCGGGTGCGTGTTTCGTCTATGCTGCCGTTTCATGTAACGGCAAAGGACGCAGCACCATGACGGACGGGCGGGACTGGCGGCAGATTTTTGAAACGGAAGCGCGGCGGCTTTACCCTGCGGCCGATCCTTCGCACGACATCCTGCATATCCGCCGCGTGGTGCGCACGGCAACAAAACTGGCGGCGGCGGAAGGGGCGGACATGCGCATCGTTGTGCCCGCCGCATGGTTTCACGATTGCGTGACGGTGGCGAAAAACGATCCGCGGCGCAAGGAAGCCTCCCGCCTGTCTGCCGATCATGCCGTGGCATGGTTGCGTGCGCAGGGATATCCCGAAGAATATCTGGGCGGCATCCATCACGCCATTGCGGCGCATAGTTTCAGCGCGGGCATTCCCGCCGAAACGCTGGAGGCCAAAGTGGTGCAGGATGCCGACCGTCTGGACGGCCTTGGCGCCATCGGCGTTGCGCGGTGTTTTACCGTGGGCGCGCTGCTCGCGCGGCCCTATTATTTCGACGGCGATATGCTGGCGCAGCATCGCACACCCGATGATGCGGCGCATACGATCGACCATTTTTTCGTCAAGCTGTTCAAAACCGCCGAAACGCTGCAAACCGCCGCCGGACGGGCAGAAGGTGCGCGCCGCGCCGCCTTTATGCGCGATTATCTGGCCGCCTTCGCCCGCGAGGCGGGGGAGGAAGAAGCCGCCGCCTGACGGCCTGCCCCGATCCCGCATGATGTGCGGGCAGGGTGCAAAAGGCTTGATTCTGCCGCAGGGGCGTGACTATATCTTTGGTCATCATCTTTTTTGGTCATCCGGCTCTTTTTCACGCCGTCCACTCTCGGGAGAAATTTATGGCAAACTTTGCAAAATTCGTTGTGCTGGCGCTGATCGGCTTCGCACTGGGGGCGGGTCTTGCCTGGTTCCAGAAAAGCGAAGCGCTGAAGAATGCGCCGCCGCCCATCACGACCCCCGCGTCGGAGAGTGACGATCCCTATGCCGGTCTGGATGCCGTGCGTGAGCCTCTCGTGCCCGATGCTCCCGTCATGCCCAGCGTTGGCAATGAAGAAGAAGACGGCACGGAAGAGGGCGCGGCAGAAGAGGACGCCGATGAGGCGGATGCCGCCGAGGCTGTCGATGCCGTTGCCACCGACATCAAGGACGACGTGGCCGAAGCCATGCCGCCTGCCGATGCGCAGCGCGTCGCCGGCTCCAGCGTCGGCGGGGCCTTCAGCCTGACCGACCACAACGGCAATGCCGTGACGGAAAAATCCTGGCCCGGCAAGAAAAAGCTGGTTTTCTTCGGCTTTACCTATTGCCCCGACATCTGCCCCGCAGGTCTGGAGAAAATCACGACCGTTCTGGAAGAACTGGGCGATTCTGCCGCCGCCATCCAGCCGCTTTTCGTTTCCACCGACCCCAAGCGCGACACGCCGGCGCGCATGAAGGAATATCTGGTCGATTATCACGCCAGCCTGCTCGGCCTGACCGGCACGGCGGAACAAATCGAACAGGCGAAATCCGCCTATAAGGTCTATGCCGCGAAAGCGGAGGGCGGGGATGCCGAAAACTATCTGATCAACCATTCCGCCTATATTTACCTGATGGCGGAAGACGATACGCTGCTGGAAATTTTCGGCGGCGATGCGACGCCCGCCACGATGCTGCCGAAGATCCGCCGGCATCTCGACAAGCCCGAATAATCGTCCCGGATTTCGGAAAAAACAGGGGTGCATTCCATAATGTGGTCTGCGCCCCTGTTTTTTGGCTTTTCGGGCGGGATTCAGTTGCGCCTTCGCGCCGAGTCGTGCTAAATCCCCGACCGTAGGCTAAAAACCGCCGTAAAAGGCACAAACATCTATTTCGGAGAGGGGCATAAAGTGGCTTCCCGTTCAGGAAACCAGAATACCGCAAAGCGCTACGCCACCGCCTTTTTTGAGTTGGCAAAAGAACAGGCGCAGATCGACGCCATCGCGGCGGATCTTGAAAAACTCGAAGCACTGGCCGATGCCGGCGGCGATGTCCGCGCGTTCATGCAAAACCCCACGCTGCGCCGTGAGGATCAGGCCGCTGCCCTGCAGGAAATTGCCGCCCATTTGAAACTGTCCGGACTGACGGCCCGCTTCCTCGGCACGCTGGCGCTGAAGCGCCGTCTGGATACGCTGCCGCTGGCCGTGGCCGCCGTGGCCGAACTGATTGCCGCGTACAAGGGCGAAACCACCGCCCATGTCACCGCCGCGCAGGCGCTGGACCAGAAGCAGCTCGGCGAAATCGCCGCCAACCTGAAGCAGGTGCTGGGCGTGGACGTGCGCGTCACCCTGACGGTCGATCCCGACATCATGGGCGGCCTGATCATCCGCGTCGGTTCCAAACTCATCGACAGTTCCGTGCGTACCAAGCTTGACCGCCTGCATCGCGCGCTGAAAAGCAACAATACACAATCCGATCAAAAAAAAATGAAAGAGGTAGCGTAAACCATGGAAATCCGTGCAGCTGAAATTTCCTCCATCCTGAAAAGCCAGATTGAAAAATTTGGCGTTGCCGCCGATGTGGCCGAAGTCGGTCAGGTCGTGTCCGTGGGTGACGGCGTTGCCCGCGTATATGGTCTGGACAACGTCAAGGCCGGCGAGATGGTCGAGTTCTCCAACGGCATTAAAGGGATGGCGCTGAACCTCGAAAGCGACAACGTGGGCGTGGTGATCTTCGGTGACGACCGCGACATCAAGGAAGGCGACACCGTGCGCCAGACCGGCGAAATCGTTTCCGTGCCCGTCGGCAAGGAACTGCTGGGCCGCGTTGTGGACGCGCTCGGCAACCCGATCGACGGCAAAGGCCCGATTACCGCCAAGGAAACGCGCCGCGTGGACGTGAAAGCGCCCGGCATTATCGCCCGCAAATCGGTACACGAACCCATGCAGACGGGCATCAAGGCGCTGGATGCGCTGGTGCCGATCGGCCGCGGCCAGCGCGAGCTGATCATCGGCGACCGCCAGACCGGTAAAACGGCCATTGCGGTGGATACGATCCTGAACCAGAAAGAAATCAACAAAGGCAACGACGAAAGCAAGAAACTGTATTGCGTTTACGTCGCTGTCGGCCAGAAACGCTCCACCGTTGCCCAGCTGGTCAAAACGCTGGAAGAAAACGGCGCGATGGAATACTCCATCGTTGTCGCCGCCACGGCATCCGAACCGGCGCCGCTGCAATATCTTGCGCCCTACACGGGCTGCACGATGGGCGAATTCTTCCGCGACAACGGCATGCACGCCCTGATCGTGTACGATGACCTGTCCAAACAGGCCGTCGCCTACCGCCAGATGTCCTTGCTGCTGCGCCGTCCGCCGGGCCGCGAAGCCTATCCGGGCGACGTATTCTATCTGCACTCCCGCCTGCTGGAACGCGCGGCGAAGCTGAACGACGATCTGGGCGCGGGTTCCATGACGGCGCTGCCGGTCATCGAAACGCAGGCCGGTGACGTTTCCGCCTACATCCCGACCAACGTGATCTCCATTACCGACGGCCAGATCTTCCTGGAAACGGGTCTGTTCTACAAAGGCATCCGCCCCGCGATTTCCGTCGGTTTGTCGGTTTCCCGCGTGGGTTCCGCCGCGCAGACGAAAGCGATGAAACAGGTTGCGGGGACGATCAAGCTCGACCTCGCCCAGTTCCGCGAGATGGAAGCCTTCGCGCAGTTCGCCTCCGACCTCGACGCCGCGACGCAAAAACTGCTCGCCCGCGGCGCGCGCCTGACGGAGCTGCTGAAGCAGAACCAGTACAGCCCGCTGTCGATGGAAGAACAGGTTGTGTCCATCTTTGCCGGCGTGAACGGCTATCTGGATACGATCGCCCTGTCCGATGTCACGACCTTTGAAGCGCAGCTGCTCAACGCCGTGCGCAATCAGGGCAAGGATATCCTGACGGCGATTGCGACCGAGCAGAAAATCAGCGACGAGACGAAAGAAAAGCTGGAAAAATTCCTGGCCGATTTCGTTGCCACCTTCGCCGGCAGCAAAAAAGCCGCCTGAGCGAGACGCGGACATACGTAACCGGAAGGTAATGGACAAGACATGCCCAGTTTGAAGGAATACAGAAACCGGATCGCCAGCGTGAAATCCACGCGCAAGATCACGTCGGCCATGAAAATGGTGGCGGCGTCCAAACTGCGCCGCGCCCAGAGCCAGGCGGAAGCCAGCCAGCCCTATGCCCGCCGCATGGCGGATATGCTGGCGCGCCTTGTCGCCAATATGGACGGCGGCGAAAGCCCGTCGCCGCTGATGAGCGGCACGGGGCGCGATGACGTGCATATGCTCGTTGTCGTCACTTCCGACCGCGGTCTTTGCGGCGGTTTCAACAGCACCATCGTGCGCCTGACCCGCCAGAAAATCCAGGAACTGGCCGCCGCCGGCAAAACCGTGAAGATCGTATGCGTCGGCCGCAAGGCTGCCGCCGCGCTGAAACGCGACCACGGCGACAAGATCGTGAAGGTTTTCGAAGGGCTGGGCAAAAAACGCCTGACCTTCGCCGAAGCCGCCGAGGTATCCGATTTCATTCTGGATGCGCTGGCCCGCGAGGAATTCGACGTATGCAGCCTTGTGTACAACGAATTCAAATCCGTCATCAGCCAGGTGCCCGCCGCGCAGCAGCTGATCCCGTTGTCCGTCGAGGCTGCCCGCACGCAGGACAATGACGAAGCCGCCGCCGCGCCCGCGGGCGAGGAAGCCGCAGGGCCGAAGGCGCTTTACGCATTCGAGCCGAGCGAGGAGCGTATTCTGGCCGAGCTGCTGCCGCGCAACCTTGCCGTGCAGGTCTATCGTGCGCTGCTGGATTCCGCAGCCGGTGAACAGGCCGCGCGCATGACCGCGATGGAAAACGCCACGCGCAACGCGGGCGACATGATCGCGAAGCTGACGCTGAAATACAACCGCGCGCGTCAGGCCTACATCACCAAGGAACTGATCGAGATTATTTCGGGTGCCGAAGCGGTATAACCGGAAAACGAAAACAAAACGAACAAAAGATCAAGGCATAGAAGGAGAAAACCCCAATGGTAAAACTGGCCGCCAAAAACGCAGGTGCCCCCGGCAAGATCACCCAGGTGATGGGTGCGGTTGTGGACGTTCAGTTCGACGGCGCCCTGCCCGCGATTTTGAACGCGCTGACGCTGGACAACGACGGCAAGACGCTGGTTCTGGAAGTCGCGCAGCACCTTGGTGAAAACACCGTGCGCGCCATCGCCATGGACTCCACCGACGGTCTGGTGCGCGGTCAGGCCGTGACCGACACGGGCGCGCCGATTTCCGTTCCCGTCGGCCCCGAAACGCTGGGCCGCATCATGAACGTCGTGGGCGAGCCGATTGACGAGCGCGGCCCCGTCGAAGCCAAGGAACATTACCCCATCCACCGCAGCGCGCCGGAATTCACCGACCAGTCCACGGAAACGCAAATCCTGGTGACGGGGATCAAGGTCGTTGACCTGCTCGCGCCCTATGCGAAGGGTGGTAAAATCGGTCTCTTCGGCGGTGCCGGCGTCGGCAAAACCGTGACGATTATGGAGCTGATCAACAACGTCGCCATGCAGCACGGCGGCGTATCCGTTTTCGCCGGCGTGGGCGAGCGTACCCGCGAAGGGAACGACCTCTACCATGAAATGATCGATTCCGGCGTTATCAAGCTGGACGGCCCCGGCTCCAAAGTGGCGCTCGTTTACGGCCAGATGAACGAACCGCCGGGCGCGCGCGCCCGCGTGGCCCTGTCCGGCCTGACGGTGGCGGAATACTTCCGCGACGTGGAAGGTCAGGACGTTCTGTTCTTCGTCGATAACATTTTCCGCTTTACGCAGGCAGGTGCGGAAGTATCCGCGCTGCTGGGCCGCATTCCCTCCGCCGTGGGGTATCAGCCGACCCTCTCCACCGAGATGGGCGCGCTGCAAGAGCGTATTACTTCCACGAACAAAGGTTCCATTACCTCCGTTCAGGCCATCTACGTTCCCGCGGACGACCTGACCGACCCGGCGCCGGCAACATCCTTCGCGCACCTTGATGCGACGACGGTTCTTTCCCGCCAGATCGCGGAGCTGGGGATTTACCCCGCCGTGGATCCGCTGGATTCCACCAGCCGCATCCTCGACCCCCGCATCGTCGGCGAAGAACATTACAACGTTGCCCGTTCCGTGCAGAAAACGCTGCAAAACTACAAGGCGCTGCAGGACATCATCGCGATCCTCGGCATGGACGAGCTGTCCGAAGAAGACAAGCTCACCGTTGCCCGTGCGCGTAAAATCCAGCGCTTCCTGTCCCAGCCCTTCCACGTGGCCGAAGTCTTCACCGGTACCCCCGGCGTTTTCGTCCAGCTGGAAGACACCATCAAGGGCTTCAAGGGCATTGTGAACGGCGATTACGACCACCTGCCCGAAGCCGCCTTCTACATGGTCGGCACGATCGAGGAAGCTGTCGAAAAAGCCAAGAAAATGGCCAAGGCAGCCGCTTAATCAACGGGTGAGACAATAAAGGCGTTTTGACATGGCTGATGCACTGACAGATAAAACCTTCCGCTTCGAACTGGTTTCTCCCGAAGCCGTTCTGGCCTCCATCGAGGCCACGATGGTGATCGTGCCGGGCGAGGAAGGTGAATTCGGCGTGCTGGCCGACCATGCGCCCTTGCTGTCCTCCATGCGCCCCGGCGTTGTGGCGGTGACGGCAGCGGACGGCACGCAGCGCAAGATCTTCGTCTCCGGCGGCTTTGCCGATGTGACCGGCACGCAATGCTCCGTGCTAGCGGAAGAGGCGATTGACGTTGCCGATCTGAACCGCGAGGCGCTGGCCGCAAAACTGGCCGATCTGACGGACGATCTGGAATTTGCCAAGGATGACGCGGTGAAATCCGCCCATATCCGCCGCGAAATCGACATCGTGCGCACCAAGATCGAGGTTGCGGAAACCGTTGCCAAGGCCGCATAAAGGCGCGCGGGCAACCAAAAACGTTTAAAAAGCGGCCTTCGGGCCGCTTTTTGCTGCGGCCTTGCCGCCGTGCGCGCAAGGTGCCATATTATTCACACCCGTATTTTACCGCCTGCACGAAGGAGACATCCATGTCCAATGCCCTGCGCAAAACGGAAGCGATCCGCGCCCTGCAACTGAAAGACGAAAGCCTTTTCCGCACGCAGGCTTTTATTGACGGTTCCTGGGCCGATGCCGACGGCGGCGGCGTGATCGACGTCACCAACCCCGCCACGGGCGAGGTGCTGGGCACGGTGCCGAACATGGGCGCGGCGGAAACGCGCCGCGCGATCGAGGCGGCTTCGGCGGCCTTTGATACATGGCGTCACATGCTGGCCGCCGACCGCGCAAAAATTCTGAAACGCTGGGCCGATTTGCAAACCGAACATCTGGACGATCTTTGCCGCATCCTGACGGCAGAGCAGGGCAAACCGCTGGCGCAGGCCCGGGCGGAAATCCTGTCCGGCATCGGCTATGTCGAATGGATGGCCGAAGAAGGCCGCCGCGTTTATGGCGACATCATCCCCACACATAACCCGACGCACCGGCTCATCACCCTGAAACAGCCCGTCGGCGTATCGGCCATGATTACGCCGTGGAATTTTCCCTCCTCCATGATCACGCGCAAATCGGGGCCGGCGCTGGCCGCGGGTTGCACGGTGGTGCTGAAACCGTCGGAGCTGACGCCGTTTTCCGCGCTGGCGCTGGCGGTGCTGGCGGAACGCGCAGGCATGCCGAAGGGCGTGTTCAACATCGTCACCGGCGATGCGCCGCCCATCGGGCAGGAAATGACCGAAAACAAAACGGTGAAAAAAATCGGTTTCACCGGCTCTACCGCCGTCGGCAAAAAGCTGATGGCGCAGGCGGCGGACACGGTGAAAAAAATCTCGCTGGAGCTGGGCGGCAATGCGCCGTTTATTGTGTTTGACGATGCGGATCTGGAGGCCGCGGTGCCGGCGGCGATTGCTTCCAAATACCGCAACAGCGGCCAGACCTGCATTTGCGCCAACCGCATTTTCGTGCAGGACGGCATTTACGATGCCTTCGTTGAAAAATTCACCGACGCCGTCAAGGCCATGAAAACCGGCAACGGTCTGGAAGACGGCATCGATCTTGGCCCCATGATCAACGAAAAGGGCGTCGAGAAAGTCGAACAACATCTGAAAGACGCCGTTGCCAAGGGCGGCAAGGTCACGACGGGCGGCAAGCGTCACGCGCTGGGTCATTCCTTCTTCGAGCCGACCGTGGTGGCCAATGCAACGCCCGAGATGGCCTGCTTCCGCGAGGAAACCTTCGGCCCGCTCGCGCCGCTGTTCCGTTTCAAAACCGACGACGATGTCGTGCGCATGGCGAATGATACCGAATACGGTCTGGCGGCCTATTTCTATTCCCGCGATATCGCGCGTATCTGGAAAGTGGCCGAAGCGCTGGAATACGGCATGGTCGGCGTCAACAGCGTGGCCGTGGTCGCACCGCAGGCGCCTTTCGGCGGCTGGAAGGAATCAGGCATCGGCCATGAAGGTTCCAAATACGGCATCGAAGATTATCTGGAACTGAAGCTTGTCGCGCTGGGCGGCCTGTAATCCGCGCCCATATTTTTACATAGCATGAAAAATGCGCCGCCGTTGCCTTTGTCCGGGCGCGGCTGGAACAGGTTTTGCATGCAAACCCCGTCCGAAGCGGTTAGACTGAACGCTGGGGAATAAAGCTGATGGCATTGCGCGAAATACTGCCGAAAATCAACCGGGATTATATGGAACCGCAGGGCGGCGGCTTGCGCCATCAGGCGGAGGACGGCTATTACGTCACCAATACCGGCGGCGACAACCGCGTCATGATCGGCCCCGATGTGGAGATTTTCCCCAATAAGCCGCTGGAAGCGCTGGCGAGTTTTGAAACCCGCGCCTTCGAGGCGAAAGACGCGCGCGAAGCCGGCGCCCAGCTGGCGCTGCTTTGCGGGCGCAGCCGCGGGCCGCGCATTACCGCCATCGGGTCTTACCGCAACGTCAAAAGCCCGCATTTGCTGAAACTGCGCGCGGCGGGCGTGGTGGACTGGAAATCCGAAGGGCGGGAGCTTTTCGCCCTTGTCTTCGACATGCCGCCGAAAAAACGGCTGATGCAGCCCGGCGCGCAAAAAGCCATGCATATTTCCGACGACCGGATCATTCCCGCGCTGATCGAACCGGCGCTTTCCGTCCTGTCGGAACTGCATGCGAATGACATCGTGTACGGCGCGTTTTCGCCCGACAATATTTTCATGGCGGGGGCGGATGGCGCGGAGGTGGCCATTCTCGGCGAATGCCTGACCAGCGCGGGCAGTTTCCGGCTGGATGCTTCCTTTGAAACGATCGAGCGCAGCATGGCGCAGGCGTCGGGCCGCGGGCCCGGCACGGCGAAAAGCGATCTTTACAGCCTCGGCATTTGCGTGGCCATTGCGCTGCGCGGCTTCAACCCGCTGGCAGGCAAAACGGCGCAGCGCGTGATCGAGGATAAAATCGAACACGGCACCTATGCCTGCGTTGTCGGCAGCGAGCGGCTGTCCAGCCAGATGACCGAATTCCTGCGCGGCGTTTTGCATGATGACGAAAGCGCGCGCTGGACGCTGGACGACGCGCTGCGCTGGCTGGAAGGCCGCCGTCTCAGCGCCAAACAGCCCGGCATCAATATGACGGCGGCGCGGCCCTTTATGTTCCGCGACCGCAAGTTCTGGAACCTGCGCTCCCTCGCCATGGCTTTTGCCGCGCATATTTCCGATGCGGCGGCGGTGCTGGAAAAAGACCATTTCGATTTGTGGCTCAAGCGCAATTTCGAAGACCGCGATCTGGAAGACCGCATCAAGAAGTGCTGGGAAAAAGAGGAAGGCAGCCTGCGCGAGCGCGTGGTCACAAGTTTTTGCATGGCGCTCGACCCCGTGGGGCCGGTGCGCTACAAGCATCTGTCGGTTTTCCCGCTCGGTTTCGGCACGGCGCTGGCCGATGCGATGGCACGGGATGAAGACGTGCAGCCTTACGCCGACGTGATCGCCATGCAGCTTTTCAGCAGCTGGGTGAACCAGCGGTTTGACGATATCCCCGATGCCAGCATGCTGATCACGATCTTTGAAAAATGCCGCACCTTCATGGCGCAGAAAATGCCGGGCTACGGCATCGAGCGCGTGGTCTATATGCTGAACAGGGAAACCGTCTGTCTCAGCCCCGCGCTGCGCGATTATTACGTGCTGAGCCCGGGGCATTTGCTGCTCGCGCTTGAAGGCGTCGCGCGCCGCGCCAACCGGCCCGACCATATTTTCGACCGCCATATGGTCGCCTTTATTTCGGTGCGCGAACCGAAGATGATCGACCCGCATCTCGGCCATCTGATCTCGCAGGACAGAAGCTATCAGATCATCGGCATGGTGCGCACGCTGGCCGCCATCCAGCGCCGCTTCCAGATCGCGCCCGTGCCCGCGCTCGGCAACTGGGTGATTTCGCAGATCGACCCCGCCATCAACCGCTATCACGATGCCGATATTCGCAAGGCGGTGAAGGAAAAAGTCATGGCGTTGCAGGACAGCGGCAACCTGATGGCCATTTTGGAACTGATCGACAATCCCGCCTGGGTGCAGGAGGATTTGCAGCGTTTCACCATTGCCCGCCGCGAATACGCGCTGCTGTCGCGGGAGGCAAGCGGGCTGATGTCGCAATTGCAGCGCCGTGACGTTTACGGCATGGGCACGGGGCGGCAGGTGGCGATGCTGGTTTCTGCCGTGATCGGCGTGCTCTGGATCATGTTGATGGTTTTCATGCATTTTTCGGAGATTTGGTAAATGGCCGCCGCACCGAAAAAAACGCCCTTTTCCGCCCGCTTGGCGATTTTTTGCCTGATTGTCGTCGGGGCGATCTTTTTCCCCATGACGGTATTGTTCTGCGGCTGCATGCTGCCGTCCTTCGTCGCGGCGATTGTGGACCGCCATGCGCAAAAAACGGCAGGGGTGACCATCGGCGCGCTGAACCTTGCCGGTACCGTGCCCGCGTGGCTGGAGCTGATCCGCAAGGGCGGGGGCATCGATCAGGCCATCGCGCTTTTGCTGCAACCGCGCATTTTGCTCATGGCCTATGCGGCAGCCATGCTGGGCTGGGCGCTGTATTTTTATATCCCGCCGCTGGTGGCCGGCATGATGGTGCGCAAAGCTGAAAAACGCCTGAAAGATATAGAAAAAAGACAGGCGGAGCTGGTGCGCAAATTCAGCGCCGCCGTCACGGGCGCAGAGCCGCAGGCAAGGCCGGGGGGCTAAAGGATAAAATTTTAAACATCTGAATTTACACGGCTTTTCTGCGCGTGTTAACGTCCCGTTAAAAAATCGGGGCGTAAAATGGATAAAGAAGGGGAAAATCCGCCGACGTGTCACAAGAAACGCGCGGCAGATTTTTATTGGGGCTTGCATGCTGAGGAAGATGCGACAGTTCTTTTGCCGGAACGAGGGCGTAGTCGCGGTTGAATTCGCGCTCATTGCTTTGCCGTTTTTTATTTTGCTGATGGGGATGATCGAAATCGCCCTGTTTTTTGCCGCCGGTACCGTGCTGGAAGGCGGCGCGGCGGCGGCATCGCGCACCATCCGCACCGGTCAGGCCCAGCTTTCGGCCGATCCGCAAACGGTTTTTGAAGAAGCGCTGTGCAACCACGTCAGCCGCATGCTCGATTGCGACCGCATCCAGTATGAAGTCATCCATGTGGAGGAAGGCACTTTCGCCGGTGCGGAAAATTACGAACCGGAATTCGATGCGGACGGCAACCTTGTGCCGTCGGGCTTTGCCACGGGGAACTCCAACGACGTTGTCATGGTGCGCGCGATGTATCGCTATTCTTTTTTGACGCCTTTCATCGGCACGATGATGACGGGCGGCGTCGGGGACAATACCATGGTGCATATGGCCGTTTCCGTGCTGAAGGCCGAACCCTATAAATTCGGAGAGGAATAATGGCATCGCGTCTGGCCACATTTTGCAGGGAAGACGGCGCGAACGCCGCGATCGAGGCGGGGTTCCTGTTTCCCGTCATGGTCGCCATTCTGTGCGGCATGATCGACATGGGCGTTGCGCTGATCACCAACCTGAAGGTCACGACGGCGACGCAGATCGTGTCCGACCTTCTGGCGCGGGACCGTACCGTCAACGACGCGCAGATCGATGACGCGATCAACGCAGGCCGTCTGGCGCTTTTCCCCTATGATACGACATCCTACGGCGTGGATATCGCGGGGATTCAGTATGTGGGATCGGGGCTTGTGCCGACGGTACGCTGGCGCGAAACGCGCAATATGAATGAAAATCCCGGCGTGCTGGAACGCAGCGCCGGCCTGGGCCTGCAAAACGAAGGGGTGATCGCCGTGACCGTGCGGTATTTTTTCACGCCCTATTTCACAGGTTTTATGATGAGCGATATCGAAATGCAGGAAGAAGCCTATGTGCGCGGCCGCAAGGGGCTGTTTGTGCGAAGGGAATAAAAAAATGATGTGCCAGAACATAAAAAAATGCTTTTCCGCCCTGCGCCGGTTCGGTGCGGAAACCACGGCAGCCGTGGCGATCGTTTTCGCGCTGTCCATCCCGATGTTTATCGGCGCGGCGGGGGTCGCGGTGGATCTGGCGCAGGCCTATAACGTCAAGAACCGTCTGGCGAATGCCGTGGACAAGGCCGCGCTGGCCGCGGGCAGCACCACCGGTTCGGCGGAGGAAATCGAAGAGCAGGTGCATAACTTCATCACCGCCAATTTCCCCGAAAGCGCGCTCGGGAACACGTTTAACGTCGAGGTCACGCTCGGCGACGGGACGGTGACGGTCAGCGCCAGCGCCCGCGTCAAAACATCCTTTATGTCGATCATGGGCACGGAATATATCGACGTGCATCAGGAAACCGTGGTGAAACGCGAACTGGGCGGGGTGGAGGTCGTGCTGGTGCTTGACGTGACCGGCTCCATGGCGGGGAACAACATCAAGGCGCTGAAAACCGCATCGACGAACTTCCTGAACATCCTGTTCAGCCGTATCGAGGACCCGCAGTATCTGAAAATCGGCATCGTGCCTTTCAGCGCCAGCGTGAACGTGGGCAGCTACGGCCTCGGCCTCAATCCCGACGGCACGACCTATGACACGCCCTTCGTCACGCGCCCTGCGACGGATGATTACATCAACCCCGCATCCGGCATCAATTACAACAGCGGCACGACGGGCACCACGAACCACTGGCGCGGCTGTATCCGGGAGCGCAGCGGCGGCGCGGATCTGACCGATGCGGCCAGCCCGAGCTGGGGCATGTACCGCTATCCGCGCATTTGCAGCAGCTATAACAGCAACGGCACCTGCCGCACCTACAGCAACAACAACCCCAATAACGGCTGCACGATGAACCGCATCGTGCCGCTGACCAACGACCAGAGCGTTTTGCAAAGCGCCATCGACGGCTTGCAGGCAACGGGGAATACCTACATCAACGTCGGGCTTGTCTGGGGCTGGCGCGTGATTTCCCCGACCTTTCCCTTTACCGAAGGGTCGGAATATGACGATGTGGACTGGAGCAAGACGATTGTGCTGATGACGGACGGGGACAACGTACCCTATAACCAGTATTCGGCCTACGGGGCCAACCCCGGCCTGACGGCGGCGAACCTGAACAGCAAGGTGACGACCGTTTGCAATAACGTGAAGGCAAAGGGCATTACGCTTTACACCATTACCTTCCAGTCGGGCATCAGCAACAGCACGCGCACGCTGTTCCGCAACTGCGCAACGAAAGAAGAGTTTTATTTCGACGCGCCCAGCAACCAGGATTTGATCGAGGTGTTTGAAAACATCGCCAACCAGCTCAGCCAGCTGCATATCGTGAAATAATCGCGTGCTTGTCCGGCCATCCGTAACTTTACGCTGAAAAGTTTTTTGTATGGCGGAGAAATAAAAAGGGAGGAAGAGAAAATTATTTACTTTCCGCGCGGCCTGCTTTTATGCTGAAAGCGTGAGAAAGTGAATGATTTGAGTTCTGTGATGGATTGGTTAATACATCGGGGGCTCAAATTTACCGAATCTTAAGGCCTGCGGGCGTAGGATAAAAGTATAAGGGTTTGGGTTCACATTCAAAAACAAACATTCCATGGAGGGAATTATGCTGTTGAAACTTTGGGCAAAGCACGAAGCTTTTCTGCGTTCCGAAAAGGGCGCAACGGCCATTGAATACGGGCTGATCGCAGCCGGTATTGCGGTGGCGATCTCGGTCGTCGTCTTCACCTTCGGTGAGGACCTCGCGGGTCTGTTTAGCGATATGTCCGGTAAAATCTCCGGTGCTGGTGCCGCTGGCGGCTAATCGTCGGTTGCATGATGGAAAAGAAACCCGCCTCGCACACAGGGCGGGTTTCTTTTTATCCGGCTTCGAGGGAGACCGTGAAATATGCTGACGTATGTATATTCAAAATCCGTTTTTTATTTTCTTGCCAGCCGCCGCGGCGCTACGGCGATTGAATATAGTTTGATCGCCGCCGCCATTGCCGTGGCGATTTCGGTTGTCGTTTTCGCCTTCGGTGAGGATTTGCAGGGATTGATCGAAAGCCTGACCGGCATGTTGACAAGCGGATGATCTTAACAATGCGCTAATGAATGCATCGGTATAATAGGCTGTTATGGTTCTTGCGCTTTGTCTTGTCCTTTTGTTCTGCGTGACCGTCGCCAGCTGCGTGTCGGATGTGCGGCGCATGCGTATTCCGAATACGCATGTCGTCGCGGTGCTGGCGCTGTTCGTCATCGCCTTTGCCGCCGCGCCCGATGCCTTTCATACGTGGTGGGAACACGGCGCGGCCATGCTGGTCTTTCTTGTGCTGACCTACATCATGTTCGCCGTGGGCATGCTGGGGGCGGGGGATGCGAAATACGGCGCGGCGCTGGCGCTCTGGGTCGGCCTGCCGGGGCTGATGGCTTATGTTTTCTTTATGGCAATCGCGGGCGGGCTACTCGGCATTTTGTCGCTGCTGTTGCGAAAATACCGCCCCGTTAAAAATCCGCCGCCGGGCAGCTGGGCGGCAACGGTGCAAGATGGTGGAAATGCAGTACCTTACGGCATCGCACTGAGCGTCGGCGTGTGGGCCGCCTTTTTCCATACTGCGGCATTTTCTCATCAATTAGATGAACTAATTAAAATAATTCATTAAAAACACACAATTTTTTCTGGACAGTTGCCGGGCTTTCTGTGCAAAAATAGAGATGGGTAAAAAAGAAACATCCGTTTCTTTGGGGAGATACCATGAATAAAAGCGTTTTAATCATTATGGGCGCCGCCCTGATTGTGGCGATGATGGTTGCCTTGATGGTGCAAAAGAAACTGGCGCCGCAAAACGAAGGCACGCCGGCCCTGCCGACCGTCGAGGTTTTGGTCGCCAGCCAGAAACTGCTGATCGGGGAAAAGGTCGATGCCGCGCGCGTGCGCTGGCAGGCATGGCCCGAGGCGGCGCTCTATGAAGGCGTCATCCGCCGCAGCGCCGGCAAGGAAATCGAGGATCTGGATGTCTATCAATCGCCGCTGCGCCGGAATATCGCGGCGGGCGAACCCGTCACGCGTCAGGCGCTGGTGCCCGATACGAAGGGCGGCACGAACTTCCTCGCCGCGCTGCTTGACCCCGGCATGCGCGCCATGTCCGTTTCCGTCAAGCCGAATACGATGGCGGGCGGTTTCATCACGCCGGGCGACCATGTGGATGTCATCCTGTCCTATACGCCCCGCCTGCCGCGCGCCACGCAGGAATATGCCGACAAATACGTCAGCCGCTACGCCAGCCAGACGGTGCTGAGCAACGTCAAGGTGCTGGCCGTTGACCAAAGTGCAAAAGAGGAAAACCGCGAGGCAAAAGTCGCCAAGACCGTGACGCTCGAGGTATCGCAGGAAGGCGCGCAAATTCTGGCGCTGGCCGAAAGCATGGGCGATATTACGCTCGCGCTGCGCCGCATCGGCGACCGGGATGATGCAAAATCCCAAGTCGTGCCGCTGACAACCGATGTGACGACCAGCGACGTGATCAAGAAGCTCAACAACATTGCCAAGGAATCCAAGGCTTCCAGCCAGGCCATCCGTATGTATGGCGGACCATCGATCATCAACGTGCCCGTTCGCGCCGCCCCTGAAGAACTTGCGGCAGAGGCAGGAGAGTGACCATGAAACAGAAAGCCAGAAAACTGTCCGTGACAAGGATGCTGCTGACGGGCTTTGCCCTTTGCTGCATCATCGGCCTGTCCATGACGGCCGAAGGCGCGGCGCGCGTGTCGAAAACCATCACGGTGACGGCGGGCAAGGCCGATACCATCGATCTTGGCGAGGCGGTGGCCGATGTACTGGTCGCCAACCCCGCGATTGCCGATGTCGGCACCTTGCGCTCCAGCCGCCTGTATATCGTCGGCAAGGCCATTGGCGATACCAACGTGCTGGCCTTTGACGATGCGGGCAACCAGCTGGCCGATATCAACGTACGCGTGCGCGTGGACGATAAAACCCTGCGCGACAGCATCCGCGAATTCTTTCCCGACGAGAATGTCGATGTCAAAACCGTGCGTCAGGACGTTGTCCTGAAGGGCGAGGTATCGACCCCGGCCGTCGCCAACCAGATCCGCGATCTGGCCTCCCGTTTCGCCACGGCGCAGGACAGGCCGATTGTGGACCTGATGCATGTGCGCGGCGAACAGCAGGTCATGCTGCGCGTGAAGGTGATCGAGGCGCAGCGCCGCGTCCTGCGCGAATACGGCATCAATACGGACCTGCGCTTCTCCGACAGTAGTTCCTCCGCCAGCTTTGCCAGCATTCCGGGGACGGGTCTGGCGGCGCTGGCGCCCTTTGGCACCGGTTCCATCATGGTCGATCCGTCCGGCTCGCTCGGCCCCTTTACCGTGGGCCTGCGCGGGCTGGAGCGTGACGGCCTGATCAATACGCTGGCCGAACCGAACCTGACGGCGATTTCCGGCGAGACGGCGGGCTTCCTGGCCGGGGGTGAATTCCCCGTGCCGACGGGCCGCGACCAGGACGGCAACATCACCATCGAATTCAAGGAATTCGGTGTGGCGCTGAACTTCACGCCGACGGTGCTGTCCAAGGACCGCATCTCCCTGCAACTGGCAACGGAAGTCTCCGCCCGCTCCGACGAGGACGGCCTGACGCTGGTCAATACGCGCATTCCGGGCCTGACGGTCCGCCGCGCGGATACGACGGTGCAGATCGGCAGCGGCAGCACGCTGATGATCGCGGGGCTGATCAAATCCGACACGCTGGACAACTTCAACGGCCTGCCGGGCATCAAGGATGTGCCGATCATCGGCGAATTGTTCAAGTCCAAATCCTTCTCCCGCGGGGAGAGCGAGCTGATCATCATGGTCACGCCCTATATCGTGAAGCCCTATGCGGAAGCAGCCGCCATCGAAGCGCCCGTGTACAACCACGGCGTGGATACGGGCACGGCAGGGCTGGTGCGGCCGGAGATCAAGCCGGAAAACAGCCTGACGCCCGTATCGGCCAGCCTGAACCGCCGCGATCATACGGATAACGCGCTCTCGCGCAGCTTTATGCAGAACCTGCATACCGTTTATGGCAAGAAAGCGCCCGCAAAAGTAGGCAAGGGCGTCGCTTACGGCTATATTGTGGATTAAGGGTATCGGAAAAAAGGGGATGACGATGATGCGACACTCTGGGCTTTCCGCTTTTGCCGGTCTTGTCAGCGCGGTTCTGCTGCTGGCAGGCTGCGACATGACCACGCCCTCGCAGGTGGAAACGGGCCATATCCGTTTGCAGGAAAGCGTGAAAACCGTCACGGTGCATCCGGCCGCGACCGATGCCGCGCAGGTTTCCCACATTGCCGCCGATATCAAACGCAACGGCCGCGGCGCGGTGTCCATGGTCATTCCCTACAAGGCCGGACAGCCGGCGGAAGAAGTGCAGGCCAAACGCTATGGCGGCAAGTGGCAACAGGCTTTGTCCGGCGCGGGCGTGCGTGACCTGAAGGTCAGCTATGTCGGGGTTTCCGACCCGCAATTGCTGAACCGCGCGGTGATCAGCTATAACGCGCTGCAGGCACTGCCGCCCGAAGGCTGCCGCCGCCTGACCGGTTATCAGGGCGCGGATTCCATCGAGGACGTGCATGATTACCGCATCGGTTGCGAGACGAAAACCGTCCTTGGCAAAATGGTCGTGGATCCCGAAGATTTGATGGGCCGCGATTCCGACAACCGTTCGGAAGCGCGCCGTCAGGGTGCGGTTGTGGAAGGCTATCTCTCCGGCACGCCGAACGAGCCGCTGGAGGGCGGGCGTTCCAGTGAGATCGGCGGAGAATAACGGATGAACGACGATATTACCTCCATTTTGCTGCCCCATGCGCGACTGGATGTTTTCGCGCTGGATGCGGGAACGTTGGCAACGGCCGGAAAACTGGCCGATGACTGGCGTTTTGCGCGCGTGCAGGTCGATGTGGTCGATGGCGGCATGGAAGCGGCAATCGAACGCTACAGCGCCGCCGCGTCGCCCGAACTGATTATCATCGAAACCAACGACATCAGCGACAATTTCACCGCGCAGCTGGAAACGCTCGCGGGTGTTTGCGCGGAAGGCACCGATGCCGTCGTCATCGGCCCTGCCAACGACGTGCATCTCTACCGCAGTCTGGTCGGCATGGGGGTGCGCGATTATCTGGTGCGCCCCGTGACGGAAGACGAACTTGTTTCCGTTATCGCCAAAAGTCTTGTGGACAAACGCGGCATCAGCGGCAGCCGTCTGGTCGCCGTGGCGGGCGCGAAGGGCGGCGTCGGCACAACGGCCATGGCGCAATCGCTGGCCTGGCTGATCGCGGAAAATCTGGGACAGAAAACCCTGTTGCTGGACGGCGCAGGCAGCCGCGGCACAACGGGCGTTGCCTTTGGTGTTGAACCCTCCATCGGTTTCAGCGAAGCCGTGCGCATCGGGCAGGGCGGGTCGGAAGACGACCTGCGGCGCATCATCCAGCCCGCGACGGATCATTTGTCCATGATGGTTTTCGGCAGCGAGCCGCTGCTGACCGAAAGCCCCGATGCGGACAGCGTCGAGGCTTTGCTCGACCGGCTCATGAAAACCTATCCCGTGATCATCATGGATCTGTCGGGCGCGTCGCCCGCCGTGCAAAAACGCGTGATGGCCCGCGCGGCCGAGGTTGTGGTCGTCTCCACGCCGCATCTGACCGCGCTGCGCAACGGCCGCGCGCTGGTGAACGAAATCAAGCATCTGCGCAACGGTCTTGCCGCGGTGGATTTCGTGATCAACAAACATTCCATGCCTTCGGCAGACGAAGTGCCGGTGGGGGATATCAAAAAACTGCTGGATATCGAACCTGCCGCGCGCATCGCCTATGCGCCCAAGGTTTTCATGTCCGCGGAAATGACGGGCAAGCCCGTGGGCGGCGCCAAGCCGGAGGTATTGAAAGACCTTTTGCCTATTGCCCAAAAAGCGGCGGGGCTGGCCGATGCCGTTGTGAAAAAGGAAGAAGGCTTCAGCCTGCGCAAGCTGCTGGGCAAGGGCAAATAGCGCATTATATGGTATAATGTAATGTCGCCTGTGTGATGTACGTGGAAAGAAGGATATATCCTGCGCCATGTTTGGTAAAAGATCGAGCTCAACGCCGCCGCCGGGCCTGCCGCCGAAAAAAGAGGCCGAGGTAAAATCGCCCGCCGTCGAGGCTGAACAGGAAGCCGCCGCCCCCGCCGCGCCGAAACCGGAAGCCGCGCCGCCACCGGCTGCCGCAGCAGCAGCTGCCCCTGCTGCCCCTGCCGCATCACCGCCGCCGAAAGCGCCGGACATGCCCGCCAAAGGGTCCAAACCGCTGGAAAAAATGGAGCCGAAAACGAGCGGGCAGGAACATGCGCCCGCCGTGAAGGCCAAC
>Ga0182793_1000800_pt1 | contig 21740 bp, 16 predicted proteins | sample Passage237A_FD_130498 | JGI IMG/M metagenome (GOLD analysis project Ga0182793, IMG submission 130498) | Cellulose adapted compost microbial communities from Newby Island Compost Facility, Milpitas, CA, USA - Passage2 37A (version 2) (version 2) ... | reverse complement strand
GTGGAAGACGACGAGGCCGAGGCCGAACCGGCCGCTGACGATCAGCCTGAGGGCGAGACGGAGGCGGAGGGCGAGGAGCCCGCGGAAGAAGAACCCGCCGCGGACACCGCCGAAGCGAAGGCCGAGGAGCCTTCGGAAGAAGCAGCCGCGGGGACCGAAGACGAGGCGGCCCACGAAACCGAGCAGCCCGCCGCCGAGAGCGATCCCGAAGGCCAGGTTGAGGCTGAGTCCGAGGACTTTGAGGCAGCCGGCGAAAGTGATGAAGCTGAGTCGGCGGAGCTCACCGGAGAAGAGACGCCCGAGGCTGACGAAGACACCGAGGACGAAGCCGCGCAGCCCGCTTCGGACGAGGGTGGCCGCATCCGGCGGTGGCTACGTCGCCGGAGCCGATAGCCGAGTTATCCCCAATCGCGAATCTATCCACAGATCGCTCGAATGCCCTGGTAGATCTACGGATGCCGCGATTAGCGTCGAAGTCATGTTCGAGCAGTTGGTGGCCGACGCGATCCGCAATGGCGGCGTCGCGGACTGGGCGCGCGTGGAGAACGCCGCCTGCGCCCGTCGGCTCTCGGCCATGGCCGACATGCTGGACAAGCGCATCGCCGCCGACGGCGCCGACGACCGCGACCAGTGGTGCATCGACAACTGGGACGCGGTCTCCGCGGAGATCGCGGCCGCACAGAACGTGTCGAAGGGCGTGGCATCGCATCAGCTGTCCGTAGCGAACGCCTTGCGTGACCGCCTGCCGCGCGTGGACGAGCTTTTCGCGGCGGGCCTCATCTCATACCGCATGGTCGAAACGGTCGAATCGCGAACCCGCCTGGTGGGCAACCGCGACGTCATCGCCAGGGTCGACGCCGAGATCGCAGCCGAGATCAGTGCGTGGCGGACTCTTTCCCAGGAGAAGCTGAAGTCGTCGATTGACTACTTCGTTGACCGCCATGACCCAATGGCGGTGCGGCGCACTGAAGGAAAGTCACGCGCACGCCGCGTCGACTTCATCGATCCCAACGACGGCACCGGCCTTGTCACGATCGAAGTGACGGTCTACACGCACGAAGCCAAAGGCATGCGCGATCGCCTGGACGCGATGACGGCGACCGTGTGTCCGGGTGATCTCCGCACCCGCGAGCAGCAGCGGGTGGACGCCTTCGTCGCCGCCTTCAACGGCCACGAACTGTCCTGCGCCTGCGGCGACGTGAAATGTCTTGCGTCTCAGGTAGCGCCGTCCAATGTCGTCGTCAACGTCATCGCGAACGAGGAGTCGCTGACCGACGACGCCCCGGCCCGCCTCGACGGTCCCCAGGAGCCCGGACCGACCCGCGAAGAGATGGCCTCCATGACGATCGCCGAACTGCTGCGGGACCCAACGCCGGGCCTGGTGGCATCGACACGGCCGTCAGTGGTGCTCGGCGGGGGCATGCTGCCGGCACCGGTCCTGGCGGCCAAAGTCGCCAAATCCGCGAAGATCCGCTACATCAAGCATCCCGGTGACGCTGCGCCGGAACCGCGCTACCGACCCTCCAAGGCACTCGAGTGGTTTGTACGGTGCCGCGACATGACCTGCCGCGCCCCAGGCTGCGACGTGCCCGCCGACCGGTGCGATATCGACCATGTGATCCCGTATCCGTTCGGGTCCACCCAGGCCTCGAACCTGATCTGCTTGTGCCGAATCCACCATCTGCTCAAGACCTTTCTCGGATGGACGCTCGACCTGAGTCCGGACGGCACGGTGATATGGACGCTGCCGGACGGCAGCACGCAGACGACGTATCCCGGCAGTCGGCTGCTGTTCCCGACGCTGTGCAAGCCCACCGCGCCGGTCGTTGTGAGGGGAACGCCCGTCGAGACGCCTGGACGTACGTTGAAGATGCCACGGCGCACTCGGACCCGCGCCCAGAATCGCGCGCAGAGCATCGAGGCGGAGCGCAGGCGCAACGCCGCCTACCTCGCCACAGCGCACGCCCCGCGGGTCGCGAAGGCCGCACATCTGCTCGGGGTTGCGGGCGACGAGGAACCGCCGCCGTTCTAGCGAATACGCCGTCTTCCTGACGTCCCCTCTCCCGACACGCACCTCTCGCGGTCTGGCATGCTGGGCACATGACCGAGCCGCCGTTCAGCGGAAGCGAGCACGGGGCCCCGCCCCCACCACCGCCGCCACCGCAGCAGCCTGGATATCCGCCCCCGTATCCGCCTCCGCCGACCGGTCCGTATCCGGGGGCCTACGTCGACCCCGCCGCCCCGTTCGGACGGCATCCGGTGACCGGCGAACCGCTCTCGGACAAGTCCAAGACCGTCGCGGGCCTTCTGCAGCTGCTCGGGGTGATCGGCATCGTCGGCATCGGCCGCATCTATCTCGGCGATACCGGCCTGGGCGTCGCGCAGCTGATCGTCGGCCTCATCACCTGCGGCATCGGCGCGCTCATTTGGGGTGTCATCGACGCCGTCCTGATCCTGACCGACAAGGTCCGCGATCCAGCGGGACGACCCCTGCGAGATGGCACCTAGCACCACCGCCGCCACGACCCGCCGGACCGCCGCCCTCGGCACCGGCATCGTGCTCGCGGGGGCCCTGGCCTACATCGGTTTGGCCGACCCGCACCGGCCGGGATTCCTCTTCCCGCCGTGCCCCTTTCACACCCTCACCGGCCTCTACTGTCCGGGCTGCGGGGGTCTGCGCATGACCCACGACCTGCTGCACGGCGACCTGGTCGCCGCCGCCACCGACAACCTGTTCCTGCTCCTCGGCATCCCTGCCCTCATCGCCTGGGTGCTGGTGCGCCGCCACCGCGGCCGCCGGGTGCTGACCGCACCGGCCTTCATCGTGATTGCCATCACGGCCCTCACCTGGACGATCGCGCGAAATTTACCCGGATTTCCGCTGGTCCCAAGTCTGCTCAGCGGGTAAACACCCCGCTGCACTGGTAAACTCGAGCCGTGGGCCGGTGCAGTCCCGGACCAAGTGTTTCGGACTGCGGAGGTGCCCGCCGATGCTCTATTCGGCATTCCCCCGGCCTCAGGGCCTCTATGACCCGGCAAACGAGTCGGACTCGTGCGGGGTCGCCATGGTGGCCGACATCCAGGGCAGGCGCTCGCACTCGATCGTTGCCGACGGCCTGACCGCGCTGGAACATCTCGAGCACCGCGGTGCCGCGGGCGCCGAACCGACCAGTGGCGACGGCGCGGGCATCCTGCTGCAACTGCCCGTCGACCTATTGCGCGAGACCGTCGACTTCGAGTTACCGCCCACCGGCTCCGACGGCACCAACACCTTCGCCGCCGGCATCTGCTTCCTGCCCCGGGATCCGGCCGCCCGCGCCGAAGCTCGCGCCCGGGTGGAGGCCATCGCCGCCGACGAGGGGCTCACCGTCCTCGGCTGGCGCCCACTGCCGGTCGATCCGGACGGCGCCGGCATCGGCGCCACCGCCCGCGGCTGCATGCCCGCCATGGAGCAGTTGTTCGTGGCGTCGCCGCAGGGGCTCGGCGGCCTCGATCTCGACCGCCACGTCTACCCGCTGCGCAAGCGCGCCGAGCGCGAGGGCGTTTACTTCCCGTCGCTGTCCAGCCGCACCATGGTCTACAAGGGCATGCTCACCACAATGCAGCTGCCCCAATACTTTCCGGATCTGCGTGACGAACGCTGTCGCAGCGCGATCGCGATCGTGCACAGCCGCTTCTCGACCAACACCTTCCCGTCCTGGCCGCTGGCGCACCCGTTCCGGTTCGTCGCTCACAACGGCGAGATCAACACCGTCCGGGGCAACCGCAACCGCATGCACGCCCGCGAGGCCATGCTCGCCAGCGCGCACATCCCCGGCGACCTGAGCCGGCTCTCGCCGATCTGCACGCCCGGCGCCTCCGACTCGGCCTCCTTCGACGAGGTGCTCGAACTCCTGCACCTCGGTGGCCGCAGCCTGCCCCACGCCGTGCTGATGATGATCCCCGAGGCGTGGGAGAACAACACCACGATGGACCCCGAGGAGCGGGCCTTCTGGCAGTTCCACGCCTCGCTGATGGAGCCGTGGGACGGCCCGGCCTGCGTGACGTTCACCGACGGCACCGTCGTCGGCGCGGTGCTGGACCGCAACGGGCTGCGGCCCGGTCGCTGGTGGCGCACCATCGACGACCGGGTCATCCTGGCCAGCGAGTCCGGCGTGCTCGACGTGCCGTCCGCACAGATCGTCGCCAAGGGCCGGCTGGCCCCCGGCAAGATGTTCCTCGTCGACACCGCCGCCGGCCGCATCGTCCCCGACGACGAGATCAAGCGTCAGCTGGCCAGCGCCGAACCCTACGGCGAATGGCTGCATGCGGGCCTGCTGGACCTCGCGACGCTGCCCGACCGGGTGCGCGTTCAGCCCAACCACGACTCGGTCGTGCGCAAGCAGTTGTCCTTCGGCTACACCGAGGAGGACCTGCGCGTCCTGCTCACCCCGATGGCCGCGACGGGCGCCGAACCGCTGGGCTCGATGGGCACCGACACCCCGACGGCGGTGCTCTCACAACGCTCCCGGCTGCTCTACGACTACTTCGTCGAGCTCTTCGCCCAGGTCACCAACCCGCCGTTGGACGCCATCCGCGAGGAGGTCGTCACCTCCATGGCCCGGGTGATGGGGCCGGAGCAGAACCTCCTCGAGCCGACGGCCGCCTCGTGCCGGCAGATCGTGCTGCGCAGGCCGGTGCTCGACAACGACGAGCTCAACAAGATCGTTCATATCAACGACGACGGTGAGCACCCCGGCCTGCGCGCCGCGGTGCTGCGCGCCCTCTACGACGTCGAACGCGGCGGCGAGGGGCTGGCCGACGCCCTGCACGAATTACGTCAGCGCGCCAGCGAGGCGATCGCCAAAGGTGCTCGCACACTTGTCATCTCCGACCGCGACTCCGATCACACCCGCGCACCGATCCCGTCGCTGCTGGCGGTCTCGGCCGTGCACCATCACCTGGTCCGCACCAAGCAGCGCACCTCGGTCGCGCTGGTCGTGGAGAGCGGCGACGCCCGCGAGGTGCACCACGTCGCGATGCTGATCGGGTTCGGCGCCGCCGCCGTCAACCCGTATCTGGCGTTCGAGTCGATCGAGGACCTCATCCGCGAGGGCGAACTCACCGGCGTGGAACCCCAAGCCGCCGTGCGCAACTACTCGAACGCGCTGGGCAAGGGCGTCATGAAGGTGATGAGCAAGATGGGCATCTCCACCGTCGCCTCCTACACCGCCGCCCAGTGCTTCGAGGCCGTCGGCATCGACCAGGCGGTCATCGACGAGTACTTCCCGGGCACCCCCAGTCAGATCGGCGGCGTCGGCCTCGACGTGATCGCCGAGGAGGTCAAGCAGCGGCACCGCCGCGCCTACCCGGAGAACCCGACCAAGCGCGTGCACCGGCGTCTCGACGTGGGCGGCGAGTACGCGTTCCGGCGCGAGGGCGAACTGCATCTGTTCACCCCCGAAGTGGTGTTCCTGCTGCAGCATTCGACCCGCACGGCGCGCTACGACATCTTCCGCAAGTACTCCGACGAGGTGAACCGGCTCTCCGCCCAGGGCGGCACCCTGCGCGGGCTGTTCGACTTCAAGAGGACCCGCCCGCCGGTGCCGCTGGCGGAGGTCGAACCGGTCGAGTCGATCGTCAAGCGGTTCAACACCGGCGCGATGAGCTACGGCTCCATCTCGGCCGAGGCCCACGAGACGATGGCGATCGCCATGAACAACCTTGGCGCGCGGTCGAACTCGGGGGAGGGCGGCGAGGACGTCGACCGACTCTACGATCCGCGTCGGCGCAGCGCCGTCAAGCAGGTGGCCTCCGGACGCTTCGGCGTCACCAGCGACTACCTGGTCAACGCCACCGACATCCAGATCAAGATGGCCCAGGGCGCCAAACCCGGTGAGGGCGGCCAGCTTCCTGGCTACAAGGTGTACCCGAACATCGCCAAGACCCGGCACTCGACGCCCGGCGTCGGGTTGATCTCGCCACCGCCGCACCACGACATCTACTCGATCGAGGACCTGGCGCAGCTGATCCACGATCTGAAGAACGCCAACGACCGGGCGCGCATCCACGTCAAACTGGTCAGCAGCGTCGGCGTGGGCACGGTCGCGGCCGGCGTGGCCAAGGCGCACGCGGACGTGGTGCTGATCTCCGGGCACGACGGGGGCACCGGCGCCGCGCCACTGACCAGTCTCAAGCACGCCGGCATCCCGTGGGAGATCGGCCTGGCCGACACCCAGCAGACGCTGGTGCTCAACGGGTTGCGCGACCGCATCACCGTTCAGGTCGACGGCGGGATGCGCACCGCGCGCGACGTCGTCGTGGCAGCGCTGCTGGGCGCCGAGGAGTTCGGATTCGCCACCGCACCGCTGATCGTGTCGGGCTGCATCATGATGCGGGTCTGCCATCTCGACACCTGCCCGGTCGGCGTGGCCACCCAGAACCCGGATCTGCGGGCTCGGTTCACCGGCAAGCCGGAGTTCATCGAGAACTTCTTCCGGTTCATCGCCGAGGATGTCCGCCATATGCTCGCCGAGCTCGGCTTTCGCAGCGTCGACGAGGCGGTCGGCCACGCGGAGGTCCTCGACACCGCCGCCGGCCTTGACCACTGGAAGGCGCGGGGCCTGGACCTCACCCCGATCTTCGCCGTGCCCGAGGGCGCCGAGCAGCGTCGCCGCACGCGCGATCAGGACCACGCGCTCGATCAGGCGCTCGACCGGACGCTGATCCAACTGGCCGAGGGCGCGCTCGAGGACGCCCACCCGGTGGTGTTGGACCTGCCGGTGCGCAACGTCAACCGCACGGTCGGCACCCTGCTCGGCGCTGAGGTGACCCGCCGCTACGGCGCACAAGGGCTGCCGGACAACACGATTCGCGTCAAGCTGACCGGTTCGGCCGGTCAGTCGCTGGGTGCGTTCCTGCCGCCCGGAATCACCATCGACCTGGTCGGCGACGCCAACGACTACGTCGGCAAGGGCCTGTCCGGTGGCCGGATCATCGTCAGGCCGCCCGAGGACGTGCTGTTCGTGCCGGAGGACAACGTCATCGCGGGCAACACGCTGCTGTTCGGGGCCACCTCCGGTGAGGTGTTCCTGCGCGGCCGGGTCGGCGAACGCTTCGCCGCGCGCAACTCCGGAGCGCTGACCGTGGTGGAGGGCGTCGGCGACCACGCCTGCGAGTACATGACCGGCGGCCGGGTCGTGGTGCTCGGCAAGACCGGCCGCAACTTCGGCGCCGGCATGTCGGGCGGCATCGCGTACGTGCTCGGCCTCGACCCCGGCCGGGTCAACACCCAGATGGTGCAACTGCAACGCCTCGAACCCGAGGACCTGACCTGGCTGCGCGACGTGATCGCCAAGCACGCCCACCTCACGGGCAGCACGCTGGCCGGCTCGCTGCTGGCCGACTGGCCTAGGCGCAGCAGGCAATTCACCAAAGTCATGCCCACGGACTACCAGCGGGTGCTGCAGGCCACCCGGATGGCCAAGGCCGAGGGGCGCGACGTCGACAGCGCGATCATGGAGGCCAGTCGTGGCTGACCCGCACGGATTTCTCGAGGTTGCCAAGGTCGAGGCGCCGAAGCGGCCCGTCGACGAACGGGTGGGCGACTGGCGCGAGGTGTACGCCCAGCAGGATCCGCAGCAGCGTGCCCGTGAGGTGTCCCAGCAGGCACGGCGCTGCATGGACTGCGGAATCCCGTTCTGCCACTCCGGATCCGCCGGCTGCCCGCTGGGTAACCTGATCCCGGAGTGGAACGACCTGGTCCGTCGTGACCGCTGGGACGCCGCGAGCGAGCGTCTGCACGCGACCAACAACTTCCCGGAGTTCACCGGCAGGCTGTGCCCCGCGCCGTGTGAGGCCGCGTGCGTGCTGTCCCTCTCCGAACAGCACACCGGGGGCAGTGTCACGATCAAGCGCATTGAGCAGACGATCGTCGACCGAGCCTGGGACAGCGGAAAAGTCGAACCGCAGCCCGCGGCCGTCGCCACCGGCAAGAGGGTGGCTGTCGTCGGCTCCGGGCCCGCGGGGCTGGCCGCCGCGCAGCAACTCACCCGGGCCGGGCACGAGGTGACCGTGTACGAGCGCGACGACCGCATCGGCGGGCTCATGCGCTACGGCATCCCCGAGTACAAGCTGGAGAAGTCGACGCTGAACCGCCGGCTGGCGCAGATGCGTGCCGAGGGAACGCGTTTCGTCACCGAGTGCGAGGTGGGTGTCGACATCTCCGTCGAGCGGCTGCGCGAGCAGTACGACGCCATCGTGCTGGCCGTCGGCGCGCTGCGGGGCCGCGACAACGCGGTGCCGGGCCGCCACCTCAAGGGCGTGCATCTCGCGATGGAGTACCTGGTGCCCGCCAACCGCGAGTGCGAGGGTGACGGGCCCAGCCCGATAAGCGCCGCGGGCAAGCACGTGGTGATCATCGGCGGCGGCGACACCGGCGCGGACTGCCTGGGCACCGCACACCGGCAGGGCGCGAAATCGGTTACCCAGCTTGACTACAACCCTGAACCGCCCGAGCTGCGCGACGACTCGCGCACGCCGTGGCCGACCTGGCCGATCGTGCTGCGCACCCGCCTCTCACCGGCGCACGCCGAGGGCGGGGAGCGCCGTTACGAGGTGGCGGTGCAGCGTTTCCTCGGTGACGACGACGGTCACGTGCGCGCGATGGAGATCGCCGAGGTGAAAGTCGAACGCGACGCCGAGGGCAACCGCAGGATCACGCCGGTGGGCGAACCGCTGGAGATTCCGTGCGATCTCGCGCTGCTGGCCATCGGCTTCGACGGCGTCGAGCACATGCCGCTGCTCGACGAACTCGGGTTGACGTTGAACCGGCGCGGCACGTTGCCGTGCGGTTCGGACTGGCAGACCTGCGCGCCTGGCGTGTTCGTCTGCGGTGACGCCCACCGGGGTGCGTCGCTGATCGTGTGGGCCATCGCCGAGGGGCGCAGCGCCGCGCACGCCGTCGACGTCTACCTGATGGGCGAGTCCGACCTGCCGTCACCGGTGTCGGTCGGCGCACTTCCGTTGACGGTCGTCTGAATCGATAACGACTATGCTGATCAGTCGTGGATAGACGCGGCAAGATCGTCTGCACCCTGGGTCCGGCGACCGGCAATGACCACATGGTTCGGGCCCTGGTGGAGGCCGGGATGGACGTCGCGCGGCTGAACTTCAGCCACGGCGACCACTCCGACCACGAGGCCAACTACAAGCGGGTGCGGGCCGCGTCCGATGCCACCGGTCATGCGGTGGGCATCCTCGCCGACCTGCAGGGGCCGAAGATCCGGCTGGGTCGCTTCGCCGCGGGGCCGACGTTCTGGGCCGAGGGCGAGACGGTGCGGATCACCGTCGACGACTGCGAGGGCACCCACGATCGGGTGTCGACGACGTACAAGCAACTCGCGCAGGACGCCCGCGTCGGCGACCGGTTGCTGGTCGACGACGGCAACGTCGGACTCGTCGTCGAGGCGGTCGAGGGTAACGACGTCGTCTGCAAGGTCACCGAGGGCGGCGCGGTCAGCAACAACAAGGGGCTGTCGCTACCCGGCATGAACGTCTCGGTGCCCGCGCTGTCGGAGAAGGACATCGAGGACCTGGAGTTCGCGCTGCGCCTCGGCGTCGATCTGATCGCGCTGTCGTTCGTCCGGTCGCCGGCCGACATCGAACTGGTGCACGCGGTGATGGACCGCGTGGGCCGGCGGGTGCCCGTCATCGCCAAACTCGAAAAGCCGGAGGCCATCGACAATCTCGAGGCGATCGTGCTGGCGTTCGATGCGATCATGGTCGCCCGCGGAGACCTCGGGGTGGAGCTGCCGCTCGAAGAGGTTCCGCTGGTGCAGAAGCGCGCGATCCAAATGGCAAGGGAGAACGCCAAACCCGTGATCGTGGCGACCCAGATGCTGGAGTCGATGATCGAGAACTCCCGGCCTACCCGCGCCGAGGCGTCCGACGTCGCCAACGCGGTGCTCGACGGCGCCGACGCGGTGATGCTCTCCGGCGAGACGTCCGTCGGAAAGTATCCGCTCGAGGCGGTCAAGACGATGGCGCGGATCATCAAGGCGGTCGAGGAGAACTCGGTGGCCGCCCCGCCGCTGGCACACGTGCCGCGCACCAAGCGCGGCGTCATCTCGTATGCCGCGCGCGACATCGGCGAGCGGCTCGACGCCAAGGCGCTGGTGGCCTACACGCAGTCCGGCGACACCGTGCGGCGGCTGGCCCGGCTGCACACCCCGCTGCCGCTGCTGGCGTTCACGTCGCTGCCGGAGGTCCGCAGCCAGCTCGCGCTCAGCTGGGGCACCGAGACGTTCATCGTGCCGCACATCGAGACCACCGACGGAATGATCCGCCAGGTCGACAAATCGCTGCTCGAACTGGGTCGCTACAAGCGTGGGGACCTGGTGGTGATCATCGCCGGGGCGCCACCTGGCACAGTAGGCTCCACAAACCTGATCCATGTGCACCGGATCGGGGAGGACGACGTCTAGGGGGTTGTGTGTCGACGGCAGATCTGGCCGAGCTGCTGGAGATCCTGACCCTCACCAAGGTCAACGACAGCCTGTACACGGGTTCGCATCCGAGCAAGAACCCGGTGCGCACGTTCGGCGGACAGATGATGGCGCAGGCGTTCGTCGCCGCCAGCCGCAGCCTGGAGCATCCGGTGCCGCCCAGCGCGCTGTCGGTGACGTTCATCGCCGGGGGTGACCCCGGCAAGGATCTGGAGTTCCACATCAGCCGGCTGCGCGACGAGCGCCGGTTCGCCAACCGCCGGGTGGACGTGATGCAGGACGGTCAGCTGCTGACCACCGCGATGGTGTCCTACCTGGCCGGCGGGCGCAGCCTCGAGCACGAGGTGGAGGCGCCGCAGCTGCCCGATCCCGAGACGCTGCCCCCGGTCGACGACCTGCTGCGCGGTTACGAGACGGTGGTGCCACAGTTCGTCAACGCGCTGCGTCCGATCGACTGGCGCTACGCCAACGACCCGTCCTGGGTGATGCGGGACAAGGGTGACAAGCTGGCCTACAACCGGGTGTGGATGCGGTCGGTGGCTCCGCTGCCCGACGACCCGGTGCTGCACACCGCGGCGCTGGTGTACTCGTCGGACACCACGGTGTTGGACTCGATCATCACCACGCACGGCCTGTCCTGGGGTTTCGACCGCATCTTCGCGGTGACCACGAATCATTCGGTGTGGTTTCACCGGCCGGTGCGCTTCGACGAGTGGGTGCTGTACTCGACGTCGTCCCCGGTGGCCGCCGACTCCCGCGGGCTGGGCACCGGGCACCACTTCGACCGGTCGGGCCGCGTGCTGACCACGGTCGTGCAGGAGGGGATCGTGAAGTACTTCCCGGCTAGGGGGTCGTCGGGATCGTGACGTTGAACTCGTCCTCGAGCCGGTCGGTGAAGCGGTCCACGCACTCCTGGACGGCCTCCTGATCGTTGCCGGCGCGCGCCAGGCATTCGAAGTAGTCGGTGCCGCCGGCGCGGTCGAATCCCCAGATCACCAGCCCGATCAGCACGATCGACAAGATGATGCTCAGGATGCCGAGCACGATGCCGGCCACGGCCATGCCGCCGTTGGTGGCCTCGCCGCGCTTGGCGCGTCCCCAGCCCAGGAACCCGAGGATGATCGCCACCACGCCGAGCACGATGCCGCCGAACCCGGTGAGCAGCGCGACGATCGCGACGATCAGCGCCGCGATGCCCAGGCCGTTCCTGGGGCCGACGGGTGGCGGCGGCGCGTAGCCGTACGCCGGCGGGGGCGGCGGATAGCCACCGGGGTAGGCGCCGTACCCAGGCGGCGGTGGGGGCACCGCGGGCGGGGGTGGCGTCTCGGGCGTGTCCGGTTCGCTCATGCCGCTGACGCTACCCGCGCATCGGCCAGGTTGACGGTCGGACAGGCGAGGTTGTCGGGCAGCTGGTGGGTGGCGACGACGACGGTGCGGTCGGCCGGGAAAAGGCCGCCGGGGGTGAGCAGTTCGGTCAGGATCCGCTGCCCGTCGTCGGCGTCGAGATGTTCGGTGGGCTCGTCGAGCAGGATCACCGGCGCCGGTGAGATCAGGGCGCGCGCCAGCAGCAGCCTGCGGCGCTGCCCGGCCGACACCGCCGCGGCGCCGCCGACGAGCACGGTCGACAACCCGTCCGGCAGACCAGCCAGCCATTCGCCGAGCCCCACCCGCCACAGTGCGTCGCGCAGTTCGTCGTCCTCGGCGTCCCCGCGCGCCACCAACAGGTTGTCGCGCACCGTGGTCGCGAACAGGTGCGCGTCCTCGGGGAAGAACGCGGCCTGCGTGGGCCGCTCCTCCGGCAGCAGCCCGGCCAGCGTCATCAGCAGCGTGGTCTTGCCGGAGCCGCTGGGCCCGACGACCGCCACCCGGGCGCCGGGTTCGAGCCGGACCGGCGGCACGGCAGGACGCCGCGAGTCCGGGCCGGGATCCGCGGTCAGCGCCCGGATCCGGTCGGCGGCGAGCCGCGAGCGCGCCAGTTGCACCGCAGCGGCGGGCAGCGCGGTCGTCGCCTCGAACGCCGACAGCGGCAGCAGCATCAGGATCGCCAGCGTGGTCGGGGCGACGGTCGACGCCAGCGCGATGCCGGCCACCACCGCGCCGAGGACACTGACGCCGATCGCGGCGGTCGGCACCGCCGCCGCCAGCGCCGCGGGGGCGGCGGCGCGGTCGATCGCGTCGCCCCACTCGCGCTGCTGACGGTCGGCGTCGGCGAGCACGTCGTCGAGCCGGTTGTTGACCCGCAGCTCGGGGGCGTACTCGAGCGCGAGCATCGCCGCGGTGTCGCGCTGTGAATGATGTTGTGCGGCAATCTGTTCAGCTTCGACTGTCGCGCGGGCGCTGAAATACGGGGCCACCGCCCCGGCCACCACCAGGCACACCGCGAGCACCACCGCGGCGGCGGGGGAGATCACCGCGACCACTCCGACGGCGGCCAGCCCGAGCACGACGGCCACGCAGATCGGCACCACCGCGCGCACCAACACGTCGGACAACTCGTCGACCGAGGCGCCGACCTCGCTCACCAGTTCGCCGGTGTGGCGCCGGGTGATCGCGCCGACGGGCCCGGTGGCCAACCGCTGGTAGATCCGTTCGCGGACATCGGCGGCGGCGCGCAGTGCGGTGTCGTGCGAGGCGAGGCGCTCGCAGTAACCGAACACGCCGCGGGAGATCGCCAACGCCCGCACCGTGACCGCGGCGACGGTGAGGTGAAGCACCGGGGGCATCTGCCATGCGCGGGTGATCAGCCATGCCGACACCGCCGTCAGCGCCAACGCGCTGCCCAGGGCCAGCACCCCGAACACCACGGCGAGCAGCAGTCGGGGCAGTCGCGGGCGCAGCAGCTCAAACATGAACGCCCCCCACCACCAGCACCTGGTCGCCGATCGCCAGCACCGGGTCGCGATGCCCGACCACGATGACGGTGGCGCCGTCGGCGGCGCGGGCGGCGATCGCCCGCAGCACCTGGTCCTCCGTCGCCGCGTCGAGATGCGCGGTGGGCTCGTCGAGCAGCAGCACCCGCGCCCGGGAGCCCAGCACGCGGGCCAGCCCCAGCCGCTGGCGCTGCCCCAGCGACAACCCGACCCCGCCGCGGCCGATCCGAGTGTCGAGACCGTCCGGCAGTTCGGCCAGCACCTGATCGAAACACGCGGCGCGGCAGGCGGCCTCGAGGTCCTCCAGCGGGCCGAAGAGCTCGAGGTTCGCCCTGACGGTGCCGGGCACCAGCATCGGCCGGTGCGGCAACCAGGCCACCTGATCCCACCACTCGCGACGGTTCGTGCCGGGCTCGTTCAGGCCCAGGATCTCGGCCAGCAGCGTGGACTTCCCGGCGCCGTTCGGTCCGGCGATGACGGTCACCCGGCCCGGCTCGGCGACCGCGCCCAGCGCATCGAGGTGGATGGTGGCGCCGTCGACGCGGACCGTTGCGGGGGCGGGCGCGGCGGCCTGCTCGATCAGCTCGAATGCCTTGTCGGCCGCGGCCTTTCCGTCCTGCGCCGCGTGGAACGTGACCCCCACCCGGCGCAGCGGCCAGAACCCCTCGGGCGCGACCAGCAGCGCGGTCAGGCCGGCCTCCAACGTCATCTGTCCGTACACCAGGCGCAGGCCGACGCTGACGGCGACCAGCGCGACGCCGAGGGTGGCCAGCAGCTCCATCACGAACGACGACAGGAACGCGATCCGCAGCGTCGACATCGCCGAACGACGATGGGCGGCACCCAGTTCGGCGATGCGTTCGGTCGAGCCGCCGACCCGGCGCAGCGCCCGCAGCGTGGGCAGGCCCGCCACCAGATCCAACAGGCGGGATTGCAGCGTGCCCATCGCCTTCAGCGTGGCGGCGGAGCGCTCGGCGGTGGTGAGTCCGATCAACACCATGAAGATCGGAACGAGGGGCAGGGCTATTGAAACCACCACCGCCGAGCGCCAGTCATACACCGCGATCACGGCGACGGCCGCCGGGGTGAGGATCACCGAAAGCACCAGCGCAGGTAGGTAATTGGTGAAGTACTGACGCAGTCCGTCCAGGCCGCGGGTAACCACGACTGCCGCCTCGTCGCGATGTTCGGCCAGCCGCCGCGGGGGCAGCGTGGCGATCGCGGCCAGGACCTGACGGCTCAGGTCGGAGATCACGGCGCTGGCCCCGCGCTGGGCCAGCCGGCCCTGCCGCCAGTGCGCCACGGTGCGCACCGTCCAGAGCAGCGCCAGGACCGCCAGCGGCACCGCCTGCGCTTCGAGGCTGCGGGCGGCCGGATCCGTGACGACCCGGGCGACGATGTGGGCAAGCACGACCGCCGATCCGAGCGTGCAGCCCGAGATCACCACCCCGAACGCCGTGGTGGCCGTGAGGAATCGGCGCATCGCGGCGGATGCGCGCCACAGTCGCGGGTCGACGGGACCGGTACTCAGTGCAGTTGCCTCGACAATCCGACCGAAGCGGGGATGGCGTCGGCGGTGATCCGACGTCGGAACACCCAGTACGTCCACGCCTGATACCCGATCACCAAGGGCAGCAGGGTCAGTGCTGCCCACGTCATGATGCGCAGCGTGTACGGCGTCGACGAACCGTTGTGGATCGTCACGCTCCACTCCGGGTTCAGCGTGGACGGCAACAGGTTCGGATACATGGCGCCGAACAGCAGCACCACCACCGCCGCAATCACCACCACCATCGACAGAAACGCCCAACCCTCGCGGCGGTGTTCGGCCATCAGCGCCACGGCCGTCAGCAGCGCGACGACGGCCACGGCGAGCGGCAGCCAGGTCCAGGTCTTGCCGTGGGCAAGTTGCGTCCACAACCCGAAGCCGCCGGCGAACACGATCACGGGCGCCGACAACCCGCGCGCGTAGCGGAACGCGTCGGCGCGCACCGGCCCTGAGGTCTTGAGGGCGACGAACACCGCACCGTAGAAGGCGAACAGCGATGCGGTGGCCAGGCCGCCCAGCAGGGTGTAGGCGTTGAGCACGTCACCGATCGTGGCGTGCACCCGGCCGTCGGCGTCGACGGGCAGGCCCTGCACCAGGATCGCGAACGCGACGCCCCACAGCACGGCGGGCAGCCACGAGCCGAGGGCGATGCCGATATCGGCCCACTTGCGCCAGCGGTCGTCATCGATCTTGCCGCGCCATTCGATGCCGACGATGCGCACGATCATTCCGAACAGGATCGCCAGCAGCGGCAGGTACAGCGCCGAGAACACCGAGGCGTACCAGTTCGGGAACGCCGCGAACATTGCTGCGCCTGCGGTGATCAGCCAGACCTCGTTGGCGTCCCACACCGGGCCGATGGTGTTCAGCACCGTGCGCCGGTGCCGTTCGGCGGTCACCCGGCCGAGGTGGGTGACCCGGCCCATCGGGGCCATCAGCATGCCGACGCCGAAGTCGAAGCCCTCGAGGACCAAGAAGCCGAGGAACAGCGCGGCGATGAGGAGGAACCACAACTCTTGCAGGCCCATGACGGTCTCCTAGTACGCGAAGGACAGCGGTGCGACGTCGGCCTCGTCGGGCGACGTGGGCGGCACCGGTTCGGAATCGTGCTCCTGAGGCCCCTCGGCGGCGTACCGGCGCATCAGCCAGAACCAGACCACCGCGAGCGCCCCGTAGATCAGGGTGAACACCGCCAGCGAGAACAGCACGGTGCCCGGTGAGTGCGCGGACACCCCTTCCTGCACGGTCATCCGCACCAACTGGTCACCGGTCGGGTTGGGCACCACCACCCAGGGCTGCCTGCCCATCTCGGTGAACACCCAGCCGGCCGAGTTGGCCAGGAACGGAGTGGGCAGCGCCAGCAGGCCGAACCGGCCCAGCCACTGCTGATCGGGGACGTGGCCGCGGCGGGTCAGCCACAGGGCGGTGAGCGCGAACGCCACCGGTACCAGCATCAGGCCGATCATCGCGCGGAACGCCCAGTAGGTGACGAACAGGTTGGGCCGGTAGTCGCCGGGGCCGAACTTGTCCTGATACTGCTCCTGCAGATCGTTGACGCCCTCCAGGGTGACCCCGGTGAACGTGCCCTCGGCCAAGAACGGCAGCACGTAGGGCACCTCGATCACGTGGGTGACGCTGTCGCAGTTGTTGTGTGTGCCGACGGTCAGAATCGAGAAGTTCGGATCGGTCTCGGTGTCGCACAACGATTCTGCCGACGCCATCTTCATCGGCTGCTGGACGAACATGAGCTTGCCCTGCGTGTCGCCGGTGAGGAACAGCGCTCCCGCCGCCGCCAGCGCGACGACGCTGCCCATGATGGTGGCCGGCCGGAACATGGTGGCCGCCGCGGTCGCCTCGTCCGGGTGATCCCCGGCCCGCCTGCGCGACCGGATCATCAGCCACGCGCACAGGCCGGCCACGAAAGTGCCTGCGGTGAGGAACGATCCGGCGACCGCGTGCAGGAACGCCCAGATCGCGGTGTTGTTGGTCAGCAGTGCGCCGAAGTCGACGAGCTCCGCGCGCCCGGTCTCGGGGTTGAACTCCGCGCCGACCGGGTGCTGCATGAACGAATTGGCCGCGATGATGAAGAAGGCCGAGGCGTTGACGCCGAACGCGACGATCCAGATGCACGCGAGGTGGACCAGGCGCGGCAGCCGGTTCCAGCCGAAGATCCACAGCCCGATGAACGTCGACTCGAAGAAGAAGGCGATCAACCCCTCGAACGCCAACGGGGCGCCGAAGATGTCACCGACGAAGCGCGAGTACTCGCTCCAGTTCATCCCGAACTGGAACTCCTGCACCACGCCGGTGGCCACGCCCAGGGCGAAGTTGATCAGGAACAACTTGCCGAAGAAACGGGTCAACCGGTACCACGCCGGATTGTCGGTGAGCACCCACGCCGTCTGCATCGCCGCGAGCAACGGGGCCAGCCCGATGGTCAGCGGCACGAAGATGAAGTGGTACACGGTGGTGATGCCGAACTGCCACCGTGACAGATCCAGCGCATCCATACGTCACTCCCAGCTCTGGCTGACCTACAACTAAAGTACTACGACAATACGTAGTAGTAGATCGCCGCAGGTGACGGTAGGGACTTTGGGCCCTATTCGGCCAGGACGTTGGCCCTGACCGGCTACCCGGCCGGGGTGGGGGCGGGCAGGCTCTTGGCGGCCTTGCGGATGCCGAAGGCCGACACCACCTCGAACACGCCCAGCACGATCAGCCAGACCCCCACGACGAAGGTCAGGGTGGCCAGCGACTCGAACGGTGCGGCGAGCATGACCACGCCGGCGATCAGGCTGATCACGCCGATGAAGATCTCCCAGCCGCGACCGGGCAGGGTCGGGTCGCTGATCGCCGACACCGCGGTCGCCACCCCGCGGAAGATGAACCCGACGCCGATCCAGATGGCCAGCAGCAGGATGGATTCCTGCAGGCTGCGGAAGCACAGCACGGCCAGGACCAGCGCGGCCGCGCCGCTGATGAACAGCAGGACCCGGCCACCGGCCGAAACATGCAGGCTGAACGCGAATACCACCTGCGACACGCCCGCCACCAACAGATAGGCGCCGAAGAAGATCGCCGCCACCACGATGGTGATCCCGGGCCACGCCAGCACCAGAACGCCAAGGACGACGGCGAGCACTCCGGACAACAGAGTGGACTTCCACAAATGCTGCAACAGGGTTGGGGGAGCGGGGGTTTCCATAGGCGCAGTTTGGCACAGCCGCGGGCGACACACGCGGATTTGCCGTTACCGCTGTGCCGCTACCTGGGGGTCGTTAATGTTCCGTTACCGGCACTGCGCGCTGGGTCCACGGTCGTTAACGTCCTCGGCGGAACGAGGGCGAGGCGGCCCGATGCAGAAAGTAGAGGCAACTGTGTTAGGTGGATGTCAAGACCGTCGGGGGAGGCTGTGGCGCACCGTGGCGGTGTTCGCCGCCGCCGGGGCGCTTGCGCTCTCGGGCTGCGCGAGCGGCTCGGATTCGGGTGATTCGACCAGTCCGACGACGGAGGCGTCGGCCAAGGTCGACGAGATCGCGAACACCGTGCCCGAGGACATCAAGTCGTCGGGCAAGCTGATCATCGGCGTCAACATTCCGTACACGCCCAACGAGTTCAAAGACCCGAGCGGAAAGATCGTCGGCTTCGACGTCGACCTGATGAACGCGATCGCGGGCGTCCTCGGCCTGACGCCGGAGTACCGCGAGTCGGACTTCGCCAAGATCATCCCGTCCATCCAGGGCGGTACGTACAACGTCGGGATGTCGTCATTCACCGACACCAAGGAACGCGAGGAGTCCGTCGACTTCGTCACCTACTTCTCCGCAGGCATCCAGTGGGCGCAGCGGCCCGGGTCCGGCATCGACCCGAACAACGCCTGCGGCAAGAAGGTCTCGGTGCAGGCGACCACCACCGAGGAGACCGAGGAACTGCCCGCCAAGAGCAAGAAGTGCGTCGAGGAGGGCAAGCCGCCGATCGAGATCGTGGCCTTCGACGGTCAGGACGCGGCCACCAATGCGGTGGTGCTGGGTCAGGTCGACGCGATGTCGGCGGACTCGCCGGTGACCGCGTATGCGATCAAGCAGAGCAACGGCAAGCTCGAGGCCGCGGGCCCGGTCTTCGATTCGGCGCCGTACGGCTGGCCGGTGCAGAAGGGGTCACCGCTGGCGCAGTCGCTGAAGCTGGCGCTCGAGCACCTCATCGAGACCGGCAAGTACGAAGAGATCGCCAAGAGCTGGGGCGTTGAGGCCGGAATGATCGACAAGCCGGTCATCAACGGCGCCATCAACTAGCCGAGGTGCGGTATGAGTGATGTCGACACGTCGCCACCCGCCACCCCAAAAGCCATTGACGCCGTTCCATTGCGGCATCCGTGGCGGTGGGTGGCGGCGGTCGTCATCGTCGTGCTCGTCGGGCTCTTCCTCTACGGGGCGGCCACCAACGAGGCGTACAAGTGGCATGTCTTCCGCCAGTACCTGTTCAACGAACGCGTCCTGACGGTCGGCCTGGTCAACACCCTGCAGTTGACCATCTACTCGATGATCCTGGCGGTCATCTTCGGCGTGATCCTGGCCGTCATGCGGCTGTCGCCGAACCCGATATTCAAGGCCACCGCCTGGGTGTACCTGTGGATCTTCCGCGGCACGCCGATCTACGTGCAGTTGGTGTTCTGGGGCCTGATCCCGGTGATCTACAGCAAGATTCAGATCGGCATCCCGTGGGGGCCGACGCTGTGGCACTTCGACCTGCAGGCGATCTCGTTCCCGTTCATCCTGGCCATCCTCGGGCTGGCGCTCAACGAGGCGGCCTACATGGCCGAGATCATCCGCGCCGGAATCAGTTCCGTGCCGGAAGGGCAGACCGAGGCGTCCATCGCGCTGGGTATGTCGTGGGGAATGACCATGCGGCGCACGGTGCTGCCGCAGGCCATGCGGGTGATCATCCCGCCGACCGGCAACGAGGTCATCAGCATGCTGAAGACCACCTCGCTGGTCACCGCGGTGCCGTTCACGCTGGACCTGTTCGGCATCACGTCGCGCGAGATCGCCGCACGCGAGTTCGAACCGGTGCCGCTGCTGATGGTCGCGTCGTTCTGGTACCTCGCGATCACCAGCATCGCGATGGTGGGCCAGTACTACCTGGAGCGCTACTACTCACGCGGCGCCTCGCGCAAGCTCACCACCAGGCAACTGGAGGCGCTGGCCAAGGCGCAGACCACCGCGGCGGCGCCCGGCGGCGGAGGGGAGGGTTCATGAGCACGGCGACCACCCCGATGGTCAAGGCCGAGTCGGTCTGCAAGAACTTCGGCGCACTGCAGGTGCTCAAGGGCATCACCCTGGAGATCGGCCGCGGTGAGGTGCTGTGCATGGTGGGGCCGTCGGGTTCGGGCAAGTCGACGTTTCTGCGCTGCATCAACCATCTCGAACAGATCAGCGCCGGACGGCTGTATGTCGACGGCGAGCTGATCGGCTACAAGGAACGCGGCAACAAGCTGCACGAGATGTCCCCGCGCGAGGCGGCCAAGCAGCGCCGCGACATCGGCATGGTGTTCCAGCACTTCAACCTGTTCCCGCACCGCACCGCCCTGGAGAACATCATCGAGGCGCCCATCCACGTCAAGGGTGTGAAGAAGGATTTGGCGATCGAGCGGGCTCGCGATCTACTGGATCAGGTCGGCCTGTCGGCGAAGGCGGACGCCTATCCGGCGCAGCTGTCGGGTGGGCAGCAGCAGCGGGTGGCCATCGCCCGCGCGCTGGCGATGAACCCGAAGCTGATGCTGTTCGACGAGCCCACCTCGGCGCTGGATCCCGAGTTGGTCGGCGAGGTGCTCGAGGTGATGAAAAAGCTTGCCGCCGAGGGAATGACGATGGTCGTGGTGACCCATGAGATGGGCTTCGCCCGCGAGGTGGCCAACCATCTGGTGTTCATGGACGGCGGCGTGGTGGTGGAGAGCGGGCCGCCGCGCGAGGTGCTGTCGAATCCGCAACATGAACGCACGAAGGCGTTTTTGTCCAAGGTGTTGTAGTGCCGCCCGATGCTGCTACACCGTTGTGGCGAGCGGCCCAGGTGTTTCGGCTGCTGAGTTGCCTTTACGCGCTTGGGTTTCAGATCGCCGTCAACCCGGATCTGGAGCGCCCCACGCTCGGCTGGCTGCTGTTCGCCGGGCTGATCGCGTGGAGCGTGGCGTGTGCGATCGCCTACCTGCAGGGGTTCGGCAGACGTTGGTCGTGGGTGTCGGCCGAGATCGTGGTGGTGCTGGCGCTGATCCTGTCAACGGCGGTGGTCGCCTCCGACCAGTGGGCGCTGGACAACCAGTCGTGGCCGACGACGCTGTGGGCCACCAACGCCACGATCTCGGCGGCCATCCTGTCGGGTCCGATCGCCGGCATGCTCACCGGCGCGGCGGTGGTGGTGGCCGGTTCGGTGCTCAAGGGCGTCGTGAACTACAACTACGACCTGGGGCGCAACGCGACGATCGTCATCGAGTTGGCGGTCGGACTGGCGGTCGGGATGGCCGCGCAGACGGCCAGGCGCGCACACGCCGAACTGGAGGAGGCCGCGCGACTGGCGGCGGCGCACCAGGAACGGGAGCGGCTGTCCCGAGAGGTGCACGACGGCGCGATCCAGGTACTGGCCCTGGTCGCCCGCCGCGGGCGTGAGATCGGCGGTCCGACAGCAGAACTCGCCGAACTCGCCGGCGAGCAGGAACGGGCGCTGCGACGCCTGGTCAGTACGACCGACGATCGGCCGAAACCCGGTGAGCGCGCCGATCTGGGCGCGATGCTGCGGCGGCACGCCTCCGATCGGGGGTCGGGCGGGGGGCCGCGCCGGGGG
>Ga0182793_1000797_pt1 | contig 21800 bp, 35 predicted proteins | sample Passage237A_FD_130498 | JGI IMG/M metagenome (GOLD analysis project Ga0182793, IMG submission 130498) | Cellulose adapted compost microbial communities from Newby Island Compost Facility, Milpitas, CA, USA - Passage2 37A (version 2) (version 2) ... | reverse complement strand
GCGAAGGGGGTTGCGGGAAAGGGAGGGCGTGGGGATGGCGAAGGCCCCCGCACCGGTGGGTGCGGGGGCCTTCGAGAGCAGTGCGCTGAGGGCTCAGGCCTTCTCGGCGTCCTCGGCGGGCTCCTCGGCCGAGGTGGCCGACGGCGCCGACGCAGCGGACTCCACCGAGGAAGCGGACTCAGCCGAAGCCGCCGAAGCGGTCTCCTCCGCGGCGGGCGTCTCCTCGACGACCTCCTCGGCGGGCTTCTCGGCAGCCTTCTTGGCGGCAGCCTTCTCCGTGGCCTTCGAGGCCTCGCGGACGACGGCCTGCTTGGGGCTCACGGGCTCGAGGACGAGCTCGATGACCGCCATGGGGGCGTTGTCGCCCTTGCGGGGGCCGATCTTCGTGATGCGCGTGTAGCCACCCTGGCGCTCGGCCATCGCGGGCGCGATCTCCGTGAAGAGCTCGTGGACGACCGACTTGTCGCGCACGACCGTCAGGACGCGACGGCGCGAGTGCAGGTCGCCGCGCTTGGCGAAGGTGATGAGGCGCTCGGCGAGGGGGCGCAGGCGCTTGGCCTTCGTCTCCGTCGTCGTGATCCGGCGGTGCTCGAAGAGGCTCGTGGCGAGGTTCGCCAGGATGAGCCGCTCGTGCGCCGGACCGCCACCGAGCCGGGGACCCTTGGGGGGCGTAGGCATGTCAGTTACTCCTTGGTGTCCAGGTTGGACAGCGACGGTGGGCCCGCCGCGTCCCCAGCGTCAGTAGGTGTCGGTCTCGGCGAACTCGTCGTCACCGTCGGTGTAGTACGCCGACGGGTCGAAGTCAGCAGGGCTGTCCTTGAGGGACAGGCCGAGCTGCGCGAGCTTCTCCTTGACCTCGGTGATCGACTTCGCACCGAAGTTGCGGATGTCGAGCAGGTCCTGCTCGGAGCGCGCCACGAGCTCACCCACGGTGTGGATGCCCTCACGCTTGAGGCAGTTGTAGGCGCGGATCGTGAGCTGCAGGTCCTCGACCGGGAGGGCGAGGTCCGCCGCGAGAGCAGCGTCGGTCGGCGAGGGGCCGATCTCGATGCCCTCGGCCTCGACGTTGAGCTCACGGGCAAGGCCGAAGAGCTCGACGAGGGTGCGGCCCGCCGAGGCGAGCGCGTCGCGCGGCGAGATCGCCGGCTTCGTCTCGACGTCGACGACGAGCTTGTCGAAGTCCGTGCGCTGCTCGACTCGCGTCGCCTCGACCTTGTAGGTCACCTTGAGGACGGGCGAGTAGATCGAGTCGACGGGGATACGACCGATCTCCGAGTCGTAGGACTTGTTCTGCGCCGCAGAGACGTAGCCACGGCCACGCTCGACGGTGAGCTCGATCTCGAGCTTGCCCTTGTCGTTGAGCGTCGCGATGTGCAGCTCGGGGTTGTGGACCTCGACACCGGCCGGGGGCACGATGTCCGCGCCGGTCACGGCACCGGCACCCTGCTTGCGCAGGTACATCGTGACGGGCTCGTCGTGCTCGGAGGAGACCACGAGGTTCTTGATGTTGAGGATGATCTCGGTGACATCCTCCTTGACCCCAGGCACGGTCGCGAACTCGTGCAGGACGCCGTCGATGTGGATCGAGGTGACGGCGGCGCCGGGGATCGAGGACAGGAGCGTGCGGCGCAGCGAGTTGCCGAGCGTGTAGCCGAAGCCAGGCTCGAGCGGCTCGATCGTGAACCGCGAACGGTACTCCGAGATGACCTCTTCAGTCAGCGTGGGGCGCTGTGCGATGAGCACGGATTCTTCCTTTCAGCGAGCGTCCGCCATATGACGCTTCGCGCCACCACCGGGCTTGGTCTGCCGGCAGTGGTACTGCAGGTGCCGCCGTCGGACCCATGGCGAAGGTCCGACGACGGCGAACGACGAGAATCAGCCGCGGCGCGGCTTCGGGGGACGGCAGCCGTTGTGCGCCTGGGGCGTCACGTCCTGGATCGAGCCGACCTCGAGGCCGGTCGCCTGGAGCGAACGGATCGCGGTCTCACGGCCGGGGCCGGGGCCCTTGACGAAGACGTCGACCTTCTTCATGCCGTGCTCCTGGGCACGACGAGCGGCGGCCTCGGCGGCGAGCTGCGCCGCGAAGGGCGTCGACTTGCGCGAGCCCTTGAAGCCGACCTGGCCCGAAGAGGCCCACGCGATGACGGCGCCCGAGGGGTCCGTGATCGACACGATCGTGTTGTTGAACGTGCTCTTGATGTGCGCGTGACCGTGCGCGACGTTCTTCTTCTCCTTGCGACGGGTCTTCCGTGCGCCGGTGCGAGTCTTGGGAGGCATTTCCTGGTTCTTCTCTCAGTTCGAGGTCCACGGGTCGCTCGGGCCGCGAGGCCCGGAGCGGACTACTTGCGGCCGGCCTTCTTCTTGCCAGCGACGGTGCGCTTGGGACCCTTGCGGGTTCGCGCGTTGGTCTTGGTGCGCTGACCGCGGACCGGGAGGCCACGGCGGTGGCGAAGGCCCTCGTAGCAGCCGATCTCGACCTTGCGACGGATGTCCGCTGCGATCTCGCGGCGGAGGTCACCCTCGAGCTTGAAGCTGCCCTCGAGGTAGTCACGGAGCGCGACGAGCTCGGAGTCACCGAGGTCCTTCACGCGGGTCGACGGGTTGATGCCCGTCGCCTCGAGGGTCTGGCGGGCGCGCGTGCGGCCGACGCCGAAGATGTAGGTGAGGGCGATCTCGACCCGCTTCTCGCGGGGGAGGTCGACACCGACTAGACGTGCCATGTGGATTGCTCCTGGTAATGCCTCGGAGGTCTTCCGCACCACCGCCCCGCCTTCTCGCGGGCCCCGGCCTCCGACCGGGGGTTCATGCCCGAGGGCATGTGGTGGTGCGCTGAGTTGGTGCTTCTGCTCAGCCCTGGCGCTGCTTGTGGCGCGGGTTCTCGCAGATCACCATGACGCGACCGTGCCGGCGGATCACCTTGCACTTGTCGCAGATCTTCTTGACGCTCGGCTTGACCTTCATCGTTCATTCCTCCGCCGCCGCACAGGCGGCGAGACATAGTCGTTACTTGTAGCGGTAGACGATCCGGCCGCGCGAGAGGTCGTACGGGCTCAGCTCGACGACCACGCGGTCCTCAGGGAGGATCCGGATGTAGTGCTGGCGCATCTTTCCCGAGATGTGGGCAAGCACCTTGTGGCCGTTGGTCAGCTCCACCCGGAACATCGCATTCGGCAGGGCTTCGACCACGGTGCCCTCGATCTCGATGACGCCGTCCTTCTTCGCCATATCCTCCGCTAACTGTCTGTGGACCGTACTCCGCGCCCGTGCCGCAGCACGCCAAAGGCTGGCGAACCGTGGAAAAGGACGAGGGTCTTGCTCTGTGGCGCGTACCGACGACTGTCAGCGGGCGCACACCCAACGGAGCATCTTACGCCATCGAGGCCCCTGGTGGAAACGCAGGACGAGGGTGACGCAAGCGCGACACGCTATTCTGCCGCAGCTCGCTCGACCCGGAGGACGAGCTCGAGCTCGGCGTCGGCGAGCGGGAGCTCCGCCTGCCACTCCGCGCTCTCGCCCGCGGCGACCGCCGGGACGTCGACCTGCACGACGCCGCGCGTCTGCGCGCCCCCGTCACCCATCGCCGAGGCGTAGATGCGGTAGACGGCCGCCTCGGTGCCCCGGTTGGTCACGGTGCCCCTCGCGAGCCACCCCTGGCCCTCCTTCTCGAAGGAGAGCACCTCGGCGTCCTCGCGCGCCCCCTCGAAGCCCTCGAGGCTCCCGGGGGTGTCGGTGACGTCGACGACGGCGCCCTGCTCGGTCGAGGGCTCCGGGCCCGGCTCCCCAGCCGGCTCCTCGCTCGCCGCCGGCTGCGACGCGGAGCTCTCGGGGGCTGCCGGCTCGTCCTGCGGGGAGGACGACCTTGATGTGGTCGAGGATGCGCCAACGACTCGAGCCCGAGATGGTCGCGGCCACGTGCTCCCGGACGTTCCCCGCGGTCACGCTCGACTCGGCACTCGCCATGACGAGGCCGGCGAGCGGGAAGGACGACACGACGCCCCCGCGATTGACGGTCGCGGAGCAGCTGACATTGAACTGAATGGTGTTTCCGTCGTTCCTGTTCCGGATGCCGATGGCCATCTTGTTCGACTTGCCGGTGCCCCCGATGTTGTACAGGTCGTCGAGCCCGTCACCGCGCCAGTCTCCCGGCGTGTACGCGGTGATGTACGGCTTCCCGCCAGTCGTGCCTCTGGTGCGCCGGATGTTCGTCAGCGAGCAGGTAACGACATAGTCACTTCCCCCTCGAGTGAACTCCTCGGTCGTCGAGATGCTCGTCGTCGAACCGGGGTCGAGGCCCGTGCCGTGCGTTCCCCAGCTGATCCACTCCACGTCGGGGAAGCGCGCCGATCCACCTGTGGCGCGCACCGCCTCCGCCTCCTGCGCCGGGAGCGCGACCACGCCGGCGGCGACGAGGGTCACGGTGGCAAGCGCAGCCAGCGCCCTCCGCCAGGGCGAGATGGGCGCGCGCGACGACGTTCCGGTGCTGGGCACGGAAGTACCTCCACATGAGGAAGGCGCAGGGCGATCAACCCCTGCGCCATCGAGAAGCCTGGTGCGGCGCGAGAAGCGCACCGCTAGCGGAAGGATCTGATCACGCGCCGCTGGGGATCCAGGGTGAGCGGCGGGGTGAAAGAACCCCCACCCCGATCACCCCCAGGTGCCAGCACCCAGGCACGGTCCCGGCCAGACGGACACTCCGCCCGCTTCGCCGTCTCACCTGCGGCTTCGCTGTCCAGGCTGTGAGCATCTGTGGAGCAGCCCACGTGGGTGAGGCGTCCCCCTCGCCGGAGCGCACGAACCCTCTGGGGCACCCATGCGGATCGCCCTCAGGCGAGCGCTCGACGCACCACGGCCACGGGTCTCGAGGCCTAGCGCCGCCCGTGCCCCAGCTCGAAGCCGAGCTCGTGCGCGACCTCGAGGGCGGCCTCGCGAGAGTGCACACCGAGCTTGCGGTAGATGCTGCGCAACTGGCTCTTCACCGTGTTCACCGAGACGAAGAGCCGCACCGCGATCTCGCGCGTCGAAGGCGTGCTCGCCAGCTCGGCGAGCACGCGCCTCTCCCGCTCGCTCAGCTCGATCACGGGCACCTTCTCCGCGCCGCCCACGGGCAGGGACGCGAGGACTCGCTCGAGCTCGACCCGCGCGCGCGGCACGAGCGCGACGAGCGCCTCGAGGTCCGCGCGCGGCAAGAGCGCGAAGGGGGCGACGATCCCGAGCACGCGGGACAGCTCGAGGGCGTGGCCGAAGAGCTCGGCCGCCTCCTCGCTGCGCCCGAGCCGCCGGTGCGCCGCGGCGCCGATGGCCTTGAGGTCGACGCGCCCGAAGGGCACCTCGTGGTGCAGCCCGGAGACCGAGAGCACCACGGCCTCCTCGAAGTCGCCGCGCGCGAGCGCGAGGCGCGCCCGGGTCGGGTGCAGGAAGGGGCTCTGCGGCGCGAGCTCGAGGACGATCTCCGCGCGTGGGAGGCGACCCACTGCGAGGGCGAGCTCCGCCTCGGAGCCCACGAGCAGGGCCTCGTCGAAGGACCCCGGGTCGGGGGCTCCACCGCGCGGGTGGTTCACGAGGTCCGCGAGGTCGAGCGCGGTGTCGGCCATGCCCTGCAGCAGGAGGATGCGAGCGCGCAGCCACGCGACGACGCTCCACGCGAGGTGCAGCTGAGGAGCTGGCCGGTACCGCTCGAGGGCCTCCTTGGCGGCCTCGAGCTCGAGCCGGTCGAGAGCGAGCGTCGCCTCGGTGAGAGGGCCCCAGTCCTCCATGAAGGTCCGCAGCTGGCCTGGGACGGGCGGCAGGGCACGGGCCTTCTCGAGCCACTCCCTCGCGCCCTCGGCGGAGTCGCACAGCGCGAGCAGCAGGGCGGCGAACTCCGCGGCGTTGCGCGCGAAGTGCGGCATGGTGCTCCGCGCTCCCGCCCAGTAGGCCTCCTGGAAGTCACGCACGGCCCCGCGCAGGTCCTGCGCGAGCATGCGGGTCATCCCCCACTGGAGCAGGGCGAGCGAACGGATCCACCCCTCGACCTCGAGCCACTCGATCCGCCGCGAGTCCACGAGCGCGCGGTCACGATCGGCGATCGGCAGGCCGCCGCGGATGTCGCGCACGGAACGCAGGGCAAGGATCTCCCCGAGCCCTGCGAAGACCGTGTCGGAGATCTCGCTGCTCGAGCCCCGGGACGCGAACCGCTTCGCGGCCTCGACCATCGCTCGCGGGTGGTCCTGGAAGAGGAAGCTCTCCGTGAAGCGCCGGGCCATGTTGAGCCGGGTGCTCGACTCGATGAGAGGCGGGGGCATCTTCGCGAAGGCGTCCAGGAGACGTTGGGGCTGCCAGCCGACGAGGGTCCGCAGTCCCGCCTCGAGCAGCTCGACGGCCTCGGCGAAGCGAGCTTCCGAGATGGCCTTCTCGATGGCAGCCATCTCCGCGGCGCCCCCCTCCGGGCTCGAGCGCTCGAGGCCCTCGGCTCCCACCCCACTCATGACTCGATCGTCTCAGGCTTTGCGAGGTGTGCCAGGCGATCGGCCATCGAAATCACCCGGAGCTCTCGAAAGGCGGACGCTCCGACCTCGTAGCTCGGGCGCGAGGACGGCGAAGGGCGCGCGCTCAGTCGAGCGCGTGGATCTCCACGCCCAGCGCCCCGAGGGCCTCGGCCCCGCCGTCGCGCGCAGTGAGGACCCAGATGCCCTCCCCCGTGATCGCCACCGAGTGCTCCCAGTGCGCGGCGCGCGAGCCGTCCGCGGTCACGACGGTCCAGTCGTCCTCGAGCACCTGGGTCGTGCGCTCTCCGCGCACGAGCATGGGCTCGACCGCGACGCACAGGCCGGCCTTGAGCCGCGGGCCCCGGTCCCGCGCGCGGTAGTTGAGCACCTCGGGCGCCTGGTGCATGGCCGAGCCGATGCCGTGCCCGACGTACTCCTGCACGATGCCGAAGCGCTTGCCCCCGTTCTTGCCCGCGGCGAAGGCGAGGTCGACGGCGTCCTCGACGGCGTGCCCGACGACGGCGAGCCGGTCGCCCTGCGCGAGCGCGGCGATGCCCGCCCACATCGCGGCCTCGGTGGTCTCGACGAGCTCGTGGTCCTCGGGCGTTCCCTCGCCGACGACGACGGAAAAGGCCGAGTCCCCGTGCCAGCCCTCGACGATCGCCCCGCAGTCCACCGAGACGACGTCGCCGTCCTCGACGACGCGCGGGCCGGGGATGCCGTGCACGATCTCGTCGTTCACCGAGACGCACAGCACTGCCGGGTACCCGTGGTACCCGAGGAAGGACGGCGTCGCGCCGGCCGCGGAGATGACCTCGTGCGCGATGGCGTCGAGCTGAGCCGTGGTGACCCCGGGGGCGATCGCGGCGCGCACGGCGTCGAGGGCGTCAGCGACGACGAGTCCCGCTCGACGCATCGTGCGGATCTGGTCGGGCGACTTGTACTCGATGCGGTCGCGGCCGAGCATCTCGGCTCCTAGGCGCGGACGGCGGCGACGGCGTCGAGGATGCGACGAGTCACCTCGTCGATCTCGCCGATGCCGTCGACACGCGCGAGGAGCCCGCGCTCCGCGTACGCGTCGGTGAGGGGCGCCGTCTGCTCGGCGTAGATGTCGAGGCGGCGGGCGATGACTTCCTCGGTGTCGTCCTCGCGGCCCTCGATCTCGGCGCGCTTGCGCAGCCGGGCGAGGAGCTCGTCGCGGTCTGCGGTGAGCTCGACCACGGCGTCCAGGGCGACACCGAGGTCACCGAGGATCGCGTCGAGCTCGTCGACCTGCGCCGCGTTGCGGGGGTAGCCGTCGAGGAGGAAGCCGCTCGCGACGTCCTCGGCCGCCAGGCGGTCGCGGACCATCGCGTTGGTGACCTCGTCAGGGACGAGCTCGCCCTTGCTCGAGTACTCCTGGGCGAGCCTGCCCAGCTCCGTGCCGCCCTTGATGTTGGCGCGGAAGATGTCTCCGGTCGAGATCGCGGGGACCTGGTAGACCTCGGCGAGGCGCGCAGCCTGCGTGCCCTTGCCGGAGCCCTGCGGCCCCATGATGACGAGACGGGTCAACGCAAGAACCCTTCGTAGTGACGCTGCTCGAGCTGCGACTGGATCTGCTTGACGGTCTGCAGACCCACACCGACGACGATGATGATCGAGGTTCCGCCGAAGGGGATCTGCTGCGTCATGCCCATGAAGATGAACGCGAGCGTCGGGATGAGCGCGACCGCGGCGAGGTACAGCGACCCGGGCCACGTGATGCGCGTGAGGACGAAGTCGAGGTAGTCCGCCGTCGGACGGCCCGCACGGATGCCGGGGATGAAGCCGCCGTACTTCTTCATGTTGTCGGCGACCTCGTCCGGGTTGAACGTGATCGCGGTGTAGAAGAACGCGAAGAACACGATCATCGTCACGAACAGGCCGATGTACAGCGGGCTGTCCTGCTGGACGAGCCACTGCTGGATCCACTGGACCCAGGGCGCCTCGATGTCGCCGAACTGGGCGATCATCATCGGGATCGACAGGATCGAGCTGGCGAAGATCACGGGGATCACGTTCGCCATGTTGATCTTGATCGGGATGAAGGTGCTCGTGCCGCCGAACATGCGGCGGCCCACCATGCGCTTCGCGTACTGCACGGGGATGCGACGCTCGGACTGCTCGACGAAGACGACGAGCGCGAAGACCACGAGGATCACGAGGAGCGCGATCAGGAGCTTCTGCGTGCCGTTGTTCGAGCCGGCGATCGAGGAGAAGGCCGAGGGGAAGCTCGAGGCGATCGAGGTGAAGATGAGCAGCGACATGCCGTTGCCGACGCCGCGCTCGGTGATGAGCTCGCCCATCCACATGATGATCGTGGTGCCCGTCGTCATGACGAGGACCATGAGCAGGATCGTCCCCGGGTTCGACTCAGGGATGATCGGGAAGGAGCAGCCCGGGAAGAGCGCTCCGGAGTTGGCGACCGTGATGATCGTCGCCGACTGCAGCACCGCGAGGCCCACCGTGAGGTAACGCGTGTACTGCGTGAGCTTCGCGGTGCCCGACTGACCCTCCTTGTGGAGCGCCTCGAAGTGAGGGATCACGGCCCTCAGCACCTGCACGATGATGCTCGCGGTGATGTACGGCATGATGCCGAGCGCGAACACCGACAGCTGCAGCAGGGCACCGCCCGACAGCAGGTTGATCAGCCCCAGGGCGCTCGTCTGCTCGGCAGAGAACGCGATGCATTCCTGGACGTTGGTGTAGGAGACCCCCGGGGTGGGCAGCAGAGAGCCCACCCGGAAGATCACCATGATCCCGATCGTGAACAAGAGCTTGTTCCGCAGGTCGGGCGTCCTGAACGCCCGGGCGAATGCGCCTAGCACCTAACCTCCAGCAGCGCCCTGGGGCGCGTTTGATCGATGTCGCGACAAGAAAACCGCGTCAGAGACTACGTCAGCTCTCGCTGACGGAGCCCCCAGCCGCGAGGATCTTCTCACGAGCGGACGCCGAGAGAGCGTCGACCTCGACCGTGAGCTTCACCGAGACCTCGCCGGTGCCGAGCACCTTGACGAGCTGGCCCTTGCGGACCGCACCCTTCGCGACGAGATCCTCGACCGTGACCTTGCCACCCTTCGGGTAGAGCTCGGACAGACGGTCCAGGTTCACGACCTGGTACTCCGTGCGGAAGGGGTTCTTGAAACCGCGCAGCTTCGGCAGGCGCATGTGCAGCGGCATCTGACCACCCTCGAAGGCAGCCGGAACCTGGTAGCGCGCCTTGGTGCCCTTGGTACCGCGACCCGCCGTCTTGCCCTTCGACGCCTCACCACGACCCACGCGGGTCTTCTTGGTGTGCGCGCCCGGGGCCGGACGCAGGTGGTGCACCTTGAGCAGGCCGCCGGCGCCCTCGGTCACGGGCTTCGCCGCAGCCTTCTTCGCCGGAGCCTTCTTCGCCGCGGCCTTCTTCGCGGGGGCGGCCTTCTCGGCCTTCTCCACGGGAGCCTCGGCAGCAGCCGTCTTCTTCGCGGCGGCCTTGGTCGCGGACTTCTCCGCGGCCTCGGCCGTCTTCTTCGCGGGAGCCTTCTTGGCGGGCGCGGCCTTCTCAGCAGCTGCCTTCTTGGCCGGAGCCTTCTTGGCAGGTGCCTTCTTGGCCGCGGTCTTCTTCGCCGCGGTCTCCTCGGTGGCGGGCTTCTCGTCCGCCGCCTTCTTCTCAGCCATCACTCCACCTCTTCGACCGCGACGAGGTGCGCAACAGTCGCGACCATGCCGCGGATCTCAGGACGGTCCTCCTTGACGACGACGTCGCCGATCCGCTTCAGGCCGAGGGTGCGCAGCGTGTCGCGCTGGTTCTGCTTGCCGCCGATCTCGGACTTCAACTGGGTCACCTTCAGACGAGGCATCAGGCGGTCACCTCCGCAGGCTTGGCCTTGCCGGCCGCCTGCGCACGCAGGAGGGCAGCAGGCGCCACGTGGTCGAGCGGCAGGCCACGGCGGGCGGCGACAGCCGCCGGCTCCTCGAGACCCTGGAGCGCGGCCACCGTGGCGTGCACGATGTTGATCGCGTTCGAGGACCCGAGCGACTTGCTCAGGACGTCGTGGATGCCGGCGCACTCGAGGACGGCGCGCACGGGGCCACCCGCGATCACACCGGTACCCGGGGACGCCGGACGCAGGAAGACGACACCTGCGGCGGCCTCACCCTGGATGGGGTGAGGGATCGTGCCCTGGATGCGCGGGACGCGGAAGAAGTTCTTCTTCGCCTCCTCGACACCCTTGGCGATCGCCGCGGGCACCTCCTTGGCCTTCCCGTAGCCGACGCCGACGGTGCCGTCACCGTCGCCGACGACGACGAGCGCCGTGAAGCTGAAGCGACGGCCGCCCTTGACGACCTTCGACACGCGGTTGATCGTGACGACGCGCTCGAGGAAGGCGCTCTTCTCGGCGGAGTCGCCGCGGCGGTTGTCGCGGCGGTCTCCCCCACGACGCTCGCGGCCGCCCTCGGAGGCACCGCCGGCGCCGCCGGCAGAGCCGGTCGTGTTGCGCTGTGGTCCAGCCATCAGTGGTTCCTTCGCTCTCGTGCGTTCTGCTGGGTCGTGTTCACAGGGACAGGCCCCCCTCGCGGGCGCCGTCAGCGACGGCGGCGACACGGCCGTGGTACTTGTTGCCGCCGCGGTCGAACACGACGGCCTCGATACCGGCCTTCTTGGCACGCTCGGCGACGAGCTCGCCGACCTTGCGGGCCTTGGCGGTCTTGTCGGCGTCGCTCATCGCACGCAGCTCGGCCTCGGTGGTCGAGGCGAAGGCGAGCGTGTGACCGACCGTGTCGTCGACGACCTGCACGGTGATGTGGCGGGTCGAACGCGTGACGACCAGGCGCGGGCGCGCCGCGGTGCCGTTGACCTTCTTGCGCACCCGGAGGTGGCGGCGGCTGCGGGCAACCGAACGGCCCTTGCCGAAGATCTTGATAGCCATGGGTTACTTACCAGCCTTTCCGGCCTTGCGCTTGACGACCTCGCCCGCGTAGCGCACACCCTTGCCCTTGTAGGGCTCGGGCTTGCGGATCTTGCGGATGTTGGCCGCGACCTCGCCGACCTGCTGCTTGTCGATGCCGGACACCGAGAAGCGCGTCGGGGTCTCCACCGCGAAGGTGATGCCCTCGGGAGCGGTGACGACCACCGGGTGGCTGAAGCCGAGCGCGAACTCGAGGTCCGAGCCCTTCGCCACGACGCGGTAACCGGTACCGACGATCTCGAGCTTCTTCTCGTAGCCCTCGGTCACGCCCACCACGAGGTTGTGGAGCAGCGTGCGGGTCAGGCCGTGCAGCGAGCGCGCGTCGCGCTCGTCGTTCGGGCGGGTGACGACGAGAGCGCCGTCCTCGTCACGAGCCACCTGGATGGGGCTCTTGACCGTGTGGGACAGGGTGCCCTTGGGGCCCTTGACCGTCACCACGGCGCCGTCGATCGTGACGTCCACGCCGGCCGGGACCGGGACGGGGACCTTGCCAATGCGAGACATGGTTTCTCCTCTCGGTCTCTCGGTTACCAGACGTAGGCGAGGACTTCCCCGCCCACGCCCTTCGTCGCGGCCTGCTTGTCGGTCAGGAGGCCCGAGGACGTGGACAGGATCGCCACGCCGAGGCCACCGAGCACCTTGGGCAGGTTGGTGGACTTCGCGTACACGCGCAGGCCCGGCTTGGACACGCGCTTCACCCCGGCGAGCGAGCGCTCGCGGTTGGGGCCGAACTTCAGGTCGATCGTGAGAGTCTTGCCGACTCGCGCGTCCTCGACGCTCCAGCCGGAGATGTAGCCCTCGGCCTGGAGGATCTCCGCGATGTTCTGCTTGAGCTTCGAGTACGGCATGGAGACCGACTCGTGGTAGGCAGAGTTCGCGTTGCGCAGACGCGTCAGCATGTCTGCGATGGGGTCAGTCATCGTCATGGTGGGTTCGCACCCTTCCTCGCCGTGGTATCCGCACACCCCTCGGGGCTTCGCACGGACCTGCGACGTCTGTGGTTACCAGCTGCTCTTGGTGATGCCGGGAAGCTCGCCGCGGTGCGCCATCTCGCGCACGCAGACTCGGCAGAGCCCGAACTTGCGGTACACCGAGCGCGGACGTCCGCACCGCTGGCACCGGGAGTACGCACGCACCGCGAACTTCGGGGTGGCCTTGGCCTTGTTGACCAGCGCGGTCTTCGCCATGGTCAGTCCTCCTTGAAGGGGAAGCCGAGACGGCGCAGGAGCGAGCGCCCCTCGTCGTCGTTGGTGGCCGTCGTCACGATGGTGATGTCCATCCCCCGGACGCGGTCGATCTTGTCCTGGTCGATCTCGTGGAACATCGACTGCTCCGTGAGACCGAAGGTGTAGTTGCCGTTGCCGTCGAACTGCTTGGCCGACAGGCCGCGGAAGTCGCGGATGCGAGGCAGAGCGGTCGAGAGCAGGCGGTCGAGGAACTCCCACATGCGGTCGCCGCGCAGCGTGACGTGCGCACCGATCGGCATGCCCTCGCGCAGCTTGAACTGCGCGATGGACTTGCGGGCCTTGGTGACCTGCGGCTTCTGACCCGTGATGAGGGTCAGGTCGCGGATCGCGCCCTCGATGAGCTTGGAGTCGCGAGCGGCGTCACCGACGCCCATGTTCACGACGACCTTGACGACGCGAGGGACCTGGTGCACGTTGCTGTGCCCGAACTCCTCGCGCAGACCCGGGAGGATCTCCTCGCGGTAGCGCGTCTTCAGACGCGGGGTGATGGTCTCGGTGCTCATCTCAGATGTCCTTACCGGAGCGCTTGGCGACGCGGACGCGGACCGTCTTCGTCTTGCCGTCACGCTCGACCTGCTCGAGGCGGTAGCCCACCCGGGTGCCCTTCTTGGTCTCCGGGTCGACGACCATGACGTTGCTCACGTGGATCGGGGCCTCGACGGTCTCGATGCCGCCGGTGCGCGTGCCACGGGTCGAGCGGCCAGCCTTGACGTGACGAGTCACGCGCTGGACACCCTCGACGATGACGCGGTCTGAGTCCTTGAGGACCTCGAGGACGCGCCCCTCCTTGCCGCGGTCGCGGCCTGCGATGACGACCACGAGGTCGCCCTTCTTGACCTTGGCCATGTCAGAGCACCTCCGGTGCCAGCGAGATGATCTTCATGAACTTCTTCTCGCGCAGCTCGCGGCCCACCGGGCCGAAGATGCGCGTGCCACGAGGCTCGCCGTCGTTCTTGAGGATCACGGCGGCGTTCTCGTCGAACTTGATGTACGAGCCGTCCGGGCGGCGGCGCTCCTTGCGGGTACGCACGATGACCGCCTTGACGACGTCGCCCTTCTTGACGTTGCCCCCGGGGATGGCGTCCTTGACGGTGGCGACGATGACGTCGCCGATTCCCGCGTAGCGGCGCCCAGAGCCACCGAGAACACGGATGCAAAGGATCTCCTTGGCACCGGTGTTGTCGGCGACGCGAAGCCGCGACTCCTGCTGGATCATGAACTGAACTCCTGTCGTCTGCCGGTTCTCGCGCTGCGAGCCTGGCCGAACGTGCTGGTCTGGTTAGGGGCTACTTGGCCTTCTCGAGGATCTCCACCACGCGCCAGCGCTTCGAGGCGCTCAGCGGGCGGGTCTCCATGATCTGGACGAGGTCGCCGATGCCGGCCGCGTTGGCCTCGTCGTGCGCCTTCACCTTGCTGGAACGGCGGATGACCTTGCCGTACAGCGGGTGCTTGACGCGGTCCTCGACCTCGACGACGACGGTCTTGTCCATCTTGTCGCTGACCACGTAGCCACGACGGGTCTTGCGGTAGTTGCGGGCCTCGGCGGCAGCCGTGGTGCCCTCAGCCTTGTCGTTTGCGCTCATCGTCACTTCACTCGCTCACGCTCGGTGCGGTACGGATGCCGAGCTCGCGCTCGCGCAGGATCGTGTAGATCCGCGCGATGTCGCGACGCACGGCCTTGAGCCGCCCGTGGCTCTCCAGCTGGCCGGTGGCCGACTGGAAACGCAGGTTGAACAGCTCTTCCTTGGCCTTCTTGAGCTCGGCGACGAGTCGCTCGTCGTCGAAGCCGTCAAGCTCGCTGGCCGCCAGCGCCTTGGTACCGATAGCCATCAGGCACCTCCCTCACGGACGACGAAACGGGTCTTCATGGGCAGCTTGTGCTGCGCGCGGCGCATGGCCTCGCGAGCAAGCTCCTCGGGAACGCCGGCGAGCTCGAACATCACTCGGCCCGGCTTCACGTTGGCGACCCACCACTCCGGCGAACCCTTGCCGGAACCCATGCGGGTCTCGGCAGGCTTCTTCGTGAGCGGGCGGTCGGGGTAGATGTTGATCCAGACCTTGCCACCACGCTTGATGTGGCGGGTCATGGCGATTCGAGCAGCCTCGATCTGGCGGTTCGTGACGTAGGCGGGCTCGAGGGCCTGGATGCCGAAGTCACCGAAGGTGATCGTGGTGCCACCCTTGGCCGCGCCGGAGCGCTTGGGGTGGTGCTGCTTGCGGTGCTTCAGCCTGCGCGGGATCAGCATGGCTCAGGCCTCCGTTCCGGTGGACTCGGCGGGAGCCGCAGGGGCCTCCGCAGCGGGGGCCGCGGGGGCCTCCGAACGAGGGGCGTCCGAACGGCGGCCACCGCGAGCGGGACGGTCGCCCCGGTCGCCACGGCCACGGGGAGCGCGAGGAGCGGCCGAGGCCTGCTGCTGCGCGAACTCCTTCTCCGTCATGTCGCCCTTGTAGATCCAGACCTTGACGCCGATGCGGCCGAAGGTCGTGCGGGCCTCGTAGAGGCCGTAGTCGATGTTCGCGCGCAGCGTGTGCAGGGGCACGCGGCCCTCGCGGTAGAACTCGCTGCGGCTCATCTCGGCGCCACCGAGGCGGCCCGAGCACTGCACACGGATGCCCTTGGCACCGGCGCGCTGCGCGGACTGGATGCCCTTGCGCATCGCACGGCGGAAGGAGACGCGGCTCGCGAGCTGCTCGGCGATGCCCTGCGCGACGAGCTGGGCGTCGATCTCGGGGTTCTTGACCTCGAGGATGTTGAGCTGCACCTGCTTGCCCGTGAGCTTCTCGAGCTCACCGCGGATGCGGTCCGCCTCGGCGCCGCGGCGACCGATGACGATGCCGGGGCGCGCCGTGTGGATGTCCACGCGGACGCGGTCGCGGGTGCGCTCGATCTCGACCTTCGCGATGCCGGCGCGCTCGAGGCCCGTGGCCATGAGCTTGCGGATCTCGACGTCCTCGCGGACGTAGTCGCGGTAGCGCTGACCAGGCTTGGTGCTGTCAGCGAACCAGCGCGAGCGGTGGTCGGTGGTGATGCCCAGGCGGTACCCGAGCGGGTTGACCTTCTGTCCCACTATCGGGTCCTCTCCTTCTTCTCGGCCGGTGCGACGACCACGGTGATGTGGCTCGTGCGCTTCAGGATCCGGCCGGCGCGCCCCTGGGCACGCGGACGGAAACGCTTGAGGGACGGGCCCTCGTCGACGAACGCCTGCGTCACGACCAGCTCGTTCTCGTCGAACTTCTCGTTCGCGAGATCGGCCTTGACCCGGGCGTTCGCGATCGCGCTGCGAACCACCTTGAGCACGGGCTCACCCGCGGCCTGCGGTGCAAAGCTGAGCACCGTCACCGCCTCGGACGCCTGCTTGCCACGGATCAGGTCCACGACGCGCCGGGCCTTCTGCGGCGTCACGCGGACGAACCGCGCCTGCGCCTTGGCTTCCATTGCTGTCCTGCCTTCTTAGTTCTCGTTGGTCCTTGGACTCTCGCGAGTCGCTCGCTGCTGGGCCCGGGGGCTCAGCGGCGGCGCGCCTTGCGGTCGTCCTTCACGTGGCCGCGGAAGGTCCGCGTGGGGGCGAACTCGCCCAGCTTGTGGCCGACCATCGCCTCGGTGACGAAGACCGGCACGTGCTTGCGGCCGTCGTGGACCGCGAAGGTGTGGCCGAGGAAGTCGGGCGTGATGACCGACCGACGGGACCACGTCTTGATGACGTTCTTGGTCCCCTTCTCGTTCTGATCGTCCACCTTCTTCTGCAGGTGGCCGTCGACGAAGGGGCCCTTCTTCAGGCTGCGAGGCATGGTTCAGAGGCTCCTGTTCAGCGCTTCTTGCCGGTACGCCGACGGCGCACGATGAGCTTGTCGCTCGGCTTGTTCGGACGACGGGGGCGGCCCTCAGGCTGGCCCCAGGGGCTGACCGGGTGGCGACCACCGGAGGTCTTGCCCTCACCACCACCGTGGGGGTGGTCGACCGGGTTCATGGCGACACCGCGGACGGTCGGGCGCTTGCCCTTCCAGCGCATGCGGCCGGCCTTGCCCCAGTTGATGTTCGACTGCTCGGCGTTGCCGACCTCGCCGATCGTCGCGCGGCAGCGCAGGTCGACGTTGCGGATCTCGCCCGAGGGCAGACGCAGCTGGGCGTAGGGGCCGTCCTTCGCGACGAGCTGGACCGAGGCACCGGCCGAGCGCGCGAGCTTCGCGCCGCCACCGGGCTTGAGCTCGATCGCGTGGATGACGGTTCCCGTCGGGATGTTGCGCAGCGGCAGGTTGTTGCCGGGCTTGATGTCGGCCGTCGGGCCGTTCTCCACGACGTCGCCCTGCTTGAGCTTGTTCGGCGCGATGATGTAGCGCTTCTCGCCGTCGGCGTAGTGCAGGAGGGCGATGCGCGCGGTGCGGTTGGGGTCGTACTCGATGTGCGCGACCTTGGCAGGCACGCCGTCCTTGTCGTGACGACGGAAGTCGATCACGCGGTAGGCGCGCTTGTGGCCACCACCCTGGTGACGGGTCGTGACGCGGCCGGCGTTGTTACGGCCACCCTTGTTGTGCAGCGGGCGGACGAGCGACTTCTCCGGCTCCGAGCGCGTGATCTCGACGAAGTCGGCGACCGACGAGCCACGGCGGCCCGGCGTCGTCGGCTTGTACTTGCGGATTCCCACGATGAGTCCTTACTGGTTCTTGGGGCGGTCAGCCGACCGGCCCACCGAAGATGTCGATCGAGCCCTCGCGAAGCGTGACGATCGCTCGCTTGGTGTCCTTGCGCTTGCCGAGGCCGAAGCGGGTGCGACGCACCTTGCCCGGGCGGTTGGCGGTGTTGACCGAGTCGACCTTGACGCCGAAGACCTGCTCGACGGCGATCTTGATCTCGGTCTTGTTCGCGCGGGGGTCCACGAGGAAGGTGTACTTGCCCTCGTCGAGGAGGCCGTAGCTCTTCTCGGAGACGACCGGCGCGATCAGGATGTCGCGGGGGTCCTTGCCCAGGGTGCTCACTTGGTCTCCTCCTGCGCCTCGGTCTCGGTCGCGACGGCCTTCGCGCCGCGGCCCGTGGCGGGACCGGCGACGAACGCCTCGAGGGCACCGCGCGTGAACACGATGTCGTCGGAGGTCAGCACGTCGTAGGTGTTGAGCTGGTCGGCCGCGATGACGTGCACCTCGGCGAGGTTGCGCAGCGACTTCCAGCTGAGCTCGTCGTTGCGCTCGAGCACCACGAGAGCCGAGCGGCCGGTCGTGAGCTGCGAGATCGTCGAGAGCGCGGACTTGGTCGAGGGCGCACCGTCGATGCCGAAGGCGTCGACGACGTGCACGCGACCCGCACGGGCCCGGTCGGAGAGGGCGCCACGCAGAGCGGCGGCCTTCATCTTCTTGGGGGTGCGCTGCGAGTAGTCGCGCGGCTGCGGGCCGTGGACGGTGCCACCGCCGGCGAACTGCGGCGCACGGGTCGAGCCCTGACGGGCGCGGCCGGTGCCCTTCTGGCGGTAGGGCTTCTTGCCACCACCGCGGACCTCGCCGCGGGTCTTGGTGGCGTGCGTGCCCTGGCGCGCCGCGGCGAGCTGGGCCACGACCACCTGGTGGATGAGCGGCACGTTGGTCTGGACGTCGAAGATCTCGGCGGGCAGCTCGGCCGAGCCGGCCTTCTTGCCCGAGGCGTCGAGGACGTCGATGGTCACGTTAGCCATGTCGGCCTCACGCACCCTTCACGGCGTTACGCACGAGGACGACGCCACCCTTGGGGCCGGGGATGGCGCCCTTGACGAGCAGCAGCCCCTTCTCGGCGTCGACCGCGTGCACGGTCAGGTTCTGGACGGTCTGGCGCGCGTTGCCCATGCGGCCGGCCATGCGCAGGCCCTTGAAGACTCGGGCGGGCGTGGAGGCGCCACCGATCGAGCCGGGCTTGCGGTGGTTGCGGTGCGCACCGTGGGAGGCGCTCACGCCGGCGAAGCCGTGACGCTTCATGACACCGGCGGTGCCCTTACCCTTCGTGGTGCCGACGACGTCGACCTTGGTGCCAGCCTCGAAGGCCTCCACCGTGATCTCCTGGCCGAGCGAGTACTCCTCGGCGTCCGTCGTACGCACCTCGACGAGGTGGCGGCGCGGCGTGACGCCGGCCTTCTCGAAGTGGCCCTTGAGCGGCTGCGTGACCTTGCGCGGGTCGATCTGGCCGTGTGCGAGCTGGATGGCCGCGTAGCCGTCCACCGCCTCAGTACGGACCTGGGTCACGACATTCGTGCCGACCGCGACGACGGTCACGGGCACGAGGCGGCCTGCCTCGTCCCAGACCTGGGTCATCCCGAGCTTGGTGCCGAGCACGGCCTTGACCGCGCGCGCGTCCTGCTGGGTCGTCATGATGATGCGTTCCTTCCCAGCGTCAGAGCTTGATCTCGATGTTCACGTCCGCAGGCAGGTCGAGTCGCATGAGCGAGTCGACGGCCTTCGGCGTGGGGTCGATGATGTCGATGAGGCGCTTGTGGGTGCGCATCTCGAAGTGCTCGCGGCTGTCCTTGTACTTGTGCGGCGAACGGATGACGCAGAAGACGTTCTTCTCCGTCGGCAGCGGCACCGGGCCCACGACCGTCGCGCCAGCGCTGGTCACCGTGTCGACGATCTTGCGCGCCGAGCTGTCGATGACCTCGTGGTCGTACGACTTGAGCCGGATGCGGATCTTCTGTCCCGCCATGGCGTCGTTCTGCCTTTTCTCTCGTTGCTGCTGGAACTCCGACCCCCGCGCTCGGGCGTGTCGCATCTTGCGACACACTTCAGCGGCGCACCCGAAGGTGATGGGCCGGTTGGGTTGGTGTGCGGGTCGTGCCGTCCGATTCCACGGACGTCGCGACACCGTCAGTGTCGCCACCCGAACCTCGAAGGGTTCCGGGCAACCTGAATAGTGTGCCAGACGAAGCCGTCTGGCGCCAATCCGCGCACTGTGAGGCAGCGCACGGGACCCGCTCCCCGCGAAGAGGGAGACGAGCAGGTCCCTTGCAGGACCCTGCCCGACCTACCCTACGCGAGAAGGGCGGGCATGGCGAGGGCCCGGACGCGAGGCGTCCGGGCCCTCGCCCAGAGCTGGTGGCTCAGGTCACTTGACGATCTTGGTGACCTTGCCGGCGCCGACCGTACGGCCACCCTCACGGATGGCGAAGCCGAGGCCCTCCTCCATGGCGATCGGCTGGATCAGCTCGACCGTCATGTCGGTGGTGTCGCCGGGCATGACCATCTCGGTGCCCTCGGGCAGCGTGATGACGCCGGTGACGTCCGTCGTACGGAAGTAGAACTGCGGACGGTAGTTCGTGTAGAAGGGGTTGTGACGGCCACCCTCGTCCTTGGAGAGGATGTACGCCGTGCCCTCGAACACCGTGTGCGGCGTGATCGAGCCGGGCTTGACGACGACCTGACCGCGCTCGACGTCCTCGCGCTTGGTGCCGCGGAGGAGCAGACCACAGTTCTCGCCGGCCCAGGCCTCGTCGAGCTGCTTGTGGAACATCTCGATACCGGTGACGGTCGTCTTCTGCGTCGGGCGCAGACCGACGATCTCGACCTCGGAGTTGATCGCGAGGGTGCCGCGCTCCGCGCGACCCGTCACGACCGTGCCACGGCCGGTGATCGTGAAGACGTCCTCGATCGGCATGAGGAAGGGCTTGTCCTTGTCGCGGACGGGGTCCGGCACGTTCTCGTCGACGGCCTCCATGAGGTCGAGGATCGCCTGGACCCACTTCTCGTCGCCCTCGAGGGCCTTGAGGCCCGAGACGCGGACGACAGGAGCGTCGTCGCCCGGGAAGCCCTGGCTCGAGAGGAGCTCACGGACCTCCATCTCGACGAGCTCGAGGATCTCCTCGTCGTCGACCATGTCGGACTTGTTGAGCGCCACGAGCAGGTAGGGGACACCGACCTGGCGGGCGAGAAGGACGTGCTCGCGAGTCTGGGCCATGGGGCCGTCCGTCGCGGCGACCACGAGGATCGCACCGTCCATCTGGGCGGCACCCGTGATCATGTTCTTGATGTAGTCGGCGTGACCCGGGGCGTCGACGTGCGCGTAGTGACGCTTCGGGGTCTCGTACTCGACGTGCGAGATGTTGATCGTGATGCCGCGCTGACGCTCCTCGGGGGCCGAGTCGATCGACGCGAAGTCACGCTGCACGTTGGTGGCGGACGGGTACTTGTCCGCGAGCACCTTCGAGATGGCCGCGGTCAGCGTCGTCTTGCCGTGGTCGACGTGACCGATCGTGCCGATGTTGACGTGCGGCTTGGTCCGCTCGAACTTCGCCTTAGCCACTGTGTCCTCCTGGACGGTTGAGAGTTGTTGCCGACCGGGCGGTCCTCGATCGAGTCCCGACCGACGTGCGGTCCAACGGGTCGGTTGTTACTGACTTACTGGGTGTCGACCAGTGGGACTACTCGCCCCGGGTCTTCTTGATGATCTCGTCGGCAACGTTCCGAGGAACCTCGGAGTAGCTGTCGAACTGCATCGAGTACACGGCGCGACCCTGGGTCTTCGACCGCAGGTCACCCACGTACCCGAACATCTCGGAGAGCGGCACGAGCGCGCGCACCACCTTAACGCCCGTCGCGTCCTCCATCGACTGGATCATGCCGCGGCGGGAGTTGATGTCACCGATCACGTCGCCCATGTACTCCTCGGGCGTGCGGACCTCGACGGCCATGACGGGCTCGAGGAGGACGGGGTCAGCCTTGCGGACCGCCTCCTTGAGGATCATGGAGCCGGCGATCTTGAACGCCATCTCGGAGGAGTCGACGTCGTGCGCGGCACCGTCGAGCAGGATTGCCTTGACGCCCACGAGCGGGAAGCCGGCGAGCACGCCGAGCTCCATCGCGGACTGGATGCCCTGGTCGACCGAGGGGATGTACTCGCGCGGGACGCGGCCACCGGTGACCTTGTTCTCGAACTGGTAGATCTCGCCGTCCGAGGTGTCGAGCGGCTCGAAGGACATCTGGACCTTGGCGTACTGGCCCGAGCCACCCGTCTGCTTCTTGTGCGTGTAGTCGATCTTCTCGACCGCGCGGCGGATCGTCTCGCGGTAGGCCACCTGGGGCTTGCCGACGTTCGCCTCGACCTTGAACTCGCGACGCATGCGGTCGACGAGGATGTCGAGGTGGAGCTCGCCCATGCCGCCGATGACGGT
>Ga0182793_1000796_pt1 | contig 21801 bp, 15 predicted proteins | sample Passage237A_FD_130498 | JGI IMG/M metagenome (GOLD analysis project Ga0182793, IMG submission 130498) | Cellulose adapted compost microbial communities from Newby Island Compost Facility, Milpitas, CA, USA - Passage2 37A (version 2) (version 2) ... | reverse complement strand
GGTCAGGTCCGGGGTGATGCCGTAGTGCGCCTGGGCGCCGCCCAGGGCCACGCGGAAGCCGGTCATCACCTCGTCGAAGATCAGCAGCGCGCCATGCTTCGTGCACAGCTGGCGCAGGTGCTGGAGGTAGCCTTCACGCGGCGGGATGCAGTTGGCATTGCCCACCACCGGCTCGACGATCACCGCGGCGATCTCCCCGCCGATCTCATCGAACAGCTGCGTCGCGCCTTCGAAGTCGTTGTAGCTCAGGGTGGCGGTCAGCTCGCTCAGGCCGGCCGGCACGCCCGGCGAGGTGGGCACGCCCAGGGTCAGCATGCCGCTGCCGGCCTTGACCAGGAACGAGTCACCGTGGCCGTGGTAGCAGCCCTCGAACTTGACGATGCGCTGGCGGCCGGTGGCGCCGCGGGCCAGGCGGATCGCCGACAGGGTGGCCTCGGTGCCGGAGTTGACCATGCGCACCATCTCGCAGGACGGCACCAGGCGGGTGATGGTCTGGGCCATGGTCACCTCGGCCTCGCAGGGCGCGCCGTAGGACAGGCCATTGGCGACGGCGCGGGTCACCGCCTCGCGCACCGCCGGGTGGTTGTGGCCGACGATCATCGGGCCCCAGGAGCCGACGTAGTCGATGTAGCGGTTCCCATCGACGTCATACAGGTAGGCGCCGTCGGCGCGCTGCACGAAGAACGGTTCGCCGCCGACCGACTTGAACGCGCGCACCGGCGAGTTCACGCCCCCCGGCAACAGCTGCTGGGCGGTCTGGAACAGGGCGTGGGAACGGTCGTGGTTCATCGGCAGGTCCGGTGCGGCGGTGGGAGCGGGCCATTGTAGGTCCGCCGCGCCGGCCGGGCACGGCACGCGGCCGCAGGCTTCAGTCGAAGCAGCGCTGGTAGGCGCGCACCGCGGCCGCCGGATCGGCCGCGTCGAACACCCCGCCGACCACCGCCAGCAGGTCGGCCCCGGCCTGGACCAGGGCGCGGCCATTGTCCGGGGTGATCCCGCCGATGGCTGTGCGCGGCACCCCCAGGGCGGCGGCCGCGGCCAGCAGCGCCGGGGTGGCACGCCGGGTCACGGCCTTGGTCCGGGTGGGGAAGAAGGCGCCGAAGGCCACGTAGCTGGCCCCGGCGGCCACCGCACGCCCGGCCAGGTCCAGGCGGTCGTAGCAGGAGGCGCCGATGATGGCCTGCGGCCCGAGCAGGGCGCGGGCGGCGCCGATGTCACCGTCATCCTCGCCCAGGTGCACCCCCGCCGCTCCCACCTCCAGGGCCAGCCGCGGGTCGTCGTTGACCAGCAGCGGTACCCCCGCGGCGGCGCACAGGGCCTGCAGCGCGCGCGCCTGGGCCAGGCGCAGGGCCGGGTCCGGGCTCTTGTTGCGGTACTGCAGCCAGGTCACGCCCAGGCCCAGCAGCGGCTCCACCCGGGCCAGCAGGCCCTCGGTGTCGGCGGTGTCGGGGGTGATCAGGTACAGGCCGCGGGGCCTGGCGTAGGACTGTGGGGGCATGTGGTTCCCGCGCTGGCGAAGACGGTGGGAGAATGCCGTCCCCCGTCGCAAGCCCGCATTATCGATGAGCACCCAAGACGCCACCACCTACCGCCGCTGGATGTGCGTGGTCTGCGGTTTCACCTACGACGAGGCCGAGGGCCTGCCCGAGGAAGGCATCGCCCCCGGGACCCGCTGGGAAGACATCCCCGAGACCTGGACCTGCCCTGACTGCGGGGTAACCAAGTCTGACTTCGAGATGGTGCCCGCCTGAGCCGGCACCTCCCGCTTAAGCGGGGCGCCGGGTGGCGCCTCCTATAATCCGTCCATGAATTCCTCCTGGATGGAAGCCATCCTGGCCTGGATCGGGCAGCACCCGCTCCTGGCCGGCCTGGTCATCTTCGCCATTGCCTTCTGCGATGCCCTGATCGTGGTCGGCTCGGTCGTGCCCGCCCTGCCGCTGCTGTTCGCGGTGGGCGTGCTGATCGGCCTGGGCGAGATCTCCGGCCCGTACGCGGTGGCCAGCGCGACCCTGGGCGCCTTCCTCGGCGACGGCCTGAGCTACTGGGTCGGCCACCGCTGGGGCGACCGCCTGCGCGGGGTGTGGCCGTTCCGCCGCTTCCCGCAACTGCTCGAGCGCGGCGAGACCCTGTTCCGGCGCAATGCGTTCAAGGCCATCCTCGTGGCCCGCTACGTCGGCGCGGTGCGGCCCTTCGTCCCGGCCATCGCCGGCATGGCCCGCATGCCGGTGCGCCGCTATGCGCTGGCCAGCGGCGTGGCCTGCCTGTCCTGGGGCGTGCTGTTCCTGGCCCCGGGCTGGATCCTTGGCCAGGCCTATGACGCGGTGGCGGCGGTGGCCGGCCACCTGGTCACGGTGCTGGCCCTGCTGCTGCTGGTCCTGGCCCTGGCCTGGGCGCTGGTGCTCTACACCTACCGCTGGTTCGCCAGCCACGCCGACTCGCTGCTGGCCCGCGCCCTGGACTGGTCGCACCGGCACCCGGTGCTGGGCCGCTATTCGATGGCGGTGTTCGACCCGCAGCACCGCGAGTCGGTGTCCCTGGCCCTGCTGGCGGTGCTGCTGATGGGCATCGGCTGGGCCTGGTTCGCCCTGCTGCTGACCGTGATCGGGCATGGCGAGCCGCTGGGCGTGGACCTGGCCGTGCACCAGCTGATGCTGGCCCTGCGCAATCCACTGGCCGACTACCCCATGGCCGCGCTGGCCTCGGTCGGCGACTGGCCGGTGCTGGCCCCGGCCTGCGCCTTGGTGCTGGGCTATTTCCTCTGGCGCCAGCGCTGGATGGCGGCCGGGCACTGGCTGGCGGCGCTGGCCTTCGGCCTGGCCCTGACCTGGCTGCTGGGCACCACCGTGGACGTGGTCCGCCCGCCCGGCGCCAGCAGTGGCTTCGGCTTCCCCTCCATCGCCGTGACCATGTGCACCATCGCCTTCGGCTTCTTCGCGGTGCTGATCGCGCGCGAGATGCCCGGGCGCGACCGGGTCTGGCCGTACATGGTCTCCGGCCTGGTGGTGGCCCTGGTCGGCTTTGCCCGGCTGTACCTGGGCGCGCACTGGCTCAGCGACGTGGTCGGCGGGATGCTGCTGGGCATCGTCTGGCTGCTGGTGCTGGGCATCGCCTACCGCCGCCGGGTGACCCGCTCGTTCTGGATCAAGCCGTTGAGCTGGCTGTTCTATGGCGCCTTTGCCCTGGCCGCGCTGTGGTACGCCCCGCGCAACATCGAGGCCAAGCTGGCCAAGTTCGAGCCGCCGGCCCCGACTCCGGTGGTGGTGGACCTGGAACGCTGGTGGGCCAGCGAGTGGCAGGCCCAGCCGGCGCGCCGCAACGAATTCGACGACGAACTGCGCTGGCCGCTGGACCTGCAGGTGGCCGGGCCGCTGGCGCCGCTGCAGGCGCGGCTGGAGGCGGCCGGCTGGCGGGTGCAGCCGCAAGCGCGCTGGGAGCAGGCCCTGAACCTGCTCGACACCGACGCCCAGGCCAGCGAGGTGCCGGTGCTGCCGGCCACCCTGGAGGCGCGCACCGAGGTGCTGCTGATGCTGCGCGACAGCGACGTCCCCGGCCAGCGCCAGGCCCTGCGCCTGTGGGCCAGCGCGGTGCGGCTGGAGCCGGGCGGCCAGCCGCTGTGGCTGGGCACCGCCCAGACCCTGCACTTCACCCAGAGCCTGGGCCTGGTGGCCATGTGGCGGCCGCTGCGCGGCGCCGATCCGGCGCTGGAGCAGGTCCGGGCCGCGATCGGCGACCTGCCCCACGCGCTGGCGCCCCACCCGGAATCGGGCCTGCCGGTGCTGCGCCTGCGCACCCCGGGCGCGGGACTCAGTCGTCCATCCAGCGCAGCAGCTGGTCCAGGCGCTGGTGCGGATCGTCCTGCTGCAGCAGGGCCAGGCGCTGCGGATCACTGAGCGGCAGCAGCTCGGCCAGGCGCCAGCCGACCCAGCCCGCTTCCTCCAGCTGGCGCAGGTCGGCGCTGGCGTAATGCCCGCCGACCTTCTCCAGCAGCTCGCCCAGCAGGGTGGCCAGGGCCGCGTGCTCGGGCCGCAGCGCGCGGCTGCCGCTGTCGGGGATCCACACCACCTCGCCCACCAGCAGGCCGTTGTCGCGCACCCGCGTGCGCAGCACCCGGAAACGGCGCCCGCCGCGCACCTGCAGGGTCAGCAGGCCGGCGCGGTCGCTGCCGAAGTCCTCGGTCAGGGCCTCGACCCCGAACGCCGCCGGCACCGCCGGCTCGCCGGTCTCCTCACCGGACACGATCATGCACACGCCAAAGCCGCGTCCGCTGCGCCCGCATTCGGACACCAGGTCCAGGTAGCGGCGCTCGAACACGCGCAGGCCCAGCGGCGCACCGGGCATGAGCACGGTGTGCAGCGGAAACAGCGGCAGGACATCGGCTGGCGCTTGGCTCACGAACTCAGGGTAAACCGGACGGCGCGCGGATGTGTCATCACCGCGTCATGACGCCCGCGCCGATTCCGCGAGCAGGGTCACGAAACGGCGCGGCGCGCCATCGAAGCCGCCGTTGGACATGAACACCACATGGTCGCCCGGGCGCACCTGCGCCTTGAGCGCGGCCAGCAGCGCATCGGTATCGGCCACCGCCTGGGCCTGGCCGCGCACCCGGGCAATCACCGCGGCCGCGTCCCAGGGCAGCTCCGGCCGGGCCAGGAACACCACCGCATCGGCCAGGTCCAGCGAGGGCGCCAGGGCCTGCGCATGCGCGCCCAGACGCATGGAATTGCTGCGCGGCTCCATCGCCACCACGATCCGCGCATCGCCCACCCGCGCGCGCAGCCCGGCCAGGGTGGTGTGGATGGCGGTGGGATGGTGGGCGAAATCGTCGTACACCGTGACCCCGCCCTCGCTGCCCAGCACCTCCAGGCGGCGCTTGACGCTGGTGAAGCGCTGCAGCGCCGGGATCACCTGCGCCGGCTCCACCCCCACCGCGTGCGCGGCGGCCAGCGCGGCCAGCGCGTTCATCACGTTGTGCCGGCCCAGCAGCGACCAGCGCACGGTGCCGGCCGCCTGGCCGCGATGCAGGACCTCGAAGCTGCTGCCATCGGCCTGCAGCAGGCGCGCGCTCCAGTCGTAACCGTCATGGCCGTCGGCGCGCGGGATCGCGACCGCGGCCTGGTCCAGGCCAAAGGTCTCCACCGGGGTCCAGCAGCCCATGCCCAACACCTGGGCCAGGTTGGCGTCCTCGCCATTGACCAGCAGGCGCCCGGCACGCGGCACGGTGCGCACCAGGTGGTGGAACTGGCGCTGGATGGCGGCCAGGTCCGGGAAGATGTCGGCGTGGTCGTACTCGAGGTTGTTGAGGATGGCCACCCGGGGCCGGTAGTGCACGAACTTGCTGCGCTTGTCGAAGAAGGCGGTGTCGTACTCGTCGGCTTCGACCACGAACTCGTGGCCACTGCCCAGGCGCGCGGACACGCCGAAATCCTCGGCCACGCCCCCGATCAGGAAGCCCGGCGCGCGCCCGGCCGCCTCCAGCAGCCAGGCCAGGATGGTGGTGGTGGTGGTCTTGCCGTGGGTGCCGGCCACGGCCAGGGTGGTGCGCCCGGGCAGCACGTTCTCGGCCAGCCACTGCGCGCCGGAGGTGTAGCGGCGGCCGTCGTCGAGCACCTGCTCGACCGCGGCATTGCCGCGCGAAAGCGCGTTGCCGATCACCACCTCGTCCACGCCGGCGCCGATGTGCTCGGGCCGGTAGCCCTGCTTGAGGGCGATGCCCAGCTTCTCCAGCTGGGTGGACATGGGCGGATACACCGCCTGGTCGCTGCCCTCCACGCCATGGCCCAGTTCGCGCGCCAGCGCGGCCACGCCGCCCATGAAGGTGCCGGCAATGCCGAGGATATGGATCGTGCTCATCCGGCGATTGTGGCCCAAGGCCGGGGTTTTGTCGTCCGCGCGCGCCCGGCACAGGCCTGGCATCCACCGCCGCGCCGCGGCTGCCGGCCTCCATCGCCTCTGCGGCAGCAGATACGGGCAAGCCGCCGCGACCGCAACCGGGGAACGGAAGCGCCAGCACGCCGTCCCCACCCGCCCTCGACCGGGCGCCTGCGGGTCAAACCCAGCCCCCGGGGTGACGCCCCGCGCGCACAGAAAAAACGCGCGTCGCCAGGGGCAACGCGCGTTCTTCGCGGCCAGGCGCGGGAGCGCCCGGATCAGCCCTTCTTCAGGGCCGCCAGCACGCGGGCGGTGATTTCTTCCATGCTGCCGACGCCGTCGATCCGGCTCAGCGTGCCCCGGTTCTCGTAGAAGCCGATCACCGGCGCGGTGGAATCGTTGTACACCTGCAGGCGCTTGCGCACCGATTCGGGGTTGTCGTCGGCGCGGCCCTCGGCCTTGGCGCGGCCGGCAATGCGCTCGACCAGCAGCTCGGTCGGCACGTCCAGCTGGATCACCGCGTCCAGCGGCTGGCCGATCTTGGCCAGCAGCCCGTCCAGCGCATCGGCCTGGGCCAGGTTGCGCGGATAGCCGTCGAGGATGAAGCCCTTGGCCACGTCCTCGCGGCCCAGGCGCGACTCCAGCATGCCCAGCAGGATGTCGTCGGACACCAGTTCACCGCGGGCCATGACCTCCTTGGCCTGCAGACCCAGCGGACTGCCGGCGGCCACCTCGGCACGCAGCAGGTCGCCGGTGGAAATATGCGGCACGCCCAGCGTGTCCTTCAGGCGGGTCGCCTGTGTTCCCTTGCCCGAGCCCGGAGGGCCCAGAAGTACCAGTCGCATGGATCGCTCCCAGGAAGTAAATGCCGGTCGCGGTGCGGGGCGCTAGACTTTCACATGTAACGCCTTGATGCACCGCATCAACGCTCCCCAGCTTACCGCATCCTGCCTTCCTGTCCCAAGAACGCCCTTTCCCCCAGGAGCCCCTCATGGCCAAGGCACGTCCCCAAGGCACCCTGCTTTACGCCCAGTCCGGCGGTGTCACCGCTGTCATCAACGCCACCGCCAGCGCCGTCATCGCCCAGGCCCGCGCCCGCGGGGTGAAAGTCCTGGCTGCGCGCAACGGCATCCTCGGCGCCCTGCGCGAGGAGCTGGTGGACACCAGCAAGGAATCGGCCGCGGCCATCGCCGGCCTGGCGCATACGCCCGGTGGCGCCTTCGGCTCCTGCCGCTACAAGCTCAAGTCGCTGGACGCCGACCGCGCCAAGTACGAGCGCCTGCTGCAGGTGCTGCAGGCCCATGATGTGCGCTGGTTCCTCTACAACGGCGGCAACGACTCGGCCGACACCGCCTGGAAGGTTTCGCAGCTGGCCCGGGAATTCGGCTATCCGCTGACCTGCATCGGCGTGCCCAAGACCATCGACAACGACCTGGCCGTCACCGACACCTGCCCCGGCTTCGGCTCGGCCGCCAAGTACACCGCCGTGTCGGTGCGCGAGGCCGCGCTGGACGTTTCGGCCATGGCCGAGACCTCGACCCGGGTGTTCGTGTACGAGGCCATGGGCCGCCATGCCGGCTGGCTGGCCGCGGCCGCCGGCCTGGCCGGGCAGGATCCGGACCAGGCCCCGCAGGTGATCCTGTTCCCCGAGCGCGCCTACGACGAGGCCGCCTTCCTGGCCCAGGTCGACAAGGTGGTGAAGAAGGTCGGCTGGTGCGTGGTCGTGGCCAGCGAGGGCATCCGCGACAAGGACGGCAGGTTCGTCGCCGACGCCGGCGGCGGCAAGGATGCCTTCGGCCACACCCAGCTCGGTGGCGTGTCCTCCTACCTGGCCGGCAAGGTCAAGGACAAGCTGGGCTACAAGGTGCACTGGACCCTGCCCGATTACCTGCAGCGCTCGGCCCGGCACATCGCCAGCAAGACCGACTGGGAGCAGGCCCAGGCCGTGGGCAAGGCCGCGGTGGACTACGCGCTCAAGGGCATGAACGCGGTGATGCCGGTGATCGTGCGTACGTCCTCGGCGCCCTACCGCTGGAAGATCGAGCCGGCCCCGCTGCACAAGGTCGCCAACCACGAGAAGACCATGCCTGCCTCGTTTATCCGCAAGGATGGCTTCGGCATCACCGCCCGGGCGCGCGCTTACCTGGAGCCGCTGATCCGTGGCGAAGCCCCGCTGCCCTACGGCCGCGACGGCCTGCCCCGCTACGTGGCGCTGAAGAACGTAGCGGTGAAGAAGAAGCTGCCGGCCTGGGAGGACTGAAGGTCAGCCGGCGCGGCCTGCGCATGGCCGCTGGCCCTGGCATCGCGACGGCCAGGGCCGATGGCGGCTGTCCTGGCACCAGGGCCGCCCGGCCGCTGCGACCGGGCGGGCCGGGAGCGCTTCAGTCGCAGCGGCTGGCCGGCTGCTGCAGCTGCGCGCTGTACAGCGGCAGCTGCGCGGCAGCCGCGCCCGCCTGGCGCTTGGCATCTTCCAGGTAGACCCGGGTCTGGCCCTGGCCGTCGGGCGCCAGCGCTGCCCCACCGGGCTTGCGCCAGACCTGCACCACCGCCTCGCGGCCGGGGCAACCGGCCTGCGGGATGCGGACCAGGTCATTGAGGATCCAGCCCTGCTCCAGCGCCGGCGCCACCTGGGCACCGGCCAGGTAGCGCGCCCGCGGCTGGCAGGCACCGCCCAGCGGCACCACCCGCAGCGCATAAGGCATGGCCGCGGTCTGCCCGCCAAACACGCCCTCCAGGCGCACGCAGGCCTCGGGGATCTGGCGCACGGTGTGGACCTGGCCGATGGCCTGGGGACTGGCCGGCGGGCGCTGGATCTCCGGGGCCTCGCCGGCGCGCAGCGGCACGGCCACCGCCAGCACCGCGGCCAGCACCGCCAGCAGCAGGGCCTGGCGGAACATCCACCCGGCCGCGGGGTCGGGCGCGACCACGTGGCGGTGCGGCGCGGTGATGTGGCGGAGCTGGGATGGCGGTCGGGGCATGGGCGGCAACGGCGGCAACGGATCAGGGACGGGATCCAGCCTGGCACCACCGCGATGAACGGAATGTGGCTTTGCTGCACTGCTCGGGGCCATACTCGGCCCGCTCCACGGAAAGTCGAACACGGTGCAACGCGTCTCGGTCACGGGTCCGTTCCAGTGCTTCAAGGCTCGCCCGAGGTGTTCCCCCCCTGTTCGTCCCCGTGGGACGACGCTCATCACACATGGGAGGGGTCATGCTGGAACAACACGGTTTGGCGTTGGCTTTGCTCTGCGCCGTCTTCGCGATCCTCTACGGCATCATCTCCGCGCGCTGGATCCTGGCCCAGGCCGCCGGCAACGAGCGCATGCAACAGATCGCCGCCGCCATCCAGGAGGGCGCGCGCGCCTACCTCAACCGCCAGTACCTGACCATTGCCGTGGCCGGCGTGATGCTGTTCCTGCTCGTGGGCCTGTTCCTGAGCTGGCACACCGCCATCGGCTTCGCCATCGGCGCCATCCTCTCCGGCCTGGCCGGCTACATCGGCATGAACGTCTCGGTGCGCGCCAACGTGCGCACCGCCGAAGCCGCGCGCCGCGGCCTGGGCCCGGCCATGGACGTGGCTTTCCGCGGCGGCGCGATCACCGGGATGCTGGTGGTCGGCCTGGGCCTGCTCGGCGTGGCCGGCTACTGGTGGCTGCTGCAGCGCCTGGGCCTGGACCAGGCCGCCAGCCTGCACGCCCTGGTCGGCCTGGCCTTCGGCTCCTCGCTGATCTCCATCTTCGCCCGCCTCGGCGGCGGCATCTTCACCAAGGGCGCGGACGTGGGCGCGGACCTGGTGGGCAAGGTCGAGGCCGGCATCCCCGAGGACGACCCGCGCAACCCGGCGGTGATTGCCGACAACGTCGGTGACAACGTCGGCGACTGCGCCGGCATGGCCGCCGACCTGTTCGAGACCTACGCGGTCACGGTGATCGCGACCATGCTCCTGGGCGGGTTGATGGCCGCCGAGGTCGGCACCAATGCCGTGCTCTACCCGCTGGTGCTGGGCGGGGTATCGATCATCGCCTCGATCATCGGCACCTTCTTCGTGCGCGCCCGCGAGGGCGGCTCGATCATGGGCGCGCTGTACAAGGGCGTGATCGTCTCCGGGGTGCTGGCGGCCATCGCGTTCTGGCCGGTGACCACCGCGCTGATGGGGCAGATGCCCGCCTACGGCGCCACCGCGCTGTACGGCTGCGCCCTGATCGGCCTGGTCCTGACCGGCCTGGTCGTGTGGATCACCGAGTACTACACCGGCACCGACTACGGCCCGGTCCGGCACGTGGCCCAGGCCTCCACCACCGGCCACGGCACCAACATCATCGCCGGCCTGGGCGTGTCGATGAAATCCACCGCCCTGCCGGTGGTGGCGGTGTGCCTGGCGATCTGGGGCGCGCACGCCCTGGGCGGGCTGTACGGCATCGCCATCGCCGCCACCGCGATGCTGTCCATGGCCGGCATGGTCGTGGCCCTGGACGCCTATGGCCCGATCACCGACAACGCCGGCGGCATCGCCGAGATGAGCGAGCTGCCGCCGGAGGTGCGCAATGTCACCGACCCGCTGGACGCGGTGGGCAATACCACCAAGGCGGTCACCAAGGGCTATGCCATCGGCTCGGCGGCGCTGGCCGCGCTGGTCCTGTTCGCCGACTACACCCACAACCTGCAGGCAGCCAACCCCGGCCAGGTGTTCACCTTCGACCTGTCCGACCACACCGTGATCATCGGCCTGCTGGCCGGCGGCCTGATCCCCTACCTGTTCGGGGCCATGGCCATGGAGGCGGTGGGCCGCGCGGCCGGGGCGGTGGTGGAGGAGGTGCGCCGCCAGTTCCGCGAGATCGCCGGGATCCTGGAAGGCACCGGCAAGCCTCAGTACGACCGCGCGGTGGACATGCTCACCCGCTCGGCGATCCGGGAAATGATCCTGCCCTCGCTGCTGCCGGTGGTGGTGCCGGTGATCATCGGCCTGCTGCTGGGGCCGCGCGCCCTGGGCGGCCTGCTGATCGGCACCATCGTCACTGGCCTGTTCGTGGCCATCTCCATGACCACCGGCGGCGGCGCCTGGGACAACGCCAAGAAGTACATCGAGGACGGCCACCACGGCGGCAAGGGCAGCGAGGCGCACAAGGCGGCGGTGACCGGCGACACCGTGGGCGACCCCTACAAGGACACGGCCGGCCCGGCGATCAATCCGCTGATCAAGATCATCAACATAGTCGCACTGCTGCTGGTGCCCCTGCTGTAACCGGCACTCCAGGGCAAGTGTTTGATGGAAAAAGGAATCGGGGTCCCGCAGGAGCGGGACCCCGCCCTGCCCGGCCGCACGGCCGGTGAACGCCCCGGTCCAGGCTTTGTGCGACGCAACAGCCGTCGGCGTAAAATGCCGGGCTTTCCAACCCTGCATTGCCAACGGAGCACACCATGGGCCTCGACCAGGTCAATTCCGGGCGCAACCCGCCCGAGGAAATCAACGTCATCATCGAGATCCCCAAGGACTCCGAGCCGGTGAAGTACGAGGTGGACAAGGAAAGCGGCGCGATCTTCGTCGACCGCATCCTCTCCACCCCGATGCGCTACCCCTGCAACTACGGCTACGTGCCCAACACCCTGTGCGGCGACGGCGACCCGGCCGACGTGCTGGTGGTGCTGCCGCTGCCGCTGGTCCCGGGCTCGGTGATCCGCTGCCGTCCGGTCGGCGTGCTCAAGATGAGCGACGAAGCCGGTTCGGACGAGAAGCTGCTGGCCGTGCCGGTGGCCAAGGTGTTCGCCGGCTACGCCCACGTCAACGACATCAGCCAGGTGTCCTCGCACTGGCTGGAGCGCATCGGCCACTTCTTCGAGCACTACAAGGACCTGGAGAAGGGCAAGTGGGTCAAGGTCGAAGGCTGGGGCAACGCCGAGGAGGCCAAGAAGATCCTGATGGAAGCCATCGCCCGCGTCGGCACCAAGGCCTGACCGGCCCGGCCCTGCCGGACCCGGTTTGTACGATGGCGGCGCCCCTCCGGGGCGCCGCCATTTTTCTGCCCGCCACCCGCTCCCCCCATGCGCGCCGGCTTCGTACCACGCGCCTGCGCGGCCTATTGGCAGGAAGCGCAAACCGGGTCACAGTTCCGGCGTTCCGCCTGCCCGGGGGCCCGCCACCCGGCTCAATTCCGGACCCGGGCAACCGATACCGTTTGCGTGGCATCCTGTCCGCAGGGGCCCTACCTGCAGCATCCAAGTCCGGGAGATCTTCCGTGCGCATCCTGTTCGTCGGCGATGAATCCACCTTCCCTGTCGATCTGGTCGACCTCGTGTCGGCGATGGGCAGCGACTGGGAGGTGATCCGCTGCGCCGATGCCGATGCGGCCGTGGCCACGGCCACCGCCGGCAGCCTGGATGTGGTGCTGGTCGCCCCGCGCCTGCCCGATGCGCCCCCGGCCATGCTCCTGGGCCAGCTGCGCACCCTGCGTCCGGAGACCTCGCGGATCGCGGTGATCGAGGGCGAGCAGGCCCCGCCGGCGCGGATCATCGGCCTGGCCCACCGCTTCATGCCCACGCCGCTGGCCCCGGAGCTGCTGCTGGAAGCCATCGGCAGCCTGGAGGAACTGCGCGAGCTGCTGGACAACCCCGAGCTGGGCAAGCGCATCGGCCGGGTGGACCAGCTGCCCTCGCCGCCGCAGCTGTACCTGCGCCTGATGAGCGCGCTGGAGGAGGACGACACTGCCAGCGCCGGCGACATCGCCAAGCTGGTCGCCGCCGACCCGGCGATCGCGGCCAAGGTCCTGCAGCTGTGCAACTCGGCCTATTTCTCCAATGGCCGCACCATCACCGACCTGCGCGCGGCGGTCACCCGCCTGGGCATCGCCACCCTGCGCGACCTGGTCCTGGCCAGCGAGGTGTTCTCGCTGCCCGCTCCTCCCGGAGTGGACCGCGTGGCCCTGCAGCAGCGCGCGCTCACCGCCTCGCGCCTGGCCAAGCGCATGCTGCCGGAAACCAGTTCCGAGCTCGGCGCCACCGCCGCCCTGCTGGCCGACATCGGCATGCTGCTGCCGGGCGTGCGCGACGAACGCCAGGCCGCGGCCGAAGGCGACCAGCGTCCCGGCCATGCCGAGGCTGGCGCCTACCTGCTGGGCCTGTGGGGCCTGCCGATGCCGATCATCGAGGCGGTGGCCTTCCACCGCGCCCCTTCGCGCTCGAGTACCCGCAGCTTCTGGGTCACCGGCGCGGTGCACACCGCCATGGCCCTGGCTTCGGGCGAGGAGCCGGACCAGGAATACCTGCAGCGCACCGGCGTGCTTGGCCGCCTGCCCGAGTGGCGCGAACTGGCCGAGTCCCTGACCCTGGCCCCGGTCAACGGCTGACCCCGCCGGGCCAGGCCCGGCGCCCACCCCGCCACACCTGCAGCCGCTGCCGGCAGCGGCGGTGGCCGCATGCCTGTCCGCCCCTGGCGGCTGCCCTTGGCTGCCACTGCCATCCCGTCCCGTCCACAAAGAAGGGGGCCCCCTTGCGGGAGCCCCCCTGCTGCACGACCTGTCGCGGCGGATCAGAACTTCTGCGCGATGCGCAGGTACACGGTCCGGCCGTAGGCGTCGTACAGATGGAAGTTCCAGGGCTGGTTGTCAAAGCCAACCAGTTCCGGATAGCGGTCGCCGGCGTTGTTCACGCCCACGCTCACGTTGCCGTTCCACGGCGCCTTCCAGGTCAGGTTGAGGTCGTGGGTGGTGTAGCTGCCCACGCGCACGCCCGGACCACTGGTGATGAAGCCGTAGGCCGGACGCTCATCCGGGTTCTGCTGGCTGCCGATGTAGTTGATGTTCCAGGCGAAGGAGAAGTCGCCACAGGTCCAGGTGTTGCGCCAGGTCGCGCGCAGCTTGGGCGCGGTCACCCAGCCCAGGGTTTCCTTGCGGGTCTGGCCATCGGTGACGCTGTAGTCCAGCACCCGGGCCACCTGCAGCCAGCTGTCCAGCTTGCCGAAGCCCAGGTCTCCGGAAGCACGCAGGTTGATGTCCAGGCCGGAGGTGTCCAGCTTGCCCTCGTTGACGTAGGCGGTCTGGATCTCGCTGATCGAGCCGTTGGCGCGGCGCTTGACCCAGGTGTGCTCGGGCAGCGGCTGGCCGGAGTTGTCCAGGTTGACCAGCTCGCGGTAGGAGATCAGGCGGATGCGGTCGTCGATCTGGATCCGGTAGTAGTCGGCGGTCACGCTCATCCAGTCCAGCGGGTCCCAGGCCAGGCCGACGCTGAACTGGCGCGAGCTCTCCGACTGCAGGTCGCGGTTGCCCACTTCGTAGGCGTCGACCTGGTAGTAGACCTCGTCCTCGTTCTCCGGTCCGTCGGCGATGCCGTCGCCATTGGCGTCGCCACCGCAGTTGGCGGACGAATAACCCATGGCCACGCAGGTGCGGTAGTCGGACACCGACTCGGCGGTGAAGGCGCGGGCGGCGTGGATATAGGGCAGCGCCGGGGCACGGAAGCCCTCGCCCAGCGAGGCGCGCAGGGTCAGGTTGGACAGCGGCTGCCAGCGCAGGGACAGCTTGGGCGACAGGTCGCTGCCGTAGTCGTCGTAGTGGTCGTAGCGCGCGGCCAGGGTGAAGTCGAAGCTGGAACTGACCGGCACGTACCACTCGGCGTAGGCCGCGGTGACCTTGCGCCGGCCGGCGGCGCTGTTGCCCGACGAACCGGCGACCACGCCGGCCTCGGACAGCGAGTCGTAGATGTCGGCGTAGTCCTCGTCGCGGTGCTCCACGCCAAAGGCCACGGCCGAGGTACCGCCGTCCATCTGGAACAGGTCCAGGGTGGCCGAGGCGAAGGCCTCGTTGATATTGAACTTGCCCTGGCGGTTGGTGGTGACGGTGAAGCCCTTGAGCACCTCCTCCGGGTTGCCGAACGGATCAAACAGGTTGTAGCTGCCGTCCGCGGCGGCCTTCTCGGCCAGCGGGGTCACGATGTAGCCGCGGCCCACGTCGCTGGAGCTGGCTTCGCTGCGGCGCAGGCCGAAGTCCACGGTCAGGCGCTCGCTGGCGCGCCAGCTGGCGCTGGCCTGCAGGTCCAGGGTGTCGTTGGTGATGAACTGGTCGCGGTTGCCCGCCGCGGCGTAGCGGTGGTAGATGAAGGCGCCCAGGCCGTCGCCCTTGATCGGATCGTTCGGGCTGCCCTCCTCCACGAACAGCACGCCCGGGGTCGGGGCGAAGCGGCCGAAGCTGTTGGCACGGCTGTAGCTCATCGCCGCGTTGATGGTCCAGTCCTGGTTCACCTCGTACTGGCCGCGGGCGAAGATGGCCTTGTTCTTGATCGAGGCATCGGACGCGGCCACGGCGTTGTAGTCGTAGGCGCAGGTGTCGCCGTTCATCCAGAAGCCGTTGCTGTTGCAGGCAAAGCCCGGCAGCGCACCGCCGTACTCGCCTTCCTCGCCCGGGTGGTCCGGATCCTCGAGGTAGTAGTTGTTGCCGTAGGCCGAACCGCCCTTGACGTCGCCGCCGATCTGGTCGCGGGTGAAGACGATGCCGCGCGAGTTGTAGGAGGCGCCCAGCAGCAGGTTGCCGCGTTCGGAGCTGGTGCCAAACAGCAGCGAGGCTTCCTCGGTGTCGCCACCGCGCACGGCCGGCTTGCCCTTGCCGTAGCGCACCTCGGCACCCTCGAAGTCCTTGCGCAGGATGACGTTGACCACGCCGCCGATGGCGTCGGAGCCATACAGCGCCGAGGCGCCGTCGGACAGGATCTCGATGCGCTCCACCGCCGCCAGCGGGATGGTGTTGAGGTCGGCGGCGGTACCGGTGGAAGGCGCGTAGGGGGCGCGGCGGCCGTCGATCAGGACCAGGGTGCGGTCGGCGCCGATGCCGCGCATGTCCACTTCCGACACGGCCTGGGCGCTGCTGCCCGAACGCGGGCGGAAGCTGCCGAAAGCGGCGAAGGAAGTGTCGCGCAGCAGTTCGGCCACGGAGATGTCACCACCGGCCTCGATCGCGGCGCGGTCGATCACGGTGACCGGCACCGCGCCTTCGATGTCGGCACGCTTCAGGCGCGAACCGGTGACCGAGATGCGGTCCAGGGTGGTGGCTTCGGCCTGCTCCTGGGCCAGGGCCGCCGGCGCGGACAGGGCCGCGGCGACGGCCAGCGGCAGGGCGGCCAGGCGGCCGCCCGCACGGAAACGGGTGGATTTCATGCAAGGTTCTCCTGCGAGGGAAAAAACGGAAAAGGCGGGTAAAGAGCCGGTCCCACGTTAAGCGCGCAGCTGGCAGCCCGCCCCGCCACCCATGTCCGCCGGTTGTGCCGTCTCTGGCTGGTAACCGTCCCCGAGGAGACGGTAGGTCGAGGGCGGGACGCCGAATTCGGCGCGGAATGCCCGCGAGAACGCGCAGTTGCTCTCGAAGCCGCAGGCCGCGCCGACTTCGGTGATGGACATGCGGGTCTGGCGCAGCAGGCGCAGCGCGCGCTGCAGGCGCAGCCCGGCCAGCACCGCCTGCGGGGTCTGGCCGTAGACGGCGTGGAAGATCTTGGTGAAGTACCAGACCGACATGCTGCAGCGCTCGGCCACTTCGGACACGCGCACGCAGCGGTCGCTGTTGCCTTCCATGTACAGGCGGGCGCGCTGCATCCGCGCGAACAGCTGGCGGCGACGCTGCAGCGAGCGTCCCGGGCAGCGCTCCACCTGGGCCGACAGGTCCTCCTGCAGCTCGGCCAGGCAGCGCAGCAGCAGGTTCAGGGCGCGCGGGTCGGACACCGCCGGGCCGGCGCCCTGGCCCGGCAGGGCACCGCGCCAGGTGCGCAGCAGCTGGCGGCAGGCACGCGCGGTGGCCTGGCCGCGGCCAGGGAACATCGGGCAATGCGCCGACTGCAGCAGGCGTGCCTGCAGCGCGGGATTGAGTACCAGGCCCAGCACCAGCGCGCGCCGGTCGGCGTGTACGGTCGGCCGCAGTTCGCGGTCCAGGTGGATCCACTGCCCGGCTTCCAGGTTGTGGCGGCCTTCGCCACTGACCAGTTCAGCCTCGCCGCGCAGCACCAGCCAGATCGAGGCACCGGCGGTGGCCACGGCCAGGTGGCCACCGCGGGCGACCGATGCCAGCACCGGGATCTCGGCCACGCAGGCCTGGATCACTTCCTGCACGGCGCCGCGGTCGGCGCCCACGAATCGAATCTGCATCTCAGCCTCCATCTCTCGGGTGGGAGGAAGGCTGGCGTCCGGGTCCGGCAATGTCAGGAAACTTTGCCGAAAAGTTTCCGATTCCTTGCCGAATCCGGTGTCTGTACAGCTTTCATTCGGCCTGCGCGACCGCCGTGGCCGGCTGCAGCGAATCCAGCCCGGCCATGCCCACGTCCACGTTCTGGTCCACGGCCAGGGACAGATAGGCGTGGCGGCCATCGCCATCAAGCACCAGCGAACCGGGCACCAGGGCCTGGCCGGCGTGCAGGCAGCGTCCGGACTTGGGCTGGCCCGGCACCACCACGTGCACCTGGCAGCGCACGCCCGGGCTGAGCAGCAGGACCTGGCCGTCGGCCAGCAGCCAATCGCGGTAATGGTCCGGGCTGGGCAGGCGCTCGCTGACCTGGACCACCTGGGTCAGGTCCGGCGCGGCGCACCACAGGCCGGCGCGCGAGGCGCGGGTGAAGCAGATCCGGTCGCGGCTGGGGTCGTGCCGCGCCAGCGACACGTCTTCCAGCTGGGCCACCGGCTTCCATTCCGGCAACTTGTACAGTACCAGGCGCAGCCGGCCATGGCCGCCATCCACGCCCACCAGCATTTCGTCCGCGCGGCCGGTGTAGGCGGCATATACCGGCTTGGGCTGCGGCACCGGCAGCACCTTCACCTCGCCGCTGTCCACCTCCACTTCCAGCAGGCGGTCACCGGCGGGACCGGTGGCGACCAGCAGCAGGCGGCGGCCATCGGCCGACCACACCGGCGCGTGCCGTGGCACCGGGACGATGTTGCCGATCCGGCGCAGGGTCTCCGGATGCTCGGGCTCGCCCACCCACAGCCCGGTTTCCAGGCTGCGGTCGGACACGAACGCCACCCGGGTGCCGTCGGGCGACACCGCGGGCAGCACGTCCACCCCGCTGGACGGGAACAGCGGTTCGGCCGGGGCCGACTCGTCGCCCAGGTCACGGCGGAACAGTCCGCCACGGAAGCGGTCCAGTTCAAACACCATGGTCCAGGCGCGCGCGGCCACGTCGGGGTTGAGCGGATTGCCGCGGCCGGGCGCGCTGAAGGGCCGCAGGCTGAGGTCTTCCAGGTCCAGCTGGTACAGCTGGGCCTCGTCCCGGACCAGGCTCAGCACCAGGCCACGGCTGTCCGGCAGCCAGTCCCAGCCGCGGATATCACCCTGCAGCCGGGTCAACCGCCGCAGCGCGCCGCCTGCGGCCGGCATCAGCCACAGGTCGCCCAGCGAGGTGCCGCGCACGAAGGCCAGCCAGCGGCCATCGGGCGAGTAGCGCGGCATGGAATCCACGTCCGCCGGCGCGCGCGGGTAGTCCAGCGCCTGCCAGCGCCCGCTGCGCAGGTCCAGGCGATGCAGGGCAGCGCCCTGGCCGGGCGCGACCCCGCGGCCGCCCATCACCAGGCCCAGTCCGTCCGGGGTCCAGTCAAAAGCGTCATGGCCCTGGTCGCAGCGGCCCACTTCGCGCTCGGCGCCGCCGGTGGAGGCGATCACCATCACCAGGCAGGCATCCTCGCTCTGGCGGATAAAGGCCAGCTTGCGCCCGTCCGGCGACCACACCGGACGCTGGTCCCGGGCACCGGCCGGCGGCGTGGTCACCCGGTGCGCGCCATTGCTGGAACTGACCTGCACGAACACGGCCTCGGCCTCGCCGGTATCGCGCGAATAGGCCACATGGCTGCCATCGGGCGACAGCGCCGGGTTGCGCTCGGGCGCGCTGGAGGCGGCGATGGCCTGGTACTGCAGCGGCAGCGGCGCAGGCCCGGTATCGGCCTCGGCCGCGCGCGGCGACAGCAGGTAACCGGCCAGCCCGGCGCACAGGGCCAGGGGCAGGGCCACGGCAAAGGCCGCGGCATGGCGCCAGCGCGGGCGTGCGGCGGCGAGCGCCGCTACCGGCGCCACGGCCGGCAATGGCCGCTGCGGCATTGCCGCGGGCGCTTGCGGCTCCACGGGCGCACCGTCCCTGGTGTCCGCCGCGCAGGCCGGGGCCACCACCCCGGCCGCCAGGCCAGCCTCGCCCGCATTGGCCGCATTGGCCGCATTGGCTGCATTAGTCGCATTGGCCGCGACCTCCGCGCCCCCGGCCTGTGGCGCCGCCGGCGCGCCGGCCGCCGCTGCGGCATCCTCCGCTGCATCGCTGGCAGCCACGACGGCGGCGGCCGGGAACGGCGCCGGCGCACCCACCCAGGCATGCGGTACCACCAGGCGGTAGCCGCCCTTGGCAATGGTTTCCACGTAGACCGGCGAACCCGGCGCGTCGCGGAAGGTCCGACGCAACAGGGCGATGGCCTGGGTCAGCACGTCATCGGTCGGGCAGCGGTCCTTCCACACCCGCGCCATCAGCGCCTCGCGGCTGACCACCCGGCCCTCGGCCTCGCACAGCACCAGCAGGACCTGCAGCGCCTTCAGGGTCAGGCGGGCAATGCGCCCGGTCGCGAGCGTGGTGACGATCCGCCGCTCGACGTCCACCTCATGTGCCCCCACGCGCAGCAATTGCCGCGCCGTCCTCCCCCCGTCCGCCATGGTTCACCTCCACCCGCCACCGGAACGTTCCGGCGGTCTGTTGTTGTCGTCTGTGAAAGCTAGGTGTGGGTCTTGGGGTGAACACGTGCCTTTGGTTGGGGGTATGCGCCAGGCGGCGATTGCCGTTCAGGATCCATGCGGGAAGCGTTGCCCGACAATGTTCCAGGCCATGACCATGGTCATGCATGCGCGCTCCGGGACAACCGGAGCGGCATGTACGTAAGCGGCCTCAGCCGGGCTGGTAGACCTGGCCGCCCTGCTGGCGGAACTGCGCCGACCTCTCGGCCATGCCGCGCTCCAGCGCCTGCTGCGGATCGATCCCGTGCCCGGCGGCGTAGTCGCGCACGTCCTGGGTGATCTTCATCGAGCAGAAGTGGGGCCCGCACATGGAGCAGAAGTGCGCCAGCTTGTGCGCCTCCTTGGGCAGGGTCTGGTCGTGGAACTCGCGCGCCTTCTCCGGATCCAGGCCGAGGTGGAACTGGTCCTCCCAGCGGAACTCGAAGCGCGCCTTGGACAGGGCGTTGTCGCGTACCTGCGCGCCGGGATGGCCCTTGGCCAGGTCGGCCGCGTGCGCGGCGATCTTGTAGGCCATGATGCCGTCGCGCACGTCCTGGCGGTTGGGCAGGCCCAGGTGCTCCTTCGGCGTGACGTAGCAGAGCATGGCCGTGCCGTACCAGCCGATCATCGCCGCGCCGATCGCCGAGGTGATGTGGTCGTAGCCCGGGGCGATGTCGGTGGTCAGCGGCCCGAGCGTGTAGAACGGCGCCTCGCCGCACTCGCGCAGCTGCTTGTCCATGTTCTCCTTGATCAGCTGCATCGGCACGTGGCCGGGGCCCTCGATCATGGTCTGCACGTCGTGCTTCCAGGCGATCTTCGTCAGCTCGCCCAGGGTCTCCAGCTCGCCGAACTGGGCCGCGTCGTTGGCGTCGGCGATGCAGCCCGGGCGCAGGCCGTCGCCCAGGGAGAAGGCCACGTCGTAGGCCTTCATGATTTCGCAGATTTCCTCGAAGTGGGTGTAGAGGAAATTCTCCCTGTGGTGCGCCAGGCACCACTTGGCCATGATCGAGCCGCCGCGGGAAACGATGCCGGTCACGCGCCTGGCCGTGAGCGGCACGTAGCGCAACAGCACGCCGGCGTGGATGGTGAAGTAGTCCACGCCCTGCTCGGCCTGCTCGATGAGCGTGTCGCGGAAGATCTCCCAGGTCAGCTCCTCGGCGCGGCCGTCGACCTTTTCCAGTGCCTGGTAGATCGGCACCGTGCCGATCGGCACCGGCGAGTTGCGGATGATCCACTCGCGGGTCTCGTGGATGTGCTTGCCGGTGGACAGGTCCATCACCGTGTCCCCGCCCCAGCGGATCGCCCACACCAGCTTCTCCACCTCCTCGGCAATGCCCGAGGACACCGCGGAGTTGCCGATGTTGGCGTTGATCTTGGTCAGGAAGTTGCGGCCGATGATCATCGGCTCGCTCTCGGGGTGGTTGATGTTGCACGGGAGGATGGCGCGGCCGCGGGCGATCTCGTCGCGCACGAACTCCGGGGTGATCACCTCGGGGATGCTGGCGCCGAAACCCTGGCCCGGATGCTGGGCACGCAGCGCCGCGTCGCGCACCGCCTCCAGGCGCTGGTTCTCGCGGATGGCGACGAACTCCATCTCCGGGGTGATGATGCCGCGCCGCGCGTAATGCATCTGGGTGACGTTGGCGCCGGCCTTCGCCCGGCGCGGCAGGATCCGGCCGGGGAAGCGCACCGGCGCCAGCTTCGGATCGTGCTCGCGGGCGCGGCCGAATTCCGAGGTCAGGCCGGGCAACTGCTCGGTATCGCCGCGCTCGGCGATCCACTGCGCGCGCAGTGCCGGCAGGCCACTGGCCAGGTCGATGCTGGCTTCCGGATCGGTATACGGGCCGGAGGTGTCGTAGACGGTGACCGGCGGGTTGTCCTCGCCGCCGAACACGGTGGGGGTGCGGGTCAAAGCGATCTCGCGCATCGGGACGCGGATGTCCGGGCGCGAGCCTTCGACGTGGATCTTGCGCGAGCCCGGGATCGGCCGGGTGACGGATCCGGAAAGCTGCGCGGTCTGCTGGAGCAGGGAGGCGGGGATGGCATTCATGCGTTGTGTCCGACCGGTCAGGGAATGACCGCACTTCCGTGCGGGCCGGGACGACGGTCCACGCATGCGCGGCACCGCCGCCCGAAGCGGGCGGACACAGGACGGACGGATCCCGTCCTGCGAAGCTTCCCTACGCCGGTATCAGCCGGATCAGGTTCCAAGGGACTGTCTCAACCG
>Ga0182793_1000793_pt1 | contig 21857 bp, 20 predicted proteins | sample Passage237A_FD_130498 | JGI IMG/M metagenome (GOLD analysis project Ga0182793, IMG submission 130498) | Cellulose adapted compost microbial communities from Newby Island Compost Facility, Milpitas, CA, USA - Passage2 37A (version 2) (version 2) ... | reverse complement strand
GCCTTGGCTGCGGCGGCCGCAGGTGCGGACGCGATAGGGCTGGTGTTCTACAACGCCAGCCCACGCCACTTGGCAGATCTGGGCCGCGCTCGCGACATAGCGCTCGCCGCCGGCCCACTCATCAATGTCGTCGGACTTTTCGTCAATCCGCAGCCTGCGGAGCTCGAAAAGGTCTTAGGCCAAGTGCCGCTGAGCCTGTTGCAGTTTCACGGCGACGAGAGCGAGGCATTTTGCTGTAGCTTTGCTCGTCCTTATTTAAAAGCACTGCGCATGAAGCCCGGGGTGGATATAAAAGCTGCGGCTGATGCCTATAGCGGTGCGGCCGGTTTGTTGTTGGATGCGTACCGTCCCGGAATTCCCGGCGGTACCGGTGAAGTCTTTGACTGGCAGCAAATACCGCCGTCGCTGCCGCGACCGCTGGTGTTGGCAGGTGGCCTTACCCCGACAAATGTTGCGCAAGCGGTTGCAACCGTGCGCCCTTGGGCGGTGGACGTCAGCGGCGGCGTCGAGTCCAGCCCCGGAATCAAGGATGTGGAATTGATCCGGCAGTTCATCAGCCGTGCAAAAGCGGTCCCGATTTGATAACCAAGAGTAAATTTCGTGAACAATACAAAAGTTGATTTCGCCAGTATGCCGGACGAGCGTGGCCACTTCGGTCAGTTCGGCGGGCGTTTTGTCTCCGAAACCCTGTTTTATGCTTTGGACGAGCTCCAGAGCATGTACAACCGTCTGAAAAACGATCCCGCTTTCCTCGCGGAGATCGATCGTGACTTGACCCACTATGTCGGTCGCCCTTCACCCCTATACTTCGCCGAGCGATGGACCGAGAAAACCGGCGGCGCGCGCTTGTTCCTCAAGCGTGAAGATCTCAACCACACCGGCGCCCATAAGGTAAACAACACCATCGGCCAGGCGTTGCTCGCCAAATATTCCGGCAAAAAGCGCGTCATTGCGGAGACCGGTGCGGGCCAGCACGGTGTTGCGACAGCGACTGTCGCCGCCCGGCTCGGGTTGGAGTGCGTGGTGTATATGGGCTCTGAGGACGTCAAACGTCAGTCCCTCAACGTCTACCGAATGAAGCTGCTCGGCGCCACTGTGGTGCCCGTGGAATCCGGTTCGAAAACCCTGAAAGACGCCATGAACGAAGCCATGCGCGACTGGGTTACCAACGTGGACGACACTTTCTATATCATCGGCACCGCCGCCGGTCCCCATCCGTACCCGCAGCTGGTGCGGGATTTTCAGTGCATCATCGGCCGCGAGGCGCGCGCCCAATGTCTGGAGCAGACTGGACGTCTGCCGGACGCGCTGGTCGCTTGCGTTGGAGGTGGTTCCAACGCGATCGGACTTTTCCACCCGTTTTTGGATGATGCCTCCGTGGCCATGTACGGTGTTGAAGCGGGCGGGCTTGGCCTGGAAACCGGTCGACACGCTGCGCCGCTGAATCAGGGGATTCCGGGTGTGCTGCATGGCAACCGCACCTACCTGATGGAAGATGAAAACGGCCAGATCATCGATACGCACTCCGTTTCTGCCGGTCTCGACTATCCTGGGGTCGGGCCTGAGCACTCGTGGCTCAAAGATGTCGGGCGGGTGAACTATGTCGCCATCACCGACGACGAGGCCATGGCCGCGTTCCGCAGTCTGACCCGAGTCGAAGGCATAATGCCGGCCCTCGAATCCGCTCACGCGGTCGCCTACGGTGAAAAGCTGGCGGCCCAGATGGACAAAGACGACATAGTGATCGTCAACCTGTCCGGCCGCGGCGACAAAGATATTTTGACGGTCGCGAAGATCGACGGAATTGAGGTTTGACATGAACAGGATTACGCAAAAACTTCAGGCGCTGAAGCAGGAAGGCCGTAAAGCGCTGGTCACCTACATCGTCAACGGTGATCCGTCTCCGGATGTCACTTTGGCCGCATTGAATACCATGGTAGAGGCGGGTGCCGATATTCTCGAAATCGGTGTGCCTTTCTCTGATCCCATGGCGGAAGGTCAGGTGATCCAGCGCGGTCATGAGCGCGCGCTGGCACATGGCACCAGCCTGCGCGACACCTTGGCTCTGGTGAAGACATTCCGTTAAAAGAACCAGGAAACGCCTGTGGTGCTGATGGGGTATGCCAACCCAGTCGAGCGCATGGGTTACGACCAGTTTGCCGATGCTGCAGCGGAAGCTGGGGTTGACGGTCTGCTCACTGTGGATCTGCCGCCAGAAGAGGCGGAAGATCTGCATAGCCGTCTGCGCGCGCGCGGTCTGGAAAGCATTTTCCTGCTGGCACCGACGTCGTCTGAAGCCCGTGTTAAACGAGTCGCCGAGCTTGCCGGCGGCTTTATCTATTACGTTTCCCTGAAAGGTGTGACCGGTGCCAGCCACCTGGATATCGGTTCGGTCAAAGAGAAGCTCGAGCTTATTTCACGTCACAGCCAGCTGCCGGTCATGGTGGGCTTTGGCATTAAAGACGGCATATCCGCCCGGGCGGTAAGCGGCTTCTCCGATGGTGTCGTGGTCGGTAGTGCCTTAGTTGACATCATGGGATCTGGCCACGCCCTGGTTCAGATTCTCGACGGGTTGCGTCTCAAGGTGGCGTCCATTCGCGCTGCCTTGGATCAGAATTCCAAATAGTCCTGGCCCGTTACAGTTCGGCCATTATTGAGTTCAGATGCTATGAGTTGGTTAGAAAAGATCGTTCCCAACGTGGTGCGTTCCGAGCGTCGCGGTGAAAGCAAAGTCCCGGAAGGACTTTGGAAAAAATGTACCAAGTGCGAGGCGGTGCTCTACCGGCCCGAACTGGAAAAAAGCCTGGATGTATGTCCCAAGTGCGATCACCACATGCGCATTGGCGCGCGTCGTCGCCTGGACATTTTCCTCGATGAGCAGGGCAGGGAAGAGATCGCCGCAGACGTGGTGCCTATCGACCGCCTCAAATTCAAAGACGTTAAGAAGTACAAAGAGCGCTTGACCTCCGCGCAAAAGACCACTGGCGAAAAAGACGCCTTGATCGCGATGAAAGGAACCCTGCAAGGGATTCCGGTTGTGGTCGCCGCCTTTGAATTCGCTTTCCACGGCGGCTCCATGGGCTATGTGGTGGGCGAACGCTTCACCCGTGCTGCCCAAGTTGCGCTGAAGGAAAAGCGTCCGCTGATTTGCTTCTCCGCCACTGGCGGTGCGCGCATGCAGGAAGCCTTGATCTCCCTGATGCAAATGGCAAAAACCAGCGCAGTGATCGAGCGTCTGAAGCAGGAAGGTGTTCCCTATATCTCCGTCATGACCGATCCGGTATACGGCGGCGTTTCCGCTAGCCTCGCGCTCTTAGGTGATATCAATGCCGCTGAGCCCGGCGCTCGCGCGGGCTTTGCCGGCCCTGCGATTATCGAGCAGACCATTCGCCAGAAGCTGCCCAAAGGCTTCCAGCGTTCGGAGTTTCTGCTGGAGCACGGCGCTATCGATACCATCATCCATCGCCGCGAAATGCGCGACCGCCTGGCGTCCCTTGTCGCCAAATTGATGAAGTTGCCCGCTGTTAATCAAGCGGGCTGATCTAGTGCGCTTCGAGCGTCTTGATGATTGGTTACGGTGGCAGGAGAGCTGCCACCCGGTAGCCATTGATCTGGGATTGGAGCGCGTCCGCGAAGTGGCGTTGCGGCTGGGATTATTGCCAGCCCGCGCCAAAGTCATAACGGTTGCCGGTACCAACGGCAAAGGTACCTGTGTCGCGGCAGTGGAACAGTTGCTGTCAGCCGCAGGCCAGACCTGCGGTGTCTATTCTTCCCCTCACATCCTGCATTACCGCGAGCGCATTCGTCTCAATGGTGGGTTTGCTACGGAAGATGATATCTGCCGGGCTTTCTCTGCTATTGACGACGCGCGCGGCGATATTTCGCTGACCTATTTCGAATTCGGCACTCTCGCCGCTCTCTACCTGTTTCATGAGGCGAATGTGCCTTACTGGGTGTTGGAGGTGGGTTTGGGTGGGCGTCTCGACGCCACCAATATTGTGGATGCGGATATTGCGGTGATTACCTCTATCGCTCTCGATCACACTGAGTGGTTGGGGCCGGATCGGGAGAGTATCGGGCGGGAAAAAGCTGGCATCTGCCGGCCTGGAATTCCGCTGGTGTGCGCCGATTTCGATCCACCGAATTCAGTGCTGGAAACTGCGGCACGGCTCCAGTGCAAATTGTTTCGGATCAATGAGGATTTCGGTTTTCACAGCGGTCAGCAGGGAACTGTTTTTTGGCTGGGGGATCTTCAGTCCTCGCCTGTGCAAGTGAACTTGCCTTGTCCCAGTTTGGCGGCGGCGCTGCAGGTTGGTTTTTTATTGAATCTGTTTAGCGAATTGCCGGTTGCCGCTTTCGAACGGATTGTTTTGCCGGGCCGACTACAATATGTAAATGCCAGCGGCCGCAATGTGATTTTGGATGTGGCCCACAATCCGGCGGCTTTTACTTATTTGGCGCGACAGTTACAGAGTCGGCACCCTGGTGAAAAATTCGCTGTGGTGGTGGCGATGATGGCCGACAAGGATCTGCAGGACGCGCTTGCGGCGTTTGTGGATATAGCGGCTTCCTGGCATTTAACGACCATTCCAGGCTTTGCACGGGCGGCTTCTAGCGCGCAGCTGCGGCAGGCATTGCCCAATAATGCAGCGGCGACGGAATATGCCTCGGTCGATGATGCTTTGTCGGCGGTGCTACACAACAATTCTTCAGTGCCGGTGTTGATTACCGGTTCGTTTTACACAGTGGCGGATGCGACGCGATTTTTGCAGCATCGGGAGACGGCGATTGAAACCGTTGGATGACGGTCTGAAGCAGAGAGTAGTGGGGGCGTTGGTTCTTCTGGCTCTCGCGGTGATTTTTCTTCCGGTTTTGTTCGATCGCGATCCCATGACCCCTGTCGACCGGGAATCGCAGATCCCCGCTGCATCTCAAGTCATTCGCGTCGAAATCGGCGCTCCCATCGTTCCCGAAGACATTGCCCCTGCGGCTGAACCGAAACTTATGTATGTGCCGGAAGTTGCCGACGAGACTGGCGAAGTACCGGAAGCGCCGGGCCTGGCTGCGGACGGCACGCCCAAGGCGTGGGTGCTGCAGGTCGCCAGTTTCCGTCAGCGGGAGTTGGCTGATGAATTGAGTCGCAAGCTCAACGACAAAGATTATCCCGCCTACGTGCGTGAGGTCCCGCATCCCGACGGGGCGGTGGTTCGCGTTTTTGTTGGTCCCAAGCTGGATAAACAAGCCCTCTTGACGGTCAAAGCCGCCGTTGAACGGGAATTCGGCCTGCAAAGTCTGGTGTTGCCGTTCAAGCCGGAGTAATCGGGTTGGATTCCGCTGGGTCGTTTCGGACAGGTTCCGTGGGTTCGCCTTTGATGGCTCGTCTGTTAGAATTGCGCCTCTCCAAATTACCGGGTTTTTCTCGTGTCATTTAATTGGGCTGATTGGACCATTCTCGGCATTGTATTGGTGTCCAGCCTGTTCGGTTTGATGCGGGGATTGATCAAGGAAGCGCTGTCGGTCGCGAACTGGCTTATCGCTTTATTGATCGCCATAAACTACCGCGATGCGATGGCATCCTTATTGGTCAATCAGATTGAAACCCCTTCGTTGCGGCAAATCGCCGCGTTCAGTTCTTTATTCGTAATCGCGCTGGTGATTGGTGCTTTGGTCAATTACATCATCGGCGAATTGGTCAAAATTACCGGCCTGTCCGCCACGGATCGTGTGTTGGGCATGGTGTTCGGTTTCTTGCGTGGATTTGTTGTGGTGATGGCGATACTGCTGCTCATCCCACCCATTATTTCGATAGACCAGGATAAGTGGTGGACGGAATCCGTCCTCATCCCGGACTTTCTCGCCTTCGAAGGTTGGGCGAGAGCGTCTGCGGGCGAGCTTACATCCTGGGTGCGTCAATTGTTTAGTAGTACGGGCTAATCCGAGAGGAAAACACATTATGTGCGGCATTGTAGGTATGGTTGGTAAAGGCAATGTGAACGTGGCGCTGTATGACGCCCTCACAATGCTGCAGCATCGTGGGCAGGATGCCGCCGGAATCATGACCTGCCACAACGGCAAAATGGCGCAGCAGAAGGCGGTCGGTCTGGTGCGCGATGTCTTTCGCACCCGCCATATGCAGCGTTTGGTGGGCAATATGGGGATTGGCCACGTGCGCTATCCCACTGCGGGCAGCTCTGGCCCGGCGCTGGCCCAGCCCTTCTATGTAAACTCCCCCTACGGTATTGCACTGGCGCACAACGGCAATCTCACCAATACCGAAAGTTTGAGCAAGGATTTGTTCCTCGCCGATCTTCGCCACGTCAATACCGATTCCGACTCCGAAGTCCTCTTGAACGTCTTTGCCCACGAGCTGCAACTGCAGGGCAAACTGCGACCGACCCACGAGGACATCTTCAAGGCGGTTGAAGGCGTCCATAAGCGCGTTCGCGGCGGTTATTCCGTGGTCGCTATGATTGCCAATTACGGCGTGCTGGCGTTCCGCGACCCCAACGGTATACGCCCACTGGTATTCGGTGAGCGTCAGGCGGAAAACGGCAATGGCAAGGAATATATGATCGCCTCCGAGAGCGTCGCTCTCGACGTGCTCGGCTTTAAATTGCTCCGCGATGTCGCTCCTGGCGAGGCTATTTACATCAACGTCGATGGCGAGCTGTTTACCCGTCAGTGCGCCGAGCGCACCCAGCTTAGCCCGTGCATTTTTGAGCATGTGTATTTCGCCCGTCCGGACTCGATCATGGACGGCGTGTCTGTGTACAAGGCGCGTCTGCGTCAGGGCGAACGCTTGGCGGAAAAAATTCTCGCGCTGCGACCCAATCACGAAATCGATGTGGTGATTCCAATTCCAGACAGCAGCCGGGTTGCCGGCCAAGCGCTGGCGCAACGCCTCGGCGTGAAATTCCGCGAGGGGCTGGTAAAGAACCGCTATATCGGCCGCACCTTTATCATGCCTGGCCAGCAGCAGCGCAAGAAATCCGTGCGCCAGAAATTGAACGCGATCGACCTGGAATTCCGCGGCAAGAATGTGATGCTGGTGGATGATTCTATTGTGCGCGGCACTACCTGCCAGCAGATCATTCAAATGGCGCGGGACGCAGGTGCGAAAAAAGTGTTTTTTGCCTCTGCCGCGCCGGAAGTGAAATATCCCAACGTGTACGGTATCGACATGCCGTCGGCGAGCGAGTTGATCGCTCATGGCCGCACTGTTGACCAAGTGGCCGACGCCATAGGCGCTGACTGGCTGGTGTACCAAGATATTGAAGACCTGATCGCGGCATCGGCGGAAGGCAACCCGGACATTCCGCGTTTTGACTGCGCAGTATTTGACGGTGATTACGTCACGGGTGATGTTAATGAAGAGTATTTGCGCAAGCTGGAGTCGGCGCGCAATGACTTGGCCAAATCTCAGCGCGAGGACGCCCGATCGGCCTCCAGTCAGAGCTCCATGGTCGGTATCCACAACTCTTAACAGGTAAGGTCATGAACGACGATTTTCTGGAAGACACCGAGCTCGATACTCTGGCCATACGCGCTGGAATTCACCGCACCCAGGAAGGTGAACATTCCGAACCCATTTTCACCACATCTAGCTATGTGTTCAGCTCTGCTGCCGAGGCCGCCGCGCGCTTCGCTGGCAACAGCCCGGGCAACGTCTACTCGCGCTACACCAATCCCACGGTGCGCGTATTTCAGGAGCGGATTGCGGCGCTGGAAGGTGCAGAGGCAGCGGTGGCCACTTCCTCCGGCATGGCGGCGATTCTAAGCACCTGCATGGCGCATTTGCAGGCGGGCGATCATATCGTCTGCTCGCGCAGCGTTTTTGGCACTACCACCATGCTTTTCACCCGTTATATGGAAAAGTTTGGCGTAGGTGTCAGTCTTGTGCCCCTCACCGATCTCAACGCTTGGCGTGCGGCAATCCAGCCCAAAACCAAATTGCTGTTCGTGGAAACCCCGTCCAATCCGCTATGCGAGATCGCCGATATCAAGGCGCTTGCGAAGATGGCGCGGGAGGCGGGCAGCCTGCTGGTGGTGGACAACTGCTTCTGTACGCCGGCATTGCAACGCCCCTTGGAGTTGGGCGCGGATCTGGTGATTCACTCCGCCACCAAATATCTGGATGGGCAGGGCCGCTGCCTGGGCGGCGCTGTGGTCGGGCGTTTTGATCTTGTCGATCCGGTGCTCGGTTTTGTGCGCACCTGTGGCCCGACCATGAGTCCGTTCAACGCCTGGGTTTTCACCAAAGGCCTTGAGACCCTGCGTCTGCGGATGGAAGCGCACTCCGCCAACGCTTTGGAACTCGCACAGTTCCTTGCTGAGCGACCTGAGGTGGAAAAAGTGTTTTATGCTGGTTTGCCCCAGCACCCTGGCCATGAGTTGGCGCGAGCGCAGCAGCGTGCCTTTGGCGGCGTTCTGTCTTTCTGCGTTAAGGGCGATAAAGCGGCAGCTTGGCGTTTTATCGACGCGATGAAAATCATGTCGCTGACGGCGAACCTGGGTGACACCAAAACCACCATCGTCCATCCCGCCACTACTACACACGGACGCCTGAGTGCAGATGAAAAGGTAGCCGCAGGTATTACCGACAATCTCATCCGTATCGCCGTGGGTCTGGAAGATTCGCGCGACCTGAAAAAGGACCTGCAACGAGGTTTCGCCGCTTTAGGCTGAATCTTCAAGGCGAATTGATTGGGCTATCCTTTAAGGTGTCAATTTGCGCTGAATCCGGTTGAACCAAATGCAAGCGCGACGGACGAATAATCCGCCGCACTCCATCCGGTCGGCGCTTCATCTACACCACCTCTCCAGCAGTCGACAATAACAATGGGCTGCGGGGATCCAGGAACCTCATGAATTCTGTCATCAATCTTCTTATCGAAAACATCGGCCAGATTCTGTTGGGCAAGGACCGCCAAGTGCGTCTTGCGCTTGCGTGCTTGCTGGCGAAAGGGCATTTGCTGATCGAAGATCTCCCGGGCATGGGCAAAACAACGTTGGCGCAATGTCTGGCGGCGGTGCTTGGGTTGAAATACGACCGCGTGCAATTTACCAGTGACTTGTTGCCGTCCGACATTTTGGGTGTGTCGATTTTCGATAAAGGTCTGAACTCGTTCAGCTTTCATCCGGGGCCGGTTTTTACTCAGGTGTTGTTGGCAGACGAAATTAATCGCACCACGCCGAAAACACAAAGCGCACTTCTTGAAGCGATGGAAGAAGGGCAGGTGACCATCGACGGCGAAACCCGCGTATTACCGCAGCCGTTTTTTGTCATCGCCACCCAAAACCCGATACATCAGTCGGGAACATTCCCGCTGCCGGAATCCCAACTCGACCGGTTCCTGATGCGCATTACCCTCGGTTATCCCAGTGCGGCGTCAGAGCGTCTGCTGCTCAAAGGCGAAGATCCACGGGCCAACCTCAAAAAAATCCAACCTCTGATCGACATTGCGCAACTGCAGGAATTGCAGCGCCAGGTCAATATGGTCAAGGCGAGTGATGCGGTGATTGATTACCTGCAGCGACTGGTGGAGCGCACGCGCCGCGATAGTCATTTCTCTTATGGATTGTCACCGCGCGGCGCTATGGCATGGTTGCGCGCAGGTAAGTCATGGGCGCTGATTCAGGGCCGGGAATATTTAATTCCGGAAGATTTACAGGCGGTGATGGGGCCAGTGGTAGGGCACCGTGTACACGGCCGCGAGAAAACCGAGGATCTGCTGGATTATCTGCTCACGAGTGTCGACGTCATGGCATAAGTGTTATGCAGAGCCTGCTACGTATTCCGACACAGTTTTTTCGCCGGCAGTTTTTCAGCTGGATTGATAAACGCCACTCGCAGACTAAGCGCCATCTCCTGCATCGAAAAAACCTCTACATCTTTCCCTCCATCACCGGTTTCGCGTATTTACTGCTAGTGATCATTATCTGGTTGCTGGGAACCAACTATCAGAACAATTTGATTCTCGCGCTGGCTTACATGCAAATCAGCGTGTTTGTTCTCACCATTCTCAATACCTACAACAATATGGCGGGATTGCGCGTGGAATTTATCGGCGCGGAAGAGGGATTTGTCGGAGAAAAAATCGCGTTCAGATTTTTGTTCGCCAGCAGCAATCGCCGTGGCGCTCACTACATTACCGCACAATGGCTCGATGGTGATGCGGTTATTTTGGATTTTGAGCCGGGGCGGGAGCACATTGAAAATGTGTATATCAATGCATCCCGGAGAGGTTGGTTGCACCCTCGGCGCTTGCTGCTCAAAAGCACTTTTCCCATGGGCCTGTTGCGTTGTTGGACGTGGTTGAATGTCGATGCCGAAACACTGGTTTATCCCGAGCCTGTTGAGTGTGAGCTTCCTATCGGAGTCGCCGCGCCGGAACAGGATGGCGGGCAACACCCGCGTCTCGGCTCGGGGGATGAGTTTGCTGGCTTCCGCACTTATAAGCCGGGCGATTCACCTCGACGTATCGCGTGGAAACACTATGCGCGGGATTTGGGTTTGTGGAGCAAAGATTACGGTGAAACCGTCACCTCACAAACCTGGTTGCAATGGAACGATTTTTTTCGCGGTGATGTAGAGCTGGCGCTGTCGCATTTATGTTTCTGGGTGGAAAAATTCACGGAACAGCAGCGCACATTTGGTTTGAAACTTCCGGGCGTTGAACTGCCTCCGGACAGCGGTATGGAGCACCGTCAAACCACGCTGCGTGCATTGGCGGCCTTCGAGGTGAAATCGTGAAGCTTTCTTCATTGGAAAGAGACATGATTTTTCGCGGCAACTTGGTTTGGATGCTGAGCGCTCAAGCCATTTGTATTTTGCCGCTGTTGATTAAACTGCCAATATGGATTTGGGCGGTTTGGCTGCTCGCATTGTTCTGGCGCATACAGATTCATCTGGGGCGTTGGAAATTCCCTTCCGCCTGGATCAAATTCGTGTTGGGTGTCGGCTGTGCCAGTGGTATTTATTTGGCCTTCTCCGGTGTTCGCGGCGTCGAGCCGGTGGTGGGATTTCTCGTCTGCTCTTTCATTCTCAAAATCATTGAGATGCGCACCAAAAAAGATGCGTTGATTGTTTTATTTATTGGTTTTATCGCTGTCGCCGCGCAATTTTTGTTTGCTCAGGATGTAGTGGCGGGTATTTACGGCATCTTTTCGCTTTTTATTTTGCTGACGGCTTGGCAGGCGGCATTTTATTCCAGGCAGATTTCCCTGCGGCAATATTTCCGTATCGGCGGCGTGCTGGTGCTGCAGGCGATGCCTTTTATGATCATTCTGTTTTTGGTTATGCCGCGACTGGCGCCTCTCTGGGCAGTCCCTGTGGCGCAAGGTAAGGGTAAAACCGGTTTTAGCGACACGCTCGAATTGGGTGATTTGGGTGAGTTGGTGCGCTCACCGGAAGTGGCCTTTCGGGTAACGTTTTCCGGCGCTGCGCCGCTGCCACAGCAGCTCTATTGGCGCGGCTTGGTATTGGACGATTTTGACGGGCGCCGCTGGCAAACCGCTGCAATGGTTTCACGGCCGATTGGCGAGGAGGCGAGTAACCGGTTCGGCGATGATGAGGTGTTGCGCTATTCCGTCATTATGGAGCCACATCACTATCGCTGGTTGTTCACCCTGGATCCCGTGCTGGCTGCAAAATCGGCGCAGCTGCGGTTAGAACATGACGAAAGAGGCCTGCTTTCGGCCAAGCGTCCGGTAGTCAGTAAAGCGGAATACTCGGCTACATCACTCAGAACGGCATTTCCTCCGATCGCACCTTTGGGGGAGTGGGAGCGGCGGAGGCTTACGCGACTGCCGGACGGCAGCAATCCTCGCGCCGCAGCGCTGGCGGCACAGTGGCAGGCTGAAAATATTTCGCCGCAGCAAACGATGAGTCGCGCCTTGGAAATATTTCACGATGAATTTGTTTACACCATGCGCCCACCGCGCTTGGAGAATAATTCCATCGATAGTTTTTTATTCGAATACAAACGCGGATTTTGCGAGCACTTTTCCAGCGCTTTTGTTTTCTTGATGCGCGCTGCGGGATTGCCGGCGCGCATCGTCGTGGGCTATCAGGGCGGGGAATACAATCAGCGTGAAGGTTATTTTGTCGTGCGCCAGAGTCACGCTCATGCCTGGGCGGAAGTTTGGATCGACGGTGTGGGTTGGCAAATGGTCGATCCCACGGCCGCAGTGGCGCCGTCGCGTATTGAGTCGGGTGTTGAGGACGCTCTGGCGGCGGATGAGCGCGAGCTGGTGGGGAGTGTGCGCTGGTCGAGTTCGCTGATGTACTCGCTCTATCAGCAATGGGATGCCATTGGTTATAACTGGAACCGCTGGGTGCTGAATTACGATAAGGACAGTCAGAAAAATCTTTTTAGTGATCTTCTCGGTGATGCGAGTCCTTGGCGGGTCGGCGTCGCGTTCGCCTCTGCGAGTATTATTTTATTTGCGCTTTATGCGGGTATGCAGGTTTGGCGGCGACAGCGGCCGAATTTGCGGGCAGAGGACCGCCTGGTGCAAGCGGTGTTACGCAAATTGAATCGCCGGGGGTTTGTGCGCAGGCCGGAGGAAACCCTGGGACAATTCGCGGAGCGGGTTATGACGGACGAGCCCGCCATGGGGCGCGAGCTCGGCATTATTGCGCGGCTGTACGCAGCCAGCGTATACGCTGAGGATAAAACTGCTGAGCAGCGTTTTCGCTTGGCGACGCAGCAGTTGCTAAAGCGCTTTCCTGCGCGCTCAGCTAAAAGTTAATAAGAGCTTTACGGATTTCGAACGTTTTGGCGTCAGAGAGAATTCGTGCGTTCGGCGAGATAGCTTTGATAGTCCGGAATGCGTCGACTATAGGATTTATCTATCCAGTAGGACTGCAAAATAAAATCCGCGGAAGCCGCATTGCAAGCTACGGGAATATTCCAAACCGCTGCAAGGCGTAACAAGGCTTTAACATCGGGATCGTGCGGCATGGGTTCGAAGGGATCCCAGAAGAAAAATAAAACATCAATAAATCCTTCCGCGATTTGTGCGCCGACTTCCTGATCGCCGCCGAGGGGGCCGCTCAGGAATTTGTGAATCGGCAAACCCAGAGTTTTTTCCAAAACATATCCGGTAGTGCCTGTGGCGAATAATTCGTGATTGCGCAGCGCCTCGACATTATTGGCGGCCCATTCTTTCAGCTCTTCTTTTTTATTGTCATGGGCGATAAGAGCCATGCGCTTTTTGGCGGGCAGGGGAGAGAGTTTTTGCTGCATGGATTTGGCTCCGCTATTCGAGTTTCTCGAAAGATTAAGAGCCGCTGAAAAGCTTGGCAAGAAAAATAAAAAAGCCCGCAATTTGCGGGCTTTTTTTAATGTGGCGCGCTCGAGAGGATTCGAACCTCTGACCGCCTGGTTCGTAGCCAGGTACTCTATCCAACTGAGCTACGAGCGCGCTGTCTGTCCGGCATTGCTGCCGAGGTCGCGTATATTAGGGATAGCCGAATCAGGAGTCAACAAAAAAATTCATTTAATTTTGGTTTTTTTAATGGGGCTATTACACCCCATTTGTCCCGGTTAATTGGTGACCATAATGTTTTGGTTGGCGAAGTTTCCGGGTACTAGAACCGTGTCCATGGCCAGCTCGGAAGTCTCCGGATAGTCCAGGGAGAAATGCAGTCCGCGACTTTCTTTGCGCAGCATCGCCGACCGGATGATTAATTCTGCGACCATCGCCAGATTGCGCAATTCGATCAAGTCGCTGCTGACTTTATAGTTGGCGTAATACTCATGAATTTCCTGTTGTAACAGCTCAATCCGGTGCTTCGCCCGCTCAAGCCTTTTATGAGTGCGCACTATGCCAACGTAGTCCCACATAAAGCGGCGCAGTTCGTCCCAGTTGTGGGAAATCACCACATCTTCGTCGGAGTCTGTAACCCGGGATTCATCCCAGCTCTTGGTCGGGGCGGGTGGAGGAGTGTGGGGGAGGGTTTCGCGGATCTTCTGGGCGGCGGATTGCGCAAACACGATGCACTCCAACAGAGAATTGCTGGCCATGCGGTTGGCGCCATGCAGTCCGGTAAAGGATGTCTCGCCTATCGCATAGAGATTCTTAAGGTCGGTCTCGCCATTGGTGTTGACCGCCACGCCACCACAGGTGTAATGCGCGGCCGGTACCACGGGGATAGGTTCACGGCTGATGTCGATGCCGTATTGCAAGCAATTTTCATAGACCGTGGGGAAATGCTGAACGATAAAGTCCTTGGGTTTATGGCTGATGTCGAGATAGACGCAGTCACTGCCAAGGCGCTTCATTTCATGGTCTATGGCGCGGGCCACCACATCTCGGGGGGCGAGTTCTGCGAGTTCGTGGAACTTGGGCATAAAGCGCTCACCACTCGGCAGCTTCAGCACAGCCCCTTCACCTCGCAGTGCTTCGGTCACCAGGAAGGATTTGGCCTGTGGGTGATAGAGGCAGGTGGGGTGGAACTGGTTGAACTCCATATTGGTAACGCGGCACCCCGCTCGCCACGCCATGGCGATGCCATCGCCGCTCGCGCTGTCTGGGTTACTGCTATAAAGGTAGACCTTGCTAGCGCCGCCGGTCGCGAGTATCACAGCTTTGGCGGTGTAGCACTCCACGTGGTCGAGAGTGCGATTAAAGACGTAGGCTCCGACACAGCGCATCTTGCGGCTCGTCGGGTCCGGCTGCCGAATCAGATCCAGGGCGATCGCATACTCAATGAGGGTAATGTTCGGGTGGGCCTGTGCTTGCTCCAGCAGTGTGGTGTGCACGGCTTTACCGGTAGCGTCGGCGCTGTGGATGATGCGTCGGTGACTGTGCCCGCCCTCACGAGTGAGGTGAAACTCCTCGGAACCTTCGCTGCGAGTAAAGCCGACTCCCAGGTTGACCAGCCAATCGATGGCGGCTTTACTGTTTTTGACGGTGAACTCCACAACATCCTTGTGGCAAAGCCCGCCTCCGGCGATCAAGGTATCGGTGACGTGCGACTCGATGGAGTCCGTGGTATCCAGCACTGCGGCTATGCCGCCCTGGGCGTGCCAAGTCGAACCAAAGGTGAAAGTGCCTTTGCTCAAGACTGTGATTTTGGCGGAATCGGCGAGGGAAAGGGCGAGGGTAAGTCCCGCTGCGCCACTGCCGATAACGAGGACATCGCTGTGAAAGGTATCTGTGTGTTGCGTCACGAATGTTCCTTGCTTGCGGTGATTTTGTTGCTATTCTACGCCATCGCTTTGCAGCGTGATCAGTCCCGTTGAACTTTTGCGTTTCGGTATCTGTCTACTGGCGTATCGGATAGGTCCGATGAGATCTATGTAGGTTCACGATCATAAAGTCGGCTTTGAGCCGGCATAAGGTGACACGATGCCGCTACCAAACTCTGCGAAGATCATTGAATTCAAGATTGGGGATACCGGAATGCTAAACCCGCCTGCGCAGGACACAGACGAGAAGCTCGTCGCGCGTGTTCAGCAAGGGGATAAGCGCGCCTTTGATTTGTTGGTTCTCAAGTATCAGCATAAGATCATCGCAATTATCAGCCGCTTTGTGCGCGATTCGGCAGAGGTTCACGACGTTGCGCAAGAGGCTTTTATAAAGGCCTATCGCGCCCTTGGTAACTTCCGTGGTGATAGTGCTTTTTATACCTGGATTTATCGCATCGCGGTGAACACCGCCAAGAACCACTTAGTATCGAGAGGCCGTCGGCCGCCTGCGACTGACGTGGACATTGACGATGCAGAATTTCTTAGTGGCGCGGATGGCTTGAGAGACATCACCTCGCCCGAACACGAGTTGATGAAGAACCAGCTGGAACAGGTGGTCTATAAAGCGATCCAATCGCTTCCAGAAGATCTGCGTACCGCTCTGACATTGAGAGAGATGGAGGGAATGAGTTACGAGGAGATCGCCGAGGTCATGGACTGCCCGGTTGGCACAGTGAGGTCCCGTATTTTTCGGGCTCGTGAAGCCGTCGACCGACACATAGCGCCGCTGATGAGCTGACGACGATTCAGGGCTATGCGTAACTTATCATTGAGAATATTAACTTTGGATGCCAAACAATGACTTTGAACTCTTCTGATCAACTGTTCGAATCCTTGTCCGCTATGGTCGACAACGAGGCCAGCGAACTTGAAATGCGACGGGTTCTGAAAAACATGGAGAATAATCCGGAGGTTCTGGAGCGTTGGCGTCGATACCATTTAATCGGATCAGTGATGCGCAAGGAGCTGAGCGGCAATCTCACGAATCCAGGCACTTTAGTTTCCTCAATTTCAAACACTTTAAATCACGAAAACGTAGAAGCTTCCACAAATGGAGCCGTACGTGGCACATCCAATAAAGCGCTGCGCGATATGGTGGGCAAGACTGCGATAGCCGCTTCTTTTGCTGCGACATTAGTATTGGGATTTAATTATTTGGGTTCGAGCCGGAACGGGGAATTGCAAAACTCCGCCGGTGCGTTCGCGGGAACTTCCGCGCCGGTTCAGGCGACCCCTGCGCCAGCTCAGTTCCAAACCGTTGCTCATGCGCCAGTCGGTTTTGAGCTGCCAATGCCGGAAGCTCGCACGGTGAGTCTGGCGTCTGGTGGTGTACCTGCATCGACTGCAGAACCACGGGCGATGAGCGCAATTTATATGGACGACATCACCGATTATGAAACGCAGGAAATGCTTAATCGGCTTTTGATCCAACACGCGGAGCGCGCCAGTGCTCACGGCAGCCTTGGCATAATGCCATTTGCCCGCGTACACAAAATGCAGGTAGATTTTTCCGCTAAATAAATTCCTTTTTTGTTTGGTTTGATTTTTGGCTAATGCCTCACTGCTGGTTGCTATCTGTTATGAAAATCTCCACCAAGGCGGTGGCGTTAGCCTTAATTTCCCTTTCTTTCATAAATCCTGGTTTTGTATTTGCCCAGCAAGATTCTGCGCCGCTGAGTTCAGTGGACGAGTTGCTGGAAAATGCCTCGCGAGCACTGCAAGAACAAAACTATCGCGGTCGCTTTACATACGAATTTGGCACGACTTTAGAAACGCTGGAAATCGTTCATCTCGTTAAAGAAGGCGTGGAGTACGAGCGCATTACTCATTTGAACGGCGTAGAGCGCGAATTTCTGCGGGGCGGACGTGAGCAGGACTGTGTTTCGACCGGCGGCTTCCTTTTGCGGGGTGGAATGATTCCTCAAGTGAGCGGTTCGGTCAGCCTGTCCCAAAGTTACCATTTTTATATTCGTGGTCGTGAACGCATAGCGGGTCGTGATGCTGAAGTTGTACAAGCGGTACCTAAGGATGAATATCGCTACGGCATGACCTTGGCGGTTGATCGAGCCTCCGGTCTGCCGCTTATGTCTTTGATCACCGTTTCCAATAAGGGAGCGATCGAGCGGTTTCAGTTTACCGATCTGGAAGTGGGTTCTGTCGAGCCTGGCGCGATTTCTCCAACGGGTGCTCAACATGCGCGCCTGGATGGCGCGAATGTACCCTGCACCAAACTGCCATCCGGGAAATCGATTTGGCGTGCGGGCTGGCTTCCCCCAGGATTTGTGGTGTCCCATATCACCAGTGACAACGAAGGCGATGTACTGACATACACGGATGGTATTGCTTCTTTCACCCTCTTTATCAAACCTCTGGCTGATCCTTCCACCTTCAAGCAAGGAATGGCGCGGCGCGGCGCGACAACCGCACTTATGTCGGTCGTGCCCGCATTCCCTCATTCAATTGGGGTTATTTTGGTGGGCGAGGTGCCCTTTACCACGGCACAACAGGTGGTCACCGCTGTAACCTCATCAGGCAGTCAGCGCTAGATATGCTCACGGAAACTGGGAAAATTGTGCGGCTGGACGGCGACATAGCATGGGTTGAGACCATGCGGCAGTCGGTCTGCGGCGCATGTCAGGCCAGGAAAGGATGTGGTCAGAATCTTCTCAATCAACTTGCGGGAACAACCTCTTATCTCAGGCTTTCTCTTGATTCCAATGCCGGAGAGGTTCGGGAGGGTGATCAGGTCGAAATTGGCATCGAAGAGGGTGCCGTTGTTGCTGCGTCACTACTTGCATACGGCCTACCGCTTTTTTTGTTGATGTTCAGCATTGTTTTGGCTGGATGGTTTCAGTTCGCTGGTTTCGGGACTTTTCTTCTGTGCGTAGCTGGCTTGAGTGCTGGCATCGCGCTTAATCGTCTGTTGATAAAACACTATTTCCGCGCGAGCTTCTTCGAGCCAGTGTTGATTCGCCGCATCCCCCATATTCCGTAGATTCCCCGCGTCCCGCAGTGTCCTCCGTGGCGTGTATAAGTCAAATACTGTAGACTTGCGCAACCATTCGCCCTGCACTTGTGTTTGGGTGAAAAAATCCATTTGGAATCAACGGGTTATCAGTTCAGTGTCCGACCTCAGTCACATCCGCAACTTCTCCATCATTGCTCACATCGATCACGGCAAATCCACTTTGGCAGACCGTTTTATTCAGGTCTGCGGCGGCTTGGCTGATCGTGAAATGGAGGCGCAGGTGTTGGACTCCATGGATTTGGAGCGCGAGCGCGGCATTACCATTAAGGCCCACAGCGTAACGCTTTATTACACAGCCAAAGACAACAAAACCTATCAATTAAATTTCATTGATACTCCGGGGCACGTGGACTTCAGTTACGAGGTTTCCCGCTCCCTTGCTGCCTGTGAAGGCGCGCTGCTGGTGGTGGACGCAGCACAGGGAGTCGAGGCCCAGTCCGTTGCCAACTGCTACACCGCAATAGAACAGGGGCTGGAAGTGATTCCAATCCTTAACAAAATGGATTTGCCGCAGGCAGATCCTGAGCGCGTTGCGGAGGAAATCGAAGAAATTATCGGTTTGGATGCCACCGACGCGGTGCGCTGCAGCGCGAAATCCGGGTTGGGTATTGATGATGTTTTGGAGCGACTGGTTGCTTCGATTCCACCCCCGGAAGGCGATGTTAATGGGCCACTTCAAGCGCTGATTATCGACTCTTGGTTCGACAATTATTTGGGTGTTGTTTCTCTCGTTCGAGTTAAGAACGGCACGCTCAAAGTCAAAGACAAAATTATTTCCAAAACCATAGGCAAGGCCCACCTGGTGGACAGCGTCGGAGTATTTAATCCGAAGCGTCAGGAGCTGCCAGAGCTGAAGGCCGGGGAAGTGGGTTTTGTTGTCGCGGGCATTAAAGACATTCACGGCGCGCCGGTGGGGGATACCATCACGCACGCGAACGCTCCTGATACCGCTGCTCTTCCTGGTTTTAAACGTGTTAAACCTCAGGTTTATGCCGGTCTGTTTCCAGTAAGCGCCGATGATTATGAAAGCTTCCGCGATGCCTTGGCGAAATTGACGCTCAATGACGCCTCGTTGTTCTACGAGCCGGAAAGTTCTGATGCATTAGGATTTGGTTTTCGTTGCGGCTTCCTCGGCATGCTCCACATGGAAATCATCCAGGAGCGCTTGGAGCGGGAATACAATTTAGATTTGATTACCACCGCGCCAACGGTGGTATTCGAAGTGGTGAAAAACGACGGCGAAACTGTTTATGTCGACAACCCGTCCAAACTTCCTGAGGTCGGCACCATCTCCGATATGCGAGAGCCGATCGTGCAAGCGAATATTCTGGTTCCGCAAGAATATCTCGGTTCGGTTATCACGCTGTGTATCGACAAGCGTGGAGTGCAAAAAGATATTCAATACCTCGGGCATCAAGTCTCGGTGGTATACGAGCTGCCCATGAACGAAGTGGTGCTGGATTTCTTTGATAAATTGAAATCCGTCAGTCGCGGTTATGCCTCTTTGGATTACAGCTTTTTGCGTTTTCAAAGCGCCAACCTCGTACGCCTGGATGTGTTGATCAATGGCGAGAAGGTTGATGCACTTGCGCTGATCGTTCACCGCGAAACGGCGCACTACAAAGGTCGGGCTTTAACTGAAAAGATGAAAGACTTGATCCCTCGTCAGATGTTTGATGTGGCTATTCAAGCGGCCATAGGTGGACAGATTATTGCGCGTACCACCGTAAAAGCGTTGCGCAAGAACGTAACGGCAAAATGTTATGGCGGTGACGTGACGCGGAAGAAGAAGCTGCTTGAAAAACAAAAAGCGGGTAAAAAGCGGATGAAGCAGGTAGGCAAGGTGGAAATACCACAGGAAGCCTTCTTGGCCGTGCTTAAAGTCGACAGCTAAAAGGTTAACGCATGGATATTAACTTACCCCTCATATTGATGGTTGCGGTGGTCGCCACCGGGGCAATTTGGCTTCTCGATGCGCTGTTGTGGGCCAAGTCAAGGCGAGCTGCGGCGGAGAATGTCGAGCAACAGTACGCGCATCTACCCAGCCACGAAAGGCCAGGGGACCCCGGTTATCGTGTTGCAATGCAAAAAGCGGCTAAAGAGCCGTTGGTGGTGGAATATTCCAAGTCCTTTTTCCCCATCCTGGCCATCGTGTTTGTTTTGCGCTCCTTCCTGATTGAGCCGTTCAAAATCCCCTCTGAATCCATGGTGCCGACCTTGGAAGTAGGGGATTTTATTGCGGTAAACAAATATGCCTACGGCATCCGCCTCCCGGTATTTCGCACTAAAATCATAGACTTAGGTGATCCGGTGCGAGGTGACGTGGTGGTGTTTTTTCCTCCTCACGAAGATCGCTACTTTATTAAAAGGCTGATCGGCCTGCCGGGGGACAAAATCCAGATTCGCGACAATGTGCTATACGTAAACGATGTGATGCTTGAGCAAGAGCTGGTCGGCGCTGACCCTGTGGATCGCCATGGCGGAGCCTGTTGGGGCGACTACCAGATTGTTAACGAAGCCATAGACGACAAAAAACATTTGGTGAGAAAATGTCCAACTGGCGGCCGAGGCTGGAATGATCGCACATGGACTGTCCCGGAAGGGCACTATTTCATGATGGGTGACAACCGTGATAACAGTCTGGACAGCCGGGTTTGGCCGGATCCTTTTGTTCCCGACAAAAATATCGTGGGCAAAGCCTTTGCGGTTTGGATGCATTGGAACGAAGGTCTACCCAGTTTTGGCAGGGCGGGCGGAATCAAATAAAGGCCGCTCAAGTTTGGCGTATTGAGATATTGGTATGAATAAGAATAAACAAGCCGGTATGAACAGCCTTCTTTTAGTGTTTGTGCTCGCCAGTTTCGGTTTTTTCCTGACTGTTTTTTTTAAGGTCGGCCCAGCGTATCTGGACAACTATTACATAGTTTCCGCATTGCGTAGTCTTGCGGAAGATCATCCTGAGGATCTGGCTCAATTGAGCAAAGACACGATTCGGCAGGAGCTAAGCAAGTTCTATACGATCAACAATGTGCGCGGTGAAGCGGCCAAGGCCCTTAACGTCGAGCGCAGACAAGAGAAAACTATCATCAGCGTCAACTACGAAACCAGAATTCCATTTTTGGCCAACATAGACGTGGTGGTGAAATTCGATAATGTGCTCGACTCTTCCCGCCCGGATGAGTGCTGCTCGGTAAGTGAAAAAGACAGTGCAAAAAAGTAAACAGCTCGCTCTTCTCGAGCAAAAGCTCGGTTACGAATTTCAAAATCATTCTCTGCTAAATAACGCTCTCACCCACAGAAGTCACAGTAGTGCCCACAACGAACGCCTAGAGTTTCTAGGCGATTCCATTCTCAATTTCATCGTGGCGGAATTGCTGTATCTGCGATTCCCCAAGGCGCCTGAAGGCGATTTGAGCCGCTTGAGGGCGGCGCTGGTGCGCGGTGAAGTTCTGGCTGAGGTTGCCAAGACGTTTGCCCTGGGTGAGCATCTCAACTTGGGTGAAGGCGAGTTAAAAAGCGGCGGTTTCCGCAGGGCTTCCATCCTTGCCGATGCGCTCGAAGCGGTGATAGGC
>Ga0182793_1000788_pt1 | contig 21967 bp, 14 predicted proteins | sample Passage237A_FD_130498 | JGI IMG/M metagenome (GOLD analysis project Ga0182793, IMG submission 130498) | Cellulose adapted compost microbial communities from Newby Island Compost Facility, Milpitas, CA, USA - Passage2 37A (version 2) (version 2) ... | reverse complement strand
TCCGGGTTATGTGGTCAACGCCGCCGCCAATTACTACTTTATGTTGGCCTCTACCCTGATTATCGCCGCCGCCGGCACCTGGGTCACCCACCGTCTGGTAGCGCCGCGTTTTCCCAAGTATGGCGCAGAAGACGCCCAGGCGGAGGCCGAGGTCGACCACACTCTGACCGCCGCTGAAGTACGAGGATTAAACGGCACTTTGATTTTCACCCTCGCCTTTGCCGCACTGCTCGCCCTAGGCCTGGTGCCGGAGGACGGGGTACTGCGCAACCGCGACAACGGCAGCATTCTGCAATCGCCATTTATGAGCGGCATTGTGGTGGTCGTGGCGGTGTACGCAGCCATGGCGGGCATAGTGTTCGGCCGGGTAAGCGGTCGGTATCGCCAGTGGGGCGAATGTGTGGAAGGCATGGAGCAGCATATGGCCACCATGGCGGGCTATCTGGTGCTGATGTTTTTCGCCGCCCAGTTCGTCAACTATTTCGCCTGGAGCAACCTCGGCACCATCATCGCCATCAAGGGCGCGGCCCTGCTGCAAACTCTGTCCCTGCCGGTGGCGGTAACCCTGGTGGTATTTGTGCTGCTGACCGCATTGATTAACCTGTTTATCGGCAGCGCCTCGGCCAAATGGGCGCTGATCGCACCCGTGTTTGTCCCCATGTTGCTGCTCGCCGGGCTGTCGCCAGAGGCGGCTCAAGTGGCCTACCGCATTGGCGACAGCAGCACCAATATCATCACGCCCTTGATGCCCTACTTCGGCGTGGTGGTGGCCTTCGCGCAAAAATATCAGAAGGACATAGGCGTCGGCTCTTTGGTCGCCATGATGCTGCCTTACAGTGTGGTGTTTTTGCTGGTATGGTCCTGCCTGCTGGCGGTTTGGGTATTGCTCGGCTGGCCATTAGGGCCAGGAGCCTACATTTTCCCTTCCTCACCCGTCGCACCTTAATCGGTGAATTTTCAGCCGACGGCTGACCTTCTGTTTGGCGCGCCAATTCCATTAAACTGCGCGCCACCTCATCAAGCGTTTTCTCCAGCTCGGGAAAAACCGAAGCCAGAGGCGCCGCAAGTCAATTTGCACTCCGAACATTTGCTGCAATACTCAATTAAATGTGCAAATACCACTTGCGGAATTTTGCCGACTCGCACGCAGTGTGCGGGGTCGCCAAATAAGCCTGCTGGAACAAAAAATAGAGCACTACGAAGAACAGGTTTTTTGCGAGATTCCGGCTCCTGCTCCGCGGGTCCCCCGCCGGATGACATTCAGACCATTGAGAAGAAGCAACCACGATGATTGACGTGAGTCACCTGACCTGTTTGATGGAAAATCGGGGCGTCGCAGATAAATCGGAACTCGTCGGTGTCAGCGACACTGAAATCCGGTCCCTGGAAAATTATTTCGGCTTGACCTTTCCCTCCAGCTATCGCCAATTTCTGCGCAGTTTTGGCCGTTCCGCCGGATTCCTCTCGCCGTGGATGGCGATTTATTTTGACGATCTGAAAGAAATTCGGGATCAGTTCGATTGTTTGGTAGCGGCCGATGCCCTGCCCTGCAATCTGCCCGCGAAAACCTTGTTGATCGCCAACTGGGAATCGGTATTCGATTTTATTGTTTGCGACGGCCGCGACGATCCGCCGGTGTATCGCGTCGATTTGTATAAATCCGATCGCTCACAATTTCGCGTCTATTCCAAAAGCTACAGCGCGTATTTGGAAAATCTGATTACCACCACAGATACCAACGCCCTGCCCAGCGATTTATTTGAAGAGCAGGAAGCGTTGGATCTTCTTAACGACACCATCACGTACTAAAACTGCTCCGCATCCAATGCCATCACACTCTCACTGCCACGCTCCAAGCTGGCGGTGAGTCCTTCAATGCGCGGCAGCAAGTGCGCGAAATAAAATTGCGCGGTTTTGATTTTGCCATCGGCAAATGCGGAAGATTCACCCGCGTTGGCGGCGCAGGCCATTTTCGCCCAGAGATAGGCGTAGCTGACGTGGCCGAGCAGGTGCAGATATTCCACCGCCGCCGCGCCCACATCGCAGGGATTGGCGGCGGCGCGGGCGATCAGATCGTTGGTGATGCGCTCCAATTTATTCACTGCGTCACCGAGGGGCTGTTGCAGTGACAGCGCCGCAAGACCTGCCTGTTCTTCTGCGATAAATTCCCGAATTTCCGCGAGATATTCCGCCAGCAATGCACCTTTGCTGGCGACGGTTTTGCGGCCCATCAAATCCATCGCCTGAATGCCGTTGGTGCCTTCGTAAATCTGCGTGATGCGAATATCGCGGACAAATTGTTCCTGGCCCCATTCGCGAATATAACCGTGGCCGCCGAAAACCTGCTGGCAGGCCACCGCCGCTTCAAAGGCCACATCGCTGATAAATGCTTTGGCGACTGGCGTCAGCAGCGCAACCCGGTTGTGGGCGCGCTGGCGCAGGGAATCGTCATCGGTGAATTTCGCGCGATCCAGCCATTGCGCCACGTAGACATAAAACGCGCGGCTGCCTTCGTTGTAGGCCTTGGCGGTGAGCAGCATGCGGCGCACGTCTGGATGTACCAGCAGCGGGTCCGCTTCTTGTTGCGGATTCTGCACGCCGGTGGGACTGCGGCTCTGTATGCGGTCTTTCGCGTAGGCCACGGCATTTTGATAAGACCACTGAGCGGTGCCGAGGGCCTGAATGCCAACCACCACGCGCTCGTAATTCATCATAGTGAACATGGCGGCGAGGCCCTGATTGCGCTCGCCGACGAGCCAACCCTGCGCGCCATCAAAATTCATCACGCAGGTAGCTGAGCCTTTGATGCCCATTTTTTTCTCCAAGGCGCCGCAGGCAAACGCGTTGCGCTCACCCAGGCTGCCGTCGGCATTGGGCAGGAATTTGGGAACCAGAAACAGAGAAATACCTTTGGTGCCGGCGGGGGCATCCGGCAATTTGGCGAGTACCAAATGCACGATGTTCTCCGCCATATCGTGCTCGCCCCAGGTGATAAAAATCTTGGTGCCGTAGAGGCGGTAACTGCCGTCGGCTTGAGGTTCAGCGCGGGTGCGGATCAGGCCCAGATCGGTGCCCGCGTGGGGCTCAGTGAGATCCATGGCGCCGGCCCATTCACCGCTGTACATCTTGGGCAGATAGGTCTGTTTCAGCGTTTCATCGCCGTGAGCGTCGAGGGCCAAACACGCTCCTGCAGTCAGCATAGGGGCGAGACCGAAGGACATACACGCGCCCTGCAGCATTTCTTCCACGGCGGAGACCAGCGACTTGGGCATGCCCATACCGCCGTACTCCGGATTGCCACCCAGGCCGCCCCAGCCGCCCTCGTTGAATACTTGATAGGCGTTGCGGAATCCTTCAGGAGTCGTCACTTCGCCAGCCGACCAGTGGCAGCCTTGTTCATCCGCCTCCCGGTTCAGCGGCGCCACAACTTGCTCGCAGATTTTGGCCGCCTCCTCGAGCACGGCATTGGCGGTGTCTTCATCCACTTCGCCAAGACCGGCCAGGGATTGCCACAGTTGAGGTGACTGGAAAACGTCGAACAAGACGAACCGCATGTCTTGCAGAGGTACACGATAATCGGTCATGCAAAACCTCCAATTCAGGCAGGTTGAAATAGCGGATGAAAGTAAGCGTTCACACAAAGCGCCTATCTCACCAGAAGATTGGACAACTATAAAGCTAGTTCAAACGCTTGCTTATTTCGAAGGGAATAACAGCGCGGGGCATTATGCCACCGATCAGGCGTGCAGACTGAGCAAGGTACCGGCCCGGCGGGCGGTGCCGTCGAGAGAGGAAAGGCGCTGTTGCAGGCGGTCGCGCTCACTGGCGAGATTCACTGGCGGCGCCGATTTATCTGCCGAGCCAGCGACACCCGACTTATCCGCAGCGTCTTCGGCGTCGGGCTTGATTGCACCGCTTTCACTTTCTTCGGGTTCTGCATCGCGGGCGCGGGCAATTTCAGCGCGAGCGGCGGTTTCCATCTGCGCCGCCATGGCGGCCACCCGGCGATCCTGCGGTGAAGGTTCGGCGGGAGCCAAAGCCGCGCGGCGGATAATCTGCGCCTTGCGCAAGGTCGCCTCCGGCGTCGGCTCCTCCGAGGTGCTGATGCGCACCTCACCCGCTACCGCGTAACTGACACCGTTGGGACCGCGCTCATATTGATAACTGGCGGCGCCGGCGTACTGACCACCGGCGGCCACATGGGCCTGTTCGTGGGTGCGCACCTCGCGGTCGCGGGCGGCGAGAGATTTGATCTCGGCTTGAATCTGCTGCTCTTGCTGCGCTAAACGACGGCGCTCTGCCGCGTCCTCATCACCGCGCAAGCGCGGGCGCTCGCTCGACGAAGATTGTTCAACAGGGGCAAGAGTGGATGGGCGCGGGGTTGAATCCTGGCGCTCGGCAGTTGCGGGAGAAAGCGAAGACAAGACGGGCGCAGGCGCTGCCCGCACTCCAGCTCCACCCTGCAGGGCGGAATAAGCCGCTGACGGATAGGCGCTGGAGATCTGCATAAATCAGGAGATATCGTCGATCAGTCGGCCCAGCGCTTTATTGGCCGCACTGACCACGTTGGCTGAGGCATCGAACACCAGCTGTTGCTGCTTCTGTTCGATCAGCGCCCCCACCACGTCACCGCTGTCGGCGGAATAAGCGGAAGCGCTGCGGAAATTCTTGTCCACTGCCTCAACCGTGTTGGCGGCGTTGAGGTCGTCCACGGTTGTTCCGGCATTGCTGCGCGGCGCGGCGCCAGTGGCGTTGGGGTTATTGACGGGCGTATCCGTGGGCAAGCCAGCGCGAGCAATCTGCTGCGCCGTGTGCAGAATCTTTTTCTGACTCTGCTGCATGCCCGCGAGACCTTCATTCATCGCGGAGTTGATCAACATAAACGTCTCTCCCGGCTCACAGCCTTAGCGCCAGGGAACCGAAAAAAGAAAAAAGAGATGGCGCTGCAGAAAGTGTAGTGAGGCGGAGCGGACAGCGCCGGGTCACCCGTCGGCTCCGGCGCAAACTTTAAGATGAATTAGTCGCTAAAACGGCGTTTTTAGATCAGTTCAACGGCAATATTTGTTGGAAACCTGCTTGAGGATTTTGCGACCTTTGCGCTGCTCCACCGAATAACAATGGCCATCGGTCCAGATATAACGGTCGTCATAACGCTGGTTATGGCCGTGCTGTTGTTGGCGCCAGTTATTGTCGATTTGTTGCGCGCGGCGATCCAATTCGCGATTGCGCTCGTCGAATTCACGATTCATACGATCGCGCTCGCGGTTGAGCCGTTCGCGTTCGCGATTTAATTCCGCGCGGCGTTCATTGGCGATGCGCGCGCGCTCGTGATGACCGTGGTTATGGCCGCTGTTCTGCCACTGATCAATTTCGCGGTTGCGCTGATCGAGCTCGCGGAACTTGCGATCAAATTCGCGATGCATCCGCTCGCGCTCACGATTGAGCTGCTCTCGCTCGCGATTGAGCTGTTGATGCTGCTGTTGTTTCCAGTGCTGCTCATCGCGTCCGTTATCGCGAGCGTATACCCCTTGTGCAATGGTGCTGAGCATCACCAAGCCCAAAACGCGCGCCCATATACGATTACTCAATACTGATTTCATGCCCGATTTCCTGTGTTGTTTTGCTTATGTGTTGCGTTAGTTCGCAGACTAATGCCGCCAAACTGAATGCCACCTTAAATTTTGGCGGGCGCATTTTGCCGCAGCGGGCTTTTCATGCGAAGCGTCACATTTTTTAAATCGCGCAGGCGATTTCAGTTGGTTGCGCCACAGGATTGTTCAAAAAATCCGCTAAAGATCGTTAGAGGTTGTTTCATCACTCGCGAGCGGTCGTTATTCACACAGATCAAAATTAATGGTCTGCATTAATACTCCATTAATCTGCACCGCCACTTTATGCGCGCCCGGGTAATACACACGGGTAGTGATTTTTTTCAGGGAATGGCGTTTTGCCAAAACCAGACTTTCCCCCGGTAGCAGGCGGCAATTTTTCCATTTAAAAACCTTGGTCGAAAATTCACCGTTAGCGCGGCGAAAATAAATCGCGTAATCCACTACCAGGGTTTGCGGTTTGTGGTGATTGGAGCGCAGCACTATATTCATGGCGAGGTGCTCGCCAATGCGCGGGCGGTCGTGCTCGATGGCAAATTGTTGCAGATGCAATGTTTTATGCAGATTTTTTGCGGAGGTATAACCGAGCGCAGATAAAATTCCCGCATCGCCTTTTTTAATCAAGGTGCGGCAGGCATGGCGCAACATACGCTGACGCTCCGCACTGCCGTCTGCGTACCACTCTTGCACCACTTCGGTCAGTAATTGCGGATGATCCTTGGCAATATCGTTTAAATGATTGGCGACGGAACGGCGGACATAGTCACTGGGATCGTCGCGCAGGATGGTGAGCACCGGCAACATCGGCCGCGGGTCGGCGATCAATTCCGGCAACTGTTGTCCCCACGGCAAACGCGGGCGAGAACCTTCGGATGCGAGACGTCGCACATGATAATTCGGTGATTTCGCCCAGCGCCGAATATGGCGCAGCGCCGCCGGCAAATCCGCGCGAATAAAATGGCGCACGGCAAATTCTGCGGTAAAGCGGCAAGTCATTTGCCGTAACGCTTCCATCGACGCATCAAAATGATCCAATCCCCGGCGGGCGATATAGTCCGCCATCGGCATCACCGCCCAACCGCGCACACCCTGCTCGTCCATTTTCAACTCGCGCAGATCCACATCATCCTGCGGGTGCAGCGCCGCCAGCAAAATGTCCCGCGCCTGTAAAAAATCTTCGGGCAGATAGCGCTCCAGCGCGTCAGTAATCTGCATGGAGCGCTGTTTCAATTCCAGATCCTCAAGCCGCCGCGACGCCATGCGAATAAATCCAGCCTTATCAAAAGCTGGGTAACGCTTCTTTAAGTGCTTACCCAAAGCGTCGATCAGGGGGCGATTGAAGAGGTTTTTAAACGGTTCCGGCATGGCAAAAGTTCCCTAACACGTGCTTTTTCGCACCTTAGACTATACTGAAATAACGCGTGACGACTTCGTCACAAATCCTCATGAGCTAACTGCGGGACCCATGACACAAGCGCCCAAGGCCCTTAACACTTTGCGTCAAGTGCTCTTCGCGCTCGTCTCCCTGTTGGCGATGATCATCTCTATGTCCGGCCATGCGCTGGAGATGCGATTCGACCGCGTCCAACTCGACGAAAGCCTGCGCGATAAAGGTGTGGGCGCCATCAAGGCCATAACCCAGGATAAAACCGGCTTCATCTGGATCGGCGCGGAATACGGGCTGGTGCGTTACGACGGCAAGCAGTTCACCCGTTACGCCGCCAACCCGTCCGACCCCCACGCGCTGTTCAGCAACTACATCAACGACATGGCCCTGGACCAGGACGGCCGCCTGTGGATCGCCACGGAAAAGGCCCTGCATGTGTACAACCCCCGCACCGACAACTTCGAAGCCTATCTGCCCGGCAATAACAACCGGGTGGCGGCCATCGCGGTGGATCAGCAGAACAATCTGATTCTCGCCCTGGACAGCGGCATTGGGGTGATGCCTCCCGTGCGCGATCGTATAGCGCCTCTCACCGTGCGTCTGCTCGCCCACGGCGAACCGGTGAGTGTGCAAGCGGTGTTTGTCGACCGCGACAACACCATCTGGCTCGGCACCAAAGGCGCAGGCGCGGCCATTTTCGATCTGGAAAAAAAACAATTCCGATTTTTTCGCCGCTACAGCAACAATCCGGCGACCATCATCAGCGACAACATCATCGCCATTAATCAAGATTTGCAGGGCAACTTATGGTTTGGCGCTTACAGCGGCGGTTTGAGCCGGCTCGATCCCGGAGCGACCGCGTTTAAAAATTATCGCTACGATCCCACCGATGCCACCTCCATCGCCGACAACGCCATCTGGGACATTTACACCGATTCCAAAGGCAATGTCTGGGTTGCCACCGACCACGGTGGTCTCGCCCGCTACAACAGCAAAATCGACGGTTTTGATTACGTGCGCCACCAGGCGTACAACGCCAACAGTCTCAGCTCCAACCAAATTCGCGCCCTCTATGAAGATATGCAGGGCAATCTCTGGGTGGGCCTGTTCCCCAACGGGGTGAATTATTACCACCGCGCCGGCGATCAATTTGTAAATTATCGTCATCAGCCGGACAATCCGGGCAGTCTCAGCCACAGCGCTATTTTGAGTTTTTTTGAAGATAACGAAGGCACTTTATGGGTGGGCACGGAAGAAGGATTAAACGCTTTCGACCGCAATACCGGTTTATTCCGCCGTTATTTGCGCGATGCCAATAATCCCCACGCGCTGCAAGCCAATCCGATTTTATCCATCACCGACGACCGCCACGGCAATTTGTGGGTGGGCACCTGGTCCGGCGGCGCCCATCGTATGGACAGCAAAACCGGCCAGTTCAAACAATATTTTTTCCAGGAAAAAAGCACGTCCAGCATCAGCAACAATATTGTCTGGGCCATGGTGAAAGATATGAGGGGGCGCCTGTGGCTCGGCACCGAGGGCGGCGGCCTTAATCAATACATTGAAGAGACCGATAGCTTCCGCAGCTTCCGCCATGTGTTTGGCGACCCCACCAGCCTGAGCAGCGACTTTATCTGGACCATGATGACCGACTCACGCGGATTTATCTGGATCGGCACCACCGCGGGTTTGACACGTTTTGATCCGGATGCGCTCACCTTTGAAAATTTCACTCGCGAAGCCGGCAACCCCAAAACCTTCGGCAGCGAGCGCGTCCGCAGTTTTCTGGAAGATAATACCGGGCGCATCTGGATCGGCACCCAGGATGACGGTTTTTATATTTACGATCCGGAAACAGAAATCTTCACGCATTATGGCGATAAAACCGCACTACCCGCGCTCTATGTCACCGGTTTTGTGCAGGACAACAGCGGCGCGGTATGGGCGAGTACCACCAACGGGCTGGTACATATCGACCCCGATACCATGACGATGACGTTGTACAACAAAAGTCACGGCTTGGTAGGCAACAACTTTAATCGGGAAGCCAATTTTATCGCTGCGGACGGCACCATTTATTTTGGTAGCGCCGACGGATTTTCCGCCTTTCACCCGGAAAATCTCCAGCGCGAAACTCGCATGCTGCCGATGGTCATCACCAATTTCCGCATTTTTAATCAGCCTGTGGGAATTGGCGCTGAGGATTCACCGCTGCAAGAAGCCATTTGGCTCACCCGCGAACTGACCCTCGATCACACCCACAATATGTTTTCCTTCGAGTTTTCCGCGCTGGAATTCCGCCAAGGTTTGCACCAGGAATACGCGTACAAAATGGAAGGCTTCGATCAGGATTGGATTTATATCGGCCAGGAGCGCAGTGCCACTTTTACCAACCTCAATCCCGGCCGTTACACCTTTATGGTGAAAACCGGCGTGAATAACGAATGGCGCGAGGACGTCGCCAAAATTCGAGTCACCATTCTGCCAGCGCCGTGGAAAACGCCTTGGGCCTACGCCTTGTATGTGTTGTTGGCGGTCGCGCTGATGATGCTGATCGCCAATACCAAAATCAAACAAGTGGAATTGGCGAGCGAGCGGCAGATCAACCGGGAACTAAAAAACCTCAACAATATTAAAGATTCCTTTCTTGCCAATACTTCGCACGAGCTGCGCACGCCGCTCAATGGCATTATCGGCATTGCAGAAAATCTCTCCGACCATTTTGCCGGTCAGGATGACTATGCCTCGCACCATTTGCATTTAATCGCTTCCAGCGGCAAACGCCTGGCGAACTTGATCAATGATATTCTCGATTATTCCAAACTCGCCAATCGCAACCTGGAGCTGTATCAAAAGCCCATTGATATGCGCGCGATTACGGATACGGTGTTCACCCTATTGGCACCGCTGGCGGCGAATAAACCCATTCAATTAATCAATGAATTGGCCAGCGACGGGCCCTTGGTAATGGCGGATGAAAACCGCCTCCAGCAAATCCTGATCAACTTGGTGGGCAACGGCATTAAATATTCAGATCGCGGCTCCGTGCGCGTCGGCATGGATGTGAAAGACAATAAAGCGGAAATTTACGTGGCAGATTCCGGCATCGGTATACCGGCGGAACAATCAGAAAGTATTTTTGAAGCCTTCAGTCAAATTCAAAGCTCCAACACACGGCAATACGGCGGTACTGGTTTAGGTTTGGCCATCACCCGGCAATTGGTGGAGTTGCACGGCGGCACCATCCGGGTGGAAGCCAATCAAGATCTGGGCTCGCGTTTTATTTTTACCCTCGCCATCGCCAGCGACCAGAATCGCGACAATCTCCACCTACCGGCACAACACCACAGCAAAGCCGTGGCGATAAATCCGCGCAAAACCAGCGACGCCGACGCTATTACCAATAAAAAATTGGATAAACCCCGCAACGCTGAAGACCAGACCATCCTGGTTGTCGACGACGACGCGGTAAACCGCATGGTGCTGCAGGGCATGTTAAAACTGCATGACTATCGCGTATTGGAAGCGGAGAACGGCGTCCAAGCCGTAGAAATGGTGCAACAAAATCCGCAGATCGACTTGGTCATTATGGATGTGATGATGCCGAAAATGACCGGCTACGAAGCCTGCCGGATCATTCGCCAGACTCACTCCTTCGACACCTTGCCGGTTCTGTTTTTAACTGCACGTAAAAACGTCGATGAAGATATCGAAGAATGTTTTACCGCCGGCGGCAACGACTACCTCACCAAGCCGGTCTCCAAACACGACCTGCTGCCGCGGGTAGCCAATCATTTGCGTATCGCCGGCATTATCAAAAAATTCCGTATCGAGCAATTAATGCCTTGATCCGCTCAAAGCAGCCGATCTTAAAACGGCTCAGATAGAAAGACCCAAGAGCCCCACCACCCCTATCACGATTAAATAAAACGCCACGATGTAGTTCAGCAATTTCGGCATCAGCAGAATCAAAATTCCGGCGATCAGAGAAATCAAAGGCATCAGTTGCAGATGGACAGTCATGTATTGCTCCTCTCAATTAAGCAAATGAATTTTGCACTTAGTATAGTCACGGAAATTCGTGGCAGAATGGCGAATTTGCGGTTTGACTAGCGCTGGCGCGCAAGTCGATGCTTTACCGGAGCTTACATGCCTCAGCGCACCGTTCTACTTGCCCTTGCCTTTATCGCCTTTACCAGTCTGGGATTGCCGGATGGTTTGCTCGGCGTGTCCTGGCCATCCATTCGGGGGGATTTTCATGTCCCTCTGGATAATCTCGGTCTCATCATTGCCATCGCCACCGCCGGTTATCTGTGCGCGAGTTTTTGCAGCGGTATGGTGCTGCGGATACTGCCGTTGGGAACCGTTCTGGCACTTTCCACCTTTGCCGCTTCTTTTGCGCTGCTGGGTTTCGCCCTCGCGCCCTATTGGTGGGTGATTCTGATTTTGAGTTTTATCGCCGGACTCGGCGGCGGCGCCATTGACGCAGGTTTAAATTCCTACGGAGCCAAACACTTCACCCCGCGTGCGCTCAATTGGATGCACGCCTTTTTTGGTTTGGGTACCACAACCGGGCCTATGATTGTGACGGCGGTATTGGGATCGGGATTGGTTTGGCAAGTCAGTTATCTGATTGTCGGCCTTGCCCAGCTCGCCCTCGCGATTACCTTTTTTGTTACCCGCCACCATTGGCAACAAGAGCCGAACCTCGACAATTCTTCGCCAGCCTCAGCATCTCACGCACCCACACTGGATACCCTGCGCCGCCCGGTGGTTTGGTTCGGGATGTTGATGTTCTTTTTTTATTGCGGCGTTGAATTGGCCACGGCGCAGTGGAGTTATTCCGTGCTGACCCTCAGCCGCGGCGTACCCGAAACCACCGCCGGTTTTATCGTAAGTTTGTATTGGGGCAGCTTGATGGTGGGGCGAATTTTATTTGGCTTTATCGCCAATCGCGTGCCGCTGATCCTCACCTTGCGGCTTTGTATTATCGGCAGCATTATCGGCGCGCTGTTGTTTTGGCTTAATCCATCCCTGTCTTTCAGCGTAATTGGTTTGATGATGATCGGCTTTTTCTTCGCCCCGATTTTTGCCTCCTTGATCAGCCTTACGCCAAAACGAGTTGGCGAAGATCACGCCAATAGCGCCATAGGTTTTCAAGTGGCGGCAGCTGCTTTAGGTGCAGCGTCTTTAACGGGACTTGCCGGCATTCTCGCCCGCAGCCTGGGCCTGGAGATTATTGGCCTCGCTATTTTTGCCGCTGCCATTCTGCTGCTGATTTTTTATGAAGCCTTTATGCATGTGGGCAAGCAGCGCTAACGACCTTTATAACGGCTGCGCTCCTCGCAAGCGCGGCGGAAATCACTCACATCATGTCATTAACGATCTGCGCCAGACGGTTTAACGCCCGCTGCGACTGGCTATCAAAAGGAATGGCGCAGTTAATTCGAAAATAAGCCACGTAATCACTGTGGCTTAACGAAAACACCGCACCGGGAGCCACACTGATATTTTTCTCCAGCGCCTTGGCCTGCAACACCCGCGAGTCGATATGGGCCGGCAATTGAATCCACAACACAAATCCTCCCGCCGGCCGACTTACCCGCGTTCCCGCCGGAAACAGTTTAAGAATCGCCTGGGTGTATTGTGAGGTAAGGGTGTAATAATCCCGCCGCACTTTGCGCAAATGGCGATCGTAATGGCCGGATTTTAAATACAGCGTCAGCGCGTCCTCTGCCAACGCCGACACACCAGAAGCCCGCGCCGCCTTATGTAATGTGATGGCAGATGCGTGTAATTTGGACGCGGCAAAACCCACCCGCAAAGCCGGGCTGATGGTTTTGGAAAAAGAGCCGCATAAAATTACCGTGTCGTTTTGATCAAATGCTTTAAGCGGCTTCGGCCGGCTACCGTCAAAAGCGAGATCGCCATAAATATCGTCTTCAATAATGGTAACGCCATATTCCGCCGCCATTTCCACCAAGATTTTTTTATTGTCATCCGACGTCACCGTACCCAGCGGATTGCAAAAGTTTGCCACCGTAATTAAGGCTTTAATTTTGCCGCCGGATTTGCGCCAGCCCTCGCGAAAACGCTCCGGCGTTAAGCCCTGTTCAGGGTCCAGGGGAATTTCCAGAATTTTATAACCGAGAGAGCGTACCAATTGCAGGATGCCGAAATATCCGGGCGTTTCCACCGCGACAATATCGCCAGCTTGAGCGACGGCGCTCAGCGCCAGACTTATAGCATCAACAGCACCGCTCGCTGTCACCAAAGCATCCGCATTCAGTTTTACCCCAAATGCGCTGTAGCGCCGCGCCAAGAGTTTGCGCAACTCCTCCGAACCTGGTGGAAAACGATATTCCGACAGAGTTGCTGGCTCATCCCGCAATAACTGCGCGACACAACGATTAACCGCTTTGGTAGGGAAAAACTGCGGCAACGGAGTGGCGGTCCCAAAAGGAAAAACTCGCGGGTTATAGGTTGCCTGCCGCAACGCGGCAATTAAATCGTCCGTCGCCAAACTCGCCGGTTGCACCAATACGGGTTTGGATTTGGGAATATCCAGCAGCGGCACCGTTTTATTGGCGACATAAAAGCCGGATCGCTCCCGCGCCTCCACCAGCCCGCGGCTTTTTAATAATTCATACGCCTCCACCACCGTCGCGGGGCTGGCATTTTCCCTGCGGCCCATATCGCGCACCGACGGCAGCCGCTCGCCGGCGGACCACAAACCTTTGTGAATATTTTCTTCAATCTTCGCAGCCAGGTCTTCATATCGGTTCATAGGCACAGCCATCTGTATTGGTCGTATTTCATAGTAACTGTATCTGTATTGCCTGACCAGCTCGGCCTATGCTGATTCACATTACCGGAAAGCCGGATATTTTCTGAAGTTGTGAGTTGCACCATGAATATCGCCCTAGCTGTTTTTTGCGTCATTTTATTTAGCCTGACCGTACCATTTACGCGCATGGCCGCGCTGGAATTAGCACCGGAATTTGTCGCTTTACTGCGGCTTTTGTTCGGCGGTATAGCGTGTTTATTTGTGGTTTCTTTCGATTCCTGGCGCCCACCGCGCACTATCTGGTTACCGTTGTTTATTACATCCATTTGTGCGGTCATGGGTTTTGGAACGCTTATGGCTTTTGCCCTGCACCAAGTGCCGGGCAGCCACGGCGCCGTTGCCCTCGCCGCCCTGCCCGCCGTTACTGCGGCTTATGCGTCTTTACGCGATCGCCATAATCCGGGATTTATTTTCTGGCTGTTTGCGATAGCCGGCACCGTGGCCAGCGGCGGTTTCTTTTTTACGTCTGCTGTTACGGAATTAGCCCGCGGCGATTTTTTGCTGGGCCTCGCCGTATGCTCTGCTGCATTCGGTTATGTGGAAGGCGGACGCCTCAGCCGCACCCACGGCGGCCGCCGCGTGATGAGCTGGGCAATCGTAATGAGTTTGCCGGTAACAGTTTTAGGTTTAATTGCGCTGCCGATTTTAAATAGCGATGCTGATTACACTGCACAATTAAAAAATCTCAGCGGCGCCGCGATTTTTTCAGTGAGCTACCTGGCACTGATCAGCCAATCCATCGGCATGTTCCTGTGGTACCACGCCCTTGCCAAAGGCCCAATGGAAAAAGTTGCCATGACACAATTGTTACAGCCTTTTTTCACCCTGCTCGCGGCTATTCTCCTATTAAACGAATCCGTCAGTCCGGCAGCTTGGTGGATTGCTTTATTCGTGGGGTTATGTGTATTTGGGGCCAATCGCGCGAAGACGCGGCCGGTGGGGAAAGTGGAGTGCGGTTCGTTGCAAGCACTACAGGCTAGCAAGTGATTTATTTAGCTTTGCATTCCCGCTTTAGCAGAAATGCTCATTTACAACGCCATACTTCAACGAGTCGCGTTTTGCTTCTCGAAAATTCTGACGCCTATCGGGGTACCTCGCCATAAAACAAACGTGTCCACCTTGGAATTATGTGATCAGATTCTCATAAAGAGGCGCTCTCGCGCTAGTTTGCACCGATCGAGTGTAGTAACTTGACCAAATGCTCCTGATTCAAAAGTTAATTCTTGAATTGAAGGGCACCGGAATCAAATGGATTGATTCCTCCAAATCTCATCTAGAAGCATTTTATAGGAATATCTGTGCACTTACGGATCAAGCACAAATGCTGACATCAACCAGAACCATCAAATTCAGGCTGGGCTATTCAACTTGAAGAATTTCCAATTCTTCAAAGGTTTGCGGTCCACGGAATATGATTTTTTCTAGACGACGATTACAAAAAGGGACATCACATGATCAAACACGCCTTGCTAACCTGCACCGCTTTGTCATCACTTTTGCTGATGGGATGTAATGAGGAACAAATTCCGGGTAGCAGTTCATCTTCGTCAAGTTCATCCTCCTCATCCGGGACTCCCATACCATCGAGTGAAATATTTAGAGCCCCTGAATTGTTTGAGCCGGGCAACACGGCGCCCGCAAGCACGCAGGTGACCTTATTGGGCAAAGCGGAATTCTTCGTTAACTTCGGTAGCACCGGCGAAGTTTTTCGCCCGTTGTGGGCACATATCCCCGCAGATGCCTCTGTAATATTCGAACTAGAAGCGCAACCGGGCTGCCCTTTTGTTATTTCACCCGAAACCGGGGTGATCTCAATTGCACCCGGAGCCGATTTGAGCGAATTTGTCGATCAAGATTTTGAATTAATTATCAATATTCGACCCGGCAACGACGAAACTCGGGTGTTGAACAGTTCTGCTACGCTGGTAGCCCATGTGGTGCAAACAGAGGCATCACCCGAAAGCATTGAAATAGCAGTTCTTTATCCTCCGCCGGGCGCGAACATCGCTGCCGATAACGACGGCCGCGTAGAAGTTGTAATAAAAGCTCAAAGCGAAATCGCGGGCGCGGTAGCGGCTTTGCAGATCAACGGTATTAACGCTTATAAACTGTCGACAGATGACGATATCTGGTATGCCCAAGTCGAGCTTGATGAAAACGAAACCGATTTGGATATTCAGGTGAGTACAAGCAACGAAACCAAACAGAAAATCCATTCGCTTTTATATGATGTAGATAGTTTGGAAGATTGGCAGGCTAAAGATTTAACAGGCTTGGCATGGAATGGCGAACTTTGGCTGAATGCGCACGGTTTGTATCGCTGGCAACCTTTGCGGGAAGATTCCCAGATTAATCTTTTCGAACCACAATCCTGCTACGAATCTCTGGGTAGTTGGGGCCAAGGTTTTTACACTTACAGTTGCTTTACTGCCATCCACGCACAAAAAGATGTACCCTGGGTCGCGGTGCTTAGAACATGGCTCGACCGTCAGGATTTCCTCGGGCAGTCAAAGCACACATTGCTTCAGTATCCGGTCGAAATAGATAAGGTACCAGGAGACTCCAGCGCCCCCGCATCTAACCTACCGCCGGCATCGGACATACCTCCGACATATAACGTACCGAAAGAGGAAACCATCTTTTCGCACAACTCTTATCAAATCGCCACCTCAGACAATTTCATATATGGTGACGTGCGCAAGCCAATAGTTGGCTATTTCGCCTTATATTCCCCACCAGATCGACTGATTACAGTACCGGCCTCACAAGAGGCGGAACCTATAGGCCACTCCACCGACGATCTAAACACGCAATTTATCCGCGCTGCCACACATGTGCCCTCATTTGAGTTTGATATATCCGACAATCAAATTTATTTTGTCCAGGATTCCATCGTCGGCATAGCATCCACAGAAACACTCCGCATTCTCAAAAGCTTTGAACTGCCGCTTGATTTAGGCTTGAAAGCCAAAGCGATCGCATTAGACCCTGATTCACAATCGGTCTATTTGCACTTAGTCGGTAATAACAAGAGTGGCATATATGCCATGTCGCTGCTGAATGGCGACCTAGTAAAATTAAGCGGCAACGGATTTGACCAAATTAACCAGGGGATACCACAACAATCCTCATCCGGGTCGTTTTGGACATCTAGCAGCTCAAGCTCGTCCTCAGGAAGTGCCAGCTCTTCTTCAAGCTCCTCTGGAGGTTAATGATTGCGTTTTATCGTAAATGCAGCACGCGTGCTGTTTTAAATCGACTCATCAAAGCTCCTTCCCACTTGAGATTATCCCCGTGAAAGCGGGGATCCTTTTCCGAAACTCAGCGCCGCTGCGTGAGCATATACATGCTGAGGCTCGGTTACACTGATCTTTTCCTTTAATTTCTTAGCTGCCTACGCGGTAGCAAATAACTGATATTGAAAAACGCGCCCCTGGTGGACTTTCTTAGCTGCCTACGCGGCAGCGAATGTCCATTCGCGGGAGTCGGACAAGCGCGGGTCTTTCTGAGCTGCCTACGCGGCAGCGAATCAGGCGAAATTGGCGGGCTGGCCGACGCCGATTTTCTGAGCTGCCTACGCGGCAGCGAATCTTGGCTCGACAATGTATTCGATGACTTGGAATTTCTGAGCTGCCTACGCGGCAGCGAATAATCATCAAGCCGCCGGTCAGCAGTGGCACTTTTTCTGAGCTGCCTACGCGGCAGCGAATTTCATCGCCACATGCGAGCCCGTGAAGCTCCATTTCTGAGCTGCCTACGCGGCAGCGAATCCCAGTCGATACTGGGCATCATGTACGACATATTTCTGAGCTGCCTACGCGGCAGCGAATTTGTCCGCCAGTTTTAGCCGGATCCCCTCAAATTTCTGAGCTGCCTACGCGGCAGCGAATCGCACCTACACCAATGAAGGTGATGTGGTCCTTTTCTGAGCTGCCTACGCGGCAGCGAATATTGCGCTGTATCGCCAAAACGGTAGCGGTAATTTCTGAGCTGCCTACGCGGCAGCGAATGGAAAAACCCCGCCAAATTTCCAAGATTATATTTTCTGAGCTGCCTACGCGGCAGCGAATTAGGCATCGACCAGCCACTCCAGGATCTTGATTTTCTGAGCTGCCTACGCGGCAGCGAATGCACCGAGGACGGTACAGTGGCTTTCGCGATTTTTCTGAGCTGCCTACGCGGCAGCGAATTATTAGATCGTCCGGCTGAATATGCTTGTTTATTTCTGAGCTGCCTACGCGGCAGCGAATGGGTGGTATCCCGCCACTTCGGCGTCCAGCATTTTCTGAGCTGCCTACGCGGCAGCGAATGCCCAGTATCCGCAAGCCGCTAGAGACCTGGATTTCTGAGCTGCCTACGCGGCAGCGAATGCAAAGCGGCTTCCGTTCTGGTATATCGCGCATTTCTGAGCTGCCTACGCGGCAGCGAATTCTTTCATGCGGTCAGCATCGGATTTCGCCTTTTTCTGAGCTGCCTACGCGGCAGCGAATCCCAGCTTAACGCCGGCCGCGATACCCTGGAATTTCTGAGCTGCCTACGCGGCAGCGAATTCATTGTGTCCGTACTGCTCGAACCGTTCAAATTTCTGAGCTGCCTACGCGGCAGCGAATGGCAAAATGCGAAAAGATACCTTCGATTCATTTTTCTGAGCTGCCTACGCGGCAGCGAATCAGCAGAGTACCGCCCTATGGACATACCATAATTTCTGAGCTGCCTACGCGGCAGCGAATTGCGCCACATACAATCTGCAGCAGCAGAGTAATTTCTGAGCTGCCTACGCGGCAGCGAATATCATCCGTGGGCAGTTATGTTCGAGTGGTCATTTCTGAGCTGCCTACGCGGCAGCGAATAACCGGCTCAAACGAGAATGGTCCACATCCCTTTTCTGAGCTGCCTACGCGGCAGCGAATCAGGTCGGCCCCGGACAGGTTGGCGTCGCACATTTCTGAGCTGCCTACGCGGCAGCGAATCATTTGCCCGCGCCGTGGATCAATCGAGGTCATTTCTGAGCTGCCTACGCGGCAGCGAATTATCTGGGCAGGCTTTTAGGGGGTATCGCGATTTTCTGAGCTGCCTACGCGGCAGCGAATCGCCAGTCAATGCGGCTACCCGATAGTCTCAATTTCTGAGCTGCCTACGCGGCAGCGAATCACTTCCGCACGGTTTGTGTCGTTGGCCTCATTTTCTGAGCTGCCTACGCGGCAGCGAATAATTGCAGTTCGACACCCTGGCCCGCGACATATTTCTGAGCTGCCTACGCGGCAGCGAATCAATTTGCTGTTCGGCGGCGATCTCTTCACCCTTTCTGAGCTGCCTACGCGGCAGCGAATCTAACGCCCACACAAATCACCTCAGCACCAAATTTCTGAGCTGCCTACGCGGCAGCGAATCCAGCAGATAGGCTCCGTGTCGGTGACTGTTTTTTCTGAGCTGCCTACGCGGCAGCGAATATCATGCGTGCCCAGGCGTTAACCCGGTCTGTTTCTGAGCTGCCTACGCGGCAGCGAATTTGTATCGGATGAGAGATCGGCCCAAACGTCATTTCTGAGCTGCCTACGCGGCAGCGAATGGGTTAGTTTTAAATGCGTCCGCATAGTCGCGTTTCTGAGCTGCCTACGCGGCAGCGAATTTTTCGTTAATTGGCTCCTGTTTCACCTCAAATTTCTGAGCTGCCTACGCGGCAGCGAATTAACTGTCGGATTTCTGCGCACTCAATCAACTTTTCTGAGCTGCCTACGCGGCAGCGAATGTTTTGTGAGACCTTGCTTGCGGTGCTCAAGTTTTCTGAGCTGCCTACGCGGCAGCGAATGAGTGACGCGGACGGTGAAACCAATTTGGTCTTTTCTGAGCTGCCTACGCGGCAGCGAATACCCGGCCGGCCTGATCTGGTACACGTCCAAATTTCTGAGCTGCCTACGCGGCAGCGAATTAGGTTTGGTGACTCACGACATAAATGAAACCTTTCTGAGCTGCCTACGCGGCAGCGAATGTCATCATGGTGGATTCGGGAATGGGAGAGATTTTCTGAGCTGCCTACGCGGCAGCGAATCCGACCTGCTGGGCACTCCGACAATTACCCCATTTCTGAGCTGCCTACGCGGCAGCGAATAACACATAACACACCCCAGATGACCTCACCCATTTCTGAGCTGCCTACGCGGCAGCGAATACCCTGACGATGACGACAACCCGTTCGGTCCATTTCTGAGCTGCCTACGCGGCAGCGAATTGCTGCCGACGCATGCGGTTAGCACTCCGACCTTTCTGAGCTGCCTACGCGGCAGCGAATCAACACATTAACGCGACAACCGAGGCGTTAAATTTCTGAGCTGCCTACGCGGCAGCGAATTGGGGCAGCATTGAAGAGTTCGAACGCCTCATTTTCTGAGCTGCCTACGCGGCAGCGAATCCTCTGCTCGTTCTGTCTGATGGCGCCTTTGTTTTCTGAGCTGCCTACGCGGCAGCGAATCTGTTTGCCCAAAATAGCCGAGACCTCGGCCATTTCTGAGCTGCCTACGCGGCAGCGAATCCGGAGCGCTGGCTAAAGCTGCAGCTGTCATGTTTCTGAGCTGCCTACGCGGCAGCGAATGGTTTACCCTCGCAACCGCGTCGCGAGTGGCATTTCTGAGCTGCCTACGCGGCAGCGAATGTGGAACTCCGCCTTTTTGGCGCGGGCGCTGTTTTCTGAGCTGCCTACGCGGCAGCGAATTTGAACCCCGCCCATGCGGCCTGGCACAACTATTTCTGAGCTGCCTACGCGGCAGCGAATGCCGCCATTGAGCAATGGTGCGGCTATAGGAATTTCTGAGCTGCCTACGCGGCAGCGAATGCGTGTCAAGACTGGGTGCGGGTGGTTACTGCTTTCTGAGCTGCCTACGCGGCAGCGAATCCGGCCAGGGGCGGTGCGCGCTTAGCGCCTTTTTTCTGAGCTGCCTACGCGGCAGCGAATGAGCGTATCCACAAGCAATGCCCGTACTGCTCTTTCTGAGCTGCCTACGCGGCAGCGAATGCGAGATCCAGAGCGTGAACCGCACAGTCCACTTTCTGAGCTGCCTACGCGGCAGCGAATATTGTCGGCGCGCTGGCCTTGCTGGTGGGGGCTTTCTGAGCTGCCTACGCGGCAGCGAATTCGACCACCGGCCTGTTTGTTGGGCCGCGTATTTTCTGAGCTGCCTACGCGGCAGCGAATCTGGGCCGCTCGCTCGTGTACCCAAATGCGCATTTCTGAGCTGCCTACGCGGCAGCGAATTGTCAGGCAGCGGGGCCCGACGGCTACGACGATTTCTGAGCTGCCTACGCGGCAGCGAATCGCATGGACTTGATACCGCCCGAGCTGATCGTTTTCTGAGCTGCCTACGCGGCAGCGAATTCGTCGCGACGCTTCAAGGCGTCCTGCGCTACTTTCTGAGCTGCCTACGCGGCAGCGAATGCTGTCGATAACGGCCGGGATGCTAACGTGCATTTCTGAGCTGCCTACGCGGCAGCGAATATCCATCAACCAATCCATCAGCAAAACCTACATTTCTGAGCTGCCTACGCGGCAGCGAATCATAGCCGCTCTGCCACCAGTAGACGGTCACATTTCTGAGCTGCCTACGCGGCAGCGAATAGGTTAATTTCGAGATTCAGCGGGGCGGCTTTTTTCTGAGCTGCCTACGCGGCAGCGAATCGCTCGCCAAAAGTTTTCCTTCGCCCTCTTTTTTTCTGAGCTGCCTACGCGGCAGCGAATACAAGGAGCTTTCAGCAGCAGAGTACCGCATTTTTCTGAGCTGCCTACGCGGCAGCGAATGCGTAAAAGGTTCGCAATCTCCAATTTTGGCTTTTCTGAGCTGCCTACGCGGCAGCGAATGGTTTCGTTGAGTATTACGACGATTCCGAGCTTTTCTGAGCTGCCTACGCGGCAGCGAATCGCAGACGCGACGGGTGTTGAATCTGCCCGCATTTCTGAGCTGCCTACGCGGCAGCGAATTTTTCCCCATTCACAATCTGCGGCTGCTTCTGTTTCTGAGCTGCCTACGCGGCAGCGAATTTCGAAAAGATAGGCCCTAAGGTTGGCGTTACTTTCTGAGCTGCCTACGCGGCAGCGAATAAATAAAGCGGAGAAGCCATCTGCCAACTGCTTTT
>Ga0182793_1000778_pt1 | contig 22088 bp, 17 predicted proteins | sample Passage237A_FD_130498 | JGI IMG/M metagenome (GOLD analysis project Ga0182793, IMG submission 130498) | Cellulose adapted compost microbial communities from Newby Island Compost Facility, Milpitas, CA, USA - Passage2 37A (version 2) (version 2) ... | reverse complement strand
TTCTGAACTGCTAGGCTTAAGCCTGTTCGCCCTATAGGTGGCCTTATGTTGCAGCTGGACCGCGATTTCTGAACTGCTAGGCTCCACGCGGGCGCGCCCTGCTAGGCGCTAGGGTTGCAGCTGGACCGCGATTTCTGAACTGCTAGGCTGGGAGGCTCCCCGGGGATGTGTAGCTTAATGTTGCAGCTGGACCGCGATTTCTGAACTGCTAGGCTACGCGCTCTACGGCCCCAAGCTCAAACCTGGTTGCAGCTGGACCGCGATTTCTGAACTGCTAGGCTGCGCCCGTGGATCAAGTGGTCTAAGGACAAGTTGCAGCTGGACCGCGATTTCTGAACTGCTAGGCTCTGCCGCGCGCGGCGAGAGCACCAATGCCGGTTGCAGCTGGACCGCGATTTCTGAACTGCTAGGCTGCCGCGTGAACGATAGAGGAACATGCTCCAGTTGCAGCTGGACCGCGATTTCTGAACTGCTAGGCTCGGTCAGGGCATGGGGTGACTGGCTACCCTGTTGCAGCTGGACCGCGATTTCTGAACTGCTAGGCTGTATTCGGCCTGCGCCGCCTTCTTGGCGGTGTTGCAGCTGGACCGCGATTTCTGAACTGCTAGGCTACCCATAATAGTGTGGGCAATGGTACGATAGTTGCAGCTGGACCGCGATTTCTGAACTGCTAGGCTGAGCCCGGAAGAAGGTTGATGCGGTTCCCCGTTGCAGCTGGACCGCGATTTCTGAACTGCTAGGCTTTTCATGGATGGACACTCACCCACGATCTGGTTGCAGCTGGACCGCGATTTCTGAACTGCTAGGCTCCGCCGGGGCGGATGCGATCGTTGCCGGTCGGTTGCAGCTGGACCGCGATTTCTGAACTGCTAGGCTCGGCGGGGTTCCAGACCAGCCAGAACCTGAGTTGCAGCTGGACCGCGATTTCTGAACTGCTAGGCTACATCGATGCCGACGGCAACCCGCAAGAGCGTTGCAGCTGGACCGCGATTTCTGAACTGCTAGGCTTTACCAGGCGCACTACCTCGCCCTCCCGCCGTTGCAGCTGGACCGCGATTTCTGAACTGCTAGGCTCTACTGAGAAATCAATCGGCTGGACAGCCGGTTGCAGCTGGACCGCGATTTCTGAACTGCTAGGCTGCGACAAGGGGAGCATAATCGTCAACGGCGGTTGCAGCTGGACCGCGATTTCTGAACTGCTAGGCTAAGGCATCGACAGAGCTGAAATCGTCAACGGTTGCAGCTGGACCGCGATTTCTGAACTGCTAGGCTTAACCACCGGGGCGTTTCTCACCCCGGATAGTTGCAGCTGGACCGCGATTTCTGAACTGCTAGGCTGATGAACCGGCGCGGCCCGGCGCCGCCGCCGTTGCAGCTGGACCGCGATTTCTGAACTGCTAGGCTGCCCGGCAACGTCTGCAACCGGGTATCGTTGTTGCAGCTGGACCGCGATTTCTGAACTGCTAGGCTGATTGCCGTCCCGAATGTCGGTATAGGCAAGTTGCAGCTGGACCGCGATTTCTGAACTGCTAGGCTCGATACCGTCCGAACTCCTTGTATATAAATAAGGAATCGGCGGTATCGGTGCTGGAAAAATGGGTTGGCGTTCTAGAAGAGTGCCATCTGGCTTGGATTTTTCTGTGTGGCTCTTCGGCCCTGGTCGGAGAAGCGGACGATGTTTTCATATTGACGGTCTGTGAACTGAAATATGTATACATCGCCAAACTCAGGGAGTTTTGCCTCAATTTTTCGAATATAAGACTCGAATTGTTCCTTGCCATTGCAGAAACGAAGATAGTTGGAAAGTTGACTCATTTCAAAGCCTAAATCCAGGAGAGCCATACGAAACTTGGTGGCGGCATGACGCTGGGCTCTGGTTTCTACCGGCAGATCGAATGTGACGAGCATCCACATGAGCTGGTATCCGCTTAAATGAGTCGCACCCGAGTTAGCTTTCTGTTCACGCATTGCCAACGTTGAGAATGGCTTTGACACGAATCGGTGGAGGAGTGGGGAGTTCGAGTGCGGCTACTCCGGTCTCAAAGCTGAGGGCCAAGGAGTGAACGAAGCGCTGGACCTGCACCGAGAGGGGGGAGAGACCCAAGGGGCCAGGAAGGTCGAGCGTGGTGATGGCGGTGAGGGCTTGCTTGGCCACAGCGTCAACTTCAGATTGGCCACTGTCGACAAGACCCAGAACGATCTGATCGACAAGGGGACGATAGGGCTCCATGAGATCGTCGGCGAGAGCAAAGGCATTGGCACGGTTGGCATGAAAGACACCGATCGTGGGATGCAGGCCTGCCGCGCAGATGGCGCGGGAGACCACGGCGCGCAGCACCGTATACCCGTAGTTCAGCAGGCTGTTGATGCCAGCGGCATCCTGATCCCGGGAAAAGTCGGGGCCGAAAAGAACTTTCCAATAGCGGCGCGCCGCCTGGGCCTCGACATTGTCAGGATCGCCGGAGCGGACTTTTCGCGCCAGAAGGTCGAACGCGCCGGCTTCGTGGCCATGGCTGGCCAGAATATGACCCTGCATGCGAATCTTGGACTTGATGATCTGAGCCCAGATCTGCTTGGCGAGGGGACGCGAACTGGCCAGTTGAGCGCGCATGCGAGCGCCTTGCAGATGATGACCTCGAGCGGCCAGACCATGGCAGCGGGCGCGTGATTGGTGCCGCAGATGACGACCGGGATACCGCGGTCGCTCAGTCGCGTGAAAACGGTGGTGGACCACGTGATGCCGTGGGCATGGACAATAAGGGCGCCGATATCGTCGAGTGCGATGCGGCCGCGTTCCTCATTGCCGGCGGTCACGGTCAAGAAGCCGCGATGCACGGCAAGGAAAAGATTGTCGGTTTCTATGTCGACTACGCGCTCCATGGAGGAAAGCGTAGTTTATTGTTCGTTGATGACCAATATTGATTGACTATTTACCTTAACCCGGAGGTGCCAGTTCCATAGAGACGCTCGCTCCATCACGAAGAGGGATGAAGGTTCGGTCATGCTTCCATCCCACGGCGCTTGAGGTGGCGGACGGTGCCGATTTCATCGACATGCAGTTTACGCAGGTTGATTTTTTTCAGGCCGCCGGCGGTGGGGGCGAAATATTTGAAGGGGTCGAACACCGGATCGCCATTCCGATCCCGGATGCCGCGTGCAATCGCTTCCTCTTCGGTGCTGGGCAGGGCGTCGCGGCGCTTGAGGTCGCCGGACGCGGTATGGGGCACCAGGGTGATCTGGCCATTCTGGCCGAATTTGACAACCACCCCTATGGTTTCCCCGTCACGTGGATGGTCATAGGCCACCATGTCGCCCTGCTGGAGAAAGAGGACACGGCGAGCGGCCGGGTGGGGGCGCAGGCTGCCCCAATCGAAATCGGGCTGGTGAGCGTCAAAAAGCGTGACGACCTTGGCGACCCATTTGCCGTCGGGCATTTCCCAGACATCGTAGCGATAGTTGGCGTCGCCCTTGTAGCCCTTGTAGGCACGGCCGGCGTCATCGCGGATGGGGATGACCTTGAGACCTTCCGTGATCCGCACATGGCGGATGCCGCCAAACCGGGGGTCGTTTTCCTTGAAGGCCAGCAAGGCCGCGCCGAAATCCTTATTCCCCGAGGTGGCCGTGTGGAGTCGGGTACGCAACTCGGCGTCGCGAATATTGGGAATGTCCTTTTCGGTGAGCGAGAGAAAGGGCTTGCGGCGCACGACGATGGGATTGCCGCGCTCGTCGATCTCGTCGGTCAGGCCATAGGCGGTGTCATTGTGCAACTGGCCGGCGGTCTGGCCCATCTGGCCGGGGCGGGGCAGGGTGCCGTGGTCGGGTTTGTGGCTGACCACGATGCGGTCGATCACGGTCTTGAGGTCGTCGCGGAAATTGGGCCAAGGCGGGTCGATCTTGCCGATGGTCTCTTCGAGAGCCAGGGCCTCACGGTTGCCGGCGACGGTGGCGATGCGCTGCAACAGCGCGCGCGTGGTGACGCCGACCACGGCTGCGTCGATGGCATGGTGGCGGTGGTCGTTGCGGTTCTTCTGGTTATGGTCGGCCAGGATGGAATTGAGACCCCATTGACGGCGCAGCATCTCGGTCATGCGGCCGGTGATGACACGGACATGATTCTTCCGGGCCAACTCGCCCCAGGCGTCGGGCTCCTCGTCGGGATAGAGCGCTGCCAGGTACTCATGGGCGAGGCGCGAGAGATATTGCGTGTCGGTCAATTGCCGGGCGAGGAAGGTTTCCTCGTCGGCGAATTTCTTCATGGCCTCACGACCGAAGCGCCACCGCTTGTTGAGCGGCAGGCAGTTGGCGCGTTCGAGAATTTCGTCGTAGCGGGCCTGCCATTGCGGCACGTCGGCGGGGGCGTGGTTGCCCTTTTGCCGATTGCAGGCGACATGGCAGACGAGGCGATTGGCCTGGCTGTCATCGAGCGTCTTCGACCAGGGCAGGATATGGTCGATATCGATCTCGCTGGAAAACAGGGTGCCGATGCCGATGGGCTGCCCGCAATAGATGCAGACGCGGTTTTCCGGCGCGCCCAGATCGAGTTCTTCCCAGAGTTTGAGCAGAACGCGGTTGTAGCCCGTATCGGGCACGCCAAGCTCAACGAGTTTGGCCGAGCGCCGTTCGGCGGCGCGGGTGTTGCGCGCGATCTCGGCGTTCCTGTCACGTTTCTGCTCCTCGTTGAGCTTCAGCTCGCGCGCCAGTTCGATGGCGATCTGCTCGGGTTTTCCATGGCGACGGATGAGGGCATTGAGCACACGGCGCAACTGGTTGAGTCCGATATGGACCGTGGGGTTGGTGATGCGTCCCTTGCGCACGTCATAGGGGTCTTCGGGGGCTTCGGTGCCGGGCGGAATGCGGCGGGCGATGACTTCCTGATATTTGGGCAGTTCGTCATGGCCTCCGTCGCGCGCGAGCAGGGCGTGGTCGTAGCCGGCGCGCCTGGCGGCCTCGGCTTCGGGAATGACGTCGGCCTTGAGCTCCGCCAGCATTTCGGTGAGCGCGGTTTCTCCCAGGCGCCCGTAGCCCTCGGGCAGGCGGGCGGCGAGGATGGCGTCGATGCGCTCGGGCGGCAGGGCATAATTCTGCTCCAGCCAGGCGGTCAGCTCGAGCGGATCTTCGAGCCTGCGCAGCATGTCGACGATGGCCCAGCGCTCTTCGAGGGGAAAGGAGAACCAGGATTGGCCGAAGCGGGTTTTCGCCGCTAGCTCGGCCGCCACTTCGTCGCCCTTCATCTTGATGCGGCTTTCGGTTTCCTTGTTGAAGCGGGTGCCGACCGGGGCGCGGGCAGTCTTGCGCAGCGCCGCGAAGGTCGCTTCGCGCTGGGCTTTCAACTGGGTGACGATGGCGTCGCGCTGGTCGCGCGTCAGTTTGCTCGACTGCTGGGCGCGGTCGATGAGGGCGAGTTCGTTGACTTCCTTGTAGAGGCGGAATTCCTGGAACAGCGGATGGGCGCGGGGCAGGCGTTTTTCGGCGGGGTTGAAGCTGCAATTGCCGACCTGGACGGGTTTCAGAGGCCGTTGGTAGAAGATGACCGTTTCGAGATGCTGCCGGCGCTCTTCGGTGAGCACTTCGGGATAGTGCCTGGCCTGGGCGGTCCAGATGGCGTTAAATTCATCGCGCAGGAGGCTGCGCTCGGGGTAGAAACCGTAGCCTTCCTCGGGCTTGTCATCCTTGCCCGGCACGCGGGAGGGACGCACGCGCACCCATTTGCCCTCGAGGCGGCGCCGGTGGAGATACTCGCCGAACGTGCGGGCGCCGGTGTTGGCGATCTCGTTTCTAAGGCGGGAAATACCCTCTGCGATCTTGCCCTGATCGTTGTCGCGCCTGTCGGTCTTGCGGTTGGACTTGAAGCCACGACGCTGGTTGAGATGGAACAAGGCGCGGCCGATATGATGGAGCGGCAGCTTTTCATCGAGCGCACGGGCGCGCAGGGCATAGACGTCAACGGCGATCTGGCCGGCGCGCCGGTCATTGGTTTCGGCGACAAGCGCGCGGCGCGCCGCCGGATCGCCGGGCATCAGGCCATATTCGATCAGCGTGCGGATGACGGCCTTGCGGCGGCGCTTGTAGCGGTCCCGGCGGCGCGCCATGCCACGGGCCAGGCGGCGACCCTCGGCAAGCGAGGTGCCGGACTTTGGTTCGCGCCCGTCGGAAAAGATGCGAACGCCGGAGGCGAGAATGCCGACAGGATCGTTCATACGGTCGAGTGCAAAGACGCACCAGCCGATGGAATTGGTGCCGATGTCGAAGGCGAAAGATGTTTTGGTGTGCACGTTTGACTTCCCCCCAAGAAGTCGCCGATGGCACCGCGCGGATGCCATCAGCCTTGCAGTTCAGAAATCGCGGCCCAGCGGCAACTACTAACAAAATCGCCTCGGTCGCTAACGGTAGATATAGCCACTTGTAGCCACGCCGTCTATTCCCTACTAACAAGATTGATGTTTGTCCGAATCGATGGCAGGGTTTGTGAGCAGTCGAAGCGCCGCCCGCTTGGGGCAGCGCCACTCTTCAGGCTGAAGGCTAACGAAGCGCAGTGACTTCGTAGAAAGGGGACATGGTTGTGATTGTGCGATCACTGGATGCCCGAACCTCGGCGGCTATCTTTCCGAGGTTGCTATTATTCTAGCGAGTTTGGCAGGTGACGGCTGCAACCGTCACCTGCCAAACTATTATTGCAACAACGTGATTTGGCAATCCTTGAGCTGCTTGCCTGGCGATGGCTCTGTGGATGGGTAGAGACAGATTTCTGAAACTTGGTGGGCTTGATCCTTCTGTAAAATTAAGCGATGAAGGAACACTGCCTAGCAGTTCAGAAATCGCGGTCTGGCTGTTAACAAGCCTCGACCAGCACCAAATAAGGCGCAGCCTGCGGGCTGCGCTTTTTGTTTGGAGGGGGCATGGTCGGCGAAGCTGTTGTGGGTCCTGAGCGGCCGGCAACCAGTCTACTTACGATCCCAGTTCAACGCTTGTCGCTATCGGAGATCGACGGGACCGAAACATGACGTCATCCGCTTTCCCTCCTCCGCAGCATCTCCGGATAGCTTTCGATACCAAGGTATCGGCATTTGTGCCGAAGGTGAACTGGCTGGCGGGGGGAGTTCCGGCGAGCATCTGACCATCGTGAAAGGACCGGGGCAGGCGTGGCTTCGGCGGTTCAGAGGATGGAAGGATGGCAATGCAAGGATCGCGTTTTCTGTCGCCTTTGGCGGCGCTGCTGACGGTTTCGGCCCTGGGCGGGCCGGCTTTGGCGCAGACGGCGTTCGCGCCGGCGCCGCTCGCTCCCGAGGAGGTCGGCTCGGGCCCCAGGCTGATCTATCTGCACCAGGAATATCCCGCCACGCTCGATCCGCAGAACACCTCCGCCTTCGTGGGACAACTGGCCATGGAGATGTTCGACACGCTGGTGACCTACGAGATCGATCCGCAGACCGGCATCGCCGACCAGACCAAGATCGTTCCGCGCCTGGCCGAAAGCTGGGAGATTTCCGAAGACAACAAGACCCTGACCTTCCATCTCAATCCGGCGGCGAAATTCTGGGACGGCTCGCCCGTCACCGCCGAGGACGTCTACTGGTCGATCGAGCGGGCGCTGGTCGGCCGCATGGGCTGGGGCACGACGCAGATCGAGACGGGCGGCATCTTCGCGGTCGACCAGATGGAGGTCGTCGATCCGCAGACCCTGGTCATCACCTATCCCGACGGGCTTGGCCGCTATTCGCTGCGCAACTTCGCCTCCATGTCGCTGACCGTGCTTTCCAAGGCGGCCTGCGAGGCCGGTCGCGCCGAGGGCGACGAGTGGTGCGTCGACTGGATCAAGACCAACGCCATGGGGTCCGGCCCCTACATGCTGGGCGAGCAGCAGAGCGGCGAATATATCATCGCGACGGCCAACAAGGACTATTGGGGCGAAGCCAAGCCCTACTATGCCGAGGTCATGTTCCGCGTCGTCCCCGACGCGCAGACGCGCATGCTGCTGATGGAAAGCGGCGAGGCGCATTTCGCCTTCATGACGCCGAACGAATATTCGGTGCTCCAGAACTCGGCCAATGCCAAGGTCTTCTCCGTGCCCTCGCAGCAGGACGTCGCCGTGCTGCGCTGGAAGCCCGATACGCCGCCCTTCGACGACGTCAAGATCCGCGAGGCGGTGATCAAGGCCATCCCCTATGAACGCCTGGTCGCCGAGGTCTGCCGCGGCTTCTGCACCCCGGTGCAGAACCTGGTCGGCGTCAACACGCCCGGCTACGAGCCCGATCCGCTGTTCACGACCGACATCGAGGCGGCCAAGGCGCTGGTCGCGGAAAGCTCCTATGCCGGCAATGTTCCCTCGTTCGACGTGCCGGTGGTCAACGGCTCGACCAATATGGCGGCAGGCGTGATCATCCAGGACGCGCTGCGCGAGATCGGCCTCGACATGCAGATCCGGCCGCTGACGCAGAATGCCTTCGACGACATCGCCTGGGGCCGGCGCGACCTCAAGGTCTCCATCCATTCCATGGGACCGTGGTGGAACGACTTCATGTACTGGGCATACTGGATGTATCGCACCGACAGCGCCACCAACCACATCCAGTATTCCAACGAAACGCTGGACGAGGACGTGCTGGCCGCCCTGCTGATCCCGCAGGAGGACGAGGCGGAATACATGGTGCTGCAGGACGAGGTGCTCGGCATCCTCAACGGCGAACGCCTGGCCGCGCCGCTCTTCCAGGTGAACTGGAACGCCGCGGTCGCGAGCCAGATCTGCAACGTCAACAAGTTCCCCTGGGGCACCATCGCCTTCTCCTGGCTGCGCCCCTGCACCTGATCCCTCGGCTGAGACGAACCCGCCGCACCGGGGCCCTGCCCGGTGCGGGATCTTCCCGGAGAGCTGCGATGCGCATTCCCCCCCTCGCGACCTATGTGCTGAGACGCCTCGCCATCAGCCTGGTGGTGCTGTTCGGCGTGACCGCGATCGCCTTCTCCATGTCCTACCTGCTGCCATCCGATCCGGTGACCAGCCGCTATCCGGACATCACCGATGCGCAGCGCGCCGAGATGCGCCGCCAGATGGGCCTCGACCAGCCGATGGTCGTGCAATATGTGCGCTACATGGAATCCGTGTTCCGCGGGGATTTCGGCCGGTCTTTCGGAACCGGCAACACGGTGGGGCAGGACCTCGCCATCCGCATTCCGGCAACGCTCGAACTGGCGGTCTTCGGCATCGTGTTCGGGATCCTCGTCGGGCTGCCGATGGGCATGCTGGGAGCGGTCTATCGCGGAAGCTGGGTGGATCACGTCACGCGCGTGCTCAACCTAATGGCGCAATCCATTCCCGCCTTCTGGCTCGGCGTGACGCTGATCTTCTGGCTCTATTTCCAGTTGCGCGTGGTGCCTTCGCCCATCGGGCGCCTCTCGCCGCTTTTCACCGCGCCGCCGGGCATCACCGGTCTCTACACCATCGACGCCATGCTGGCCGGTCGCTGGGATGTGGCCGGTGCGGCGCTGCGCCAGCTCATGCTGCCGGCTTTCGTGCTCGGCCTCGGCGTGGTCTCGCCGGTGGCCCGCATCACCCGGGCCGCCATGAGCGATTCCCTCAAGGAGGACTACATCACCTTCGGCCGGGCGCTGGGGCTCCGATCCCGCCAGTTGATCCTCGGCGACGCGTTCCGCGGCGCTTTGATACCGATCGTCACCACCATGGGATTCATCCTGGCCAATGTGCTGGCGGGGGCTGCCATCGTCGAAACGGTATTCGCCTGGCCGGGGCTGGGGCGTTACGCGGTGACGGCCATCACCACCAGCGACATGGCCCCCGTCTCCACCTGCATCCTCCTGATCGCCTCGAGCGTCGCGGTCGCGAACCTCTTGGTCGATCTCTCCTATGCCTTCATCGATCCCCGTATCCGCAATGAATATGCGCGCTGAGCCGATGAACCCGCCCGCCACGCTTCCGACGCGCTCTGCCCGCAGGCCGCTGTGGCGCCGGGTCTATTTCGGGGTCTTCGGAGGCGACGCGCTGGGCTTTGCCGGCTCGATCCTGCTGGCGCTGCTCTTGATCGTCGCCATCGTCGGCCCGCTGCTGGTCACCCACGATCCGTTGCTGACGACGCCCAAGACGCTGCTCGCGCCATCCGCCGAGCACTGGCTGGGCACCGATCATTTCGGCCGGGACGTGTTCTCGCGCACCATCACCTCGCTGCGCATCGACTTCATCGTTGCCGGGCTCGGGGTCAGCGGAGCGGTGCTGGTCGGATCGTTCCTGGGGCTGGTCTGCGGCTATGTCGGTGGCTGGTTCGACGAGCTGGTGATGCGGCTGGTCGATATCGTGCAGTCCTTCCCATTGCTGCTCATCGCCATGGTGCTCATCCTCGTCATGGGGCCGGGCGTCGAGAGCATCATCATCGTCACGGTGCTCATCAACATCCCCACCTATGCCCGGGTCATCCGCGGCGAGGCGCTGAGCCGCAAGACGCTCGAATATATCGACGCGGCGCGCTGCTCCGGCGCCAGCGAAGCCTCCATCCTGTTCCGCCACCTGATGCCCAACACGCTCTCGCCCATCATCGTTCATGCCAGCCTCAACCTGGCGGCGGCGGTCGGCAATGTCGCGGCCCTGTCCTTCCTCGGCGTCGGCATCCGCCCGCCGACGCCCGATCTCGGCGTCATGGTGGCCGAGGGCACCAACTACCTGGTGCAGGGCGCCTGGTGGATGAGCATCGGCCCGGGCCTCGTGCTGGCCGCCACCATCTTCAGCCTCAACCTCGTCGGCGATTGCCTCGAAGGCCGCCTCGATCCGCGCCGGATGGAGGGCTGAGCGATGTCCGACATTCTTTTCTCGCTCGACGAGCTCAGCATCGACAGCATCCGCGATGGCGAGCGCCGGCGCATCGTCGACCATGTCAGCCTCGCCGTGCGGCGCGGCGAACTCTATGGGCTGGTGGGGGAAAGCGGCTCGGGAAAGTCTATCTCGATGATGGCCAGCGTCGGCCTTGCCGCCAGCGGTCTCGAGGTGGCGGGCGGCACGGTGCGCTTCGCCGCCGACCAACGCCCGGCTGCCGACCAGAAAGGCCTGCGCCGCAACCTGTCGCGCGGGGTGTCGCTATTGTTCCAGAATGCGAAGGGCGCGCTCAATCCCTTCATGACCGTGGGCCGGCAGGTGGAGCGCGCGCTGCGGCAGAAGCGGCGGGTGCGCGACCTTGCAGGCGAGGTGGACAACCTGTTTCGCGTCGTCGGGCTGAGCTGGCGCGATCTCGGGCGGAAATATCCCCATCAGATCAGCGGCGGGCAGGCGCAGCGTGTCGCCATGGCCTGTGCGCTGGCGACCGAACCCGCCCTGTTGATCGCCGACGAGCCGACCACGGCGCTGGACGTCACCACCGAGCGCGAACTGCTGCGTTTCCTGGCGCGGCTCTGCGTGGAGCGGGAAATGGCCATCGTGCTGATCGCGCACAACCTTTCCCTCGTCTCGGAATATTGCCGGTCGCTTTCCATCATGCATGCAGGGCAGGTGGTGGAGGAGGGGGACCTCAAGGCGATCTTCGCCCGGCCTCTGCATCCCTATACCCAGGGCCTTATCCGGGCGGTGCCGGATGTCGACAGCCCGCGTGAGCTCGTGCCGCTGGTGGGCTCGGTCTGGGGCGGCCCGCAGGGGATCGAGCGGTGCCGCTTCTCCCATCGCTGCCCGCATCGGCGGCCGGACTGCGACCGGGGCCGCCCGGCGGCGGTCGACCGGGACGGCCGCGCCGTCCACTGCGTGCTCTACGAGGAGGTGCCGGCATGAGCGCCATTCCGGCCCTGGCCGTTCACAAGCTGACCAAGCTGTTCACCGACCCCAGCCAGCCGGAAGCGGTGGCCGTGGGGGTACGCGGCGTTTCCTTCGAGGTCGGGCGGGGAGAAGTGGTCGGGCTGATCGGGGAAAGCGGTTGCGGCAAGTCCACGCTCGGCCGTTGCGTGGTCGGCTTGCAGCAGCCGGACGATGGCGACGTGGTGGTCGACGGCACGATCTTCTCCGCCCTCACCGCATCTCGGAAACGCAGCTTCCGCAAGGCCATCCAGATCGTCTTCCAGCGGCCCGAAACCAGCCTCAACCCGCGCATGTCCGTCTTCACCTTCATCAAGCAGGCCATGCGCAACTTCGATACCGTGCCCAGGAACAAGGAACGGGCGCGGATGGCCGAGCTCGCCCAGCTGGTGGGGCTCAAGGACGATGCTCTCGACCGTTTCCCCCACCAGCTGTCCGGTGGCGAGCGCCAGCGCGTCGCCATCATGCGCGCCCTGGCCTGCGAGCCCTCGGTCATCGTGCTCGACGAGCCGACCTCGGCGCTCGACGTCTCCGTGCAGGCCCAGGTGCTTCGCACCCTCAAGGATCTGCAATCCCAGGTGGGCACCAGCTTCCTCTTCATCAGCCACGACGTGGCGGTGGTGCGCTACATCTGCTCGCGCGTCATGGTCATGTATCTGGGCGTGGTGGTGGAGGAAGGGCCGAGCGAGCTGGTTCTCGCCGTGCCGGCCCATCCCTATACCAAGGCGCTCCTGGCCGCCGCGCCGCGCGTGAAGCCGCTGCCCGAGCCGGGCCTGTCGCTGCGTGGCGAGCTGGTGCTGGGCGATGTCAGGCCCGGCGAATGCCCGGTGCGCGCCCGCTGCCCGCTGGCGCATGAGCGCTGCCACGAAGCGCCTCCCATGACCGAGCTGCCGGGCGGCCAGCGCGCCGCCTGCTGGCTGGCGGCCGATCAGGCCGCCGCGCTTTCTCCTTCCGTTTTCGACCCGTCCAAGAAGGTATCGCAATGACGACGACCGAGACATTCTACAACCGCTCGATGGAGCTGCCTGCCGAGCTTCTGGTGGGCGCTATCGACAGCCACGTCCATGCCGGTCCTGTCCTGCGGTCCAATCCCGGCCACCAGGATCCGTTCGAAGTGGCCATCGAGGCCCGCGAGGCGGGCATGCGCGCCATCGTCTACTACGACGTCTTCGGCTGGGCTTCGGGCACCGCCTGGATGGTCAACCGTCATGTTCCGGGCATCAAGACCTATGGCGGCTATCTGATGAACTCCTGCCATGGCGGGCTCAATCCGCGGTCGGTGCGCACGGCCCTCTACATGGAGGAAGGATGCCGCTTCATCAGCTTCGGCTCGCACTGCACCTATTTCTCGGCGAGCCGGGAGTCGACGATCATCGACGGCCAGCTGGTGCCCTTCAAGGACGCCTATCCCGAATTCGTCAAGGAGGAGCTGTCCCGGGCGGTGCGCATCCCGACCGAAGGCCCGATCTCCGATGAGCTGGCCGAGATCCTGCAGATGGTCGCCGATCATCCCGACGTCTATCTCAATACCGGCCATGTTTCCGGCGAGGAGGTGATGCGCATCCTCGATCTCGCCGAGGAGTTCAAGATCCAGAAGGTGCTGATCGCCCATCCGGCGCGGCAGCAGCTTTCCATCGAGCAGCAGAAGGATGCGGCACGCCGCGGCTTCTTCCTAGAAGGATGCCTGGTCGACTGGCTCTACCCGCATGCGCCGCGCACCCACTACTACGTCGAGAAGAAATACATGGACCGCTCGGGCGACCTGCCGCGGATGCGCCGCAGCGCCGCGCAGTGGATGGCCGACATCCGCGAGGTGGGGCCAGAATATTTCGTGCTCGGCACCGACTACGGCATCCGCGCCGCCCCGAGCGCCGTCCAGGGCATGCGCACCCTGATCACCACGCTTCTCGACTACGAGTTCACGCCGGACGAAATCCGCACCATGACCGCCCATAACCCCGCCCGGCTGATCGGGCTCGATCCCCTTTGAGGAGCGGCACCATGGCAACCTACGAGCCCTTCTACAACCGCACCATGGAACTGCCCGAGGAACTCCTGGTGGGCGCCATCGATTCCCATGTCCATGCCGGTCCGGTGCTGCGCTCCAATCCCGGGCATTTCGACCCGATCCAGGTGGCGGAGATGGCGCGCGCCGCGGGCATGCGGACCATCCTCTACTACGATGTCTTCGGCTGGGCCTCGGGCACGGCCTGGATGGTCAACCGCTTCCTCAAGGATTTCCGCACCTATGGCGGATATCTCATGAATTCGAGCCATGACGGGATGAACCCGCGCGCCGTGCGCACCGCGCTCAACCTGGGCGAAGGCTGCCGCATGATCAGCTTCGGCTCCCATTGCACCTATCATTCGGCCAGCACGGAATCGACGCTGGTGGATGGCAAGCTCGTGCCCTTCAAGGATGCCATTCCCGGCTTTGCCGAAAAGGAGCTCTCCCGCGCCATCCGCATTCCGCTCGATGGCGAGCCGGTGCCCGATGCGCTCAAGGAAATCCTCGACATGGTGGCCGAGCGTCCCGAGGTCTACCTCAATACCGGCCATGTCTCGGGGGCCGAGGCGCTGCGTGTCGTCGAGCTGGCGCAGGCTGCCGGCATCAAGAAAATCCTCGTCGCCCATCCGGCCCGGGCCCTGCTTACGGTAGAGGAGCAGAAGAACCTTGCCGCCAAGGGCGTGTTTCTGGAAGCCTGCGCCGTCGATTTTGGCGGGCCCTGGATGCCGCAGACGCACTATTATGTCGAGCGCGAGCTGATGGATATGGGGGCGGTGGTGCATGGCCGCGCCATGAGCTGGCTGCAGGGCATCCGCGACGTCGGGCCCGAGCAGTTCGTGCTCGCGACCGACTATGGCGTGCGGGTGCTGCCCTCGCCCATCGAAGGCATGCGCATGATGATCTCCATGCTGCTCTATTTCGGTTTCTCGATCGAAGAGGTGCAGACCATGACCGCGCACAATCCCGCCCGGCTGATCGGCCTCGACTGATGGGCCTGCCGGATCTCTATGTCCGCAACGGGCGCCTCGTGACTTCCGCGGAGGTTTTCGCGGGCGGGGTGCTGGTGGCCGGCGGCCGTATCGTCGAGGTGGTCCGGGGCAATCCCGACCGCCCGGCCGCCGAGACCATCGATGCCCGGGGCCTGCTGGTTCTGCCCGGCCTCGTGGACCCGCACGTACATTTCTCCGAACCGGGACGCGGACATTGGGAAGGTTTCGCGACCGGCAGCCGCGCGGCAGCGGCCGGCGGCGTCACCACCGTGGTGGAGATGCCGCTCAATGCCTCCCCGCCCACGATAAACGCCGAGGCTCTCGCCATGAAGCGGGCAGCGGCACGGCAAAGCATCGTGGACCATGGGCTATGGGGCGGGCTGGTCACCGACAATCGTGCCGATCTCGCCGATCTCCATGCCGGCGGCGTCACTGCCTTCAAGGCCTTCATGTGCACGGGCTCCTTCGATTTTCCCCGCGCCGACGATCTCGTGCTTGCCGACGGCATGGCGACGATCGCCCGGCTGGGCAGCCTCGTTGCCGTCCATGCCGAGGACGAGGAGATGACGCGGCGTCTCACCGCCGATCTGCGCGCCGCCGGCCGCCGCGACTGCAAGGCCTGGGGCGAGGCCCGGCCGGTCATCGCCGAACTGTCGGCGATCCGCTCCGCCATCGAGATGGCCGAGCGGAGCGGCGCGCGGCTGCATGTGGTGCATGTGTCGAGCGCGGCGGGGATCGATCTGATTTCGGCGGCCAAGAGGCGCGGCGTGCCGGTGACTGCCGAAACCTGCCCGCACTATCTGGTTTTCAGCGAGGGCGATCTGGAAAGGCTTGGCCCCTTGGCCAAATGCGCGCCGCCCCTGCGGGCGCAGCAGGAGGTGGAGGCGCTGTGGGAGCGCGTGCTTGACGGGGCGGTGGACATCATCGCCTCGGACCATTCTCCCTGTCTGTGGGAGGAGAAGGCGGCGGGGGACGACGACATCTTCGAGGCCTGGGGCGGCATTTCCGGCCTGCAATCCACCTTGCCCGCGATGCTTACCGAAGGCGTGCATCGCCGAGGCTTGCCGCTGGCCGCGCTGGTGCGCATGACTGCGACCAATCCCGCCCGGATATTCGGCTTCGCCGGGCGCAAGGGCGAGCTTGCCGCCGGCTGCGATGCCGACATCGTCATCGTCGATCCGGACGCGGAGACGGTGCTGACCGCCGACCAACTGCAGTATCGCAATCGCCACAGTGTCTATGTGGGGTCTGCCATGCGCGGGGCGGTGAAGCGGACGCTGCTTCGTGGCTTGACGATCTTCTGCGAGGGGCAAATCATGCCCGACGTGCCCCCCGGAAGGTTCCTTGCCGGGCCGGGCGCGGAATTGAAAACTCTCGAAGGACCGCAGAGCCGATGGGTCTAGGGGGATCGTCCGACGGCCCGGCCTTCCCGGCGGGTCTGGTCCGGCCGCTCTATCGCGACGACGAGGACGGCACGCATTCCGTTCGTCTCAAGCGCTTCCGTGCCGTGGAGATACCGGCTGCCGCCCGCACGAACCTGCTGGCGCGGCTCAAGCGCGCCGCCAGGGTGACCGGGGCGGGGTGGGCCGCGTTGCTGCTCGATGCCAGCCAGACCACGGAAGTGTTGACCACCGAAGACGTTCCGGCGGCGTTGCACCGGCTGCTCGCCGAAATGCGCTATGCCGGCGGCACCATGGCCGTGCCGCCGCCCTACGTGGTGCAGCGGGCGGCCAGCCAGGGCTATCTTCTCGCCATGCGGCCGGTCACCACCACCGGCGAAGTGCAGGGCTATGTGCTGCTGGGTTTCCGGCACACCAACAGGGCCAAGCGCGATTTCGACGACAGCGTCGCGCTGGCCGCTGACGACATCTCGGCTTTCCTCGAATCCCAATCGCTGGCGAGCCGCATGGATCGGGTCCGCAACCATTTGTCGCTGATCCATCGCCTGGGCCAGATGGTGACCTCCATCCGCGAGCCGGAGGCGCTGTTCGCCCAGATCACCGAGCTGGTCTACGCCTCCCTGGGGTTCGACCACGTGCAATTGCTGCTGACCGACGAAGAACAGCAGCATGTCGCATTGGTGCATGCCGCAGGTCCCCTTGCCGCCAATCTGCTCTCGGCGGGCTATTGCGACGATATCGGCCGGGGCATCATCGGGCGCGTGGCCCAGACCGGCCGCATGTGGATGAGCCAGGACGTCAGCCAGGACGTGCATTTCGTCAGCAATGCGCTCCTGCCCAACACCGCCTCGGAGCTGGCGCTGCCGCTGCGCCTCGGCCAGCGGGTGATGGGCGTGCTGGACATCCAGAGCGACCGGCTCGGAGCCTTCCGGCAGAACGATATCCTTTTGCTCCAGACCGTTGCCGACCAGATCGCCCCGGTGATCGAGCAGCATCGGCTGCTGGCGGCGGAGCGTCGCGAACGGGAGCTGGCCGATACGCTCGCCGACGTCTCCCGCATCATCTCCTCCAGGCTCGACCAGCCCCACGTGCTCGAAGCGGTGCTGATGCAGCTGGGGCGGGTGGTGCCCTATCGCGGCAGCCGGGTGACGCTGATGGGAGAGGACGGCCGCATGCGGGTGGTGGCCGCCAAGGGCTATCCCGACAACCGTCTGGTCAAGCGCCACAGCTTCCTGCCCGAGGAGGCGCCGCTCTCCAAGCCGGTGCTTGAGCATCACGACACGCTGATCATCGACGATGTCCGGATCGAGCCGGACTGGGTCTGGCAGCCGGGCACCGAGCAGATCGTCTCCTGGTGCAGCGCTCCCCTGGTCCATGGGACGGACTGCATCGGCTGGCTCTGCGTGGATTGGCCCGAGCCCGGCTTCTTCAAAGCGGAGCACGGTCGCGTGGTTCGCGCCTTCGCCGACCAGGCCGTGGTCGCCATCGAGAACGCCCGGCTTTTCGAGCGGGCCCGCGAATTGAGCGACATCCTCGAATACAAGGTGGCCGACCGCACCAGGCTGCTGCGCGAGGCCCATGACGAGATCGCCACCAAGGCCCGGGAGCTTCAGGCGCTCTGGCGGCGCGTCGTTGAAGTGCAGGAACGCGAGCGCCAGCGCATCGCCTATGACCTTCACGACAGCGTGGCGCAGTCGATCCTGGCGGCGACCTATCAGTTGCAGACCATTCGCAGGCGTCTGCGCGGCGATGCCGAACTCGACAGGAGGCTCACCGACTGCCAGGCGACGCTGGACGGTTCGCTGAGCGAGATGAAGCAGATCATCTACGCCTTGCGGCCGAACGTGCTGGACGAGCTGGGGCTTGTCGCCGCGCTCGAAAATTATGTCGGCACGCTGCCGCAGAGCGATGCGCTCGAAACGAGCTTCTCGGTACGCGGCGTGCCGACAGCGCTCAATCCCGAGGCGGAGCTGGCGATTTTTCGCATCGTGCAGGAGGCTTGCCAGAACGCCGTGCGCCATGCCGGCGCCCGATCGCTGACCCTGCACCTGACCTATAGCGGCAAGTCGGTGGATGTCGACATCGTCGACGACGGGCGCGGCTTCGTCTTCGACGATGCCAAGATGGGTCTCGGTCTCGTCGGCATCCGCGAGCGGACCCAGGTCGTCGGCGGTGCGCTAGCCGTCGAGACCGCGCCCGGCAAGGGCACGCGCGTGATGTTTTCCATTCCACTCGAGGTGAGCGCAGCATGAGCATTCGCGTGATGATCGTCGACGATCACCAGATCTTCCGCATGGGCGTCAAAAGCCTGCTCGAGGACGAGGCCGATATCGAGGTGGTAGGGGAAGCCGGCAACGCCCACGAGGCCGTTGCCCTGGTGGATCGGCTGAAACCCGACGTCGCCACCATCGACATCCGCCTCGGCGGGATGGACGGCATCCAGCTGGTGCGCATGCTCAAGGCGCGGCCCAGGGCGCCGCGCTGCATGATCCTGTCGACCTATGAAGACCGGCAATATCTGGTCGGCGCCCTGGAGGCCGAGGCCGACGCTTACCTGCTCAAGTCCAATTCCTACGAAACCCTGCCGACCGCGATCCGCCAGGTCCATGCCGGCACCTCCATGCTCTCGCAGGAACTGATCGCGGTGATGATGGACGAATACAAGAAGGTCGCGGCCCAGCAAATCCAGCGGGAAAGCGGGCTGACGCCGCAGGAGGTGCGCATGCTGCGCCTGCTCGCCAAGGGCGGCCGCTCGCTCGACATCGCCAACGAGCTCGCGCTTACCGAGATCACGGTGAAGCGCAAGGTGCAGGAAATCACCACGAAGCTCGGCGCCGCCAACCGGGTCCAGGCCGTCGCCGAAGCCATCAGGCGCGGCGTCATATAGATTTCGGCCATGGGACCTCAGGGGGCTGCGGTCTATTCGTCGGGCGATGGGGCGGGCCCGCTGGAGCCGCGGGCGATCAGCGTGGGGACCAGGTCGATGCGCTGGGGCGGCAGGCCGTGCATCACCCCGGTGGAGCCCAGCCTTGCCAGCAGCAGGTTGATGGCCACCGCGCCCATCTGCCGGTAGGGAACCCTGACGGTGGTCAGGGCCGGGGAGGTGTGCTGCGTCACCACATAGTCGGCATACCCGACCACGGATGCGTCCTGCGGCACCCGGCATCCCATTCGCATCAGCTCGGTGAGGACCGTGACGGCGACATAGTCGTTGCCGCAGAAGAAGGCGGTCGGCCTAAACCCTTGCCGGTGCAGCTGCTTGAGAGCCTGGCCGAATTCGCCCGGCGCATTGTCGTCGGAGAGCGGGATTTCACGAAGCTGCGTGCCGGGGACCTCATCCAGCCGGGCGGCGAAGCTCTCGAGGCGGACGGCCCGCCCCGGAAAGCCCGCCTTGCCATGCACGAAGGCGAACCTGCGGTGCCCCAGCTCCAGCAGGTGGAGGGCAACGGCCGCGGCGCCTTCTTCATCGGCGCCGGATACCTGGTCCATGGTGTCGAGCGGCGGCAAGGGGCCGCCGATGCGCACGCCGGGCCTGCCGGAATTGCGGACGGCGGTCAGGATGGCGTCCTCGTGCGGCCCCAGCAGCAAAAAGGCGTCGGCCGAGCGGGCGAGCTGGCCGATCACCTGGGGATCGTCGGTCCAGCGCACGGCCGTGCTGACATTGCGCTGCGTGCCCTCGATCTGGGCGCCGGCCTGGATCTCGGTCCACAGCTCCCGGTGCATGACGTCGGGATCGTGGTAGATGATTTCCACGGTTCTGCGGGCCACCGAGCGCGCACGGGGAACGTATCCCAGGCGCTCGGCCAGCTCGACCACGCTGGCGCGCGTCGCCTCGCTCACTCCGGGATGCCCGCTCAGCGCGCGCGAGACCGCGAACTTCGACAGTCCAAGTTGGTCGGCGATGGCCTGAACGGTGACGCGCGCCATGAAAGCCCCGGAATGATCTCCAAGGCAGGTGTATACTCTAGTCCTGCGCTCCGGAAAGGTTGGCGATCGCCTCAATCAGCGCCGAGTGATCCTTATCCCCAAGTCCCAGGCCGACGGCGGCGCTCATCAGCTGCTGCGCGAGGGCCGTCGCCGGCAGGGCCAGGTCCATCGCCCTGGCGGCATCGGCGGCCAGGGAAAGATCCTTGCGATGCAGGCGGATGCGGAAGCCGGGATCGAACGCCTTGTCGATCATGCGCTGCCCATGCACCTCGAGGATGCGGGACGAGGCGAAGCCGCCCATCAGCGCCTCGCGGACCTTGGCGACATCCGCGCCGGCCTTGCGCGCGAAGGTCAGCGCTTCGGCCACCGCCCCTATGGTCAGGCCGACGATGATCTGGTTGGCGACCTTGGCCGTCTGGCCGTCGCCATTCGCCCCGACATGGGTGATGGCCTTGCCCATTTTCTCGAGGAGGGGCAGGGCCCGTGCAAAGTCCTCCTCGCTGCCGCCGGCCATGATCGTCAGGGCAGCATTGCGTGCGCCCACCTCGCCGCCCGACACCGGCGCATCCACATATCCGACGCCCTTGAGGCGGAGCCGTTCCGCGAACTGCTTGGTCGCGACCGGCGAGATCGAGCTCATGTCGATCACCAGCTTTCCGGCCGACAGGCCCTCGGCGACGCCATTGCTGCCGAACAGCACGTGCTCGACATCGGGAGTGTCGGGCAGCATGAGAATGACGATGTCGGCGTTCTCCGCGACCTCCTTGGCGCTGCTTGCGGCAATGCCGCCCTGTTCCACCAGGAACTGGCTGGCCGGCTTGACCCGGTGGAGGTAAACCCGCTGCCCGGTGGCGATGAGGTGCTGGGCCATGGGGCGCCCCATGACGCCCAAGCCGATGAATCCGATCATGTCGGTCTCCCTTCTGTCTGGTGCGGCGCCCAGGCCTGGCCTGCGCCCGCCTTATCGATCCTCGGTGCCGGAAACGCTGGCCAGGCTGCGCAGCCGGCTGCGCCATGAGCGTGTCGATGCGGGCCCGGACGATTGGCGTTCGACGAGCCGCGGCACCAGGCTCACCCGCTGGGGGGGCAGGCCGTCGAGTTCGGAGCTGCCGCCGGCACGTCCGAGCAGGATGCGCACCGCGGCGACCCCCATCTGCCGATGCGGCATCTGCACCGTGGTCAGTTGCGGGGAAATCTGCGTCGCGATGCCGTAGTCGGCGTGGCCGATGACCGAAACGTCCTCGGGCACGCGCAGGCCCATGCGCATCAGCTCGGAAACCACGGTCACGGCGACGCCGTCGCTGCCGCAGAAGAAGGCGGTGGGCTCGAAATCGTCGCGGACCATGGCGAGCAGGGCATCCCGCAAATCGCTCGCCGCCTGGTCGTCGGCGAAGGAGATTTCGCGCAGCTCCATCCCCTCGATGGCGTTGATGGCTTCGGAAAATCCGCGCAGGCGCGCATGGCGGCCGGGATAGCCCATGCGGCCATGCGCGTAGACCACGCGGCGGTGACCCAGGTCGGCCAGATAACGGGCGACATAGACGCCGGCCTCGATGTCGGTGGCGCTGATCTGGTCGATGCCCAGAAGGGGCGGCACGATGTGGTTGACCACCACCGCCGGCACCGGGCTCTTGTCGACCGCCTCGAACATCTCGGGCGGCTGCGGCCCGATCAGCACGAAGCCGGCCGTATTCGTCTCCAGCCGTTTGAGGATCGTGGGATCGTCGGTCCAGCGCACCGCCATGTTGTAGCCGTTGAGCACGGCCTCGCTGTCCACGCCGTGTTGCACGTCGATCCACAGCTCGCGGCTCGCAACGGTGCGATCCTTGAAGATCACCTCGATGGTCCTGCCGGCCAGGGGTGGCCGGCGGCGATTCTCATAGCCCAGCTCCGCCGCGGCGTTGTGAACCAGCAATCGGGTGGCCTCGCTGACGCCGGCCTTGCCGGTTAATGCCCGCGAAACCGCGAATTTCGAGATGCCCAGA
>Ga0182793_1000769_pt1 | contig 22243 bp, 19 predicted proteins | sample Passage237A_FD_130498 | JGI IMG/M metagenome (GOLD analysis project Ga0182793, IMG submission 130498) | Cellulose adapted compost microbial communities from Newby Island Compost Facility, Milpitas, CA, USA - Passage2 37A (version 2) (version 2) ... | reverse complement strand
GGGCAGGGTGATTTCGCGCAACTTGTGCCGCTGGCAGTGGCGGTCGCAACCAACTGGCCCTTCGTTCCGGCGCTGCCGTTCTTCGAGGCCATCGAGGCCGAACTGCCGCTTCCCTTCGGGACGTTCGACGGTGTCGTGCGGCAGAGCTGGTTTATGGCCAACGCACTGCCGTATCTGGTGTACGACCTGATCAACCAGGTCGCCCAGGTGATCGACGGAGACGATTCCCTGGCGACGCTTCCGCACGCTCTTATCACCTCGTTCACCCAGAGCGCGCAGAGCGCCTGGGGCAGCTTCGAGAAGATCGTCACGGCCTTCGGCCCGCCGCCACCCGCCCAGAACCTCGCTGCCGCCGCGGGTGTCGACCTGCAACCGCTCGCGGCCTTCGACCCCGCGGCGTTCGGGCAGGCCCTGCTCGCCGCGGCCGCAAAGGCGGTGACCGAAGAGGTCGCGGTCTGGTTCACCACGTTGCCGGAATCGATCGCGGTGACAGTGGGTAACGGCGATTTCGCCACACTCGGATTCGCCATATCGGCGCTGCCGTTCGTCGCCGTGATGGCGCCCATGCTGCCGTTCATCGAGGTGGCCATGACCCAGCTGCCGTTCCGGCCGGCGGGCCGTATGGGGTGCTGTCGGCGGGTCCGGTGCTGGCCTCGGTGCCGATCCAACTCGGCTACGACTTCGCGTGGGAGGTGGCGACCGTCATCGACGGAGACCTTCCGCTGGCGGGGTTGGTGTCACGCCTGACCCAGCGGCTCGACTCGGCAGCCGACAGCGTGGCTGCCCTCGTGACCGGATTCATCGGCTCGCTGTTCGGCCTCGTGCCCGGCGGCATGGTGATGCAGGAGGAATCCGCGGGCGCCCTCGCATCGTCGGCCGGGCCGGAGCCCGAAGCCTCGATCGAAGCGAATTCCGTTCCGCGCAGCCTCAATTCGCGCGCAGCTGCCGTCGATACGGTGACGCTCACGGTGGATTCGCCGGATGACTCGTTGTCCACCCCGGCGGACGGGGTCGTATTGTCCGCCCCGGCGGACGAAACTCGCGCCGACGGGAAACCGTCGAGCATCGAACGCGACGACGAGACACCCAATGGCGCAACGGATCTGTCCGACGGCAACATGGCGGCACCCGGCACCGTGGGCGGCAGTGAGCCGACGGACGGCGGCGAGGCTGCCGAATCCGAGGTCGGTACCGAACCCGTCAGCGAGCCCACCGAACCGTCCGCCGACGCCACCGGTGCGGAAGCGGGCGCCGGCTCGGCCGGCGATGCGTCGGGCGGGGACTCGTCGGAGAGTTAGCCCTGATCGGGGCGGGGTGACTCGACGGTCGGAGCATCGGCAGTCACGGCGGCGAACACATCGGTATCGGCGCGTTCGTCGCCGTGCGCGCGCCGCGGCACCTCCGGGGCGTTGCGGTCGATGAGGTAGCGGCCGAGCGCCACGCCCACGATCGCCGACACGAACACCAGCAGGGCGGTGAACGCGGCGAACGTGGTCAACTCGTTGATCAGCGCCTCGACATAGAGCGCCTTGTAGAACAGCGAGATGAACCAGGCGACCGCGCCGCTGACGATGCCGGCGAACAGCCCGGCGAGCAGCCACGTCATCGCCAGGTCGCCGCGGCGGTCGGGGTCCGGGTTGGCCCGCGCGTCGGCGCGGCCGTCGGCCACCCCCCAGACGAACACCGCGATGGCGAACAGCACCACCAGCACGACGCTGATCAGCCCGGCCTTGGTCTCCCACGCGTTGATCAGCGCCCCTTGGAGCAATCGCACGATCACCATCAGGGCCGCGAACACCAGTCCGCGCAGCAGCCAGTTACTCATGGGGCATCACCTTAGCGAGTAGCGTCATCAACCGTGACTATTTCACAGCGCCGAGACCGGCTGCGGGAGCGGCTCGCCGCCGCCGACCTGTCGGCCATGCTGGTGACCGACCTGGTCAACGTGCGTTATCTGACCGGGTTCACGGGGTCCAACGCGGCCCTGTTGATCCGCGCCGACGACGACACCGCGGTGCTGGCCACCGACGGGCGCTACCGCACCCAGGCCGCGCAGCAGGCGCCCGACGTCGAGCTCGTGATCGACCGGGCGTGCGCGCCGCGGCTGGTTCGCCGCGCCGCCGCCGACGGGGTGGGCCGGCTGGGGTTTGAGAGCCATGTGGTCACCGTCGACGCGTTCGGCGTGGTCTGCGATGTGGCAGGGGACATGGAACTGGTGCGGGCCTCGGGCACCGTGGAGGCGTTGCGCGAGGTCAAGGACGCCGGTGAGATCGCGCTGCTGCGGCTGGCCTGCGAGGCCGCCGACGCCGCGCTGCACGACCTGATCGAGCGGGGCGGGTTGCGCCCGGGCCGCACCGAGAAAGAGGTGGGTCGCGAGCTGGAATCACTGATGCTCGACCACGGCGCCGACGGGGTGTCCTTCGAGACGATCGTCGCCGCCGGCCCGAACTCGGCGATACCGCACCACCGGCCCACCGCGGCGGTGCTGCAGCCCGGCGACTTCGTCAAGATCGACTTCGGGGCACTGGTGAGCGGATATCACTCCGACATGACGCGGACCTTCGTGCTGACCGCCGCCGCGCAGTGGCAGCGCGACATCTATGAGCTGGTCGCCACCGCGCAGCGGGCCGGGTGCGAAGCGGTGGCCGCGGGGGCGGCGGCCAAGGACGTCGACGCGGCGTCGCGGCAGGTGATCGCCGCCGCGGGGTTCGCCGACAACTTCACCCACGGCCTCGGTCACGGCGTCGGCCTGCAGATTCACGAAGCGCCGGCGATCAGCGCGACCTCCGCCGGTACACTGCTTGCTGGCTCCGCGGTGACCGTGGAGCCGGGTGTCTACCTGCCCGACCGCGGCGGCGTCCGCATCGAGGACACGCTGGTCGTGGCCGGCTCCCGAGACGGCACCCCCGAGCTGCTCACCCGGTTCCCGAAGGAACTGGCCGTCGTCTGAGAAATTAGGAGACAGTACCGACCGTGGCTACGACCGCCGACTTCAAGAATGGGCTCGTCCTGCAGATCGACGGCCAGTTGTGGCAGATCGTCGAGTTCCAGCACGTCAAGCCGGGTAAGGGGCCGGCCTTCGTGCGCACCAAGCTCAAGAACGTGCTGTCCGGCAAGGTCGTCGACAAGACCTTCAACGCCGGGGTGAAGGTGGAGACCGCGACCGTCGACCGGCGCGATGCCACCTACCTGTACCGCGACGGCAGCGACTTCGTGTTCATGGACTCCGAGGACTACGAGCAGCATCACCTGCCGGAGTCCATGGTCGGCGACGCGGCGAAGTTCCTGTTGGAGAGCATGCCGGTGCAGATCGCGTTCCACGACGGCAATCCGCTGTACCTCGAGCTGCCGGTGACCGTCGAACTCGAGGTCACCCACACCGAGCCCGGCCTGCAGGGCGACCGGTCCAACGCGGGCACCAAGCCCGCCACCGTCGAGACCGGGGCCGAGATCCAGGTGCCGCTGTTCATCAACACGGGCGACAAGCTGAAGATCGACTCCCGCGACGGGAGTTACCTCGGCCGCGTGAATGCCTGACCGACGTGGCGGGGGCCGTCATCAGGCCCGCAAGCGCGCCGTCGACCTGCTCTTCGAGGCAGAGGCCCGCGGCATCACTCCGGCCGAGGCGGCCGAGGCGCGAGAAGCGTTGGCGCAGAAGCAGTCCGATGTCGCACCGCTGAACCCTTACACGGTCACGGTGGCGCGCGGCGTGACCGAGCACGCCGCGCACATCGACGACCTCATCTCCGCGCACCTGCAGGGCTGGACCCTGGAGCGGCTGCCCGCCGTGGACCGGGCGATCCTGCGGGTGGCGGTGTGGGAACTGCTGCACGCCGACGACGTGCCAGAGCCGGTCGCGGTGGACGAGGCCGTCGAGCTCGCCAAGCAGTTGTCGACCGACGACTCACCGGGTTTCGTCAACGGGGTGCTCGGCCAGGTGATGCTGGTGACCCCGCAGATCCGGGCCGCGGCGCAGGCCGTGCGCGGCTCGGGCCAGGCGGGCGGAACCGGCTGATGGACACGCCGCAGGACTGGGCGCCGTATACGGCGGTCGACGAGGCCGCCAGGGTGTACCTGCGCGACCCGGACCTGGCGCTCGAACAGTTGCGTGCGGTGGTGGACCCGCCGGCCATCAAGTCGTTCATCATGTCGCGCGGCGTCACCGAGGAGGCCTGGGGTGAGGCGCTGTGGCAGGAGGTGGTCCTCACCGACGGCCACCGGCTGATCATGTGGCGCGCCGACGACGAGGCGTCCCAAGCCAACGGCCGCGAGCGGCGGGTGCTCAACGCCTCGGTGCGCACCATCCTGCTCTCGACGATCACCGACCACGTCCTCACCACCGAGTACGAGGTGCTCGATGACGCCACCCGCCGGCTGACGGAGGTCCGGTTGCGGATGTACACCCAGCTGATCACGCGGACGCGGCAGAAGACGGCCACCGAGTCCGACATCTACTGCGAGTCGTTCCGCTACACGAAGTCGGTGGACAACGGTGGGCTGGCGCAGATGCAGCGGCTGCTGCAGTTCGGCCGGGTGCTGTCGCGGTGCATCCCCTAATTATCGCGTACGTCAACGGGTTTCCCGCTCACTTAGACCTGTAATTGGTTGCGTTTGCCAATAAGCTGTGCCGGTGCGGTTGACATGGCCGCTGGCCGGTCGTGCGGAGGAACTGAGCTTCATCGCCGCGGCGGTCGCCGATCCTGAAACGCGCGGGATCGTGATCCGGGGACCGGCTGGGGTCGGGAAGAGCCGACTCGCACGGGAGGCGTTGGATCATCTCGCCGCGGGGCGCTGCGCGGTCCGTTGGGCTGTCGCGACTGTGTCGTCGAGTGCACTTCCGTTGGGCGCGTTCGCATCCTGGGCGGGCCCGACCGGCAGTGACGCACTTGCGCTGACCCGCAACGCGATCGACCAACTCACCTCAGCGCCCGAGGGTACGACGGTCGTCGTCGCCGTCGACGATGCGCATCTGCTCGATGACCTCTCCGCGTTCGTCGTCAGCCAGATGACGCAACGCGATTCGGTCAAGGTGATCCTGACGATCCGCGACGGCGAGCCGATTCCCCCCGCGGTGCTGGAGATCTGGGCGGCGGGCGGCTTTCAACGGCTCGACTTGAAGCAGCTCGCCCCCGAAGAGACCGCGCGGCTGCTGGCCGAGGCGCTCGGCGGCCGGGTCGACCAGCATGCCGTGCGCCGACTGTGGAAGCTGACGGTCGGCAACGTGCTCTACCTGTGCAACATCGTCGAGCGGGAGGTCGCCGACGGCCGGCTGGCGCAGTACGACTCCGTCTGGCGCTGGACGGGCGACCCGGTGATGCCGCCCGGCCTGATCGACCTGATCGAGTCTCGGATGGGCGAGTTGCCCGACGCGGTGAGCGACGTGGTGGACCTGCTGGCGGTCGGCGAACCGATCGAGCTGTCGCCGCTGACGCGGTTGACCAGCGCAGCGGCCGTCGAGGACGCCGATGCGCGCGGGCTGGTCACCCTGAACTCCGTCGACGACCGGGTGGAGCTGCGCATCGCGCACCCGCTGTACGGCGAGGTGCGGCGCGGGCGGGCGCCGCTCACCCGGCTGCGGCGGTTGCGCGGGCTGCTGGCCACCGAGCTGGCCTCCGGCCCCACCGCTGACGACATCCGCACCGTGGTGCGGCGCGCGGCGCTGTGCCTGGAGTCGGACTTGGAGCCTGATCCGGACCTGTTCTTCCGCGCGGCCGGGGCCGCGATGTGGCTGGACCTGTCGCTTGCCGACCGCCTGGCCGACGCCGCCGTACAGTCGGGGGCGGGCGTCGAGGCGAACTTCGTGCGCAGCCACATCCTGATGTGGCTCAGCCGCGGCGACGAGGCCGAAGCCGTCCTCTCCGCCGCGTCGCCGGATGTCTTGAGCGGACCCGACCGGGGCCGTCTGGCGTTCCACCGGGCCACGATTCGGCATGTGTCGCAACGGGATCCAGACGGTGCACACCGCTATGTCGAGCAGACTGCCGACACAGTGCCCCCGGAGGGGCGGATTCACCTGCAGGCGTACCGGGCCTTCCACGGGGCGATGATGGGCCGGCCCGAAGAAGCGCTGTCGGTGGCGCACGGCATCGACATCGACGAGGTCGCCGATGTTGTCGCGGCTCGAATGATGGCCTGGTCCATCGTCATCGCCGCCGGCGACGCGGGGCGCGAACTGCCCCGGGGCGCCGTCGCCGCACCGGCACCACCGGTGCCCGTCCGCACGGCGGTGCTCACCGCCGACGCCGTGATCACCGCCGGGGTGCTGGCCGGGAACCTCGACATCGTGACGGCAGAAGCCGAGAAGCTGACCCGCGACGAGGTGGCGATGACCGGCGACACCCGCGGACTGGCGCTGTCGGTGCTGGGCCGCGCCGCACTGGCACTCGGCCGACTCAACGAGGCGTGCGCCCAGTTGCGGGCGGCGGTCGACATCATGGCTGCCGCGGGCGACACCACCGGGTGGTGTTATCGCGCCCGGTTGTCGTTGACGCTCGCGCTCGCGATTAGCGGCGATGCCGACGGCGCCGCTGCGCAACTTCTGGAGGCGCGCCGGTCCCGACATCCGGCTTGGGGGCGGATGGATTTCGCCATCGAGTTGACCCATGCCTGGGTGCTCGCCGTGACCAGGACGCTGCCGGAGGCGATCCGGCACGCCTGGTCGGCAGCCGAAACTGCAAGGGCCAAGGGGCAGTTGGCGGTGGAGGTGACCGCCCTGGAGGCGGCCGTGCGGCTGGGCGACAGCTCTGCCGCGGATCGGTTACGGGAACTGGCCGGCATCGTCGACGGACCGCGGGTGGGATTGGCCGCGCGACTGGCGGAGGCGCTCGGCGGCGGTGACGGCGACGAACTGGGCGCCGTGTCGCGGGCGTACGAGGAGATGGGTGATCCGTTGGCGGCGTTGGACGCCGCGTCCCTGGCGGCCGTGGTCCATCGTCGGGCCGACCGCAACGGTGCGGCGCTGACGTGCTCGGCGCGCGCGTCGGAGTTGGCCCGCCGGTGCGGCGGTGCGGTGACACCCGCGTTGCGCGAGGCCGAACAGCGGCTGCCGCTGACCGATCGCGAGATCGAGATCGCGCGGCTGATCGCCGAAGGACTGTCGACCCGCGAGATCGCCGATCGGCTGACGCTGTCACCGCGTACCGTCGAGGGACACATCTACCGCGCAATGGGTAAGACAGCGGCGACCGACCGCGAAGAACTGGGGAGAATGGTCCCCGGACGGGACGGTTTCGAGTAGACCGGTACTCGCTTCGGTCGGTTGACCTGCGGGCATGCTGGACGCATGCGAGTCGACGAACCTCGAGACCTGAGTACTCGCGAACGCGCGTTACGGAAGCTGCCCCTGCCGTACTCGCTGGCGTTGCGCCTGCGCGAGGCGGGCGTCGCGCGCGATGTGATCGGCGAGTACGTCGGGGTCGACCCCGACGCGCTGGACGGCTTCTACCGGATCGCCGAGGCGAAGCTGAGTGCGGCGCTCGACGCAATTGTCAATACTGGGGCAGATCAATCGAATCGGCGCTGGTGAACCACAACCGGGCCGCGATCGGACGGATCGGCCAGCGCTGCATCCACTTCATCGCCATGGCGTTGATCGCGATGTCCCGCTCCGTCATCGGTGCGTACCTGTCGATGGTGTTCGGCAGGTCCTGGCACTTGTCGACGAACGGCCGCATCAACCCCTCGTAGCGGCGCAACGCCGCGTGAATGCCGTCGGCGGTCAACCGATCCGCCGGTCCCAGCTCGCCGGCCAACAGGTAGGCGCCGACGAGCGCGAGCGTGGTGCCCATGCCGCTGAGCGGCGATGCGCAGTAGCCGGCGTCGCCGACCAACGTCACTCGGCCCGACGACCACGACGGCATGTGCACCTGAGCGAACGAGTCGAAGTAGAAGTCGTCGGCCTCACGGGCCGCCTCCAGCAGCGCGTCGCACTGCCATCCCGCTCCGGCGAACCGCTCGGCGAGCAGCCGCCGCTGCTCGTCAAGATCCTTGCGGTCATAGGTGATCGGCGGGGACTGAAAGGCCAACCCGGCCTTGACGATTGCGGGATCATGCGACGGCCGCATCGACGCGTTCAGCCCGCCGGGAGCCTGATAGAGCAGGTACCACCCGTCCAGCCCCACCGTGTCGGGTGCGGAGAACCAGGCGTTGTAGCCGCCCATCGGTTTGATGAACTGCTCCTCGGGGCCGAAGACCATGCGCCGCACCGCCGAATGCGGACCGTCGGCGCCGACCACAAGGTCGACGCGCTCTGCGCTGCCGTCGGCCAGCTTCACCGTGACGCCGTCAGCGTCCTGTTCCAGTTCGGAGATTCGGTTGCCGAAGCGGTACTCGGTGGTCGCCTTGGTGGCGTTGTAGAGCACATCGACGAGGTCGCCGCGCAGGATCTCGAGCTTCGACACCAGGCCGTTGCCGTTGAACGCGGTGACGGGCATCTCGGCGCGCCTGCTGCCGTCGGAGCGCACCCATGCCGCGCCGCGCTGTTCGAGCGCCCGGGCGCGCATCTGCTCGATCAACCCCATCTTCTCGACGACGTCACCGCCGGCGCCGCGCAGGTCCACGGTCTGGCCGCCGGGCCGGATGCCGGGCGCGAGCTCGACGACGATCACGCGATAGCCGCTGCGGGACAGCCAGAATGCCAGGGCGGGTCCGGCGATGCCCGCGCCGCTGATCAGCACACTTGGCTTCGTCATGGCGCCAGGGTAGCCCGTTAATCTGCCGCTGCCGCGAATTCGAGTAGGCCGCTACTCGCATCGATTCCCCCGGGCCGCTTGACGATCGTCTTGATCAACACGCGGATTGGGGAACTCATGGGCGACGCGAAGTACATCGGACGGGTCGGCGCGCTGGCGGTGGCGCTGGGCATCGGGATCGGGGCAGGCATGTGGCCCGCGCTCGCCGGGGCGCAGACATCGGAGTCCGACTCGTCGGACTCGACCTCTGCCACGTCTGCCACGGCCTCGGACACCTCCTCGGACACCGCGTCCGAAAACCCGACCAAGACCACGGACACGACCGGTGCGGATGCGTCGGCCCCGTCGGAGACCGCCGACGAGACCGAGGACGAGGATGCGCCGGATCTGGAGGTCGACGACGAGGAACCACCCACCGACCTGGCGGACGACGAGTCCGGCGACACGATCGAGCCCGAACCCGCACCGAAGAACGACTCACCGCTCGCCGAACCGGAACCGAGGGCGACGAAGTCGTCGGATGACTCGACCTCCGTGCCGGCGCGGCCGAGTCGCAGCACTGTGCAGGCGGTCGACCCGGTCGAAACCACTGCTGCGCCAGCGCAACTCACCCGGGCCATAGCTGTCGCGGTGACCTCAGCGGCGTCCGAGCCGGTGCCAGCGCCGTTGGTGACCTCGTTCGACATCAGCGCGCCGGTTGACGTCGTGCCGCCCAGCGGCACCACGGCGGCCACCACGTCGGCGGCCACGCTCACCTCCACCGCGCTGACGTGGCTGGGACTGACGCCGACGTCCACGCCCAGCGTCCCGACCCCGCCGGTGGAGTCACCCCTGATGTGGGCGGTCCTGGCCGCGCGCCGGCTGTTCGGTGGGCAACCCGAGGTTGCGGCCCCCGCGCTCGCTGCGACGTCCACCAGCCTGTCGGTTGCGGACGCCGTGAGCCCCACGGCCGCGCCCGCACAGGACGTGCTCGAGGTCGGCACGTCCATTCAGGTGGGCGGGAGTCCGGCCGGCGTGGCGGTCTCCGACTCCCGCATCTACGTCGCGAACCAGGCCACCAAGACGGTGTCGGTGATCGATCGTGCGACCGGCACCATCTCGAACGTCGCAGTCGAGGGCACGCCGACGGAGATCGTGCTGACGCCCGACGGCAGCCGCGTCTACGTCACGCTGCCCGACGCCCGCAAGGTCGCGGTCATCGACACCGCAGCCGACTCGGTCACCGCGACGCTGACGGTCGGTCGGGCCCCGACCGGACTAGCCGTCAGCCCCGACGGCCGCAAGGTGTACGTCGGCGATATCGACCAGGGCGTCATCTGGTCGATCGACGTCGCCACCAACGGCGTGACGGCGTTGGCCCGGGTCGATACCCCGACCGGATTGGCCGTCGGTCCCGACGGCACCGTGCTCTACGTCGCGAGCCGCGACGGTGAAAACCTCTCGGTGCTCGACGTCAACACCAGGCGGGTTCTCGGCACGGTCCAGGTCGGTGTTGCGCCGCGCGCCGTGGCGCTCACCGCGGACGGCGCCCGTGCCTACATCACCAACACCGACGACTCGGTGTCCGTCGTCGACACCACCACGCGTCAGGTCATCGCGACGATCCCGGTCGGCGCCGTCCCGCTCGGCGTGGCGATCAGCCCTGATGGCGAGTTCGTCTATGTGGCAAACGGTATAGACACCGTGGTGGTGATCGAGACCGCCACCAACACGGCGGTGCAGTCGGTCGTGACCGACGGCGCGTCCGAACGGGGCGACCACTACATCGCGGTGGCACCCGACGGTCGGAGCGTCTTTGTCACCGACGCCCGGGACGGCGTGGTGCGGGTGCTCACGGTGCCGGCGGCGAATCCGCCGGGCGGCACCCCGACCGGCATCGTGTGGGTCGGCAACGTTCCAACGGGCGGGGCGGTGAGCCCGGATGGCAAGTGGCTGTACGTGGTGAACTCGAACAACGAGGGCGCGACCGCGTATCCGGGCACGGTGTCGGTGATTGACATCGCAACCAATCAGGTGGTGGCGACCCTCGACGCGGGGCCCAACCCGCAGCAGGTGGAGTTCTTGACCGCGCCGGGCGGTGAATATCGGGCGATCGTCACCAATGCCAACGGCATCGTGGTGTTCGACACCGCCACTCATCAGAGCACCGGGTCGATGGACCTGGTCGGAGGGGCGCAGGACGTGGTGGTCAGCCCGGACGGCCAGTTCGTGTACGTGACCAACCCGACCAACGACACGGTGACGGTGATCAAGGTGGCCGGTGCGGAAGTGGTCGGAAGCTATGCCACCGGGCGGTCGCCGGCGGGCATCGCCATCACTCCGGACGGGAGAAAGCTGTATGTCACCAATTTCTTCGGCACCACCGTGACGGCGATCGATACGGTCACCGGGGCGTCCAAGGAGCTCCCCGCCGAGGTGGTGTGGGGCTTTGACGTGGCGGTCAGCTCCGACGGGAGATGGGCGTATGTCGGTGATCAGTCGGGACAGGTCGTGGTGATCGACACCGCCACCGACGAAGTGCTCGCGCGGATCGTGGTGCCCGGGCCCGCGATCGGTTTGACCGCGGGCCCGGGCGGGCTGATCTACGTGGCCAACGTGGAAAACGACACCATGACGATCATCGACGCCACCAACACGGTCCGGGCCACGATCCCGGTCGGCGACACACCGTGGGCCGTGGCCGTGTCGCCGGACGGCAGCCGGGCCTACGTCGTCAATTCCGGCGCCGGCAGCGTCACGATCCTCGACATCGGGGATTCGCGGCGGGTGGAGTTGTGATTGGTCAGAGGCCGAGCGCCTGATAGGTGCGGCGGACGAATTTCGGTTGAGCGCCTTGCAGTTTCGCCAGTGAGGTGTTGCCGGCGATGGCCGCCGCGGAGTCCGGCGACAGCTCGGGCAGGTTCTGGATCAGGTAGATCAGGATGAGGTCGGCCGACGGGTCTGCCTGCCACCAGGTGCCGTAGGCGCCCGGCCAGCTGAACGTGCCCAGTCCGCCCGGTCCGTACAGCTGCCGTGACTTGTTCGGGTCGGTGACCACCGACAGGTTCAGGCCGAACCCGCGGCCGAGCCAGAACGGCATCCCGAGGAAGGGGTGGCGCTTCTGCTCCTCGGTCAACTGGTCGGTGCGCATCAGCGCGACGGACTGTTCGGACAGCACGCGCACGCCGTCGAGGTCACCGCCGGCCAGCAGCATCCGGGCGAACCGCAGGTAGTCGTCGGCCGTCGACCACAGCCCGGCGCCGCCCATGCAGAACGGCGGGTCGGTGATCGGTGCCGGGCCCATCGCGTTGTGGGTCAATACGTTGTCGCGGTCCAGCTTGTACATGGTGGCGGTGCGGTGCCGGTTCTCCGCGTTGACCGAGAACCCGGTGTCGACCATGCCCAGCGGCCCGAAGATGCGTTCGGACAACACCGCTGACAGCGACTTTCCCTCGATGCGCGACAGCACGATGCCGAGGACGTCGGTGGCGTGGCTGTAGGTCAGCCGCGCGCCGGGCTGGTGCACCAGCGGCAGCTTCGCCAGTTCGGCCAGCCATCGGTCCTGGTTCTGGCGGAACGACATCCGGCCGTAGGCGCGGCTGAGCGGACCGGCCACCGAGAACGCGTAGGCCAGCCCGCTGCGATGGGTCATCAGGTCATCGACCGTGATGAGCCGGTGCGCGGGTTCGGTCCGGTCCAGCGGGCCCTGCGGGTCGACGAGCACCCGCATGTCCGACAGCTCGGGCAGCCACTTCGTCACCGGGTCGGTGAGCGCAAGCTTGCCCTCCTCGACCAGGGTCAGCGCCGCTGCGACGGTGACCGGTTTGGTCATCGAGGCGATGCGGAAGATGGTGTCGCGCTGCATCGGCAGCCCGGCGTCCACGTCCCGGTAGCCGAGCTCGTTGACCTGCAGCCCCTCGCCGGCCTGCCACACCAGCGTCACCGCGCCGGCCAGCAGCCCCGCGTCGATGGCTTCGCGGATGGATGCCTGATTACCGTCGAGCTTCATCGACGCCAGCCTACGGAGTGGACCCACGTCCGGCGTCAGAAGACCTTGTCCTCCTGGTGAATCAGGCCACCGTCGCAGGTCACCACGACGTGGTAGGTCCGGCCCAGGGGGATGCCGAGGATGTCGAGCCTCGTCTCCCGTGCGCCGTTCACCGTGAACGGTCGCGAGGGATAGAACCCGTCGTGGTAGGCGCAGTTGACCGGCGGCCTGCCCTCGTTGCCGGTGATGCCGACGAAGGCGCTGATACCGATCGGTGTCGGTGGGCCGTACCGCAGCGTGATCTCCTGCGGGGGTGCCCAGACCCCGGTGTTGCCGGGAGTGCCCTGACCGCCCGGGTTATCGGGCGGCGGATCCTGCGCCCAGCCGGACGGCGCGCTCGTTGCCACCAGGCCGACGAGCGCGACCGCGGCGGCAGTGGCAGCAGCCGCGTGACGCGAGCGGGGCCACATTTCGTCTCCTTTCCGGCGATCTGCGATTTTTCGACAAACATATGGTCGCAGCGCTGTGCACGACGCGGAAGCGCCCTTTAGAAGACCTTGTCCTCTTCGTGCTTCAGCCAGCCGTCGCAGGTCACCACGACGTGGTAGGTCCGGCCCAGGGGAATACCGAAGATGTCGAGCCTCGTCTCGGTCGGCCCGTCGATGGTGAAGGGCCGGGGCGGGTTCACCCCGTCCTCGTAGGTGCAGTCGTAGGTGCCCATCTCGATGCCGGGAACTCCGACGAACGCGGTGATGCCCCATGGCATCGGCGGGCCGTACCGCAGCGAGATCGCCTCGGGCACATACCGGACTCCGGCGTCTGCGCCCTGGCCCCCGGGATTGTCCGGCGGCGGATCCTGTGCCCAGGCGGCCGGGGCGGCCGCCACCAGGAACCCGGCAATAGCAGTGGCTGCGGCGGAAGTCGTGCGATGCGAGCGGGACATCTCATCTCCTTATACGCGTGTTTCGGGGATAGTCCGATCGTGGCCGCGCCGTGGTCGCACGACGCGCGTAGCGCACTACTCCACTTGTTTGCGATTGCGATCACCGAGCTGCCCGATCCGGCCGGATGCTAAGCTCGCCGCAGTTCGACGTCCTTTAACGATCCGTCCAGCGAGGCGGAGAAGGAGGTCATAGTCGCGTGGGCTCTACCGCAGCCACATCCGGCGCCGACCGTGAGTTGATGTCCGCAGCGGACGTCAACCGGACCATTTCCCGCATCGCCCACCAGATCATCGAGAAGACCGCCCTCGACGGGCCCGACGCCCCGCGCGTGGTGTTGCTCGGCATTCCCACCAGGGGCGTCACGCTGGCGGCCCGACTGGCCGGCAAGATCAAGGAGTTCTCCGGCGTCGCGGTGCCGATCGGGGCGCTGGACATCACGCTCTACCGCGACGACCTCGACTTCAAACCGCCGCGCCCGCTCGAGGACACCTCGATCCCCGAGGGCGGTATCGACGGCGCGCTGGTGATCCTCGTCGACGACGTGCTCTACACCGGGCGGTCGGTGCGCTCGGCGCTGGACGCGCTGCGCGACATCGGCAGACCGCGCGCGGTGCAACTGGCGGTGCTGGTCGACCGCGGGCACCGCGAACTGCCGCTGCGCGCCGACTACGTCGGCAAGAACGTGCCGACCTCGCGCAGCGAGAACGTCAAGGTGCGGCTCACCGAAGACGACGCGGTGGACGGGATCTGGATCGCACCGCATGGAGGGCCTGCGCGATGAACGCTTGCGTGAAGAGCCGAGGAGCCCGATGAAACATCTGCTGTCGGCGGCCGACCTCACTCGCGAGGAGGCATTGGCGATCCTCGACGACGCCGACCGGTTCGCCCAGGCGCTGCTCGGCCGCGAGGTCAAGAAGCTGCCCACGCTGCGAGGGCGCACCGTCATCACGATGTTCTACGAGAACTCCACCCGCACCCGGGTGTCGTTCGAGGTCGCGGGCAAGTGGATGAGCGCCGACGTGATCAACGTCAGCGCCTCGGGTTCGTCGGTCTCCAAGGGCGAGTCGCTGCGCGACACGGCGCTGACGCTGCGCGCGGCCGGCGCCGACGCGTTGATCATCCGCCATCCGGCTTCTGGCGCCGCCCAGCAGTTGGCCGAGTGGACGGCCACCGAGGACGGCGGCCCGACGGTCATCAACGCCGGTGACGGCACCCACGAACACCCCACCCAGGCGCTGCTCGACGCGCTGACCATCCGCCAGCGCCTCGGCGACATCGAGGGCAAGCGGGTGGTGATCGTCGGCGACGTGCTGCACAGCCGGGTGGCCCGCTCCAATGTGCTGCTGCTGAACACGCTGGGCGCGGAGGTGGTGCTGGTCGCGCCGCCGACGCTGTTGCCGGTCGGCGTCGCCGACTGGCCGGTGACGGTGTCACACGACCTCGACGCCGAACTGCCGCTCGCCGACGCGGTGCTGATGCTGCGAGTGCAGGCCGAACGGATGAACGGCGGGTTCTTCCCGTCGCCACGCGAGTACTCGACCCTCTACGGGCTGTCCGAGAAGCGCCAGGCGATGCTGTCGGGTAATGCGGTGGTGTTGCATCCGGGGCCGATGATCCGCGGGATGGAGATCTCGTTCTCGGTTGCCGATTCGACGCAATCGGCTGTGCTGCAACAGGTTTCCAACGGTGTGCATGTCCGGATGGCGGTGCTGTTCCACCTGCTGGTCGGGGCGGAGAAGGAAGCGATCAACGCATGACGGTGCTTATTCGGCGGGTACGCCGCTACGGCGAGGGTGACCCGGTCGACGTGTTGGTCGCCGACGGTCAGATCACCGACATCGGTCGCGATCTGGCGATTCCCGACGATGCCGATGTGATCGACGCCGCGGGCCAGATCCTGCTGCCCGGTTTCGTCGACCTGCATACGCATCTGCGCGAGCCCGGCCGCGAGTACGCCGAGGACATCGAAACCGGTTCGGCCGCAGCGGCTCTGGGCGGATACACTGCGGTGTTCGCGATGGCCAACACCGATCCGGTCGCCGATACACCCGTCGTCACCGACCACGTCTGGCATCGCGGCCAGGAGGTCGGGCTGGTCGACGTGCACCCCGTCGGCGCCGTGACGATGGGCTTGGCGGGCAAGCAGCTTACCGAGATGGGCATGATGGCCGCCGGCGCCGGTCAGGTCCGGATGTTCTCCGATGACGGCGTCTGCGTGCACGACCCGCTGATCATGCGCCGCGCCCTCGAGTACGCGACCGGGCTCGGGGTGCTGATCGCCCAGCATGCCGAGGAACCGCGGCTGACCGTCGGCGCGGTCGCGCACGAGGGCCCGAACGCCGCGCGGCTCGGCCTGGCCGGCTGGCCACGCGCCGCCGAGGAGGCGATCGTCGCGCGCGACGCGCTGCTGGCCCGCGACGCCGGGGCGCGGGTGCACATCTGTCACGCCTCCACCGCCGGCACTGTTGAGATCGTCAAATGGGCTAAGGCGCAAGGTATATCCATCACCGCCGAGGTGACCCCGCACCACCTTCTGCTCGACGACGAGCGGCTGACCAGCTACGACGGGCGGTACCGGGTGAACCCGCCGCTGCGCGAGGCCTCCGATGCGCACGCCCTGCGAGAGGCGTTGGCGGAGGGGATCATCGACTGTGTGGCCACCGATCACGCGCCGCACGCCGAGCACGAGAAGTGCTGCGAGTTCTCCGCCGCCCGGCCCGGCATGCTCGGGCTGCAGACCGCGCTGTCGGTGGTGGTCGAGACGATGGTCCGGCCCGGGCTGCTGACCTGGCGTGACGTCGCCCGGGTGATGAGCGAGAAGCCGGCGCGCATCGTCGGCCTGCCGGACCAGGGCCGCCCGCTGGAGGTGGGGGAACCGGCGAACCTGACCGTCGTCGACCCGGACGCGACGTGGACGGTGGACGGCGCCGCCCTGGCGAGCCGCTCGGCCAACACCCCCTACGAGGCCATGGAGTTGCCCGCCGCGGTGACCCTGACGCTGCTGCGCGGCAAGATCACCTCGCGCGACGGAAAGAGCCCGGCATGAACAGCAAGCGAGTAGCGCAGGCGGACGCATGAACACCGGCACGCTCGTCGGGTCGCTGATCATGGCGGCGGTGGTGGCGCTGCTGATCGCCGTGGTCATCTCCGCGATGATCCGCGGCTGGCGCCGCCGCGCCGAGCAGCAGGCCGAGCTGATCGGCTCGCTGCCGCCGCTGCCCGACACCGTCGGCGCGGCGATCGTGCCCGCGACCCGCGGGCTGTACGTCGGAAGCACCCTAGTGCCGAACTGGAATGACCGCGTTGCCGTCGGGGACCTCGGTTTCCGGAACAAGGCGGTGCTCACCCGCTACCCCGAAGGAATCATGTTGCAGCGCATAGGCGCAGGTCCGATCTGGATACCGCAGGAATCGATCACGGCGATCCGCACCGAACGCGGGCTGGCGGGCAAGGCCCTGACCCACGACGGCATCCTGGCCATCCGATGGCGGCTGCGGTCGGGCGTCGAGATCGACACCGGCTTCCGCGCCGACGACCGCGCGGACTACGACAAGTGGCTGGCGGCCGCATGAGCAAGGCGGTCCTGGTCCTCGAAGACGGTCGGATCTTCACCGGCACCTCGTTCGGCGCGATCGGCGAAGCCCTCGGCGAGGCGGTGTTCTCCACCGGCATGTCCGGCTACCAGGAGACGCTGACCGACCCGAGCTATCACGGCCAGATCGTGGTGGCCACGGCGCCGCAGATCGGCAACACCGGCTGGAACGACGAAGACGGGGAGAGCCGAGCCGACAAGATCTGGGTGGCCGGCTACGCCGTGCGCGACCCGTCGCCGCGCGCCTCCAACTGGCGCGCCACCCGCACCCTCGACGACGAGTTGATCGCCCAGGGCATCGTCGGCATCGCGCACATCGACACCCGGGCGGTGGTGCGCCACCTGCGCAACTTCGGGTCGATGAAGGCCGGGATCTTCTCCGGCGACGCGCTCGCCGGACTCGACGAGATGCTCACGCGGGTGCGCCAACAACCGTCGATGCTCGGCGCGGCGCTGGCCGACCAGGTCAGCACCGACGAGGTCTATATTGTGGAACCCGAAGGGCCGCAACGCTTCACCGTGGCCGCGATCGACCTCGGCATCAAGACCAACACCCCGCGCAACTTCGCCAAGCGCGGCATTCGCAGCCACGTGCTGCCGTCGACAGTGTCGTTCGACCGGATCGCTGAGCTCAAGCCGGACGGGGTGTTCCTGTCCAACGGTCCGGGCGATCCGGCGACCGCCGACCACATCGTCGGCGTCACCCGCCAGGTGCTCGAGGCCGGCATTCCGCTGTTCGGCATCTGCTTCGGCAATCAGATCCTCGGCCGCGCGCTCGGCCGGTCCACCTACAAGATGGTGTTCGGGCACCGCGGCATCAACGTTCCGGTCATCGACCACGCCACCGGACGCGTCGCGGTCACCGCGCAGAACCACGGCTTCGCGCTCGAGGGGGAGGCGGGCGAGACGTTCGACACCCCGTTCGGGCCCGCGGTCGTCAGCCACACCTGCGCGAACGACGGTGTCGTCGAAGGCATCAAACTCGCCAACGGACGGGCCTTCTCGGTGCAGTACCACCCGGAGGCCGCGGCGGGCCCGCACGACGCCAATTACCTCTTCGACCAATTTGTCGACCTGATGGCGGGGGAGGCTCGCTGATGCCCAAGCGCTCCGACCTCAACCACGTCCTGGTGATCGGCTCCGGGCCGATCGTGATCGGCCAGGCCGCGGAGTTCGATTACTCCGGCACCCAGGCCTGCCGCGTGCTGCGCGCCGAGGGGCTGCAGGTCACGCTCATTAACTCCAACCCGGCGACGATCATGACCGACCCGGAGTACGCCGACCACACCTACGTCGAGCCGATCACGCCGGCGTTCGTCGAGCGGGTCATCGCCCAGCAGGCCGAGCGGGGCAACAAGATCGACGGCCTGCTCGCCACGCTCGGCGGGCAGACCGCGCTGAACACCGCGGTCGCGCTGTCGGAGAACGGCGTCCTCGAGCGCTACGGCGTCGAGCTGATCGGCGCGGATTTCGAGGCGATCCAGCGCGGCGAGGACCGGCAGCGGTTCAAGGACATCGTTGCCAAGGTGGGCGGCGAATCCGCCCGCAGCCGAGTGTGTTTCACGATGGACGAGGTGCGCGAGACCGTCGCGGAGCTCGGACTGCCGGTGGTGGTGCGGCCGTCGTTCACGATGGGCGGGCTGGGGTCCGGCATGGCGTACTCCGCCGAGGACGTCGAGCGGATGGCGGGCGCCGGGCTGGCGGCGTCGCCGAGCGCGAACGTCCTGATCGAAGAGTCCATCTTCGGTTGGAAGGAGTTCGAACTCGAGCTGATGCGCGACGGCAACGACAACGTCGTCGTGGTCTGCTCGATCGAGAACTTCGACCCGATGGGCGTGCACACCGGCGATTCGGTGACCGTCGCGCCGGCGATGACGCTGACCGACCGCGAGTACCAGAAGATGCGCGACCTCGGCATCGCCATCCTGCGCGAGGTCGGCGTCGACACCGGCGGCTGCAACATCCAGTTCGCGGTAAACCCCGCCGACGGGCGCCTCATCGTCATCGAGATGAACCCGCGGGTGTCGCGCTCCAGCGCGTTGGCGTCGAAGGCGACCGGCTTCCCGATCGCCAAGATCGCCGCCAAGCTGGCGATCGGCTACACGCTCGACGAGATCGTCAACGACATCACCAAGGAGACCCCGGCCTGCTTCGAGCCGACGCTGGACTACGTGGTGGTCAAGGCGCCGCGGTTCGCGTTCGAGAAATTCCCCGGCGCGGACGGCACGCTGACCACCACGATGAAGTCCGTCGGTGAGGCGATGTCGTTGGGCCGCAACTTTATCGAGGCGCTCGGCAAGGTGATGCGCTCGCTGGAGACCACTCCCAACGGCTTCTGGACCGCCGAGGACCCGGACCTGTCCGTCGACGAGCTGCTGGAGGCGCTGAAGACGCCGACGGACGGCCGGCTCTACCAGCTCGAGCGGGCGCTGCGTAAGGGCGCCACCGTCGAACAGGTGTCGGAGGCCTCGGGTGTCGACCCGTGGTTCATCGAGCAGATCGCCGGGCTGGTGGCGCTGCGCACCGAGCTGCTCGACGCGCCGGTGCTGGACGAGGAGCTACTGCGCCGGGCCAAGTACCACGGCCTGTCGGACCGCCAGATCGCCGCGCTGCGACCCGAACTGGCCGGCGAGGTGGGGGTGCGGGCGCTGCGCGAGCGGCTCGGCATCCACCCGGTGTACAAGACCGTCGACACCTGCGCCGCCGAGTTCGAGGCCAAGACGCCGTACCACTACAGCAGCTACGAACTCGACCCCGCGGCCGAGACCGAGGTGGCGCCGCAGACCGAGAAGCCGAAGGTGATGATCCTCGGCTCGGGCCCCAACCGCATCGGCCAGGGCATCGAATTCGATTACAGCTGCGTGCACGCCGCCACCACGCTGAGTGCGGCCGGCTACGAGACCATCATGGTCAACTGCAACCCCGAGACCGTGTCGACCGACTACGACACCGCCGACCGGCTGTACTTCGAACCGCTGACGTTCGAGGACGTGCTGGAGGTGTACTACGCCGAACAGGCCTCCGGCGCAGGCGGACCCGGTGTCGTCGGGGTGATCGTGCAACTCGGCGGGCAGACCCCGCTGGGCCTGGCCGAGCGGCTGCAGAACGCCGGGGTGCCGATCGTCGGCACCAGCCCGAAGGCCATCGATCTGGCCGAGGACCGCGGACGTTTCGGGGACGTGCTCACCGCCGCCGGGTTGCCTGCGCCCAAGTACGGCATGGCCACCAGCTTCGAACAGGCTCGCAGGATCGCCGCCGACATCGGTTATCCGGTGCTGGTCCGGCCGTCCTACGTGCTCGGCGGCCGCGGCATGGAGATCGTCTACGACGAGGAGACGCTGGAGGGTTACATCACCCGGGCCACCGAGCTGTCGCCCGAGCATCCGGTGCTCGTTGACCGGTTTCTGGAGGACGCGATCGAGATCGACGTCGACGCGCTGTGCGACGGCACCGAGGTGTACATCGGCGGCATCATGGAGCATATCGAGGAGGCCGGCATCCACTCCGGCGACTCGGCGTGTGCGCTGCCGCCGGTGACCTTGGGCCGCAGCGACATCGAGAACGTGCGGCGCGCCACCGAGGCAATCGCGCGCGGCATCGGCGTGGTCGGTCTGCTCAACGTGCAGTACGCCCTCAAGGACGACGTGCTCTACGTGCTGGAGGCCAACCCCAGGGCGAGTCGGACGGTGCCGTTCGTGTCCAAGGCGACGGCCGTGCCACTGGCCAAGGCGTGTGCGCGAATCATGTTGGGCGCCACAATCGCGCAACTGCGCGAGGAGGGCCTGCTGGCCCGCACCGGCGACGGTGGCAGCACCGCGCGTAACGCGCCGGTGGCCGTCAAGGAGGCCGTGCTGCCGTTCCACCGGTTCCGCAAGGCCGACGGCGCGCAGATCGACTCGCTGCTGGGCCCGGAGATGAAGTCCACCGGCGAGGTGATGGGAATCGACCACGACTTCGGCAGCGCGTTCGCCAAGAGCCAGACCGCGGCCTACGGGTCGCTGCCGACCGAAGGCACGGTGTTCGTCTCGGTGGCCAACCGCGACAAACGGTCGCTGGTGTTCCCGGTGAAGCGGTTGGCCGACCTCGGATTCCGGGTGCTCGCCACCGAGGGCACTGCGGAGATGTTGCGGCGCAACGGCATTCCCTGCGATGAGGTGCGCAAGCACTTCCAGCCGCCGGGGGAGGGCAGACCCGCCAGTTCGGCGGTCGACCTGATCCGGGCCGGCGAGGTGGACATGGTCATCAACACCCCGTACGGCAACTCCGGCCCGCGCATCGACGGCTACGAGATCCGTTCGGCGGCAGTGTCGATGAACATCCCGTGCGTGACCACGGTGCAGGGCGCCTCGGCCGCGGTGCAGGGCATCGAGGCGGGGATCCGCGGTGCGATCGGCGTGCGGTCGCTGCAGGAACTGCACAGCGCGTTGGGCTCATGACCGGCTTCGGGGCGCGGCTGGCCGCGGCGGTGTCCGAGCGCGGTCCGCTGTGCCCCGGCATCGACCCGCATCCGGAACTGCTTGCCGCCTGGGGACTTTCGGTCGATGTCGACGGGCTGCGCCGGTTCAGCGAGACGTGTGTGGCGGCGTTCGCCGATTTCGCGATCGTCAAGCCGCAGGTGGCCTTCTTCGAGGCGTACGGTGCGGCCGGATACGCGGTGCTGGAGGAGACGATCCGGGCGCTGCGCGAGGTGGGGGTGCTGGTGCTGGCCGACGCCAAGCGCGGCGACATCGGTTCGACCATGGCCGCCTACGCCGCGGCGTGGGCGGGCGACTCGCCGCTGGCCGCCGACGCGGTGACGGCCTCGCCGTATCTGGGCTTCGGATCGCTGCAGCCGCTGCTGGCCACCGCGCGGGCGCACGGTCGCGGGGTGTTCGTGTTGGCCGCCACCTCCAATCCGGAGGGCGCCGAGGTGCAGCGGGCCCGCGCCGACGGTCGGACCGTGGCGCAGACCATCGTCGACGCCGCGGGGGCCGCCAACCGCGACGCGCCGGGATCGGTCGGGGTCGTGGTCGGGGCGACGTTGACCGAGCCGCCCGATCTGCGGGCCCTG
>Ga0182793_1000766_pt1 | contig 22319 bp, 21 predicted proteins | sample Passage237A_FD_130498 | JGI IMG/M metagenome (GOLD analysis project Ga0182793, IMG submission 130498) | Cellulose adapted compost microbial communities from Newby Island Compost Facility, Milpitas, CA, USA - Passage2 37A (version 2) (version 2) ... | reverse complement strand
TCCAGCCGGGCGAAATGATCGCGGAAGAAGGGCCGCACCACCTGCGCCTTGTAGGCCTCGTAGCGGTGCTCGAGCATGGCATAGAGGCTGGACCGGCGGATGGGAACCTCCCCCCCCGGCCGCGGCGCGAAGGGGGGCCCGGGGGACCCTTCGAGGTCGCCCGGCATCAGGAAGCGGCCGGGCGGCAGGGTGGAGAGCGCGCCGTGCTCGCGGCTGCGCCGGAGATATTGGGTGAAGGCGGCGGCCAGCCGCTCGGCGTCGGGGTCGTTGGCCTGCTTGAGCACGTCGGTGCCGTCGAGCTCGCGCAGGAAGTCGCCGGCCTCGCCGGCATGGCCCGGCCGCCGCGCCCGCTCCAGCGCCTCGGCGCTCCATTCGGCGAAGGACAGGCCCAGCAGCGGCAGATCGAGCAGCCATTCGCCGGGATAGTCGACGATGTCGAGATTGAGCGTGGCCGGCCCGGCCATGCCGGCCCACCATCTGGCGGACTGGAAGCGCAGCACCAGCCGCAATTGCGAGATGCGGCGGGTGCTCTCCGGCCAGACGGGGGGATTGGCGGTCAGCGCCGCCAGATGCTGCTCATAGGCGAAGCGGGGAATGGTGGCGTCGGGATAGTCGGCGAGCCTGGCGCCGATGAACCGCCCCTCGGCCAGCGGCGCGAAGCCGGGCAGGCGCCCCTGGGTCAGCAGGTTGTGCACCAGGGCGGTGATGAGGATGGTCTTGCCGGCGCGGCTCAGCCCGGTGACACCCAGCCTCAGGGTGGGGGTGAACAGCCCGGTGGCGCTGTCGGTGAGATTGGCGAGGGCGATGCCCAGTTCGTCGGTGAGGGTGGTCGGCGGCTGCGGCAAGTGGAGAGTCCCCGTGGCCCCTGCAAGGTAGGGCCTGGGGGAGCGTTTGCAAGGGGCGGGGCGCTCAGGGCCCGACGAGGCGGATCAGGTCGCGGCTCGCCAGCGCGGCCATGAGCCGGTCGACATCCCCGGCGATGCGGTCCTGCGCCTCGCCGGCGAAGGCTTCCATGAGCATGGCGACCACCTCGTCGCGGCCGGTCGGTTCGGAGAACAATTCCCAGACCACGGCGGCGACGGTGTTGAGGCGGTAGATTTCCTCGGTCTGCGGATGGGCGGCGAAGAGCTCGCCGTCCAGCTCGTGGGTGGCGACGCCCTCGGCATGGCGGTAGAGGCCGGCAGGATCCACCGGATCGGGCGGGGCCGGGGCATCGTCCCATTGCGTCCCGGGCTCGGGCTCGCCCTCTGGCCAGCGGGCCGGATGGAGCGCCAGGAGCCGGCCGACGGCGTCGTCGATGTCGGAATAGACCATGCGGATGGCCGGAACGCCCTCGGCCAGCGGAAGCAGGCGCGCGATGGCGTCGCCGGGGCCGATGTCGCGGTAGAGATTGCGCAGCAGCAGATGGGCCAGCGCCTCGTTGCGGGCGACGGGATGGAAGCGGGTGGGGGCGGCGGGCAGGCGATCGAGCAGCACGATGCCGCCGAGCGGCGCCATGTCCGCATGCGCGGCGAGGCCGGGCGGCAGGGCGTAGCCATAGCGGTCGTCGGCCGACACCATGGCGCGGGCGGCCGTGCCCGCCAGGCTGTCCGCGACGCCCTCGGGCAGGGGCAGGCGCAGCCGGGGCGGCACGCCCAGCGCGATGCCGAGGCCCTCGGGCGTCAGCGGCAGCATGTCGTCGCAATAGAGCCTGGCGCCGGCCGCGCCCAGTGCCGCCGCCAGCGTGCTCTTGCCGGCGCGGTTGGTGCCGGCGAGCACGATCAGCCGGCCGTCGCTCTCGAAGGCGGCGCAATGCAGGCAGAGCCGGCCCGGCTGCGCCTCGAGCCAGGAGCGCGCCATCTCGATGACCAGGGCGCAGGCGGCGGACGTGGGGGTCTCGGCCAATTGCGGGGTTTCGAGCCAGGGCGATTCGATGCGGTAGCGGCCCGGACGCCCGGCGACGCCCAGCCTCGCCGGCGCGGTGCCGGCCGCTACAGCGGGCCAGTTGCGCAGGATGGCGGCAAGGGCCTCGGCGACCGGGGCCGCCCCGGCCGCGATGCGGACGGCGTCGGCCATGCCGGCATGGCGCAGCAGGTGGACGGGCTCGTCCACCTGCTGCGCACCGAGGGGCAGTTGCAGCCAGCTCACGCCTAGAACCGCGCGAACATGCGGCGCCACCACTGCGCCAGGGTGCCGGTGGTGCGGCGCGGGCCGCTATAGGACGACCGGCTGTTGCCGCCGGAGCCGCCGGAACCGGTGTGGCCGCCGGACCAGCTCGACCGGCTGCCGGCGCTGTAGGAGCTGCGGCCGCCGCCGCCGCCACCGCCACCGCCGGAATAGGAGCTGCCGCCGGAATAGGAGGCGCCGCTGCTGGAGGCGCGGGCCTGGCTGAGCGACAGCATGGCGGGCGCCACATAGGCGGCGCCGGCCGCGACCGTCAGGCGGCCGAGCATGGCGCGGCGGCTCATCGGGGTCTTGAGGGTCTTGCCGGCCCGGGATTCGATGGTGTTCATCATTCGTCTCCTTCTGCTGCGGTCCTTCCTTTCGGAATGGACCATCGTCGGGAAGGACGAACGGGGCGGCATTTTATTCCCGGTTTTTATCATTTCAGGCGCCGCAGAGCGGTTCGGCCTGCACCAGCCCCCAGCCGAACACCGGGTCGCGGCCGGGCTCGCCCAGATCGCGGGCGGCGCCGGCCAGGGCCTCGGCCAGCTCGGCGGGGCTGGCGCCGGGATGCTCCAGCGCGGCGACCGCCATGGCGGCGGTGACGAAGGGGGCGGCGAAGGAGGTGCCGGAGCGGAAGCGGCCGCCGGAGACCGACGCGGCCGTCCACACCTGGACGCCGGGCGCCGCGAGGGCGATATGGGTCCCTGCCGCCGCCTGCCGGTAGACGGAAAGGCCGCGGCCGACCGCCGTGACCGCCACCACCGCGGGATGGGCGGCGGGATAGGCGGGCGCGGCGGCGGGGCCGCCATTGCCGGCGGCCGCGACGAGGCCGATGCCGTGCGCCGCGACGGCCTGCAGCGCCGCGTCCAGGAGCGGATTGGCCGGGCCGGAAAAGCTCATGTTGATCACCGCGACGTCGCGGCCGGCCAGGGCCTCGAGCGCCCGGACGAGGGAGAAGCTGTCCGCCGCCTCGCCCGCCGCATCGGCGAAGAAGGCCTCGGTGGCGATCAGCCGGGCATTGGGCAGCAGGCCCGGCGTGCGGCTGTCGCGCCGGCCCAGCAGCAGGGTGGCGACCGCCGTGCCGTGGACGCGGCCCGCCGCATCGCGCTCGCCCAGCGGCACCGGCACGATCTCGAGCGCCTGCCCGGACAGCGCCTCGTGCGCCGGATTGACGCCGGTGTCGATCATGCCGATCACCGGCGCCGCGTCGCAGGCGCCGCCCGGACGCCAGCCGATGAGGTCGAAAGCGGCGCAATTGCCGTCATCGCAGGGCAGCTCGCTGGTCTGGTAGAAGGTGTTCTCGGTGACGGTGGCGTCGGGCAAATGCCGCCGCAGTTCCTCGATGGCCGCCGCGAGGCCCATGCCGGCGGGCAGGGCGAGCCGCGCCAGCGTCAGCCCGAGCAGGGCGCTCAGCTCGCGGTCGAGCACGCGGAAGCCGAGCGCGTCGAGCCGGTCCAGTTCGGCGGGGTGGCGCGTTGCGACGAGGATCTCGGCCGGCCGCTGCGGCCGCGCCGGCTGGGTCCGGCGGGGCCGCGAGGGAAGCGAGGCGGCGCTGAACGACACCGAGGCGCCGCCGCCCCCGCCGCTGCCGGAAAACGAGTCCGAGGCCCGCGCCGGTCCCAGGCGGGCCAGGGCCGGCGCCAGATAGGCCGCACCCACGGCGCCGCCGAGCCGCGCCAGGAACTGCCGGCGGCGGCGGTCGATTCCCTGCCTGTGATGCCCGGACATGCGCTTCTCCCTGTGGTAGTCCCGTATAACGCATCACGGGCGGGGATTATTCCAGCCGCGCGCACCGAGTTTTGATGCGGGAATAAAATCGCGGGCTCCTGCGTCGTTATGCCAGGATTGTCGCAGTCCGGACGGATCGAATGGCGAGGGTGAGCGAAACGCTGAAACTGGAGATGGTGGCGCTGCTGCCCCGGCTGCGCGGCTTCGCGCGGTCCCTCGCCGGATCGGCCCACGATGCGGACGACCTGGTGCAGCAGACCTGCGAGCGGGCGCTCTCGACCACGGCTGGTCCGCCGGAGGGGGCGCGGCTCGATGCCTGGCTGTTCCGCATCATGCGCAACCTGTTCATCGACGGCTACCGGCGGAAGCGTCCCGTGGTGGCCCTGGACGAGGCGGCGGCGCAAAACCTCGCGGGCAGCGACGGCCGCGTGGTGGAGGAGGCGCGGCTCGAATGGCAGGCGGTGCGGGCGGTGATCGCCGGCCTGCCGGAGGACCAGCGGAGCGTGTTGGTGCTGGTCTGCGTCGAGGGGCTCCGCTATCGCGAGGTGGCGGAGGTGATGGACATCCCCATCGGCACGGTGATGAGCCGGCTGGCCCGGGCGCGCGGCGCCATTGCGGCGGCGCTCGACGGGGAAACGGATGCGACCGCCCAGCGCGGCGCCGGAGAATGAAACGATGACGCAAGCGAAGGTGACCGACGAGATGCTGATGGCCTTTGTCGATGGCGAGCTGGACGCGGCGGAGGCCGAGCGCATCGGCGCGCTGATCGCCGCCGATGCGGGGCTGGCCGGGCGGGCGGAGAAATTCCGGCAATCGCGGCTGGCGGTGCAGCGCGCCCTGTCGGCCGGCCGCGACGAGCCGCCGCCGGCGCATCTGGTCGCCGGCATCCTCGGCACCGGCCAGGACCTGGCCCCGCGCCGCGGCCTCGGCGGCCGGGGCTGGGCCGTAGCCGCCTCCGTCGGCGTGCTGGCGGCCGCGCTGGGCTTCGGCGCCAGCCGCTATCTGGACGGCCCCGTGGGAGAGGCCAGCCTGATGGCCACGGCCACCAGCGGGTCCTTGCTGGCGCGGCTGGCCGAAACCCCGGCCGGGGGCAGCGTCGCGGTGGGGCCGGCGACGGCCATGGTCACCGGCAGCTATCCGGTCGAGGGCGGGTATTGCCGGCTCTATGCCGTGTCGGCCGAGACGGAGCAGGTCCGGGCGCTGGCCTGCGGCGGCGACGGGGCGTGGACGGTGCCGGTCGCGGTGCTGGAAGGCGGCGGCGGCTTCCAGCCCGCCAGCGCCGCCGAGGCCATCGACATCTATCTCGACACTGCCGGGGCCGGCGCCGCGCTGGACGCGGCGGGCGAACAGGCCGCCATCGCCGCGGGCTGGGCGGCGCGGTAGAATCTTCCAATCCCGCCTGCCGCCACGGCTGGGCCGGGGCGGGAATGACCCCGAGGTCTGGCGCGGTTTCGCGCTCCCCCAGACCTACCTGCCGATCTTGTCCAGCTCGTAGGGCGTGGTCTGGTAGATCTCGTTGATCCAGTTCTGGAACAGCAGATGCGCGTGGCTGCGCCAGCGGTTCTCGGGCTCGATGGAGGTGTCGCCCATCGGGAAGAGATTGGCCGGCGGCAGGGTGTCGAGGCCCGCCTTGAGGTCGCGGTGGTATTCGTCGGCCAGGGAGCGGTTGTCGTATTCCAGGTGATTGAGGAAATAGACGGCCCGCCCGCGGCGGTCCTCCAGCATGCACAGGCCCAATTCGGCGTTGTCGATCAGCACCTCCAGCTCCGGCCCCAGCGTGCCGCGGTCGATGTCGTTGTAGCGCGAGACCGGGATCATCGGGCTGTCCGACATGCCGCGCAGCCAGGGCGAGCGCGGATTGACGATGCGGTGGCGGAAGACGCCGAAGGCCTTGCGCTCCATGCGGTAGCGCCGGACGCCGTGGAAATGGTGCAGCGCCGCCTGCGCGCCCCAGCAGATGAACATGGTGTGGTGCACATTGGTGCGGGTCCACTCCATGATCTCCAGCATTTCGGGCCAGTAGCGGACCTCCTCGAACGGGATGTTGGCGATGGGCGCGCCGGTGACGATGAAGCCGTCGAACTTGCGCTCCCGCACCTCCTCCCAGGTCTGGTAGAAGGTCTTGAGATAGTCTTCCGAGGTATTCTTGGCCTTGTGGTCGGTGACGCGCACCAGCGACAGGTTGACCTGCAGCGGGGTGGCGCCGATCAGGCGGGTGAACTGGGTCTCGGTCCGCTCCTTGTTGGGCATCAGGTTCAACAGGCCGATCTCGAGCGGGCGGATGTCCTGGCGCGCGGCGCGCGTGGAATCCATCACATAGACGCCCTCTTGCTCCAGCGTCTTGCGGGCGGGCAGGTTGTCGGGAATTCGTATAGGCATGGCAGCCTCTTAGCTGGGTGCGATGAGAAAGCGATTCAAGCCGGCGCGTCCCGCCCCCCGGGGAGCGGGACGCGCTAACGCATTCGCTTCTCGATCGCGGCCGCCACCAGATCGACGAATTCGTCGCCGTCGCGCACGATGGCGAGGTCGGAGGCCTCGACCACATAGCCGAAATTGTCGGCCAGCGCCTGGTAGCGGGGCAGGCGGTCGTGCAGCAGCGCCTCGAAGCCCCAGGCGCCGAAGCCGGCGGGGTCGACGTCATTGTCGTCGTGGATGCCCTGGATCAGCTTGTATTCGGCCCATTTCTCCACGAGGAAATGCGGGCGGTAATACATGGGCTTGGGCGACTTCCGGAACCGCCGCACCAGCTCCTCGGCGTCCTTGTCGGTGCCGCGGATATAGAGCAGGGCGGTGTGGGCGGCGAGCGTTCCGATCACCGGGTCCTCGGGGTCGGCGGGGTCGACCACCTCGATCAGCGAGCCGCCGGTGTCGGCGATGAAATTGTCGTAGCCGTAGAGGTCGTGCGCCCGCTCGATGAAATAGGGCACGTCGCGCAGCGCGGCAATCTCGGCCACGCGGTGCTGCTCCTGGCGGCGCTGGTACTCGGCCAGCGGCAGCCCGCCGCGCGCCGGATCGCCCGGCGTGCCCAGATAGGTGGAGAGCGGGTCGAGATTGTCGAAGGTGATGTTGGAGGAGATGTAGATCGAATCCGAGCGCAGCAGCTGCGCCAGGAACGGCACCTTCATGGCTTCGCGCTTGAAGTTGTCGACGATGAACTCGCCCATGTAGCGGGTGCCGATGCGGTAGTCGGCGGAATAGTGGAACCAGCTGTTGGCGCGCAGCATGGCGCTGAGCCGCGTCTTGCCCACCCCGGCCATGCCGAAGACGGTCACCGCGCGGCGCGGGGCTTTCACGAACTCGTCGACGCTGGAAAACAGCATGGTGCCTGGAATCGACTGCCGTCGCCCTTCTCCGGGTCGCTCCCGCAAAAGCGGGAACCTCCGTTTCGTGCCGAAGTCTTGAACAGAGATTCCCGCATGCGCGGGAATGACCCTGTGGGTGTGTCCGTCGATGTAATGCAAAGCCTCCGCTTTCACAAGCAACCGGCAAATTCTGCCCGCTGCCCGGACTCAATTGCCGCCTTGTCGCCGCATTTGCCGGCAACGCGGAAGAAAAAGCCAACGAAATCAATGGTCTTTCCGGTTGGCATCGCCCTTGCATCTGTTCCGGCGAACGCGCCGCAAGGCGCCTAGGGGTTCACGGAGTTACAGATGGGCATCTATGGGGCTCTTTCCAGTGCGGTGACCGGCCTGCGGGCGCAGGCGCACGCCCTGGAGAACATTTCGGGCAATATCGCCAATTCGCAGACCGTCGGCTACAAGCGGATGGAGACGAGCTTCATCGATCTCATCCCCGATGCGCCGCTGAAATCGCAGGTCCCGGGCGCCGTGCTGGCCCAGTCGCGGGCGACCAACAACCTGCAGGGCGATATCCAGACCTCGGCCAACGAGACCTATATCGCGCTCAACACCAACGGCTTCTTCGTGGTGGAGCCCAAGGTGGGCCAGTCGGACGGCAACTCGGTGTTCGCCGGCTCGAACTACTTCACCCGCCGCGGCGACTTCGAGATCGACAAGGACGGCCTCCTGGTCAACGGCGCCGGCTATTACCTCAAGGGCCTGCCGATCGATCCGGCCACCGGCAACATCTCCGGCTCGGTGCCCGAGGTGATCAAGCTGTCCAACGCCTTCCTGCCGGCCAACGTCACCAAGACCATCAACTACCAGGCCAACCTGCCGCAGCTGCCCAAGACGGCGAACTACAACTCGACCATCTACAACAGCGAGCTGCTGGAGCCGAGCCACTTCCTGCCCGGCTCCACCACCGCCTCGGCGACCGGCGGCACGGCCCTGGTCGGCGCCAATGCGGCGCTGGCGCCCGCCGGCCCGCTGAGCGCCGGCACCAGCATGACCATCAACGTGAAGGGCCTGCCGGTCACCTTCGATTTCTACAATGGCGGCACCTACAGCGGCACCAATGTCGGCATCGACCTGTCGGGCGGCAAGACGCTGGACGACGTGCTCGCCGAGATCCAGACGGGGCTGCGCAATTTCGGCGGCGGTGCGGCCGCATCCGCCACCGTGGGCCTCAACGGCTCCAACCAGCTCGAGATCACGCTGGGCACCGACTACCACGCGACCTTCTCGGTCTCGGGCGCCGCCGGCGCGGCCCTCGGCATCGCCAACCCCACCGATTCCAGCCAGCCGACCCGCCCCGTGGTCAGCTCGATCACCGCCGACCAGGCCGACGACTTCGTCGCCAGGTCGGTGTCGGGCGGCGCCATCACCGTCTATGCCAGCAACGGCGCCCCGGTGAACGTGCAGTTGCGCTGGGCCAAGGTGGACAGCGCCGCCGCCGGCGGGCAGGACACCTGGAACCTGTTCTATCTCTCCGACAGCGCCGCGGTGGGCGGGGCGCCGGCCTGGACCAATATCGGGCAGGAATACACCTTCGGCAGCAACGGCTCGCTGGCGCCTCCGGGCGTGCCGATGGCGACCATCAGCAACCTCACGGTCAATGGCGTGGTGATCGGCGATGTGGAGCTGGCGCACCAGACCAACGGCGTCAGCCAGTTCGCCGACGTCAACGGCACGGTGACGGTCTCCACCCTCAACCAGAACGGCTACGGCGCCGGCGAATTCCTCTCGGTCGCGATCACCGACTCCGGCCGCGTGGTCGCCACCTATTCCAACGGCGAGCGCATCGAGATGGCGCAGGTGGTGACGGCGCAGTTCAACGGCATCAACTCGCTCAAGCGGCTGGACGGCGGCGTCTACCAGTCGACCTCGGAATCGGGCGAGCCGATCTTCGACCTGTCGGGCTCGGGCATCATCGGCGGCGCGCTCGAGGCGTCCAACACCGACATCTCCGACGAGTTCACCAAGCTCATCATCACCCAGCAGGCCTATTCGGCCGGCACCCGCATCGTCTCCACCGCCGACGAGATGCTGCAGGAAGCGCTCAACATGGTCCGCTAGGACCCCCACGAGTAAAGGGTCCGGGGCGATGCGGCCCCGGACCTTCACCAGGCCAGGGAGCCACTAGATGGGCCTCGTCTCCTCGCTGTCCAATGCCGTATCGGGTCTGCGCGTCAACCAGGACGCGATCACGATCCTGAGCCGCAACGTCGCCAATTCCGGCACGCCCGGCTATCACCGGCAGTCGCTCAACGTCATCGACTACAACTCGGTCAACGGCACCTATGCGCGCACGGCCGGGGTCAACCGCGCCTTCAGCCAGAGCCTGCAGACCTACTACAACCGCCAGGTGTCGGACACTTCCATGTCCAACGTGCTGGCCAACTACCTCAACAAGCTCCAGGGCTACCTGGGCAAGCCCGGCGATGCCGGCTCGCTCGATACCATGTTCGGCTCGCTCAAGAATTCCCTGCAAGCCTTGGCGACCAGCCCGGACGACTATCCCACCCGCGCCAATGTCGTGGCCGAGGCCCAGGCCATGGCGCAGCGGCTCAACCAGCTTTCCGGCACGGTGCAGGAGCTGCGCCAGGAAGCGGAAACGCGCATCACCAATAACGTCACCGAAGTCAACGCGATGCTGGTATCCCTCCAGGAGGTGAATGCCCGCATGCTCGACCTGGGCATGACCGACACGGCCCGCGCCACGCTCTACGACCAGCGCGACCGCCTGGTGGCCTCGGTGGCCGAGATCATCGACGTGCAGGCCGACTACCGCGCCGACGGCACGGTGGCGCTGATGACCCGCTCGGGCGTCGGGCTGCTCGACAACGGCGTCAGCACCTTCAAGTTCACCACCGCCGGGGCGCTGTCGCCCACCACCCAGACCAGCGTCAACACCAGCGAGAGCCGGGTGGGCACGCTGACGCTGACGACGCCCTCGGGGCTCACCATCGACCTGGTGCAGCAGGGCGTGCTCCAGGGCGGCGAGCTGGCCGGCCTGGTGCAACTGCGCGACAAGGTGCTGGTGGAGACGCAGAACCAGCTCGACGAGATCGCCGCGGGGCTCGCCGCGGTCTTCTCGACCATCACCACGCCCGGCACCGCCGCCGACAACGGGCTCGGCGCCACCGGCTATTCGGCCGACATCTCCCAGCTCAAGCCGGGCAACGACGTGCTGCTGACCTACAGCCAGAACGGCGTCGAGCAGCGGGTGCGCATCGTCAACAGCACCAATGGCGAGGACTATATCGACACCACGGGCCAGCGCGTGATCTCGGTGGACCTGTCGGACGCGACGGCCGCCGCGGCGGTCCTGCAGGGCAAGCTGCCGGGCCTCGCCATCGACAGTCCCACCGCCGGCGTGCTGCGCGTGCTGGACGACGGCGCGGGCGGCAGCCGCGACGTGACCGGGCTCACCACTCGCGCCACGGCCAGCGGCACGCAGTCGGGCGATCTCGCCCTGGCGCTGTTCGTGGACCAGGGCAATGCGGCCTTCACCGACAATCTCGACACCAATCCGCCGCAGATCGTGGGCTTTGCGGCGCGCATCTCCGTCAATCCCGCCATCTTGGCCGACAACCGCCTGCTGGTGCAGTTCGATGTCGGGCACACGCTGGGCGATGCGGCGCGGCCGGAATACATCCTCGATCAGCTCAATTCGATGGGCTTCGTGTCCGGCGGGGCGCCCGCCTCCAATGTGGGGCGCCACCAGCTCAACGGCACGGTCGGCCAGCTCATCGAGCAGGTGCTGAACTTCCAGGGCTCGACCATCAATTCGGCCCTCACGGCCCGCGACAGCCGCCAGCTCACCCTCGACACCATCGTCACCCAGATGGACGCCGAATACGGCGTGGACGTCAACGAGGAGATGGCGCGGCTGACCGAGCTGCAAAGCGCCTATGCCGCCAATGCCCGCGTGGTGTCGGTGGTCAAGGAACTGCTCGATACCCTGTTCGCATCGACCTGATGGAGTAGCGTCCGATGATCGTCAACAAGTCGATGTTTCCCCTGCAGACCGGTTTCTCGGTCATCTCGAAGATGCAGGACAAGTTCGCCACGCTGCAGATGCAGCTCGGCACCGGCATGAAGGCGCAGACCCTGGCCGATATGGGGCGCGACCTGCCCGTGTCGCTGTCGGTGCGCTCGCGGCTCGGCACCATCGCCGGCTACAGCGCCAATATCGATGCGGTGTCGCTGCGCATGTCCTTCCTCGACAATGCGCTGACCCGCTTCGACAAGATCGAGGGCGAGGCCCGCAACTCGGCCGTCCAGGGCCAGTACGGCACCGGCAACATCAACATGGCCACCATCTCCAGCATCTCGAAGGGCCGGCTGGACGAGGTGGTCACCCTGCTCAATTCCGATGTCGGGGGGCGCTATCTGTTCGGCGGCCTGATCACCGACAAGGCGCCGCTGCCGGAGACCGCCGAGCTGCTCAACGGGGCCGGCGGGCGCGCCGGCTTCCAGACGGTCGTCACCGAGCGCAAGGCGGCCGATCTCGGGCTTTCCGGCCTCGGCCGGCTCGCCTCGAGCCAGGCGGCGGGCACCTCCACGGTGACGCTGGCGGAAGACGGCGTGCATCCGTTCGGCTTCAAGCTGTCGACCGTCGCCACCACCAGCGGCGCCGTCGCCGTGACCCAGCCGCAGCCGGGAACGAGCCCGCTCGGCGACGAGGTCTCGATCGCGTTCGCGGCGGCCCCCGCCGACCAGATCGCGCCGGGCAACACCATCACGCTGGGCCTCACCCTGCCGGACGGGACCGAGACGCAGATCACCCTGCGGGCGGTCGATGCCGCCAGTGCCAGCGGGGCGAGCGGCGAGTTCGTCATCGGCGCCGATGCGGAGGCGACGGCGGCCGCGTTCAAGACGGCGCTGGACGCCAAGCTGGGGGAGGTGGCCGATACCGAGCTTGCGGCCGCCTCCACCTTCGCGGCGGCGGAGAACTTCTTCAACGGCCCCGGCGAGCCGATCCTCCGGGTGGATGGCGACCCGGCGACCGCCACGGCGCTGCGGGTGGCGACGCCCACCGATACCGTCACCTGGTACCGGGGGGGCACGGCGGCGGTGTCCGCGACGGGGCTGGGCCGGCTGGACCTGGCGCGGTCGGGCGATACGGTGAGCCTCGCCGAGCGCGTTCCGGTATCGGCCAATCACGGCTTCCAGATCGCGGCGGCCTCGTCCAGCTCCGCCTCGCCCACGGGCGTGGTGGCGAGCTATGCGGGCGGCGACCCGGCCAGCCTTTCCGTTGCCTTCGACGGCACCGCGGCGCCGGGCGACAGCGTCACCCTGACGCTGACCGAGCCCAACGGCACGCAGCGGCAGGTGACGCTCACCGCCGTGGCCGGCAAGGCCGGGCCGGGGCAGTTCACCATCAGCCCGAGCAACGACCCCGACGAGACCGCCGCCAATTTCGAGCTGGCGCTCAACCGGTCGGTGACCGAGGCGGCGGCCGCGGCGGAGGGCAATCCGCGCCAGTCCGTCAGCGCCAGCGTCGAGGATTCGGGGCGCGTCGACTACGGCATGCAGGCCAATGAGAGCGGCTATCTGCGCATGATCCGCACCCTGGCCTCGATGACCGTCGAGACCTATCCGGAGCTGCTGACCGTCACCGATCCGGATTCGGTGGCCCTCAACCCGGCCAAGGCGCGCTTCGACGCCATGGCGCAGCGCCAGCAGTACCAGCTCTCGGAAATCCACAACACCGAGCGCGGCTCGATCGAGATCATCACCATGGAGCTGGGCGTGGCGCGGGCGGCCCTCAATTCGGCCAAGGACCGGCACACCAACTACAAGGCCCAGCTCGACAACCTGCTCAGCGACGTCGAGACGGTGAGCAAGGAAGACGTGGCCATGGAAATCCTGGCGCTGCAAACGCGCCTCACCGCCAGCTACCAGGCCACCGCCATGATCAGCCAGCTCAGCCTGGTGAACTTCCTCTAGGGGGTGCGGGAGGCTGCACCCGGAAGGCCCCGTACAAAAGAAAATGCCCCGCAGCGCTGCGGGGCCTTTTTCTTCTCGTACGACGCCCGGTCACATGCCGCGCAGGCCGGAGGCGATCTGGCGGTTGAGGCGCACCAGCACGTCGAGCTGCTGGGGGCGTGGATTGACGTCGAGCAGGATCTCGCGGGTATGGTTGAGGATGAACATGCCCAGATTGGCGATGTTCTGGCGGATGTCGTGGGGCAGGGGGCTGTCCTCCTGCGTCACGGCCGACATGAAGATGGACCAGAGCTTGCGGTTGAAGGTCAGCGCCGAGCGCAGCTCCTCGGCGGTGCTGGTGTCCCACTCGTCCTTGATGCGCTGCAGGCCCGCGGCGGCTTTCATCAACAATGCCGACTCGCGTTGACGGGGCGATTCAACGACCTTGGCCGTCTGATGATACGCCTGAGCGCCGTGTTGGTGCATGATTGAGCAGGTCCTGTTCGTATTCGATAAGTCTCTGGGCAGCCTTCAGAGCCTTGTATAGGGACCCGGTTAATATCTCGTTATTGATTTGGTCGACAATGGGGAGAGACGAGGGCACCGCCGTCACGAAATCCCGCGACAATTCGGTATAGGTGGCCTCGGCCCTTTGGGCATCCTCGTCGATATACATGAGCTGGATGGCCAGATAGATGCGCCGGGCGGGGCTGTTGGCCGTCTCCGAGGTCAGGATGTCCTTCTCGCGCAGGATGGGCGCCCGGCCGTCGATGAACAGGCGCGTGCGCTGGTCCGAATTGGTGATGATGCAATTGCCCACCAGCAGCTTCTCGCCTGGCTTGAGTTCGACCTTGAGCGCCATGCCGCCTGCCTCCGGGAATCGGGCCTCTATTGGACTGGTCTAGCCCGACATTACGGCGAAAACAACGAAGGCGGGCCGGGGGCCCGCCTTGCGTCTCGAACATGGTTTCCCGCTTATTGCAGGAGCTGGAGCACGCTCTGGTCGGCCTGGCTGGCCAGCGAGAGCGAGGAGGAGCTGAGCGACTGGCGGGTCTGCAGGGCCAAGAGGTTGGCGGCTTCCTCGTTCATGTCGGCCAGCGTCAGGTTGGCCGCGCCGGTCTGCAGCGTGTTGATCATCTCCTTGGTGAAGTTCTGCCGGTTCTGCACGATCGACAGGTTCGAGCCGAAGGTGGAGGACTGGGAGCGCACATGGTTGAGCGCTTCCTTCACGTTGGCGATCAGGGAGTCGATGTCGAGATCGCTGTCGAGGTCCTGGGCGACGATGTCGTAGATGTTGAGGTTGGCGGCGTTGAGGGCCTCGCCATCCTTGGTGCGGATGTCGATGGAGGAGGTGCCGGTCTCGTTGAAGGTGATCTTCAGGTTGTCGCCGCGCAGCAGGTTGATGCCGTTGAACGAGGCGTCGTCGCTGAGCTTGTCCAGCTGGTCGCGCAGCTCGTTGAACTGGTCGGCCAGCTCGGCGCGCACCGAGTTGCCGGCGATCTTGGCGCCGCCGGCGGTGGTGCCGTCGATCACGCCGGCGGCGGTGATGCCGTCGATCTCGAGGACCTGGGTGGACAGGTTCTCGATGCGCAGCTTGCCGTTGTCGTTGGAGGCGCGGATCTTGCCGTTGAGGAAGGTGTCGCGGTTGATCTCGCGCACCAGCTCGTCCACGGTCTTGGCCGTCACGTTGGCGACGCTGGCCGTGCCGCCGCCGCCGAAGCCGAGGCTGCCGGCCAGGACCGGGGCGCCGCTCGCCGTCACGCCGGAGACGGTGATGACGGCATCCTCGTTGCTGGCCATGTCGTCGCCGGTGAACACCAGCGCGCCGCCCGAGAAGCTGGCGGTGATCGGCACCGGGATGCCGGCGGCGTCGAACGCCGCGTTCAGCGCGCCGGCCAGCTCGCCGCCGGCCACCGCGTCGGCATCGCCGACGGTGAAGGTGGTGGCGGTGCCGCCGTCGATGGTGATCGAGAGCGTGGTGGCGTCGGTGGCCTCGATCTCGACGGTGCGGGTGGCGCCGCCGTTGACGGTGATGCCGAAGGACAGGCTGGCGCCGTAGACACCGGCATTGTCGAAGTCGAGGGCGGTATAGGCGGCGCCGGTCAGCACCGCATTGGCCTTGGTCAGCTCCACGTCATAGGGGGTGGTGCCGAACTGGCCGCCGGTGAAGGTCAATTCGCTGTTCACGTCCACGCCGGCGGTCGGCACGGTGTAGGAATCGGTCTGGAAGGTCTTGTCCTGGCGCGCCTGGCGCAGGGTCGACTGCATCGATTCCAGCGTCTTGGTGATGGCCGAAAGGCCGTTGTCGGCGGCCTCCAGGGTCTGGATGCCGTTGGCCATCGAATCCATCAGCGCATTGAGGTCGCCAGCCCGGGCATTGAGCGACGAAGCGGTGAAGAAGTTGGTCGGGTTGTCGAGGGCCGAGTTCACCTTGTTGCCCGTCGCCAGACGCTCCTGCGTCCTGGCCATCAGATCGGCGGTGTTCTGGAGCGAAAGCAGATTCGACCGAACGGCTTTCGAAAGTGAGATATCGGACATTGTGCTTCCTTCACTACGGCGCCGAAATTCGGCTCATCCCTCTTCATGAGGTCGAGCTCTGATTTACCGCATCGAATCCTAATGGCCCGTTAACCACGTTTCTTGGCGCTTCGGTAACCATGCGGATCGAGGAAGCCCGTCGGTGTCTCCTTCGAGGGCGGGGCGAGGACGCAAAAGCAAAGAGGCGGGCCGGAGCCCGCCTCTTGCTGTTCGGTGGTGCCGATCCGCTTAGCGGATGAGCTGGAGCACGCTCTGGTCGGCCTGGCTGGCCAGCGAGAGCGAGGAGGAGCTGAGCGACTGGCGGGTCTGCAGGGCCAAGAGGTTGGCGGCTTCCTCGTTCATGTCAGCCAGCGTCAGATTGGCGGCGCCAGTCTGCAGCGTGTTGATCATGTTCTTGGTGAAGTCCTGGCGGTTCTGCACGATCGACAGGTTCGAGCCGAAGGACGACGACTGCGAACGCACATCGTTGAGCGCGGTCTTCAGCTTGGCCAGCTCGGCGTCGATGTTGAGGTCGCTGTCGAGGTCGGAGGCCTGCAGCGTGGTGGACACGCCGAGATTGGCCGAGTTCACCGTCTCGCCATCCTTGGTCTGGATGTCGATCGAGGACGTGCCCGTCTCGTTGAAGGTGATGGTCAGCTTGTCGCCGCGCAGCAGGTTGATGCCGTTGAACGAGGCGTCGTCGGCCAGCTTGTCGAGCTGGTCACGCAGCTCGTTGAACTGGTCGGCCAGGCCGGCGCGGACCGAGTTGCCGAGGATCGAGGCGGCACCCGCAGAGGTTCCGTCGACCACGCCCGAGGCGGACACGCCGTCGACGTCGAGTTCCTGGGTGGACTGGTTCTCGATGCGCAGCTTGCCGTTGTCGTTGGAGGCGCGGACCTTGCCCTGGAGCGAGGCGTTATTGTTGATCTCGCTGACCAGGGTATCGACGGTCTTGGCGGTCGTCACGTTGACGGCGGTGGGGGCGGCCTGGGTGGCGATGCCCGAGGTGCCGGCGGCAGCGGTACCGGTGTAGTCCACAGTCACACCGACGGTGTTGTTGTCGGCGGTCAGCACGAGCTGGCCCGTGTCGCTGAGCGACGCGGTGACATTGAGGTTGGCGGTGTTGTTGATGGCGGTGATGAAGGCACCGACAGTTTCGACTGCACCGGCCGTGGTGTTGAACGTCGCGGTGGTGGTGCCATCGCTGACGGTGATCGCACCGGCGCCGCTGGAGGTGAAGCCGGCATCCGCCAGGCTGCTGGCGGTAGTCAGGCCGGTGGGCGTACCGGTGGTGGAGACGGCCGTAGCGGTATTGACGGTGGTGGTCAGCGCGATGTCGACGGCAGTGCTGCCGACGGCGCCGCCGGAGAAGGAGATCTCTTCCGTGCCGGTCGGGTTGGCACCCAGGTCGATGGTGTACGAGGCGGTCTGGAAGGACTTGTCCTGGCGGGCCTGACGCAGGGTCGACTGCATCGATTCCAGCGTCTTGGTGATGGCGGTCAGGCCGTTGTCGGCGGCTTCCAGGGTCTGGATGCCGTTGGCCATCGAGTCCATCAGCTGGTTCAGGTCGCCGGCGCGGCTGTTGAGACCGGCGGCGGTGAAGAAGTTGGTCGGGTTGTCGAGGGCCGAGTTCACCTTGTTGCCGGTGGCGAGACGCTCCTGCGTCTTGGCCATCAGGGAAGCGGTGTTCTGGAGGGAAAGCAGGTTCGAGCGAACGGCTTTCGAGAGAGAGATGTCGGACATAGGTCCAATCCTTTTCTAGGAGTACGCAAACTACGACGCCTCTTCCTGAGGCAGGCCCGATCCTTGTCGGTGAGCCTATAAGGAAGGGTTAAGTCGCTGCCGAAAGTTTGGGCAAATTCTTCGCGCGAATTTATCCCCCGCCGGCGCAAGGCCCCGGAAATCCGGGGCTCCGGCCGCCGGCCGGTTACGGCCCGTTAACCAGGGCCAAGGGAAGCCGAGGGGCTGGTTCGGGCCGAGCGGCGAGGTGCGATGACCGCGGGATTTCGGGGGAGGCGGGAACGACCCGGCGGGCTTCGGAAAACGGCTTCGCCCGCTGGAATCCCTACGCCATGAAATCCTTGAGCCGCGCCATGGATTCCTGGGGGATTTCCGCGGCGCCGATGCGGCGGAACAGTTCCTCGAGGCTTTGCGGGCGGGGCGGCAGGGCGCCGGCGATCACCGCGGCGGCGAAATCGGATGCGCCACTGCGCGACGGCTCGGGCGGAAGCTGATCCTCTTCCCCATGGGCGCGCTTCTCATGGGGCAGGCGGCGATCGCCGCCTGGCTGGGCGGCGCCGCCAGATTTCTGCGTGCTGTCGGGCAGGACGGTCCGCTCGCCCATGGCGGGGCGATAGCGGTAATCCATCAAATTCGTACTGCCCGTCGAAACAGGCTCGATCGCATGTGTGGCAACCATGACGCTGTCCCAAATGCACCAATGCCGTGGCGATCTTGCTGGCCCCGGATTGCGGAGTGGTGACTTGGGAGGGTTGCCTTTGCGTCAAATTGTGCCGGTCAGAGCGCCCGGTTGACGGCGATGCCGCGCGCCGAGGCGCCGGGGTCCGCCGCCACGGTGCCGGCGCTGCCATAGGTCTTGGGCCGGGTCTGCTGGCCGACGATGCGGGCGACGTCGGTCAGGACGTCCTCGGTCACCGCGCGCGCCGTGGCGAGGACGCGAAGGTTCTCGGCCATCTGGGTGGCCAGCCGCTCGTGGCCGGCGCGCATCCGTTCCAGCGCTTCCGGCGCCTCGGCGCCGAGCCGGCCGGCCTGGCGCTGGATGGCGCGGGCGAAGGTCACGTAGTCCTGCGCCAGCCGGGTCTTGTCCGGCGTGAGCTGGCTGGCCTGGCGCAGATGGCCGGTGCGCAGCAGGATGGTCTCCTGGTTCATGACGTCGACCAGCGCGGAAAGCGCGGTTTCGGCGCGGGCGCACAGCTCTTCTGCCGGCAGGGTGTCGAGGGCGGCGAGGCGGGCGGCGGCGGTCATCGCGAATAGGCTCCTGAAACGGACGGAGAAAGGGAATGCGTGGTGTTGGCGGCTTCCTGGAGGGCGATCAGCTCGCCCATCAGCTGGTCGGCGATGCCGAGCCCGCCGTTCTGCGCCATGGTGGCGGCAAGCTGCTCGGCCTGCATGGAACGCCAGGTCTCCTCGCCGAAGCCGCCGCCGAAGCTGTCGGAGTCGGTCTTGATGCCGGCGAACATCTCTTTGGTCAGCATGGTGAGGAACAGGCCTTCGAGTTCCTCGGCCTGCTGGCGCACCCGCAGGGTCTGGGCGGGGGTGAGGCTGGAGGCGGGGGCGATCTCGATCATCACAGCACCTCGATCTCGGCCTGCAGGGCGCCGGTGGCCTTGATGGCCTGCAATATCGCGATGAGGTCGCGCGGGGAGATGCCCAGGGCGTTGAGCCCGTCCACCAGCTGTTGCAGCGTCACCGATTCATCCACCACCTGGAGGGCGGTGTCGTACTGGTTGACGTTGAGATCGGTGTTGGGCTCCACCGCCGTCTGCCCGAAGCTGAGCGGATTCGGCTGCACCACGGTGGGGTTCTCGGCGATGGTGACGGTGAGGTTCGACTGCGCCACCGCCACGCTCGACACCCGCACGTCCTTGCCCATGACGATGATGCCGGAGTTTTCGTCGATGACGATCTTGGCCGGCTGGTCGGTCTGCACGATCAGCTGCTCGATGTCGGTGAGCAGGTCGACGATGTTGCCGTTGAAGTTGCGGGGCAGGGTGAGGCGCACCGTGGCCGGATCCTCGGGCACGGCGGTCGGCGCGCCGATGAAGTCGTTGACGGCCAGGGCGATGCGGCGGGCCGTGGTGAGGTCGGGATTGCGCAGGGCCAGCCGCAGCGAATGCTGCGAGCCCAGGTGGAAGTCGATCTCGCGCTCGATCAGCGCGCCCGAGGAAATGCGGCCGGTGGTCGGCACGCCGGAGATGACGGTGGCCGCGTTGCCCTCGGCCTTGAAGCCGTTGATGATCACCGGCCCCTGGGCGATGGCATAGACCTCGCCGTCGGCGCCGAGCAGGGGGGTCACCAGCAGCGTGCCGCCCTGCAGGCTGTCGGCGTCGCCCAGGGCGGCGACGGACACGTCCATGCGGGAGCCCTGGGTGGCGAAGGGCGGCAGGTTCGCCGTCACCATCACCGCCGCCACGTTGGCGGTGCGCACGTTCTCGCCCTGGGTGTTGACGCCCAGCCGCTCGAGCATGGATTGCAGCGACTGCCTGGTGAAGGGCGAGTTGTTGAGGCTGTCGCCGGTGCCGTTGAGGCCGACCACGAGGCCGTAGCCGACGAGCTGGTTCTCGCGGATGCCCTCCATGTCGACGATATCCTTGATGCGCGCCGGCGCCGCCACGGCCTGGGCCATGGGCGCCAGCACCAGCGCCGTGCTCAGCACGGCGGCGAGACAGGTTCGGAGCAGTCGGTTCGGCATGGCATTCCCCGGTCTTGGATGCCGCCCCATCCCCATGGCGCGGCCTTCCCCTGCCGGGATGCCAGAAGCGTGCCAGATGCGGTGTATCCGGCTAGGCCATTGGGAGATATATGTTATTTTCATTCTGTCCTCTTGCCCGCAACGACCTCCTCGGGGTGGCGGGCAATTCTTGCCGGGCCTGTTAAGGCTTCGTTAACCGCGGAGGGCAGATTTTGCCGCCATGGTTTGGCGACACGGGATGAGTCACAGCCTTGCGCATTGACGCCACACATCGGGCCGGCGGCGTCGCCGGACGGGGCGCGGCCGGAAAATCCGGCGGCGGGCCGGCCTTCGTGCCCGTGGGGGCGGAGGCGGGCGGGCGCGTGGCCTCCAGCGCCCCGGTGATGCAGACCGCCGGGCTCGAGGCGATCCTGGCCCTCCAGGGCGTGGGGACCGCCACCGAGCAGCGGCGGCGCGCCGTCCGGCGCGGCAACCGGCTCCTGGACGGGCTCGAGGCCATAAAGGCCGACCTGCTGGTCGGGCAGGTTCCGTCCGAGCGGCTGGATGCGCTGATGGTCGAACTGGGCGCCTTGCGCGAGCGGGTCGAGCCGGGGCTGGACGGGGTGCTCGACGACATCGAGCTGCGCGTGCGGGTCGAATTGGCCAAGCGCGGCCGGTTCCCGGCGTTCTAGGGTTTGATCCAGCTTCGGCGAATCTGGATCAAACTCCAGCTCATCGATTTGCCGCGCGGTCGGATCGGAAAAGTCTGCAACTTTTCCTGACAGCGCTCCGGGCGGGCCGCCGCGCGGGCGCCGGCCTTCATCAAAATGTTGTCAGTCGGGAGCTATGCGCCTGAGGCGCAGGAGCTTTCGCATGTTAAGGACCCTGGATTTGGGCGCTTGCCCGAGGGGGGCGAGGCGAATATATAGGCCGCCAAAGGGCGCATTGGAGTTGAGTCTGCTGATGTCATCGGTTGATGTGATGGAATACCGGCCCAGTGAAGACGAGCCGTTCATGAACCCGCGCCAGCGGGAGTATTTCCGGAACAAGCTGCTCGTCTGGAAGGACGAGATCCTGCGGGAGAGCCGGGAAACCCTGGAAAATCTCCAGGAGGAAAGCCAGAACCATCCCGACATGGCCGACCGTGCGAGCTCGGAAAGCGACCGCTCCCTGGAATTGCGGACCCGCGACCGGCAGCGCAAGCTCATCGCCAAGATCGACGCCGCGCTCAAGCGCATCGACGACGGCACCTATGGCTATTGCGAGGAAACCGGCGACCCCATCGGCATCGCCCGCCTCGACGCCCGCCCCATCGCCACGCTGAGCCTGGAGGCCCAGGAGCTGCACGAGCGCCGCGAAAAGGTCTATCGCGACGAATAGGCCGGCGCCACGCGATGAATGGAAAAACCCGCAGCGATGCGGGCTTTTTGTTTTCGTTCGTCAGGTCGCCATCCATGATGCGGGGGGATCGAGGGTGGGGCCGCACCCGCCGTATCCCGGCCGCCTCAGGCGCCGGGCGTGCGCTGCCGGTTGCGCTCGTGGATGGCCTCGACCTCCGGCGTCATCTCCTCGGCGAAATCGGCCATCTCGTAGACGGGGCGGATTTCGATCTCGCTTTCCCCGTTCATGGGGTTGGGGCAGCGCTTCACCCATGCGACGGCCTCGTCCATGTCGCGGACTTCCCAGATCCAGTAGCCGGCGACCAGCTCCTTGGTCTCGGCGAAGGGGCCGTCGATGACGGAGCGGTCCGAGCCGCTGAAGCGGATGCGCTTGCCGGCGCTGGAGGGCTTCAGCCCGTCGCCGCCCAGCATGATGCCGGCATTGATCAGCTCCTCGTTGTATTTGCCCATGGCCTCGAGCAGCTCGGTCTGGGGCAGGTTGCCGGCCTCGCTGTCGGCGGTGGCTTTGACGAAAACGACGACACGCATCTGATGTCTCCTGGTTTGGGGGAGGCCCGATTGCCTCTCTGCCCGGGCGACGAACCGTTTCGGCCCCGATCGACATTTTTTCTGCCATTTTTTCCGCGCGCGGTCTGCTGTGCTGCGCGCGCACGAAAAAGCGGGGCCTCGGAAGGCCCCGCTGACGGCTTCGAGGGGAGGAAGGATCAGAAGCCGAAGACCGTGGTGATGCCGGTCTGGCCGTTGCCGTTCTGCAGGCATTGGGCGTTGGTCGCCTGACCGAACTGGAACAGGCCGCAGCTGTTGTTGTTGCCGTTCTGGTGGATGGTGCCGTTGTGGCCGTTG
>Ga0182793_1000765_pt1 | contig 22367 bp, 16 predicted proteins | sample Passage237A_FD_130498 | JGI IMG/M metagenome (GOLD analysis project Ga0182793, IMG submission 130498) | Cellulose adapted compost microbial communities from Newby Island Compost Facility, Milpitas, CA, USA - Passage2 37A (version 2) (version 2) ... | reverse complement strand
GATTCAGGCGTTCAAAAGCGATTTCGAGATAGTTGCGGTGGGCTTAACTAAGCCAGACGATCAAAAATCGCATTTTTATAGTATCGAGAGTCTACAGAGGAATGTTTTGGACAGAATTATCCGAAAGGCATATAGGTTAGTTAATTCAGGAAGATTGCCAAGGTTTCCCCTACCAGTTATGAAAAGGTTTTTGGATTCAATAGTTGAAAAGGAAAGGCCTGACCTTGTCATTACTCACGAACCGGATTTTTTTCCGTACCTAATCCCCATGAAATCAAAGTTTGAATTTAAGGTGGTCTATAATGCGCATGAATATCACCCACTTCAGTTTGATTCTAATAAAAGATGGCTTAACACAATAGGCTTTTATTATAACAAGTTATACCAAGAATACTTGAAAGAGGTTGATTTACTTATAAACGTTTGTGATGGTATTGCGGTAAAATGTAAAGAAGAATTTGGTAAGCCGTCGTTAGTAATTCCAAATGCCAGTTGGTATCACGAAATTTCGCCCTATTTTAATAAGGAGGACAAGGATGAAAGCCAAGTTAGGATCATCCATCATGGACTGGCGATTCGGGAAAGAAAAATCGAATACATGATTGAAGCGGTAAAACTTCTAAGCAATTCATATCGACTGGATTTAATATTAATGCCGGGGGATCTCGATTATATAAAGGAACTTAAAGAACTAATAAGTGGTCATGTAAGGATTAATATCATAGAACCCGTACCGTTCGATAAAATAGTTCCGTTTTTGAACAAATATGATATTGGGCTATTCAATTTGCCCCCGTTGACATTTAATTATAGAAATGCGTTGCCAAATAAGCTATTTGAGTTTATACAGGCAAGATTGTGTTTGGTCGTCAGCCCATCACCAGAGATGAAAAAGATAGTAGAACGATACGGGGTAGGTTTTGTTGCTAATGGTTATGAAGCTAGGGATATCTACGAATGTCTTGACAAGATTTCATTACGTGATATTAATGAATGTAAAATGAAATCTCATGAAGCGGCCAGAACCACATCGGCAGAAAATTACTATCATAGCTACGTTAGTGAAGTTAAAGAATTAGTGCAATAATTCCCCATACATTTATGAAAAAGGTGCTGATAATTTCTTGGTATTTCAAGCCTTGTTCGTTAACACCATCTCAGCGAATTACGTATTGGGTGGAGAACTTTCATAAACATGGTTTTTATCCAGTGGTGGTTACTAGAACGTGGAGTGGGGAAATCAGAGATTATATTGATACTAAAAAAGCTGTCGGTAAAGGCGTGGTTCGTGAAAGGCATGGTAACTATGAAGTGATATATGTACCGTTCAAGCCAGGACTTGCAGACTGGGCTTTTCTTAAGTTCAGCAGTGGAATATTCGCGCCGCTTTTTCATTTAGCTAAGATTGTCGATGTTTTGACTATTGGATTTACTTTCTTGTTTTCCTCGTATAGAAATTTGCTTAAAGAAACTATAAAACTGGCGGGGAAAACGTCTTTTCAAAAAGTAATTATTTCCGGCGAGCCGTTCTATCTTTTTAAGATCGGTTACATTTTAAGAAAGAAATTTAATTTGAATTGGATAGCGGACTATCGAGACGATTGGACGACAAATGAACTTCAAACATCAAGACCCGGTCGGATTTTCAGGAAGTTGTTAATGAAAGTAGAACGAAGCTACGAAAAAAAATGGGTCACTTCTGCAGAACTTGTAACATCTGTTTCGAAACTGTATACAGAGAAAATTTCGAATCTTTTAGGCGTCCCTGGAGGGACTATACCAAATGGCTTTGATGAAAAGCTTCTAGACTTGCCAAAGAGCCCATTAAAAGAGGTTTTTACGATCACATATAGCGGGACTCTTTATCCCAATCAGAATATTGGTATAATTATCAATGCTATTAGGTGTTTGAAAAATGAGGGCACTAAAGTACGAGTGGTATTTCTTGGATCTGGGTATGAACCTAGCCAAGAAGCTAGAATTAAAGAGTTGTTAGGTGATCTATATCCAGACTACGGTGTTGTAACTGATAGATATCCCAGAGATAGAGCATTGGAGTTTCTGAAACAGTCTCATGTGCTCTTATCTATCGCCTACGGCGAATTGGGCGGAATTCCTTCAAGTAAATTGTATGAATATATAGGGCTATTAAAGCCCATTCTTCTTTGTCCGTCAGACAAAGACGTTATGGAGAGTATTGTTTTGTCTGCTGGACTAGGTTTTGTTGCCAACGATGTTAACGAGTGTGTTGAGCAGATCAAGGAACTAATGCGTCGTTACAACAATAAACAAATCGAACATAGTATTGATGAGAATTTAGGGCGAGTTCTTCCATTTGGCCGGGCATGTCAACTTAGATTATTGGCGAGTTTTTTAGAATAGTGAATTATTTACTGTTTATATTCCAAAAAAGGTGGCCAATTCATATAGTCTTTGTTTTTGGCTTGTTTTACATTGCTCCTTTTATTGATGCATTAACGGGATATTTGGTCTTGTCCGGCATAACTTCGGAATCATCGATTGGATCTCCGTCTCAATTATTACGAGGGTGCCTATTTTTGATGTCCATCTCTTTTATTCGTAGGTCATCCGTTAATATTTTTTATTTTTTTATCATATATTTCTTATCGGTTGAGGTGCTCAACTTCTTTTTATACAACAATATTAGAGGATTGGTTATAGCGCTTGTTACTGCATATAAGCTCCTTTATCCAATTTGTATATATCTAGCATTGAAAAATCTTGTATTTAAACAAGTGTTGTCTTTTGACGATATAAAAAAGTTGTTCTTTAATTCAGCCTTCTTGTATAGTATAGGAATTATAGTGCCTTTCTTTCTCAATATAGGATTTCCTACGTATGAAGATGGCGGGTTTGGAACCAAAGGATTCTTCGCCTCCGGTAATGGTTTGGGAATGTTTTTAGGTGTCATGTTGCTGTTTTTATATCAGCAAGGTATGTACAAAACTTCGCGCAAGGATCTAATCAAGTTTGCTTGTGTCGTATTGGCGGTGGTCTTTATCGCAACTAAAGCAACAGCGATCTTTCTTATTATTTTTTTGATATTGCTTTTTTTACGATTGAGCGCTTGGTTAAAAACGTTAATTGCTTTTACCTTATTAACCTATATCTATATTAAGTATGACGAAATTATTAGTGCAATAAAGATAATGTTTGATGTGATAGCTTATCGGTACGAAACGAGTCCCGATTTTTTTACTTTTATTCTAAGTGGTCGGAATATCATGATTCGACAAGCTTTCGAAGAGTATTCGATAGAGGGTTTTTATGCATTACGACCAATAATAGGAAGCGGAACTTTCCTGTCTTTTAGGGATCCTGCTAATAATCCGCAATTTTTTGATATGTTGGAGTCCGACTTAATAGACGTTTTCTTTATGTATGGAATATTGGGAGTTGCTATTTACGGGTACATATTTTTAAAACCAGCTTTTTTCTTCTTCCAAAAGAAGCTTTGGATTCCCTTGCTGTTATTTTCTACGGTGCTTTTTCATTCAATATTAGCTGGTCATGTTATTTTTAACGGTATGTCAATCTTAGGTGTTATATTAATGTATATATATACATCATTCGGAACGTTTAAGCGAGTTCATTAATAGTTACGCCATGAAAAATAGAAGCGGCCGTGTCAAAATTATTTGCTATCATCTGTTGAATGACTATACTGGAAGTACAAATATATTATCTAGTAATCTAGACTTTCTCTCATCCAGGGGGTTCATTGTAGATGTTTATTCATCTTTTAATAACGACGGCCTTTTAAGTGAGATTTCTGGGATAAATAGAAAGCAAATTTACTACAAGTTCGTTAAGAGTAAATTTTGGCGTTTGGTTTTGTTTGTTTCGGCCCAAGTTCGCTATTTCTTTTCCGTTTTTCGCTATTGCTTTTCAAAAGACGTATGTGTATATGTTAATACCATTTTGCCCTTTGGAGCGGCTGCGGCAGCTTACCTTTTGAGGAAAAAAATAGTTTATCACGTTCACGAATATCCCATCAACCGCTCAGTCATTAATCGACTTGGAATGATTACAGCCGTCAAAGTCGCTAGTAGATTAATTTTTGTCTCTGAGTATGTACAGAAGTCATTCAAATTGCTTGAGGATGAGAGAAGTCGTGTTCTTAGAAATTATATATCAGAAAGTTTAACGGCCGCGGCACGTAGCAATGTGCCAAAATTCGCTTCTTATTTGGATATTTTGATGGTTTGTTCATTACGTGTCTATAAGGGAGTCGATATCTTTATGGAACTGGCTCGAAACCTTCCAAAGCATAGTTTTACCCTTGTGGTATCTGCGGAAAGCAATGAAATAGAGCGCTATTTTAAAGGTCGGGATCTCCCCGGCAATCTATTGATCTTACCGACTCAGAAAGATCTTCACCAGTTCTATTCTAAAGCCAATCTCGTTTTGAATCTTACAATTCCCGATCAATGTATTGAGACTTTTGGACTCACGGTTTTAGAAGCGATTAGTTATGGGATACCGGCTATTGTCCCCCCTGTGGGTGGCGTAACTGAGATAATTGAGGATGGGAAAAACGGTTTTTTAGTCGATCCAAGGGATATCGAGGCGTTGATTCGTACCATCGAAAAGGTCGCGTCTGATGAACAGTTGTATTATTTGCTGTCGGAGAAAGCCAAAGTCTTGGCCGAACGGTTTAGCAAAAAAGATTCTTTGGAAAAGCTGGACAAGTTATTTTTAGAATTAGGAAGATAAGGCATGAAAAAAAAGACTATTGCAATTATTGGGACGAATGGACTACCCGGCCGTTACGGAGGATGGGATCAATTGATGAACAATATTACGACAAAATTAAGAGATAAATACCAGTTTATAGTTTATACAAGTTCATTTAATGCTGTAGAGGGGGTCAGAGAAGTAAATGGTGCCAAATTAGTCATTATAAAGCTTAAAGCAAATGGGTGGCAAAGTGTTCCTTATGATGGTATATCCTTATTGCATGCCGCTTTTAAATTTGATGTCTTATTGGTGCTTGGCACCTCCGGCTGTATTATTTTACCTTTGATTCGCTTATTTGGCAAAAAAATAATTTTGAATCCGGATGGAGCTGAGTGGAAGAGAGGCAAGTGGAGTTGGATCGTACAAAGATTTCTAAAACTATCAGAGCGTGTTGGAATAAAATTCTCCCATTTTATTGTAGCTGATAACAAAGTATTTCAAGACCATATTTCAACAGAATATAACAAAGACTCTTATCTTATAGAATATGGTGGAGATAACGCTATTTCTGTAGATCTTTCGGATAAAACTAAACAAAAGTACGGGATTAGCAGGGGCAGCTATGCTTTTAAGGTCTGTAGAATAGAACCTGAAAACCATATACATTTGATTCTGGATGCGTTTTCGGGCTGTAAATCTAAAATTTTGTTGATAGGTAATTGGAATTTTAGTGATTATGGAAGAAAGTTGAGAGAGAGGTATAGTACGTACGAGAATATGTTGTTGTTGGATCCGATTTATGAGCAAGCCACGTTAGACGAATTACGAAGCAACTGCGGAGTCTATGTTCACGGGCATAGCGTTGGCGGAACTAATCCTTCTCTAGTTGAGGCGATGACTCTTGGGTTATGTTGTTTAGTTTATGACGTAAACTATAATAGGGAAACAACGGAGAATAAGGCCATCTACTTTAAAGATAAAGAAGAACTTCAGAAATTGATCAATGATTTTGAGCATGGAACCTTGCATACTCAGCAGATAGGTGTCAAAATGGCGGAAATTGCCAAAAGAAGATATACTTGGGATTCTATTGTCAATAAATATGACGATCTTTTTCGAGACTAAGGGGAGCATTATTCCCTCAGCAAGGATTATCCAGTACACTATCTCGCTAATTTGTAATGAGCGCGCCCTTAACTTTCGCCGGCATCTTAAGCATCCGATTCCGGGTGCCGGACGCCTTATCGTTGAAGTCCATAACTCGCCGATTCTTTGTTGAGTGACTTACAATCTCAGCTTCGCTAAGGTCTAAGTTAACCCAAGTATAAATGTTCTTACTGGAGCGATTAGTCCAATAAATCAAAGGCGAACTTTCTTCTCTGTCTAATACTTCAACGGTTCCCGAAATGATCAGTCCGTATTCGGGACTATCCTCGCTCACACCACCCCAGCCACTACTTTTTATTAGATATTTATTAACGTTTATCTTGCAATTTTCAAATTTTAGTTTTCCATAAATCGCTTCAGTATTAATTGCCAAAATGTCTGAACCTTTAACTCTGCAATTATTAAAGGTCACATTTGATTTAGCATTCGTTCTAAGATTGGCGACAACCGAAGAGATGGTAAATTCTTCTCTTATATCGGGTTGATGCCATATTCTGGAATTATCAATTTCAATATCGCATGAGTTGAAAACCACGTCGATATCCCCTTTGGATTCGCTTCCGGTAATAAATGCCGTTAATCCAATATTTGATGCCTTAACAGCGTTAAGCACCAATGTTGTTTCGTGTGAGGTTGAACATGAAGCAAAACCAACGGTTGAACAGTTCGAGCATGTTGCATTATTTACTACTAAATGTGCGGAACCAGCCCTAAACGCATTCCCAAGGTCCTTATTTAACCCGTTGGAAAACATGTCCCTGTAATCTCCTCCATTCACAACCGCACGCATCCCCTTATCTTCAACAACAATCCCTGCTTTCCCACAGTACTTTGCCGATCCTCCTTGAACTTTCATGTGATTTGCAGAACAATTGTTAAATTCTATATAATAGTCTATTTGATTTTTGAGATTTCCTCCGCACCACCCATCGGCACAAAACGCCGCATACCCTAAGGAAGCCGGATTGGAAAAACAATCATTAAAATAAACTTTATTACTAGATGCAGAGTAGAAAGTGGCGACAGAACCACATAGAAACGCTTTGCAGTTATTTATTTTTATGTTTTCACACCTAATAATTGCAAGAGCGTGGCCACCATTCTGTTGGAGGAAAGGAGCCCGATTATTATGCGGTAAACGTACGGATGCATCGGCATGCCCCCAGTTCTCCCCTTTTCCGTAGAAAGTAAAGTTCTCTATGGTAATATTCTGGCATTGGTCAAGTGAAAATGTAGTAGGGAAATACAATTTTTCCTTGCTCACAGAGGCACCTATAGCGCTGATAGTTCCATTTCTTATTATAATGTTACGCTTGTTGAATAGCCGGGGTACCCTGTCAAGAGCTATAGCATCTTTGTTTTTAGTTCCGGTAACATTTTCAAAAACCAAAATATCTAATCCCTCAAAATCTACGATGTTGCCATTCTTAACCTTGCTTAAAAACTCAACCAGTTTATTTGTCTCATCAGTCCCATCTCCTTTCAGGCCAAATGATCTTGCTTTCAGGGTCTTTCTACCCTGCGCGGATGTCCATATTGAAATTAATCCGAAGAATGGTATTGCAAAAACAAACTTACCCCCTTCTCTTAAAAAACTTCTTCTTGAAATTGATTTAAATGGATTGCTCATAGAAATTTGTTTTCCTGCAAATGGAAGAAGAAAGAACTTATTTCCGACATGCAATTTTTTTTCTTAGTATAGTAAAGTTACAAAAATATTGGAGCTACCAAAATTTTCGCTAGGATTTTCATTTTTTTTTGATTCAATGATTATTGCGAATAAATTGTGCCTCTTCCGTGTAATTTATTTTGGTTACTACAATGGAATATTTTTTGCTTCTTTGTAGACACAATGCAGCTGTGTATCCAGTGCGATATGGTTGCCTGAAATGAACATTATATGCGTATAACATATTTACTGTACAGCCTCATGCTGTTGGTCGTGCCATCGACAATCACATTAGGCCAAACTCTACCCATCAGTACCCCTTTTTTAGAGGAATTTTATCGGAGACTACAACTATTAGGTAGATCGGATACCTTAATCTCGTTTATGGTTCGTCCATTAACTGCCAGTGCTTTAGGACAATATGAATACCTAAATTATCCTGACAGTGGTCGTACCGATATCCTATGGCAAACTACTAACAATCATGGCTATTTACGTGCAATCCCAGTTGTTTGGGAAAACCGCATAAACACAACATATCCCTATGGCTGGAATGATGGCCCAATGATTCCTGCAAGAGGAATACAGACTTATCTTAGTGCAGGGATTTATGCAAAGTATCGGTGGTTGAGCATTCAGCTCAATCCAGAATTCGTGGCTGCACAAAATACGGTTTATGAGGGCTACGGTGGTAAAAATGGTCCCAACCAGCAGTGGTACTCGCAACGTGGGAATTTGATTGACATGCCCGAACGTTTCGGCAATGGAAGTTATACAAAAGCATTTTTGGGTCAAAGTAGTATTCGGTTGACATTGGATCCAGTTTCCTTTGGCGTTTCTACCGAAAACCTGTGGTGGGGCCCTGGACGACGTAATTCCATATTAATGAGTAATACTGCCCCTGGGTTCCCGCATATTACGTTGAATACATCTAAGCCGGTCAGAACCTATATTGGGTCGTTCGAAGGGCAGATGATATTGGGTCGTTTAACCAGGTCGGGATTTCCCCCTTCCTTACTTGGTGATACGGCAACTCATATGCAATACATTCAACCTAAACCCCCAGGTCGTCGTTATTTCTCTGGTATAACACTCAACTATCAACCGCGTTGGATACCTGGGCTCTTTCTAGGATTGAACCGGACGTATAACTCCAATGACGGTATGGAAGGTACATTTATACAGAAATACCTGCCTTTTTTAGAGCCGTTTACGGCAAAGCAAAAGATGGGAGTAGATTCTTCGGCCGAAGAAAGCATCGCTCGTGATCAGATGCTTTCCATTTTTTTTAGGTATGTAATTCCTGCAGCGAAGTTTGAGTTTTACGGTGAGTACGCCAGAAATGATCATAACTTTGATTGGCGTGACGCGGTTATACAATTTGATCAGGCCCGGGCATATACACTGGGTCTGCGGAAGCTGATCGCCGTTGATAGATTCTGGGAAGGAAACCTTGAACTGGCCGCGGAAATGACCCAAATGGCGGTTACCAATACCCGGCGTATCCGGTCTGCCGCGCCTTGGTATTTACATCACCAAGTGCGGGACGCATACACTAATCGCGGCCAGCTTTTGGGATCGGGCATCGGACCCGGAAGCAACGTGCAATGGCTCGGCGTGAGCTGGGTACGGGGCTTGAAGCAAGTTGGTCTGCAATTTGAGCGGCTGGTACATGATCAGGATTTTGCTACTTGGACCCTCCAAGACTACCGCCGCAATTGGGTTGATGCAAGCGTGGCGGCTTTTGGCACATGGGATTATAAAAGATTCCTTTTCAATGCACACCTGCAATTTATCCATGCCTATAACTACCAGTATGGATTCCAGCCTGCCGACGATCCAAACGATTATTGGGGCTTAACCCGCAGGACAAGAACAACCTGCACCTGCGGTTTGGTGTGATGTACCGGTTTTAACGGTAATCAGTGGTCAGTGATCGGTGACCTGACTTTACAAAAGTATCTGATATGTCGCAAATACTCATTACAGGGGCATCGGGTTTTGTTGGTCAGAACCTAATGCCGTATCTTAAAAATAACGGCTTAAACTGCTTCGCGTTTCCTCTGCGCGATAATTGGAAGGAAAAGCTACCGGATAACTACACCGCCATCATCCACCTCGCCGGCAAGGCTCACGATACAAAAAATACAAGCGAACCAGAAGAATATTTCCACATCAATACCGAATTGACCAAACAGCTTTTTGACCGCTTTCTTAAAAGCGATGCCGAAGACTTCATCTATTTCAGCAGTGTGAAGGCGGTAGCGGATACGGTGGAGCAAGTGTTGGATGAATTAGCCAACCCCAATCCGCAGACGTCTTATGGTCAATCCAAGTGGCGGGCTGAACAATACCTGAATAGCCAACTGCTTCCGGCAGGGAAACGGCTGTTTATCCTCCGGCCCTGCATGATCCACGGGCCGGGCAATAAAGGCAATCTTAATCTGCTTTATAAGGTAGTTAGTAAAGGGATTCCTTATCCACTGGCTGCATTCGATAACCGCCGTTCGTTTCTTTCCATTGAAAATCTCCAATTTATCATCAAACGGATCTTGAAAAATCCCGATATCCCAAGTGGCACGTATAATCTTGCCGATGACGAGGCCTTATCGACCAATGAACTCATCCGGATCATCGGCGAAGCAAGGGGGAAACGTGCGCGGCTCTGGCGGCTATCGCCAAACGTAATCAAACGCGTGGCTAAACTTGGTGATACGATGAAATTGCCCCTGAATAGCGAACGCCTAAAAAAACTGACCGAGAACTACGTCGTGGATAACAGCAAAATCAAGAGTGCCTTGAAGATAGCACGTCTGCCGGTCTCGGCGAGAGAGGGGTTACTAAAAACGCTGCGAAGTTTTTAACAAACTTCCAAAGAACATACCGCCGAATTCCGATGTAAGCCAAAGCGAGCAATATTAAAATACAAGTCCCTACCTTTAATTGCGTCCCATAGGGATATTTTGTGGAAATTATCGCCAACAGCCCCACCCCTACCTGCAACAGCCCATAACATATCGATATTACTAGTTTATTCCCCCGTGCTTCATTCGCCAGATACTGATACAAATGCGTCCGATGTGCTTTAAAGATATTTTCCCGTTTGAACGTATCCACCCGACCAAGTACATCTTTATTGATTAATTGATCCGCTGTAGTTTTACGGGCTAAATATTATTGATATGAAAGAGCGTTCGTTTTTGTCCATCGATAATCTCTTATTCGTAATTCGCACGCTTTTGCACCATTCGGAGCTTCCTGGCGGAGTATATAATCTGGCAGATGATGATTCTCTTTCGACGAATGAGGTCATCAAGATTATAGCGGAAACAAAAGGGAAAAAGCCGAGAATATGGCGCATCCCATCCCCCGTAATTCAATGGGTGGCTCGTTTGGGTGGCAAATTTAAACTGCCTCTCGACCCGGAACGGTTAAAAAAATTGACCGAGAATTACGTAGTCGACAACACAAAGATTAAGCGAGTACTGAACATTCGTAGTCTTCCGGTGTCTGCTACGGAAGGACTACGAAACACTTTAGAGAGTTTTAGTCGAAACTAATAAATACCGTTTAATACCAATATACGCCAATGCGAGAAGCAATAGTATACAAAATCCTACCCGAGCTTGAATATCGTATGGATGACTAGCCGCATAAAGTATCAATACGCCTACTCCTACCTGCACTAATCCGTAGCTTAAAGAAATCACTAGTCTATTGCCCTTTCCCTCATTCGCTAGATACTGGTACAAATGTGACCGGTGTGCCTTGAAGATATTCTCCCTCTTGGCCAACCGATAGATGATGGTTAATACGGTATCAACCCCATAAACGGCGAAGAACAAAATATAAATCAAATTTTCCGTCACAATTATCAGGTTTAAGGTCGCAAATATCAGGATAAAACTCATCCCTACGCTTCCTACATCACCGGCAAAGCACTTGGCGCGTTGGCGGAAGTTAAAGAATGCAAATACACCGTTCGCAACCGCCGTAAAATAGAGGAGTTCATTATCAATAAACCCGACTTTTCGGTTAGCCAGCCAGAGGAGCAACAGGATGGCAAAGCTGTTCATGGAGGTGATACCATTGATACCATCCATAAAGTTGTAAGCGTTGATGGTGCCGATGACTAGTATTAATGCAACCGGAATTACCCATAACGGATATTCAAAAAGTTGGACCTCCCAGAAAAGCAGTAACACCGACAGCAGATGGACGGAGATACGTATACGGTTGGATAAGGTGAACATGTCATCCAGAAAACTGATCAGTGTGATAAGGGTCAGTCCGGCGAAAAAATAAGGATAACTGGCGCCGCTCCAAATAAACCAAGCCAGTGCCCCGATATAAAAAATAACGCCTCCTCCACGGATGGTGACCTGCGTATGGCTACTCCGTTCATTGGGCTTGTCGATAATGTTGTAGCGATCGGCCAGGCGAAAGTACACCAGCATCAATCCAAAAAGCAACAGAGCCAGTAACGCGTAAATCATGGGGCAAAGATATATTTTTTGCCCATAGGGCTCGGAGGTAATATGTAAATTGCGGCGGCATAACAGAATGAATTAAAGGAAAAATGGACGAAATTCTTAATATCCAGGGCGGCATTGCCACCGACCACCGCGGCAGCATCCGGTTTGTCAATGAATTTGATATGACGGCTGTAAAGCGGTTCTATATCATCGAGAACAAAGACACCGAAACCATCCGCGGATGGCGGGCCCACCGTACCGAGCAACGATGGTTCTATGTGCTGGAAGGTGCATTTTCCATGAAGACCGTGAAGATCGACAATTGGGAAAACCCTTCCAGAGAATTGCCGATTGAAGAAAGAACATTAAAAACCGAAGATCAACAGGTCATCCATGTTCCCGCAGGCTTCGGGACGGCCTTCCGCGCACTGGAACCCGGGAGCCGCTTGCTTGTATTTGCGGACTACGGAATCGAACATGCGCCGCACGATGATTATACGTACGGCACGGACTATTTTACTCAGGCTGGTTTTTGATAGGGTCTGCTTCGGACCTTCTTCGGAGCTCGATGCCACCTTGTAGCCAGCTCAGTCGGACCTCGTAGCCGCGGGTTGGCTACGAGGTCCGACTGAGTCGGCATGGAGTCGGCATGGAGTCCCGAACGAGCTCGGAAGAAGGTCCAAACAAACTCCCGGCAAACTCCCTATTTGCTGGACAACTATTGCACTAATTTAAGATATAATCACGACACATTTTTAATTTCCTGATAGAACCTTTCATCGGGTGTTACCCGGCCTGATCGGTACTGAAGCATGCGAGTTGAAAAAATCTTTCCTTGAATGTCAGAAAATCCATCTTAATTTGTTTCCATTATGCAGTAAATATAATGCATTTTGGAAACAAAATGGAGTGTGCGCTATTTTAAGAAAAAGCTTTTTCAAAGATACCCGCCCCATATAAACGCTGGAAATTGTTTGACCGGATCCCGGCCCACTACATAGCAGGCATTAATCCCTAGATTGGCAGCGAGGTCCCGCACCTGCTTAAGATCGGCTTCAACGGCGGTTTCTTTGACTTCCAGGGCATATTCTTTGTTAACGATAAAGTCGATCTCTTTCCCATTCTTTAGCTGGTAGTAGGCAACGTCACCACGGTGCAACAGTTGGTTGAAGACGGCATTTTCAAATTTCGCACCGCTGCTAAGCTCGCCGACGGCCGACGCGATGCCATTGTCCAGAAAATAGATTTTTCGTGCTTTGGTAATTTCACGATCGGGGCTGGCGGTCAGAACAGGTATCGTACGGATGAGGTAGCTATTTTCAAGTAAGTAAAGGTAGTTTTCTACCGTGGGTCTTGAAATGCCGGCGATGCTGGTTAATTTGGAAACATCAAGGCGCGAGCCCGTCCGTACGGAAAGGAGCTTGATGAGTTTGTACAGGTTTGCAGGATTTCGAATATCTGAAAGCGCACTGATGTCAAAATTGATATAAGCACTTAATATGTCTTGGAGGAGGTCTTTCTTACCTTCCACAGAGGGTTCGAGCACCACTTCTGGGAAACCGCCGTATTGGATATATTCCTCGTAATATGGGCGCAATAGTTGATAGGTTGAGGCTACAAATTGGGTAGCTTCTGATAGCGCCAGGTTGGGTGCGTTCAATCCATTGAATGCCAGTAATTCATGGAAATTAAGCGGATATACCTCGAAGATTTTCTTTCGGCCGGCCAATGATTCCGAGAAGAGATTCTTGATATAAAACGAACTCGAACCGGTAACAATGAATTTGATGGGGTAATTGTCGTAAAGATACTTCAATACACTGGGCAGGTTGGGTACCAGTTGGATCTCATCAATGGCTACAAGGAGTGGCTTTGATAAATCGGCTCCCTGTTGCTGAAACGCCCGGACAAGGTGTTCGTAATTCTGTTCAGCAAACAACACACGGTTGTCAATGCGTTCAAGGTCGAAATAAAATTGCTGTTTGATTCCCGATTCAGAAAGCAATTGCCGCACTAAGGTGGTCTTACCGGTACGGCGCATACCGGTCAATACGGTAATTTGCCGCTTCGGCAAGTGGGCTTTCAGATCATCAAAAATACGTCGATTATAGAATTTCATTACTTTTCTTAAAGTGAGTGTTTAAAAATAGTAATACTTTTTTAAATACTCAATTCCGTGGTAACCAGCCGGTGGATGATTTCCGTCTTATCGGCGTAAAGGAAGCCGCCCGGATTTTCCGGAAACTCTGCAGGCCGATGGGGTATTTGCGCACCATGGTGCTAAGGTACGTTATTTTGAGAACTCAACGATGCCATAAAGTCACCGAAACGCAGGCCTGGCCGGTGCCAGCAGAAACATCAGGTCATAAAATTATGCGCCAAATAATGCATTTTGGAAACAAAAGGGAGCATTAAACGCGTTAATCCGCTACCTCTCTCCAGCTTTTCACCTCGTAATTCGTACGGTGTTGCGAATCCGAACCGCCATACACTAACGTTTTCTGTATAGGAGTAGAAGGCGCTAAATGAGTTTCAAACTTGTCCAATTGTTTGAAAAGCTCGTTGGTAATTGTCTTGGTGGCTTTAATCTCCACGGCATGGAACGTTTGCCCCACTTGCCAAAGTAGGTCAATTTCATTTCCGTGAGTATCCTGCCAAAAGGAAAACTCAAGATGTTCATATAGGTGGTAATTCCTCTTTTGGTACTCGGCAATCACCATATTTTCAAACACGCTGCCTTTTAAACGATCCGTCTCGAGTTGACCTGCATCGTTGATTCCCAATAAATGGCATAGTAATCCAGTATCATAAAAGTATAACTTGGGCGTCTTGACGAGCCTTTTGTTACGGTTCTGGTGATACGGTTGGAGTAAAAAAACGAGATAACTGCTCTCAAGTATCGATAACCAAGATTTTGCAGTATTAAAGGTGATATCACACTCGTTTGCCAGCGCGCTGATGTTCAATAACTGCCCCGCCCTCGCTCCACATAGGCCAAGGAATTGGCGGAATTTTCTGGTGTCGCGTACATTGAGCAACTCCGTGACATCTTTCTCTACATACGTCTGAAGATAGTTGGCATAGAAAACGGCAGGGGAGATGTCTCGATCGAAAATTGCGGGATAAGCACCGCTGATCGCAACGGACGGATAGCCATCAGCCAACAACTTTTGTGCTGTAAGTTCTGCAAAATCCAATGGCAACAGTTTGAACAGCGCTACCCGTCCTGCAAGTGACTGCGTAATGCTTTTCAGTAGATGAAAATTTTGGGAACCCGAAAGGATGTAGTGGCCCATGAGTCCACTTTCGTCCACGCGTTCCTGAATATAAGAAAATAGATGGGGCACTCGTTGTACTTCATCGAAAATAACGTGTCTTCCGTAATAGTCGAGGAAGCCAACGGGATCGCTTGCTGCAAACTGCTGGTTATCGGGGTTTTCCAGTGTCACATATCGATATTCCTCAAATAGTCTGCGTAAAAGGGTTGTTTTTCCTGATTGCCTAGGCCCTGTAACAGCCAATACAGGAAACTTGTCCCGCTGTAGCACGATCTGTTGCGTGATGCGTCTCTTAATAAACATGATCGGATTGCTTTAGACGCAAAGATAATGCTACTAATGAAATTACACAATAGTTATTGATTATATATCACAGCATTTGGTGATGAAATTACACAGATGTTATTAGCGGAATATCACAGAAAAATCTACGATGGCCAGTTTCCTCAAAGATATACCATATAGCAGGCATTATCCAAGATTGGAGGCGAGGTTCCGCACCTGTTTGGTAACTTCACCACGGTGCACAGTTATTCAGTATTAAAATCGAGCGATGCTGGCGTGTGCAGATGAAATCGCCTTTTTCTGCAACCTTTTTTAAAATAACCCATTGTATTATCGATGGATTTGTTACTTTTGCTTCCGTTTATTTATACATAATCTAAATAAGTATAAAGGGCGAATGTTGGACTCCAAAGTAACGAATGAATTTTTTGAAAGATGAGATGACATAAACATGGAATAGAAAAACCGCGCCGGAGACGGTAATCTCCGTACGCGGTATATGCGTTTACATTCAGCGGTAACTGACTGTAAATACACACGGCCATCAACTTTAGCAGGTACAACGGCCGGCTTTCAACAGACTAGTAAAAAGCAATGCAATATATTAAATTTTACGTAACCGTACTATTTTTTTGCGGTGCCATGTGGTGCCGCGCACAGGAATCCGCCTACAACCTTACGGGTACCGTCACCGGTGCCGATCGTGAACCGCTTTACGGGGCGACCATCAAGGTAGGCAACCAAACCACCATCTCCGACTCAGAGGGACATTATCGTATTTCCAACATCCGGCAACGGCAGGTCCGCGTTGAGGTCTCAGCGGTGGGATTTGAACCGTACGTTCAGACCCTTACTTTGACACTAGGCTCCAATACCTTGCAGATTGTGTTGGTGTCCAAAACCAATGAGCTGGAAACGGTGGAGGTGATGGGACTTACCAAGGCGCAGGAGGTAAACCGGCAGGCATACAACGTGACAGCGGTAGATGCTACCAAACTCTACAACACCACGATGGACATCTCCGGTGCGCTTGACCGCGTGGCAGGTATCCGCGTGCGGGAGTCGGGTGGACTCGGCTCCAATTTCAACCTTTCTCTCAACGGGTTCACGGGCAATCACATCCGCTATTTCATTGACGGAATCCCAATGGATAACTTCGGCAGCTCGTTTCAAATCAACAACATCCCCATCAACACGGCAGAGCGTATCGAAGTGTATAAAGGGGTGGTGCCCATGTGGCTCGGTTCGGATGCGCTGGGTGGTGCCATTAATATTGTGACGGGCGACCGATACCGGAACTTCGTGGATGTCTCTTATTCCTATGGATCGTTCAATACGCATCGTTCGGTCATCAATGCGGCCCACACCACAAAAGGAGGGTTTACCGTACGGCTCAACGCCTACCAGAATTACTCCGACAATAATTATAAGGTTACGGTAGATGCGGCCGACATCAATACCGGGGCTTATGCACCCAATACCAAAGTACGCCGTTTTCATGATACGTATCACAACGAGGCGATCATTGCCAGTGTGGGCGTGGTTGACAAGCGGTTTGCCGATCAGTTGCTCGCCGGCATCACCCTGGGTCAGAACTATAAGGAAATCCAAACCGGTGCCCGCATGGTATCCGTATTCGGCGGCTGGCACAGGCGGGGCACTACCATCATGCCTACCCTCAAATACAAGAAGGAAAACCTGATTGAGGGGCTGGACGTAACCATCAACGCCAATTACAACCTCGGATCGGAGCGAAACATCGACACCGTCAGCGCACGGTTTGACTGGTTCGGCAACTCAAAACCTACGGGTACCAACAGCGGGGAACGCTCACGCTCCTTATACAAATACCGCAACAACGAGGGGCTTGCTACTGCCACGGTCAACTATCGCCTTGCTGAAAAGCATTCCTTTACGCTCAACAACAATTTCTCCACGTTCCGGAGAGAAGGCAGCGATCCGCTTAACCCAACCAATGCCGATTATGAGCGTACCAAGCAAACCTATAAAAATGTGATGGGCCTCGGATATAACTATGACATCAAAGACCTGTGGAGCACCACCCTGTTTCTGAAATACATCCACCAAAGCAATCAGAACGGGCCGGATGAGCGCAGCTTGATGGATAAGCTGGGCTATGGATTGGCATCGGCTTACTACCTCACCCCGCAGGTACAGCTCAAAGTTTCCTATGAGCTGACCAACCGCATGCCCTCGGCCTATGAAATATTCGGCGACGTGGAAAACCAAGAGGCCAATTTTCAACTCAACCCTGAGCGAAGCAACAACGCCAATGTCGGGGTCGCTTATGACTTTTCGCTGCGCCAGGACCACCGTTTTTCATTGAATACCAATCTGATCTACCGGCGTGCGTACGACTATATCTATTACCGCCTCAACAACAATCAGTCGAAAGTCGTGGCCGATAACCGGGATGGGGTCGAAACCTTCGGTGGTGATGCAGAGTTGCGGTACTCTTTCAAAAACTGGCTCATGGCCGGGGCTACCGCAACCTACCAGCACATTATGAACACGCAGAAGTACGAAGAGGGATATACCGGGGTCAGCGTCGTATACCGTGACCAGATGCCCAACATCCCTTACCTGTTCGGTAATGCAGACGTAGCGGTGGTACTGCGTAACATAGGCCGCGCCGGGAATACCCTGCACATTGGCTATAACCTGCTCTATGTGCATGCCTTCTATCTCTATTGGCCCAGCCGTGGTGGTGACAAATTGGATATCCCGCAGCAGATCAGCCACGATGTAAACGTGGTTTATTCGCTGCAGGATGGACGCTATAACATCGCGTTGGAAGCCAAGAACATCACCGATACCCGGATGTACGACAATTTCAGCCTGCAAAAGCCCAGTCGTGGCTTCTACCTCAATCTCCGCTATTTCATTAACAAAAAATAAAAAATCAAAAAAATGAATATCAAATCCAACACGCTTCTTTTAAGTATGGCAGCAGCCACATTGCTGGCTTCCTGCAGCAAAGACGATCGCAAGCCGGATAACCCCGGCAACTTCATCATCGCCGTAACCCCTGCGGCCACCACAGGGGTTGCTGACTACCTGTTGACCGCCAGCAGCCTGGATACGGGCGCTATCTCGACGGCCGGACAGGGTACTGAACAGGATGGAACCTACCGGTATTATGTGACACACAACGACAAATTTTTCAGCCTGCTTTACGGGCAGGGAAATCCGGGAGCGGTAACTACTTACAATATTGTGGACGGCAAGCTCAACAAACTGTCCAACTTCCAGACGGAAACGGTTCAGGCATTTGCACCGGTAAACGACGATCTGCTCCTGATGAAAATATCAAGAAACATCACCAATCCGTTCGCCAGCTGGTACCGCATCAACACCAATACGCTCCAGATTGAAAGCGAAGGCAAGGTCAGTACGTCTGCCCCTTCGGGCAATGGAGAGCTGGCACACTTCAGCTGGATCAAACAGGTAGGCAACAAAGTGTTTGCACCCTATTTCTCTATCAAAGCCTGCTGCGGTGCTTCTTTCGAGACTGCCTACCCAGACAGTGCATGGATTGCGGTTTACTCGTACCCCGATATGCAATTGGAAAAGGTCATCAAAGACAACCGGACCAGCTTCATCGGCCGCTATTTCGTAGACGGCCTGGGCGTAGTGGAAAATGGCGATGTGTACGCGTTCTCGGCTTCGGTAGCGGTTACCGATGGTAAAATCTCGTCTACCAAGCCATCGGCCGTGGTCAAAATCCCCGCCGGAACCACTGAGTTTGACCAGTCTTATTTCTTTAATGTGGAGCAGAATTCCGGTGGTTATAATATCACCGATTGGTTATACGTAGGGCACAATAAATTCATTGTGCTGGTCACCTCAAAAGAAGAAAAAGGTCAATATTCGGCAGGTAAAAGGCTTGGGATTATTAACGTCATAGACAAGTCCTTCAAACTGGTTACGGGTATGCCAACTGTGGATGAGATCAATTCGCTAACAAACATGGGCAATTACAGTGCAGGAGACGGCCGCCACGGATATGTAGGCGTAAACCTGAAATCGGGTGTGGGTTATATTTACAAGATTGACTCAGACAATGCGAGCGCTACACAGGGACTTCGTGTAGACGGAGGCACCATTACGGCCATTCATCACCTTGATTAAACGGTTCCTCGTATAAAAAAGCTTCCCGGATACCCTCACGGTTTTCGGGAAGCTTTTCTTAAACAGATACGTTCATGTATAGTACAATTTTTATAGGGATCTTTTTGGGAACCCTGTTGTTTTTTGTCGCTTCAGACAAAGTAAAAACAGAGAGCAAACCCCGATGGTTACAAAAAATGGCAAAAAAGCCGGCGTTCGCAAGAACCATCGGTACCTTGATCTTTGTGGCCTGTTGGGCCGCTGTTATGTATTTGCAGGGACTGGGGTCGGGCACATTCGCCATGGTGGGATATTTGATGGCCAGTTATAGTTTGCTCGTATTGCTGAAACCGCTCCGGTCCGTTAACACCACGGGGCTGCTAGCAGTGGCCGTAGCCGCACTGCTGTTGGAAACCCTCATCTTTTAATCATGCCCGCGAATAAAAAATACCTCAGCTCCCCGTGGCAGCGTTTCCTTAAAATCACCGCCGGTTTTGTGGGGGGCTACTTCGTGATGCTATTCCTGCACCTGTTGCTTACGCACGTGTTTGATCAGAAAAAAGTGGTGGTTACCGCCTTCATCACGGGTTACATCCTGTGGGCGGTGTTGCTTTTGGTCGCCTTTCTCTGTAAAAGCGGGTGGAAGATATGGGGCATTTACCTGGTACTCATTGTGATACTCTATGGTGCATATCACTTGCTAAACAACTGACCGTATGAACATCCGCAAGTATAACATCTATTTCAATACGCATACCATCAGCGGTATCATCATCTGTGCCATCCTGTATGTGATTTTCTTCGCCGGGTCGTTTTCTTTTTTCAAAGACGAAATATCCGCATGGCAAAAAAATCGATCTGCCCACACCTACCAGGCTGCGGCCAATGATTATGATTTCCTCTTGGATTCGCTCCATACCGCACACAACCTCCTGGGCAGAGACATCACCTTCTACATCCAGGACCATAACGTGCAGGCGTATGTAAACATGAGCGCTTCACAGGATACCACGGTCAAGAAAAAAGCGGCCGTGCAGCCGCCACAAAATGGAAGGAGAGGACGTGGCAGGGGCAACGGGGATGCAGCCTACTTCCAGTATGATTTCCAGCGTAAACAACCTTCATCCTATGCGGAATCGTATGACATGGGCGAATTTCTTTACCGGCTTCACTTTCTTGCCCAGCTCAACCAGGTCCCCATCCGCATCGGAACCCCCTTCGGCTACCTGGTGGCCGGTATCGTCTCGTTCCTCTTTTTGTTCGCACTCATTACCGGCCTGTTGCTGCATTGGGATAAGATCGTGTCCAACTTTTTCACGTTCCGCCCCTGGAACAAGTGGAAAACCGTGTGGACCGATATGCATACCGCGTTGGGCGTGATCGGTTTTCCGTTTCAGCTCATGTATGCAGTCACAGGTGTGGTACTGATTGTAAATACCGCCTTAATCCTGCCGTTCAGTAAATTCCTATACGATGGCGACAGCCAGAAATTATATACCGAACTTGGGTACAACGACGATACCACCTATGAATATCGCTATCAACCGCTGCCCGATCGCGTGGCGCTCAATCCCTACTTGAAGCAGGTAGCCGACCGTTGGCCCGATAGCCATGTGAGCCGCATATACATCAAGAATTACGGGGATGAAAGCATGCACATCGCCGTCGAAGCAACCCCGAATTTCAATAGGAATTTTGCCGGTGTCGGTAAGATTGTTTTCCATCCCGCCACGCAGTCCATTGTCCACGAAAAATCACCGGTAACGTCTGCCTCTTACGTAGATCGCGTCAAAGCGCTTGTATACCGGCTGCACTTCGGAGATTTTGGCGGTTATCCCGTCAAAATCAGCTTTTTTGTGCTGGGCATTATGGGATGTCTCGTCATTATCTCCGGTATCCTGATCTGGCTGGTGGCGCGGGATAAGAAGAGCATACCCGCCCACAAGCGGAAGTTTAATTTCTGGGCGGCCAATGTATTTGTGGCCATATGCCTGACCATGCTGCCCGTCACGGCCCTTACGTTTATTGCCATCAAACTCAACCCCGCCGCAGATCAGGCATTTATCTACCGGGTGTATTTTTACAGTTGGCTGGCGCTGTCTGTCTTTTACATCGCACGTCGCAAACTGCAGGTCACCAACCGGGAAACGTTGTTAACGGGTGGACTGTTGTCGCTGTGTGTACCCATCGCCAACGGCGTCCAAACGGGCTGCTGGATGTGGAATGCCCAACGCACGGGGGCTATGGATATCTTCGTGGTCGATTTCCTGTGGCTGTCCATTGGTATTGTGGGGCTGATTGCTTTCTACCGCCTCCGGTTGGACGGCAAAAAAGTTGATAAACCGAAAAAGCGGGTCATTGCTGTGAAAGAGTCCGTTCCGTCTGCCTGACCTAAACCCTACGGTACGATAAATCGGCCGGGTTGCCCAATTCCAGCTCTCTGAATCTGGAGTACGGTGTATTTCCAGATTCAGTTAAAAATTTCAACGCAAGAATACATAAAAACCGCTACCTTTACTCCCACATTATACGTTATGATAACCAAGCGCAGATGCGCAGATGAAACCTGTATAAATTGCCATTAGCAAAAAGTACGAGCCAAGCATAGCGGCCTCTTGAAAGTCGCTGAAAGCCAGCTGGTGGTGAAAATAATTGCCGGCT
>Ga0182793_1000763_pt1 | contig 22386 bp, 17 predicted proteins | sample Passage237A_FD_130498 | JGI IMG/M metagenome (GOLD analysis project Ga0182793, IMG submission 130498) | Cellulose adapted compost microbial communities from Newby Island Compost Facility, Milpitas, CA, USA - Passage2 37A (version 2) (version 2) ... | reverse complement strand
GCTTCCAGCCCCACACGGGCTTTCAGATCGGGACTATACTGACGACGTTTCTTCGACATGGGGATCGTTTGGCTGAGTTTCGGTTAACGATCCGTCCTGTCCAACTTTTGGGGACCAGCTCACTCGCCCATCCCATCGGTGGCTCGAAAGCACGGTTTTTTCTCGGACGCGGGTTTAGCGCGGCGGATTGGGAAGGATTCGCCGATGCGCTGCGCCATCACGCGCGCACTCGTCCCGTCACTCGCATTAAGTCGACTCCCTTCGCCACCAACTACTCGCTCGATTGCCACTTGCCCACCCCCGACCGCAGTTCGCCTTGCATCCGAACAGTGTGGGAAATCCGTCCCGACGACCCGCGTCCGCGCCTGATCACCGCTCACCCGCTGCCGGATGAGCGCGCCGCAGGTTAGGCCTTTTTCACGAAGCACGCTTTCAGCGCGAGGGCGACGCCGTCGATCTTGCACGCGATCTCGTGGTCGCCGTCGACGAGGCGGATGCCCTTGGCCTTGCTGCCGGCCTTCAGCACCTGCGAACCGCCAAGCTTCAAATCCTTGATCACGGTGATCGAGTCGCCCTCGGCGAGCACGTTGCCGTGCGCGTCCTTCACCACGCGCGCCGTTTCCGACTCCTCCACCACCGGCTTCGGCCACTCGTGGCCACAGGTCGCGCATTCCCAGTGATCGGAATGGCTGAGCACATCATCCAAGGTGCAGGCGGGACAGGCAGGCGTCGTCATCGTGAAAACAAAAGTCCACCACGCTCCCGCCTGCATCGCGCCACGACAAGGGCATTTTCCCACTCAGGCACGCTCTCTCGACCTCATCGAAACTCCACGCGCCCGAGAAACACCGGCGCTTGATACTCGGAACTTTACCAACCCACTCTAAGATAGACACTTGCGAATAGTCTATAAAACTAATTAGCTTGAAACATGATGAAATGGTCACGTCTGCTGAACTGGGATCGTTTAGGTGAAGAAAGAAAGTGGGCTATCGAGCCATCGCGATCACCATGGCAGATCGACTACGATAGGATCGTCTTCTCCTCCTGCTTCAGAAGGCTCCAAGACAAAACACAGGTATTTCCGCTCAGCGGAAGTGATTACATCCGCACACGTTTAACGCACAGCATTGAAGTATCTACAGTAGCCAGAACGCTCGGCACTACGGCCGGCGCGACTATCCTTCAACGCCACAAAGGAGAGACCGTCGACAACAATGGCACACCCGCAAAACTCGGTGAAATTGTAAGCGCGTCAGAGATCGGCGCATTAGTTGCCGCCTCCGCACTCGCTCACGACATCGGAAATCCTCCGTTTGGGCACTCGGGAGAAGATGCAGTAAGGCACTGGTTTGACACAACACGTCGCCTGAACGCGCCGAGAAGAAAACTTAGTGCCGCGCAAAAAAGCGATTTCAGCAACTGGGAGGGAAACGCCCAAGGGTTCCGTATACTTACGCGCCTTCAGATGTATAAGGATCAAGGCGGAATGAGGCTAACCCATTCGACACTCGCCGCCTTCCTGAAATATCCCGTTCAATCGACGGAAGTCATAGCCAGCGCGGGCAAACCTAAAGCTAGCCGAAAGAAATTTGGCGTGTTCGAATCAGAACGTGAACTACTCGAAAAGGTAGCCAGCGAGACGGGTCTTCTAAAGCGACAAGGCAGTCAAAATAGCTGGTGTCGCCATCCTCTGGCATTTCTGATGGAAGCGGCCGACGACATCTGTTATCGCATAGTCGATCTGGAAGACGGCTTCAGACTAAATAGAGTCAGTTTTGCAGAGACCTCCGATCTTCTGCGAAAGATCGCCACCCGCGTGGACCCCTCTAAGATCGAGGCACGCTCTACTAATCTAGAGCGAATCGGATATCTCCGAGCGATCGCAATTCGCCAGCTGGTCGAACAAGTCGTCGAAGTTTTCCTGGACAATGAAGATGCAATGTTATCCGGAAAATTCGACACGCCTCTAACCGAAGAAATCAAGAACTTTGCGGAGCTAGAGGAAATAAAACAGGTTATGAAACGGAACGTATACAATACGCCGTCCGTGCTAGAGACCGAAGCCGCAGGATTTCAGATCATTCCAGGGCTTCTAGATCTCTTCTGGTCAGCGGTGTCGGCCGAAGAGGACTCCAGAAATCGCCGTAGGTCAGAAAAAGTCCTGCAGCTTATTCCGAAAGAATACCAAGGTCCACGAGGCTCAAGTCCCGACAAGGTATACGAGCGCCTGTTACGCTTAACAGACTATGTAACAGGCATGACTGACTCATACGCGCTTAGCACATATCGCAAATTGAACGGGATAGCGCTCCCAAGCTGATACGTTGCTCTATCAGCGGGACAAACAACCTCGCTTGCGCGGGAGAATTTCTCCTTGGTCGCGGTTCGATTCATGTCCCGCCTGCCGTTCACTGTCGATCGCACTACACCCAACTCCCGCGCGCGGGCGGGACGTTTTCGGACGTTGCACGGCGAGGTGCTGACGCCGGTGTTCATGCCGGTCGGCACACAGGCGACGGTGAAGGGCCAGACGGTCGATTCGCTGAAGGCGGTCGGTTCGTCGGTGCTCCTCGCCAACACGTATCACCTGCTGCTGCGACCGGGCCCGGAGGTTTTCAAAAAGTTCGGCGGCATCCACCGCTTCATGAATTGGGACCGGCCGGTGCTCACCGACTCGGGCGGGTTTCAGATTTTTTCGCTGCCGGGCAGTCGCGCGATGAACGAAGAAGGCGCGCGTTTCAAAAGCTACGTCGATGGCCAGGAGCATCTGCTCTCGCCGGAATCGAGCATCGCGATGCAGCGCGCGATCGGCAGCGACATCATGATGGTGCTCGATCAGTGCATCCCTTCGACGGCGCCCTTCGAGCAGGCGAAAGCCGCGATGGAGCTCACGCATCGCTGGGCGGTGCGCTCGCTGGCCGCGCGCGGCGATTCCCCACAGGCGCTTTTCGGCATCGTGCAGGGCGCATGTCACGAGGAACTGCGACGCCAGAGTGCGCGTTTCATTTCAGGACTGCCATTCGACGGACTCGCGATCGGCGGACTCGCCGTCGGCGAAACGCAGGAGGAACGCTACAAGTTTACCGAGCTCGCGACCGAGTGTCTGCCGGAGGATCGCCCCCGCTATCTCATGGGCGTAGGCACGCCGCTCGACATTCTCGAGGCGGTGCACCGCGGCGTGGACATGTTTGACTGCATCATCCCGTCGCAACTCGCGCAGCGCGGCACGGCGTTCACGTCACACGGCAAACTGCACTGCCGGCGCACCGTGTATAAATTTTCCGAGGAGCCGCTCGATGCGGCGTGCGATTGCCAGACCTGCCGCGAGTATTCGCGCGCCTATCTGCACCATCTCGTGAAGGCCGACGAGTTGCTCGCGTGGCATCTGATCACGACGCACAACCTCGCCTACTATCACCGGCTCATGCGCGAAATGCGCGAGAGCATCCTGCGCGGCGATTTCGCGGAGTATCACGCGCGCAAACGCCTCGAACTCGCGCGACCGGACGACGACAATCCGAGCACGCCCGAGGTGAAACCGAAGCCCAAGCGCGCGCCGCGGCTGGGTGACTACGAGATCGTGACGGGCATCCACGGCGCATCGTGCATCCGCCAGATCAGCTCGGGCGAAATCATGCACTCGGTCACGCCGCCGAGCGAGGAAGCCAACGCGCTCTACATCGCGCAGTCGCAACTCGCCGCACGCCTGCGCGCCAGCGAAGAAACCCGCAACGACACTCCCGACGACGAGCTCGTGATCTGGGATGTCGGCCTCGGCGCCGCGTCGAACGCGATGGCCGCGATCGCGTGCTTCGAGCGTCAACTCGCCGAAAACAGCGACGCCCCGCTGCGGCGCCTGCGGATCGTGAGCTTCGAGTGCGATCTCGATCCGCTCACGCTCGCGACCACGAAGAAAGCGGCGTATTTTCCGCATCTGCGACACGCCGCGCCCACGGCGCTGCTCCGCGACGGGCGCTGGCAGCACGCGTCCGGCCGACTCGTGTGGGAGCTGCACCACGGAGACTTCCGCGAAAAGTTTCCGGGCACGCCGGCGCCGGATCTGATTTTCTACGATCCGTTTTCGGCGAAGACCGACACACCGCTATGGACCGCGGAGCTGTTTGCGCGCATCCGCGCCCACTGCGGCGAAAAACCCGCCGAGCTCTACACCTACTCGTCCGCCACGGCCGTTCGCGTGGCACTGCTCACCGCGGGCTTCTACGTGGCCGAAGGCGTCGCCACCGGCCCGAAGTCCTCCACGACCATCGCCTACACGCGTATCGATAAACTTGATACACGCCGCCAAGCCGCGCTGCTCGGCGCGGCATGGCTTGCGCGCTGGCGCCGCAGTCACTCGCAATTTCCCGCTGGTTTGCCGGAGTCGGAGCGCGTCGCATTTGCGCGACGAATCGAGTCGCATCCGCAATTCGCCGGCGTGTCGGCGGAGCGTTAGCGGTCCGGCGCGTGCTTTCGCGTCGTTAAGCAAACGGCTCGCGTAAATATTTTCCCAAAGTCGCGAGATCCTGGCGCCTGCCCTTGTCGCGGGCGGGATGTGGCCCGACGTTACACGACTCTTCGCGCTTCTACACACACGAAAGCGGGCTCGGCTGGTTCGGTTTCGCGCGCGTTTGCAGCGCTTCATTTCCACGAATCACCACTGTGATCCTACGCACCCGCCCGTTCCTCCTTTTGGGCCTTCTTTGCGCGTCCGTGTCCGCGGCCTTCGCCGTGACCGAGTTCAAGGACAACTTCACGTCCAAGCTGAACTCGAAATGGAAACACGTCGCCGAAAACAAGGACAAGAAAGGCAATCTCGTCGTTAAGAACAAGAAGCTCACGCTCGTCACCACCACCACCCGGGAGCGCAGCGCCCACCTCATCCTCAACAAGCCGTTGCCGAAGGTCACGGAGAGCTGGGAGACGCAGATCGTTCTTCAGAACAAAGCGAAGCGGGGCGAAACGTGGATCGGCGTCGCGATCGCCAACGCCGACGATCCCTACCGCAACATGTGCGGCGTCGAATTTTACTATGACGATGGCGAGCGCGGCTTCGAGACCTTCCACTATCACCGCGGCGAAGATGACGACGGTCCCGAGAAGCGACTCAGCGGCACCAAGTTGTATGTCCGCATGGTTTACCGGAAGTCGACCAAGCTGATCACGCTTTACCAGCGCACCTCGACCTCCAAGTCGTGGAAGAAGGTGCTTTCCTACTCGCCGTTCAACGATCGGAAGCAGCGATACCGCGGTAACTGGGACCTCGATCCCAAAACCGGCAAGTTCTCGATCGTGATCTTCGCCGGCGCGGAAGACGTGAAGCTCGCCGCCGGCACCGTCACCGCCGACAGCTTCGTGCTGAAGAACTAACACCACCCGTCGGCGAGCGATTTTCCGAAGGCCCGACTCTCTGAGTCGGGTCTTTTTTTGCGCATGCGCAGGGTGGAGATCGTGTGCCGCGACGCCGCGTCAGTGATTCAGCGCGATCAGATGCACGGCCGGCGCTTTGACGAGCGCGGTCACGGTAGCGCCGGGCGCGAGCTTCAGGTCTTCGCACGCCGGACGCGTGATGAACGCGCGCAGCGGGAAACCTGCATCGAGTTCGACCGAATACAACGGACTGCCGGCACGCACCGACACCACGCGCGCGGTGAGCGCGTTGCGCACGCTGCTCACGCCGCCGGCCTCGCGCTGGAGAATCACATCCTCGCCGCGGATGCTCACCAGCACATCGCCCGCGACCTGCGGCGGCGCCACGGCCGTGAGCTGCGCGGCGCCCACTTCCACGGTTGCGAGTCCGTCGCGCACGGCGAGCACGCGACCGCGAACCACGTTCTCCACCCGCACGATGCGCGCGACTTCGGCATCGGCGGGACGGTTGAAAATTTCGAGCACAGGTCCGCTTTGCCGCACCGCCCCCTCGCTCATGACCACGAGCGAATCGCCGAGCACGAGCGCTTCCTCGCGATCGTGTGTGACGAGCAACACCGGCACATCGCAGGCGGCGAGCGACTGGCGCAGTTCGCCGCGCACTTGCTCGCGCATCGCGGCATCGAGCGCGGAGAGCGGTTCGTCGAGCAGCAGGAGTTTCGGTCGCGCCGCAAGCGCGCGCGCGAGCGCGACGCGCTGCTGTTGTCCGCCGGAGAGTTCGCGGGGATGTTTTTGGGCGTGCGTCGTGAGTTCGAAACGCTCCAGCAACTCGCGCACGCGGCGACGGCGTTCGTCGGCACTTCCTCCGCGCAGCGCGTAACCCACATTGCCCGCGACGGTGAGGTGCGGAAACAGCGCGTAATCCTGAAACACGAAACCGACGCCGCGTTGCTGCGGCGTGAGCTGCACGCCGCGCGTGGCGTCGAACCACGTCTCGTCGCCAAACTGAATCGTGCCCTCCTCGGGCGTCTCGAGTCCCGCGAGACAGCGCAGGACGGTGGTTTTTCCGCAGCCGGAGGGTCCGAAGAGCACGGTGACGCCGTGCCCGCGTGCGCTTTGTTGCAGCTCGCCGCGGATCGTCGCGCCGGAAAAGCGCTTCGTGAAGCGTGCGATCAACGCGTCGGCCATACGTGGATGATTTTTCGCTGCAGTCCGTAGGTGACAGCGAGCACCGCAAACGAGAACACGAGCAGCGCGAGCGACGTCTGGTTCGCCGCCGCGTAGTCGAGCGCCTGCACTTCGTCGTAGATCGAGATCGAGACCGTGCGCGTGTGTCCGGGGATGTTGCCGCCGATCATCAGCACCACGCCGAACTCACCGACGGTGTGCGCGAAACTCAGCACCATGCCCGTGAGCACGCCCGGCCACGCGAGCGGCAGCGCCACGCGGAAAAACGTCGCAGGCCGGCTCACGCCGAGACTCCACGAAGCTTCCAGCAATCGCCGGTCCACCGCCGCGAATCCGCTCGCGAACGGCTGCACCGCAAACGGGAGACTGTAGAGCACCGACGCGACGAGCAGACCTTGAAACGTGAACGGCAGCCGCTGGCCGAAGAGCGATTCGTAGAATTGCCCGAGCGGACTCAGCGGACCGATTGCCATCAGCACATAAAAGCCGAGCACCGTTGGCGGTAGCACGATCGGCAGCGCGACGAGTGCCTCGACGAGGAACTTCCCGCGCCACCGCGTGTGCGCGAGCCAGAAGGCCAGCGGCAGCCCCAGCACGAGCAACACCAACGTCGTGCAGGCGGACAAACGGAGGCTCAACCAGATCGCGGACCAGTCCATGGTTCAGTTTTTCTCCGGCAGAGAGAAACCGTAGCGACGCAAGACAACACGCCCGCGTTCGCCGAGCACGAAGTCGCGAAACGTCCGCGCCGCTTCGGGCGATCGTGTCCATTTCAGAATCAGGCCGCCCTGCTCCATGCGCGGATAACTCTCGAGGGGGATTTCCCAAAAGCGTCCCGCCTCACGCATCTGCGGCGCGACGGCGAGCGCCAGCGCCACAATCCCGATATCCGCCGCGCCGCTTTGCACAAACTGCGCGGTCTGCGCGATGTTCTCGCCCCACACCAACCGCGGCTCGACCGCATCGTAAACGCCGAGCGAGCGCATTGCCGCGACCGCCGCCACTCCGTAAGGCGCGTGCCGCGGATTCGCGATCGCGACCTTTCTCGCCGCGGGTGTCACCAAAGACTGGATACCCAGCGATTCGACCTCGATCGGCGAAGTCGCCGGCACCCACACCACGAGGCGGCCGACCGCATAGGAAAACACTGCCCCATCGAGCGCGTGGCCGGCGGCGGCGAGTTTTCGCGGATAGTCGATGTCGGCTGAGAAATACAAGTCGAAGGGCGCGCGGTTCTGCAGCTGGGCAAAGAAGTTTCCCGAAGAGCCGTAGGTGATCCTCACGCCGATCTCCGGATGCGCTGCGCGAAACTCAGTCGCGAGTTCATCGAGCGCGAACTTCAGATCCGACGCCGCAGCGATCGTGAGCTCCGCCGTCGCCCCGCGTGCACCGCAAATCGCCGTCAACGCCACCGCCAGAGCAGCAGGCATGAGGAAATGGCGGAAGCGTTTCACGCCGCAGTTCAAACGCCGTTTTGTCGTGCGACGCAATCCGCACGCGGCGCGCTGTTGCATGTTCACTGCATCACTGCGCGGGTTCTTGCCAACCGACTGACGATCCCCACGCTCGCCGCCGCTCCGCGCTTCCACGCACACGCGGGCGAGCTCTGCCGGCCGGGTTTCGCACATTGCAGCGCTCCACTTCAACGAACCACAACCATGACCCTACGCTCCCGCTTCTTCCTTATCCTGGGCCTTCTTTGCGCGTCCGTGACCGCCGCCAGCGCGGTGACGACCTTCAAAGACAACTTCACTTCCACGAAGCTGAATTCGAAGTGGAAGCACGTCTCCGAAAACAAGGGCAAGCTCACGCCGAAGAACGGCAAGCTCAACCTCGTCACGTCCTCCAAATCGAAGGACACCGGCGGTCACCTCATCCTCACGAAGCCGTTGCCGAAGGTGACGGAAAACTGGGAAATGCAGCTCACCCTCGAGAACAAGGCCAAGTCGGGTGAGGCGTGGGTCGGCGCCGCGATCGCCAACTCCGCGAAGCCCTACGACAACATGTGCGGCGTCGAGCTGTATCAGCAGAAGGGCAAGCGCTGGATCGACACCTTCCACATCCAGAAGGGCAAGGAGAGCGATGGTCCTGCGAAATCGACCACCGCAAAGAAGGTCTACGTGCGCCTCGTCTACAAGAAGTCGACCAAGCTGATCACCCTCTATCGCCGCACCTCGACCTCCGCCTCCTGGACCAAGGTGCTCACCTACTCTCCGTTCAACGACAAGAAACAGAAATACCGCGGCAACTGGGGCCTCGATAAGAAGAAGGGCAAGTTCACCGTCGCGATCTACGCCGGCTCCAAGAAGGTCAAGGTCACGGCGGGCACCGTCACCGCCGACAGTTTCGTGGTGAAGAACTGACACGGTCGCACTTTACTCCGCGTTTTCCCCAAAGACCCGACTCGCCGAGTCGGGTCTTTTTTGTGCGCTCGCGCAAGGTCGAGGCCGGCGCCGCTCCAGTTTGGCCCTTCAGCTGTTCCGCGCTTTCGCGTTTCGGTGATCCACGCCTGTCCGGTTTTTGCGTGCTCGCTCGTTGAGGGATTAAACGCCATCGAATCTCACCTCGCCCGTTATGAACGTCTCTTACCGCTGGATCATGGTCGCGCTCGGCGGCCTCATGGGCTGCGTCGCGATCGGCGCGATGTTTTCGCTGGCGGTTTTTCTCGGCCCGATCTCCGAGGCCACCGGCTGGAGCCGCGCGGCGATTTCGGCGGCGATGACGATCGATTTTCTCGTGATGGGCGTCGCGGGTTTCGCGTGGGGCGCGTTGAGCGATCGGTTCGGCGTGCGCCGCGTGGTGTTGTGCGGAGCGTTGCTGCTCGGCGCAGGGCTCACGCTCGCGAGTCGGGCGACCTCGCTGCTCACGTTCCAAATCGGCTACGGTGTGCTGGTGGGGTTGTCGGCGGGCGCGTTTTTCGCGCCGACGATCGCGGCGGTCACGGCATGGTTCGATACGCAGCGCGGCCTCGCGGTGTCGCTCGTGTCCGCCGGCATGGGCATGGCGCCGCTCACGATCTCACCCTTCGCCGGCTGGCTGATCACGCACTACGACTGGCGCACGGCGATGGGCATCATCGGCGTCGGCGCGTGGTGCGTATTGATCCCGGCGGCACTGCTTGTTCGCAATCCGCCGGCGCGTAGCGCGACCGCGCTCTCATCGGTCGAGGGCGTGGCGCCGCCTCCACGTGCGGACGAGATGACGCTGAAGCGCGCCCTGCTCTCTCCGCACTTTTTTGTGTTGGGCGGCACGTTCTTCCTCTGCTGTGCGGCACACTCGGGGCCGATTTTCCACATGATGAGCTACGCGCAGTTTTGCGGGCTTTCGACGATGACGGCGGTGAGCATTTACAGCGTCGAAGGATTGGCGGGACTCGGAGGGCGCTTGTTGTTCGGCGTGGCAGCGGACCGGCTGGGCGTGAAACGCGTGCTCGTCACGGGCCTCGTCGCGCAGGCACTCACGATCGGCACCTACGCGACGATTCGCGACGCGGCGGAGTTCTACGCGCTGGCGATCGTATTTGGCGTGGCCTACGGCGGCGTGATGCCGCTCTATGCCGTGCTCGCACGCGAATACTTCGGACAGAAAATCATGGGCGCGGTGTTTGGCGCGGCGACGATGTTGTCGGCGATCGGCATGGCATTCGGCCCCGTGGTGGGCGGCTGGGTTTTCGATACGTGGCAAAACTATCGCTGGCTCTTCCTCGGTTCGGGGGCGGTGGCGCTCGGCGCAGCCGCGATCGCGCTGACGTTTCCTCGCGTGTCACGCGCGCCGGCGCAGGCGTGAGCGGACGCTGAGAACGCGCATCCGCGGCTTCGCATCCGGACCTTTTCCCGACCCGGATCGTCTTTGCCATCCCCCATGAAACTACGCTGCGTTCTCCGTATCCTTGCGGCTGCTGCGGTGCCCGGCATCGTCGCGCTAATGAGCTACGCTCAAACTCCGTCCACCAGCGGCTTCCAACGCGGCTTCGATGGACAGCGCAAAGCCGATCTCGGCGACGGCACTTTTCTCAATCCCGTGCTCGCGGGTGACCACGCCGATCCCTCGGTGCTCAAGGTCGGCGCCGACTACTACATGGTGCACTCGTCGTTCGAGAGCGTGCCGGGCCTCGTGATCTGGCACTCGCGCGACCTGGTGAACTGGGAACCGGTCGGGCCCGCGCTCAACCGCTACATCGGCAATGTCTGGGCACCCGACCTGATAGAGCACAAGGGCCGCTTCTACATTTATTTCCCCGCGCTCGGCGCGAACCGCCTCACCAACATGGTGGTGTGGGCCGACGACATTCGCGGTCCGTGGAGCGATCCGATCGATCTCAACGTCGGCAACATCGATCCCGGTCACGCGGTCGGTCCCGACGGGAAACGTTATCTGTTTTTCAGCGCCGGCTACATGGCGCCGCTGTCCGACGACGGCCTGAGCATCGCCGGCCCGGCGAAGAAGGTTTACGATGGCTGGCAGTATCCCGAGCACTGGGAGGTGGAGACCTTCGCCCAGGAAGGCCCGAAGATCCTGCGTCGTGGCGAGTATTACTACATGGTCCTCGCCGAAGGCGGCACCGCCGGTCCCGCCACGAGCCACATGGTGATCATGGCGCGCTCAAAATCGATCGAGGGCCCGTGGGAAAACTCGCCCTACAATCCCATCGTCCGCACGCAGTCCGCCGCTGAAAAATGGTGGTCGCGCGGTCACGCCACGCTGCTCGACGGCCCTGACGGCAAGCAGTGGTATCTCGTCTATCACGCCTACGAAAACGGCTACTACAATCTCGGCCGCCAGACGCTCCTCGAGCCCGTCGAGTGGACCGAAGACGGCTGGGTGAAAGCCTCCGGCTACGACGTCGCGCGCCCGATTCCGATGCCCGCCGGTGGCTCGGCGGTGACGCATGGTCATCCGCTCTCCGATGATTTCAGCACGAGCAAGCTCGGCGTGCAGTGGGCGTTTTTCCATCCGGACGAACCGCTCGGCGCACTGCACCGCTACGAAGACGGCGCACTCGTTCTCAAAGCCAACGGCACTTCACCGAAAGACACGCGCCCGCTGACGCTCACCACGGGCGATCACGCTTACGAAATCGAAGTCGAGATCGAGCGCGATGAAGACGCGATCGGCGGCCTGATGCTCTTTTACAGCGAGCGCCTCTTCGCCGGCCTCGGTTTCTCCAAGGACCACAAACTCGAATACTGGAAAGGCGACATCTCCAATTTCGACCGCCCCGCCGAGATCGGCCGACGCTATTTCCTGCGTCTGCGCAACAACCACCATGTCGTCACCGTGTGGTTCAGCGCCGACGGCCAGAATTGGACCAAGCACTGGATGCAGTTCGAAGTCTCCGGCTACCACCACAACGTCGCGGGCGGTTTCCTCGCCCTCCGCCCGGCGCTGCTCGCCGCGGGCAAGGGCGAAGTCCGCTTCCGCAACTTCAAATACAAGGCGCTGCCCTAAGCGGCCCCGCCTCTCGCGTGTGGCGGAGCGCGCAATCGCTCTGCCACCGCGCTCAGACTCGCAGCGCAGCGCGAAAGCCGCGCCCGCTGTAGTAGGACTCCGCGCCGTTGTGGTAGATGAACACACGGCCGAAGCGACGATCGCCGAAAATCGCGCCGCCCCGCTCGCGGATCTCGCGCGGCGTCTTCAGCCAGCTCGACGTTTTTGTATCAAATTCTCCGATACGCTGGAAAGCGAAGTAGCCTTCCTCATCGAGCAGCTCCACGCCCATCGACGCCGCCAGGCCGTCCGCGCTGCCCTCGGGCTTGAACTTCTTGCGGCTCTCGAGCGCTTCTTCGTCGTAGCACAGACTCTGGCGTCCGGCCGGGCTCTGCTCCGCGCAATCGACAAACATCAGCTCGCCCGATTTCGCGTCGCGCGACACCACGTCGGGCTCGCCACCCGTGCGCTCCATTTCCGCGAGCGACCAGAGCTTCGCCGGCGCGGCGGATTCAAGCCGCTGCTTCACGTCCGCCCACGCGAGTTTGGGATGACGCTGCGGATGTTTTTCAAAGCGCGCCTGCAAGGTCTCGAGCAGCGCGTCGCGCTCTTTCGCTGCGAGAGCCTTTTTGCCGGAAGAGGATTTACTCATGGAAACGTGGGCTAGCCGCACGCTGCGCCGACTACACCTAATTGAAAATAATTTTCCACTCGTTGTCCGATGGAGGCGCGTTCAGTCGTTACACCAGAACACATCCTGCCCCACATGACTACTCCTTCGACGCCACCTGTGTTTGCGACTCACCGCGAAATCGCCGCCTCGGCGGAGGAGATCTTTGCGGCATTTCAGGATCCCGAGAGATTCGCGCGCTGGTGGGGACCGGCGGGATTCACCAACACGTTTCACTCCTGCGATTTTCGCACGGGCGGGACTTGGTCCTACACGATGTTCGGGCCCGATGGCGCGAAGTTTCCCAACCAAAGCGAGTTCGTGGAAGTCGACGCGGCGCGACGCGTTGTGATCCAGCACGTGTCCGGACCGCAGTATCGGCTGACGATCACCTTCGAGCCCACCGCCAGCGGCACGCGCGTCGACTGGGTGCAGATTTTCGAACACCCGGAAGTCGCCAAGCGGATCGCACACATCGTGACGCCCGCCAACGAGCAAAACCTCGACCGCCTCACCGCCGAAGTGCTCGCGCGGAAATCCGCATGACCTGAAAGGTGGAACCCGCCGTCCCCGCGGTTTGTTTCGCTGTCGATCGAATCAACAGAGCACGGAGATCCCAACTCGGCGCCAATCCTCCGGCTCCTTTCTCACTCTGCGTTCTCTGCGCCTCTGTGGTCGCTCCCAACAGCCCGGCGAGGACGCCGGGCTCCACCTTCCGCGCTTCTGCCCTTCCGAGTTTCTGCACCAGTTTCCGTCCGTGCTTCCGTGTTTCCGCGATGAGTCATGATTTCGCCCGCATCGTGGCGCGACTCGGTGCGGGTTTTGCCGAGTGCGGGTGAGGCGTTTTTCTTCACCCGGCTTGGTTGGTGGCCCGGTGGCGCCTCGGCGCGGTCGACACTATTCTGGGTCATGCGCGCTGCCATCGAATCCTTAGTGCCGCTGTTGCTCGCGCACGCGGACGGCACAGCGCTCACCGGGCCGCGCACGTGGGGCGAACTCGCGGGCGCATGGACGCTGGATCCGCTGCTGTTGTTCGCACTGCTCGCGACGGCCTGGGTGTATCGTCGCGGAGCACGAGCGCACCGCGCAGCGCTGAGAAACGCCGCGAAAAGACAGGCTGTGCGAAGCGGACTCCAGCAGTGGGAGGTGGCGTGCTTCTGGGCGGGTTGGTGGACGCTCGTGCTCGCACTCGTGTCGCCGCTGCACGCCTGGGGTGGCGTGTTGTTTTCCGCGCACATGACGCAGCACGAGCTGCTGATGCTCGTCGCAGCGCCGCTACTCGTTTTGGGACGACCGATCGTGGCGTTCCTCTTTGCGATCCCGCGTCCCGACGCCCGACAGGTCGCGAGCCTCGCGCGAGAGCCGACGTTTCAGCGGTGGTGGCGCGTGCTCAATCGCCCGTTCGTCGCCTGGTTTGTGCACGCGCTCGCGCTATGGGGGTGGCACGTGCCGGTGTTTTATGAATCCACGCTGCGCCACGAGTGGCTGCACGATCTGCAGCACCTGAGCTTCTTCGGCACGGCGCTCTTGTTTTGGTGGGCGCTGCTGCACCGGCGGGCGGATGCGCGAACAGTGGGAGTGGGCGTGCTGTATTTGTTCACGACGATGCTGCACAGCGGACTGCTGGGCGCGCTGATTCTGTTTTCGCGCACACTGGCGTATCCAAGTTATACCTACACCGCACCGGACTGGTCACTGACTCCGCTTCAGGATCAGCAGCTCGGCGGCCTCATCATGTGGGTGCCGGGGGGCCTCGTGTATGTGATCGCCGCGCTCGCGATGGTCGCCGGCTGGATGCGCGCCGGCGAACGGCCGACTTCTTGGCCGGCCGCTGCCTCGACGGCGCAGTCCACGTGAAGAAAAGCGCGACCGCGCGGCACTGGCTCAGCGGTGCTCTTCGTAGGTGATGTCGATCTTGGCGAGGAAGGCCTTCTTCTTCGCCTCGCCCTGGAAGCGGATGGAGTGCGTGAGTTCGTCGTAGATCCAGCCGTTTTGCGGATCGGGCGCGACCTCCTCGCCGTCGACGAGCACGCGAATGCTCTTCTTGTAGAGCGTGGCGCCAGCGTCGACCGGCTCGAGTGCGACGGCGACGGTTTCCGCGATGCGATCGCCGAGTGCGGCAAGCGGCTCCGAGAAATCGGTCTCGATGTTGAGCACGGTGCCGCCGGTGAGTTCGGCCGCGCGGCGGTGAGAGATGTTGTCGGGTGCGACGACCGCGTGCATTTCGATTTTGCCGCGCTTGTTGCCTTTCGCGATGATGAACGGGCGGAGCACCCAGTAGTTGATGTAGCCGTCGAGTGTCTGGCGATCGTCGGGGTGGCGCGCGTTATACTGGCGCAGGAGATCGGGGAGTTTTCCGTTTTGCACCCACTCGGCCTCGCGTGTGCCGTCGCGGGTATCCTTCCACGTGGCCATACGCGTCTCCTCTTCGTCCATGAAGAACACGACGAAGGTCGTGGCCTCGGGGCGGAGGAAGGTGTGCTGCTTGTTGTAATAGCCGGCGACGAAGTTATACACGGCCGTGAACGCGGTGCGGTTGCTGTCGCCATTGGTGCCGACCTTGACGAGCTCGGCGAAAATCGCGTCGGGCGTGTCGGGCGTGATCCACGGCTGGTCCATGACGGAGAGCGTCACGAGGTTGCCGTTGCTCGCGACGCGCTTGGTCGTCGTTTTCGGTCGGTCGCGGCTGTCGAGCACGGGCCGGCCGGAGCGATCGAGCTGGGTGGAGCGGACCTCTTTGTAGAACCGCTGCTCATCGGGGCGGAGGCTCGTGTCGGCATCGACGAAATCCGTCGTGAGCACACCGATGCGGTAATCGAGATCGCGCGCGCGGAAGAGTTGGCGGAAGCGGCTGAGGTTTTCCGCGATGCGGCTCTGGTGCGCGGCCATCGAGGGCGAGTTGTTGATCACGAAAACGAGATCGACTTCGCGGCTGCGCGAGCGGTCGGCGGAAATGCTTTTCTGGATCCGGATGGGTTCGACCGAAACAACGACGGCGTTCTCGATGCCGAGCTGCGGGTTGTTTTCGTCGATCGTGTAGTAGTTGAAACGATCCTCGCCGATGAAACCGGGATTAGGCGAATAGGTGAGCTGGCCCGTGGTGCGGTCGAGCTTCGCGGTGCCGTTTTGCGCTTTGATATCCTCGTCGAGCAGGTAGGCGACCTGCGGCTCGGCGAGGCCGATGCGATCGGCGTCGGACATGAAGTCCTCGTGACTCGGGACTTTTTGCGAAACAGGTCGATTCGGACGCGTCGTGAGCACGACCTCGCGCGACTGGAGGTTGCGCTCGCGCATGGCATCGACCTCGAGCTTTTGCAGGACGACCGGAGCCGGCGGCGAGATCGTGATGACGACGCGATTTTGGAACGTGAGACCGGTGGTGGCGTTGCGGACCGTGTAGGTAAACGAGTCTTGCCCGTGGTAATCATCGTCCGGCCGATACGCGAAATAGCCGAGCCGCGAGGTCTTGTTGTTGAAGAAGTCGGCATCGTCGCCGCCGGAGAGTCCCACGCGGCCGAAACGGGGCTCCTCCGTAATCGCGTAGGTGAGTTCGTCGCCCCCGTCTCCGCTCATGATCTCGGAATCGACCTCAAGCAACCCGTGCGCGCCCGCGTCCTCCTGGATCTCATACTCGAGCGGCGAAGTGGCGACGATGACGTCCTTCTCGCCCGCGGTGGCGGACGACTCGTCAGCGACGGCAAATGCCGGAGCGAGCGCGAGGGAGCAAGCGAGGCAAAGCGTGCGCAACCATGCGCGGGAAATGTTTTTGAGATTCATGGTGATGAGGCCGATGCGACACATACCACTCCTCCGTCATGCCAGCAACAGCCGGGTTCCGCCGAGGTTTCCGGAGAGGATTGTGGGGGAGGACGAGGAAGCCAACGCATGGCGGAAAGGCCCCCGAAAATTTGGCCTTGCGTGGGAAATGCAGCACCGTAGGGTGCGCGGCTCCGCGGTTAGTCCCCATCGTCTAGCCCGGTTAGGACACCACCCTTTCACGGTGAGAACCGGGGTTCGAATCCCCGTGGGGACGCCATGGATTTGCAAGCTCCACATCACGTGGAGCTTGTGCCGTTTTGAATCCCGGCGAGTCCCTCTCCATCAATCGGTGCAGGCGGCGGTCACTGATTTTCTGGTCGCCCGAGGCCGCCACCTTCAAGGGACGCCTTTGTTTTTCAGCCCGCGAAAGGAGAGAACGCCCCCCATCACCGGCACCACGCACACTTCATTTTGAAGAACGCCGCCCGTGCCATCAGGCTGGCCGCGGGGCAGATCGGGTGCTACTCCACCCGGAAATCCTTCGCCGCCCAAGTCCACGGGCAGGGGTCGGGACCTGACTCGAACCCAACGGTTGCTCGGACACTCCAGCCCGATCACAACGGTTCGCTACCTCGAAACCTCCGAGGACGAACTTGGTTCGATCGTGCTCGCGGCAGGGGGCTAGGCGGTCGGCGCGGGAGTAACCACCCTTGGAGGAAGTGTGGTGGCAGCCTGACCCCACTAAGGGATTCTGCTACTCCTGCCAAAATCCACTTGAGAATCGTTGGACTGGCTTCACAGGCGGGCCCGGATGGCGGTAGCTGAAGAACTTCATCCTCCACCAGACCGAGTTTCAGAGAAGAGAACTGACGCGAATCGCTTTGCGTTTTCACGACGCGGTGAGCTGGGTGATGCGGGTCTAGACTACACGTAGAATATCTTATTGGCCGTCGACCAAAGGCACTATCGTGCCAGAAGGTCGTGATCGACGTTTACGCAACTTCGTCAACGTCTTCTATGTCCAAATGACTCAACCAAAAGCGTCTGGAGGTATGTATACAGCCCAAGGCATCAGGATGCAGGTGCTGGCCGCCATAGTAGATGAAATGAATTGCGGCCTAAAGATCCGCACATTGACGATTGAGCCACCGGACCTCCCAAGCATTGTTGATTATGTCATTACGGGTGATGACGCCGTGGAAACCAGAGTTCAAGTTAAGCATTCAAAGTCGTCATGGTCAGGAAAAGACCTCGAAAACTGGCTCACGCAGCTGAAGGCAGATACAAGCCACTCAAATAAAAGGCTGGTTCTAATCGGAACGAATTCTTCGATGTTAGCTAAGCTACGAAACAAGTTCCCGGAGGTCGAAATCCCCCCACCCCTTCCTCTTCACGAGGGAATACTATTCAGGGCGCTATCAGATTCGATTCATAAATTCGCAGAGGACAATAAGCTCGGCAACCCGACCGCGTCTGCAATAAAGGAAATAACTCACGCCCTGATCGATAAGCTCTTTCAAGCCAGTTCGTCGGGGAAAACACTTAGCGGCGACGAGCTCAAGTCTTCAATCGCCGCCGGGATAAAGCAGGCCTGTGACTCGGGCGCTAGTTCCGCGCGCGAGATGCAGGAGATGGTAGAGTTCAAACAGATTTTTGGGTTCGACCCGCCGCGCGCGGAGCGTGACGCTATCATGGGATTTTTCCTGTTAGCCGAAGGCAAACTCCGCCCTTGGATGTTTAATGATGCCCGCGAATTTCTCGATTTTTCGGGAGGAAAACTCCAAGTAAAATACAAGAAAGGGCCCGTATTTAATCTCGTCATTGCACTGATCTCACTAGTGCTGCTCTGGGTCTCCGGCTGCATATTAACCCCTCTTCTATTATGGGCAAAGGTTCCGGAAAAACTTACCCTGATATGCTTTTGTGTAGCTGGAAGCTTATTTCTTTCAATGCCATTCATACTGATGATCCGGCCCTACCTGACGGCGCGAAAAATAGGTGCGGTCCGCAAGGAACTGGATGAAAGCGATACAAAGTAGCGCTGAGACCAGCGAAATCTATAAGCACCTACACAGGCAGACCGAATGCCCGCAGTCGGTAAAGACATTGTGCCGACTGAGCCGGCTTGGTTCTTAGGTCATTGCAATGCACGTGCCGATCGGTGCATACGATGTCAGGTTGCGTTGCGGCGGTTTCACTTGGCCCACCGCAGGGTCTCCGCGGGGGACCCGCTGATTTGGAGCGGCGATAGTTGAACAATGGCCAGGGCATACCGACGATGGCGCAGTCCCCTCCTGTCAGAAGGAGCCGACTTCATCATTCTACCGCCAGTGAACACTCGGTCATCCCCCTCGGGGAAGTCACCGACCGGGAAGGAGGTGTGGTGGCAGCCTGACCGCACAGGGGGTGGGTCCGACCGATGTCCGCTTCGGACAAAAGGCAAGATCCCTTCGGATAGACGGGACCGCTCACGCGACCACTGAACCGTGACACTGACGCAGGCCGATCAGATGTGCGGCGGCGAGTCTGGGCGCTGAAGCTACTCAGCCCATCTCAACACCTTCCCGCAAAGATCCCCATAGACGCGGCACCAAAGCCCAGATCGAGCAATTGTGGCGATTTTGTGAGGCCCTGCTCCGCCGTCATCGCAAAAAAAGCACACTGAAGTCCGTGGCTAACAACTGGACGTTCTTAAAGTTTAAGAGCGGTTTGACGATCACCTCCGGGAGCGGAACTCTCCATCTTGACTCATGTCTTCCCGCCACAGCGGGATCCCCTTGTGTCAAGAAATATCTCACTTAAATTTTCATATTAATATCCTTGCTACCCTAATGAGTGCCCGCAGAACAAACCCTCCCATGGACCCTCTGACCGACGCGGGATTAGACAATGCGGTCGCAGAGTATCTGCGCAACTGCAAGCGCCCCATCGATATGGCAAAGCTGGTGGCTGTATTTGCGAAAAAGGGCCATTCGGCGTTCGAAACAAAGGAAGCGGTTTGGCGCCTCCTTGACCGCCACGATGCTGAGTTGACCGATAGACGCGAAATTTTGGCGGTTGCTTGATAGGGGAATCCCCTACATCTCGGAGGGATGCCGATCCGAGCAAGCCGCCGCAGCCCTCGCGAAGCACGTCGTTACAATCCCTCGGATTGTTCGTCGGGACGGACTCCATTTGAGAGAGACCGCGACCGTATACTCTACACTACTGCGCTTCGGCGGTTGGCCGGCGTTACCCAAGTAATCGCACCGGACGAGGGTCATATCGTCCATAACCGCCTTACACATGTCCTTGAAGTCGCACAGATAGGTCGTCGACTGGCCGAGCGCCTTAATCGCGAACAGAAGAATGAAGTCAAGAGGGTCGGCGGGATAAATCCAGACGTGGTTGAGGCCGCCGCTCTAGCCCATGACCTAGGCCACCCTCCATTTGGCCACATCGCGGAGGACGAGCTCGATCAACTTGTAGTTTCCAAAGGAGTGCCCGAGGGCTTCGAAGGCAACGCCCAGTCATTCCGCGTAGTTACCAAACTAGCGGTAAGGACGAAAGCGCACCCCGGGCTAGATCTCACCGCAGCTACGCTGGCCGCCACGCTCAAATACCCGTGGGTCCGGGCCGCTACCGGTAAAAAACATAAGAAATTTGGCGCTTACAGCTCGGAACTAGAGGATCTGAAAAAAGCACGGGCTCTTGAGACAAATCCAGATCGCCAGACGCCAGAGGCTGCGCTTATGGATCTCGCCGATGATATCGCCTACTCGTTGAGTGATCTCGAAGATTTTATCCGCGCAGGGAAAATACCCATTGGGAAGCTTGTCGCAGACGAGAAAGAGCGAGATGCCTTTGTTGAGGCGGTGCTGCCGAGATTGACCAATCAACATCGCATGACGTCTGCGGCGTTGAAGAAGCGTTTCAAAAGGCTCGTTGAGTCATTCCCGATCGAACACGGCTACGAAGGAACCATCCGCGAACGTGCAAACCTCCGCAACGTCACCGGTGCTCTGATGGATGACTACATCCGAAAAGTTACTGTGAATGTGACACCCGAGGAGAATGAGCCCTATATCCGTCTGCCAGACGAGCTTCGGCTTGAGATCGCGCTGCTGAAACATCTAACATTTCATTACGTTATCTGCGATCCGGCACTCGCGATCCTTCAACGTGGACAGCGGGCCATAATTCGCGGCCTCTTCCATATTTTTTTTGAAGCCGCTGTTGCGTGCAAGGAAAGCGAACGCGCGTTCTTTCCCAAGCGCCTCACCGAGGCACTCCAAGCGATCCCACCCGAGAAGAACGCGGAGCAAAGGCGGTATGAAACCGTGCGCAGCATCGCAGACTTCATCGCAGGCATGAGCGATCGCGAAGCGGTGGACCTCTATCAGCGGCTTCAAGGCTTTTCGGCTAGATCGCTCGTCAGGGCTTCCCTCTAAGACAGCAGATCGTTCGCCGGTCGGCAACAATGAGTAAGGCAAGGCGTGTAGACGGGCGGCCGGGTTACTCGATGACGAGCACATCGTGCTCCGCGCCCCTGACATCCCCACCATCTAGCACTGCCCTATGTTCGCGCCTGTGCCAACAGGCCCGTGACGCTAGCATCCTGACGAGCCCGCGGGCACACCGAACACAGAGTTGAGCGACGATGCTTCAAAAAAGAAATTACGCGAGCGAGTGACTGTTCTCAGCTGCGGGGCTCAAGCATTTAGCAATCAGGACTTGAGCAGGGCTCGAACCTTCGCGATCTGGGCTTGAATATCCAATACTGGTCGATGAGAGACCGTGCCGAGCCCACCTTTCCAGAAGAGGTTCAAATTCCGGCCGGAGCTTTTCCAGCAGACCAGACCGCTTAAGGAGCAGTTCGCCCAAAATGTAGTGGGCCCTCTGGGTGCGCTTCTCAAATCGAGAAAGTTCTGCCGACTGCTCATCTCGGACCCGCTGAGCCTTTTGAGCGAGAGAGTCGATCTTCCCGTAGGATGGAGTGCCAGTCGGCGAGCCAATGGATGTATGGATATAGTTTGAGGACATCGCAGGACATCATGGTGCGCTCTGGAGCAAATCAGGACAGGTGAAGTATCCGTGCCTCGGGTCACAACCGGGTGCGATCACCTTCGGTTTGGGCGGTGTCACCCATCAGCCGGCAGCAGATTGGTGGCGGTGAGGGGGAGCGCACTTACGCAATCACCCAAGGGGTGTCCGCTTCGCGGCGGCATCGCTCCACAATTGTTTTCATGAGCAAACGCTTTCTCGCCATCAGCCTCACGAAAATCAGGCGTCACAAGGGGAGTCATTCGCGGCTTCGCTCGCTTACATCAGTCGGTCATCGATTAGGGATCCTCGCACCAGCTGGGAGTTCAGCCGAAGCAACAAAAACGAAGACGTCGAGGCGTTCGAATTTGCCGGTTGGAGTGGCGATCTAGACTCGCTGCTTCGGGAAGTAACCTTCACGGAAAAGCGCACGAGGGTCACAGAGGGAAGGTCGCTACTTGTCGCACTCCCTCACCAATTTTAGCAAAGCCAACGGCGGTTCGCGTGCCGCCAGCTCGTTGACTATCTTGTGCGTCGCTACCGCGTGGCCGTAGCATACGCTATCCACCGTCCCCCACAGGGGGCGATGCACGCAACGGGCATGCCCATTTTCTTTTCACCTCCGCGAGGTTTTGGATCGGGGCGGCCGTTTGGGACGCAACACCCGCATACTCGACGACCTTCGTTCGGGCTCGCTGGAGGTCGAAGCGCTGCGGTCGGCGTGGACCCAACTCTAAACCGCGAGCTTGAGCGGAACGGATTCGTCCCCGACATCGAACCTTCGTGCGCCTTGGAATTGATCGCACTCCGCGCAAGCACCAGGGCCGCGGACCGAGATCGCTCGAAGGGCAGCACTGCCCTTTGCGCGCGCTGCCCCGGCCCAACCACGTTTCCCACAAGACCAAGCTCGCGCTGCCCCGCAATCATCCTGACCTGCCCCCCAGAAACTG
>Ga0182793_1000762_pt1 | contig 22388 bp, 17 predicted proteins | sample Passage237A_FD_130498 | JGI IMG/M metagenome (GOLD analysis project Ga0182793, IMG submission 130498) | Cellulose adapted compost microbial communities from Newby Island Compost Facility, Milpitas, CA, USA - Passage2 37A (version 2) (version 2) ... | reverse complement strand
GGCACGGTCAGGAGCGAGGGGAAGCGGTTCTCGAAGACGACGACGTCGTAGTCCTCGGCCGGGATCTCGCCGTCGGAGTACGCGGCGCCCGGCTTGGCCGGGGCGAGCGGGTTGGCGTCCGCGGGAGGCAGGAACGTGCGGTGCTGACGGTGCGAGGCCATGGGCACCCAGTCGCCGGTGAGCACGTCGAGCCGCAGCTCGGGTCCGTGGAAGGGGCGCTCGACGCCGTCCTCGCCCGGCACGGGGGCGAAACGGTCCCCGAGCGGCCGAGGGTCGTCGAGGCGGCGCGTCGCCGCGCCCGAGACGTAGGGCTCGGAGTCGTCGAAGTAGATGAGCTCGCGACCGTCAGCGAGCCGGGTCGAGGTGCGACGCACCCCAGAGCCTTCGATGAGCATGCGAAAGACAACTTCCTTTTCGACAGGCCCTTCCCGAGCGCCACTGTACCGCCCGGCGACCACGACCCGGTGCCCCAGACCCCCGCCGCCCAATTAGGTGCTTCTGCGCGAGTTCGTACCTCCAGATGTACGAACTCGCACAGGAGCACCGAGCTCGCGGGGCGGTGGGGGTGGGGGTGGGGTTGGGGGTCAGGGGGTGACGGGGGAGATGTTGAGGGGCATGCCGGCGAGGCCGCGCTCGCGGCGGGCGAGGCCGCGGGCGATCTCGCGCAGGGCGCTCGCGGCGGGGGACTCGGGATCGGCGAGGACCACGGGGGTGCCGGAGTCGCCTCCCTCGCGCAGCGCGACGTCGAGCGGGACCTGGCCGAGCAGCGGCACCTCGGTGCCCGAGGCCTTCGAGAGCCCCTCGGCGACCTTCGCCCCGCCGCCCGCGCCGAAGAGCTCGAGCCGCGAGCCGTCCGGCTGGGGCAGCCAGGACATGTTCTCGACCACGCCCACGAGGCTCTGGCGGGTCTGCAGCGCCACCGCCCCCGAGCGCTCGGCGACCTCGGCCGCGGCGGCCTGCGGGGTGGTGATCACCACGAGCTGCGAGGTGGGGACCAGCTGGGCGAGGGAGATCGCGATGTCGCCCGTTCCCGGCGGCAGGTCGAGCAGGAGCACGTCGAGGTCGCCCCAGAACACGTCCGCGAGGAACTGCTGGAGCGCGCGGTGCAGCATGGGCCCGCGCCACACCACGGCCTGACCGGGCGGCACGAACATGCCGATCGAGATGACCTTGACCCCGTGCGCGACGGGCGGCAGGAGCATGTCGTCCACGCGCGTGGGCCCGCGGTCGACGCCGAGCATGCGCGGGATCGAGAAACCGTAGACGTCGGCGTCGACCACGCCCACTCGCAGCCCGTCGGCGGCCATCGCGGCGGCGAGGTTGGCCGTCACCGAGGACTTGCCGACGCCGCCCTTGCCCGAGGCGATCGCGAAGACCTTGGTGAGCGAGCCGGGCTGGGCGAAGGGGATGACGGGCTCGGCGTCCGTGCCGCGAAGCATCGTGCGCAGCTCCTTGCGCTGCTCGGCGCTCATCACGCCGAGGTCCACCCGCACGGCGGCGATCCCCTCGACGGTCTCGACCGCGCGGGTCACGTCGCGCGTGAGGGTGTCCTTGAGCGGGCAGCCCGCCGTCGTGAGGTCGATGCCGACGACGGCGATCGGCCGGCCGGTGCCGTCGTCGGTGAGCTCGACGGAGCGCACCATGCCGAGCTCGGTGATCGGGCGGTGGATCTCCGGGTCCTCGACGGTCGCGAGCGCCTGCCGGACGCGTTCGAGCAGGGGCTCGGCCTCAGAAGTCATGCGTCCATCGTAGGTCGGCGCCCGGTCGCGCTCGGCCGCCGGACGTCCCGTCGAGGCCGAGCCCCGAGGCCCGAGGGCTCAGCGCTCGATCTCGGCGGGCGCAGGGTCCTCGCCCTCGGCGTCCTCGTCGTGCTCAGCCGCCTTATCGGCCTCGCGCTGCGCCTCGAGGTCCTCGAGCAGCCCGCGGATCTCGCCGCGCACGAAGTCGCGCGTCGCGACCTCGGACAACGCGATGCGCAGGGCCGCCATCTCGCGAGCGAGGTACTCGGTGTCCGCGAGGTTGCGCTCGGAGCGCTGACGGTCGTGCTCGGCCTGCACGCGGTCGCGGTCCGTCTGGCGGTTCTGCGCGAGCAGGATGAGCGGCGCGGCGTAGGAGGCCTGCAGGGAGAGCATGAGCGTGAGCGCCGTGAAGCCGTACTCCGAGGAGTCGAAGCGCAGGTGCTCGGGACCGTAGGAGTTCCACAGCAGCCAGGCCGCGCAGAAGACGGTCAGCCAGAACAGGAAGCGCGGCGTGCCCATGAAGCGCGCGATGCCCTCGGAGATCTGTCCGAAGGAGTCGGGGTTGCGCTGCCCGCGCGAGAACAGGCCTCGCCGCTGCGCCTTGGGGGTGTCGAGCGGCTCAGACACTGCTCACCCCCTCGTGCTCGGTCTCGCGCCAGTCCTCAGGGAGGAGGTGGTCGAGCACGTCGTCCACCGAGATCGCGCCGATGAGGCGGCGCTCGGCGTCCACCACGGGCAGGGCGAGCAGGTTGTAGGTCGCCATGAGGCGCGTGACCTGCATGAGCGGGGCGTGGGGGGCGAGCGCGTCGATGTCGTCGTCGAGGATCGTGCCGATCGCCTGGTGCGGGGGCTCGCGCAGCATGCGCTGCAGGTGCACGACGCCGAGGAAGCGGCCCGTGGGCGTCTCGAGCGGCGGGCGAACCACGAAGACCGTCGAGGCGAGAGCGGGAGCGAGGTCCTGGCGGCGCACGTGCGCGAGAGCAGCGGCGATCGTCGTCTCGGGGCCCAGGATCACGGGCTCGGTGGTCATGAGACCGCCCGCGGTGTCCTCGGCGTAGGCGAGCAGTCGGCGCACGTCGCGCGCGTCCTCGGGCTCCATGCGGGCGAGCAGCTCGGCCGCCTGGGCATCGGGCAGCTCGCCGAGCAGGTCGGCGGCGTCGTCGGGCTGCATGGACTCCAGGACGTCCGCGGCACGGTCGACGTCGAGGCCCGAGAGGATCGCGACCCGGTCGTCCTCGGGGAGCTCTTCCATGACGTCGGCGAGGCGCTCGTTGTCGAGCGCGGCGGCGACCTCGGTGCGGCGACCCTCGGCGAGCTCGTGGAGTACGTCGGCGAGGTCGGCGGGCTTGAGGTCGTCGTAGTTCGCGAGGAGCATCGCGGCCCCCTGGACGGCTCCCGAGCCGAGCAGGTTCACGACCTCGTCGACGCCGATGACCATCGTCTCGCCGCGCCGGCGCAGGATCCCGCTCTTGCCCTGCTGGGCGCGGCGGACGAAGAGCTGGGTCACGAGCCAGTCGCCCGTGCGCTGCGGGGTGATCGCGACGTCCTCGATGACGACGTGCCCCGAGCCGTCGCGCAGCTCGACCTGGCGCTCGAAGAGGTCGCCGATCACGAGGGTCTCCGCGGCGCGCTGCTCGAAGCGGCGCACGTTGAGCAGCCCCGTCGAGATCACCTGCCCGGGGACGATGCTCGTGACGCGCGTGATGGGCAGGAACACGCGGCGGCGCCCCGGCACCTCGACCACGAGGCCCACGACGCGCGGCTCGCGCGTGGCCCGGAGCAGGACGACGACGTCGCGCACCCGCCCCACGAGATCGCCGATCGGGTCGACGACGTTGGTTCCGGCCAGGCGCGCGACGAAGACACGGTCACCCACGCTCGTCATACGGCCAGCCTAGCGACCGGGGCGCGTCCAGCCTGCAGCGACGGGGCTGCGGCGGGGCGCGGCTCCGGGGAGAATGGGGCCATGTCGATGAACCGGTCTGCTCGCGTGCCCTCCGTCCCGACGCTGCCGCAGGGCGAGCAGGTCGCCGTGTACGGCACCTATCTCGAGGCGCAGCGCGCCGTGGACCACCTCGCGGACAAGGAGTTCCCGGTCCAGCTCGTGACGATCGTGGGCACCGACCTGCGCATGGTCGAGCGCGTCACCGGGCGGTTGTCCTACCCGCGCGTCGCGCTCGCGGGCCTCGCCTCGGGAGCGTGGTTCGGGCTCTTCGTGGGCCTGCTCATGACGATCTTCACGCCGAGCGGGGAGAGCTCGTTCCCGCTCTTCGCGGCGATCGCGATCGGAGCGGCCTTCGGCATGCTCTTCTCCGTCGTCACCTACTCCTTCACGCAGGGCAAGCGCGACTTCACCTCGCAGAGCCAGATCGTCGCGACGAGCTACGCCGTGCTGTGCGGCTCCGAGAAGGCGCACCAGGCCCGACAGCTTCTCGCGGAGGTGGGCGGCGTGGTCGGCGGCTGGGGTGCCCCGGCCCCGGCAGCCACCGCGACGCCCGCCCCGGAGCCGCCCGCCGCGCCGACGGAGCAGCCTCCCGCCCAGCCGCCCTCGGCCTCCTAGACCTTCGCTGACCGGCCCATCTGTCGACAGACGGGCCGCGACGCGCAAGGATCTCGCCCAGGGAGGTGTCCCATGGGCAAGGAAGCCGCAGAACCACCACGCGAGGACGGGCCGGGCGAGGCCCCCGCGCAGGCGCCCGCGCGCGAAGAGCTCAAGGCCGATGCGATCGGCTTCGTCGACGCGCTCGTCATCGGCCTCAACGCGACCTCGCCCGCGTACTCGCTGGCCGCCGTCATCGGCCCGATCGTCGTCCTCGTGGGCGTCGCGGCTCCGGGCGTGCTGCTCGCGTCCTTCATCCCGATGCTGCTCATCGCCTCGGCCTTCTACTACATGAACAAGGTCGACCAGGACTGCGGCACGACCTTCTCCTGGGTCACTCGAGCGATGGGGCCGTGGTGGGGCTGGCAGGGTGGTTGGGCGATCACCATGACCGGGGTGCTCGTCGTCGGCGCCCTCGCCGACGTCGCGGTGCGCTTCACCCTGCTCATGTTCGGTCTTGATCACGTGGCCTACCCCGACGACGCCGAGCCGAGCTTCTGGCTGTTCAAGATCATCGTCATCGCCCTGACCGTGGGGCTCGTGGTCTTCATGACCTGGCTGTGCGTGCTCGGCACCGAGCTCTCGGCGAAGGTCCAGAACGTGCTCATCGCGATGCAGGTCGTCGCCCTGCTCGTCTTCGCGGGCGTCGCCCTCTGGCAGGCCTCGACGGGCGCGGCCCCCGACGCCCTCGAACCCTCGTGGACCTGGCTCAACCCGCTCGCGGAGGGCGGCGGCGCACTCACCGCGGGCCTGCTGCTCGGTGTGTTCATCTACTGGGGCTGGGAGTCCGCCGTGAACCTCACGGAGGAGACCTCGAACTCCGCGAGCGCCCCGGGCAAGGCGGGCCTGTGGTCCACCGTGATCCTGATGATCACCTACCTCGCGGTGGGCTTCGCGATCGTCGCCGTGATGGGCGTGGGGGCGCTCTCGGAGAACGCCGAGGAGGAGGAAGGCATCTTCGCGATCATCGGTGAGCAGGTGCTCGGCGGCTGGTCGTGGATCCTGCTGTTCTCCGTGGTCACCTCCGCGATCGCCTCGACGCAGACGACGATCATCCCCGCCTCGCGCACGGCCCTGTCGATGGCGCGGCGCTCGGCGGTGCCGGCCCGCTTCGGGCACATCCACCGGCGCTTCCGCACCCCGGACGTGAGCACCTGGTGGGTCGCCTGGATCGCGATCGTCTGGTACGTCGCGATCTCCCTGCTGAGCGAGAACGCGCTCTTCGACTCGCTCACCGCCCTCTCTCTCGTGATCGCCTTCTACTACTCGCTTACCGGCATCGCGTGCGCGATCTACTACCGCAAGCACCTGCGCGACAGCCTCAAGAACCTGCTGCTCATCGGGATCGGCCCGGTGATCGGCTCGCTGCTGCTGATCTGGCTGCTCGTCGCGGCCTTCGTCGACATGGCCGACCCGGAGAACTCCTACAGCGGCCAGGCCTGGTTCGGCGTGGGCCCGCCGCTCGTCATCGGCCTCGTCATCTTCGCCGCGGGCATCGTGCTCATGCTCGTGTGGCGCGCCCGGGACGCGCGCTTCTGGGAGGAGAAGGCGAGCGTCGTCGACCCGCAGCTCGTCCGAGGGGAGAAGTCATGACCATCGTGCTCGGCTACGACGAGTCGCCCGGGGCCGTGCGGGCCCTCGACGTCGCGATCGACCTCGCCGAGCGGCTCGGCGAGCGCCTCGTGGTGGTCTACGGGGCCGAGCCCCCGGGCCGCGAGGGCGAGGAGATGCGCTCGCACGCCGCTGCGCTCGAGGCGCTCGGTCGCGAGGCCCTCGAGCACGCGCTCGAGAAGGCCACCGAGCGGGGGGTCGAGACCGAGGTCGCCGTCGTGCGGGCCCGGCCCGCGATGGCGCTCGTGCAGGCCTCGGAGGAGCACGACGCCTCGATCGTCGTCGTCGGCTCCTACGGCGAGTCGCCGCTGCGCAGCGCCCTGCTCGGCTCGACGCCGCACAAGCTCCTGCACCTCACGACGCGGCCCGTGCTCGTGGTGCCGCAGATGTGAGCAGTGTCGGAGTCCGGTCGTAGCGTCGGCCCATGAGCGAGAACCCGTGGCGTGACGACCTGCTCGACCAGCTCGACTTCTACCTCGAGGCGCACCTGCGCCCACGGCTCGGGGGGCTCTCCGACGCCGAGCTCTTCTGGGAACCCGCCTCCGGGGCGTGGAGCCTGCGGCCCGACGACGACGGCGTCCTGCGGCTCGAGCAGTTCTATCCCGACCCGCCCCTGCCGCCGCTCACGACGATCGCCTGGCGGCTCGTGCACATCGCGCGCGACGTCATGGGCGCGCGGGCCCGCGCGATCTTCGGTCCCTCCTCGGCGCCCGAGGGCGCGGACATGTTCGACCCGCGCCACTGGCCCGAGCCGCTGCCCTCGACCGGCGCGGAGGCGATCGCCCTGCTCGAGGCAGGGTCCTCCGCGTGGCGCGCGGGGGTCGCGGGATTGAGCGACGCGCAGCTGCGCGAGCCGCTGGGGCCCGTGGGAGGGCACTTCGCCGAGTTCCCGATGTCGCGGCTCGTGCTGCACGTGAACAGGGAGGTCATGGCGCACGGGGCGGAGATCTGCCTGCTGCGGGACCTCTACCGGGCTCAGCAGGACCGCACGGACCCGGTGGTCGCGGCAGCGCTCGCGGGCGATCTGACTGAGCTCGAGCGCCTGGTCCCCGAGCACGCGCAGCGCGTGGCGGCCGAGCGGCCCCAGCTGCTCGTCGAGCTCGCAGGGCTGCGGTCCTGGGAGGCCGTGCGCGTGCTCCTCGAGGCAGGCTTCCCCGTGGACGCTCCCGAGACGAGCGCCTCGGCGCTGCACTTCGCGGCGGCAGCCGGCGCGACTCAGGTCGTCGAGCTGCTCCTCGCCCACGGGGCGGACCCGAGCGAGCCTGACCCGGAGTGGGGCGCGAGTCCCGCGGGCTGGGCCGCGAGGTTCGGTCACTCCGAGCTCGCGGCCCGCCTCGAGGTGGCTAGGGCCTGAGCGAAGCCATCCAGGCCTCGAGCTCCTGGGGGCGGCGGGGGAGAGCAGCCGAGAGGTTCTCGTTGCCGTCCGCCGTCACGAGGACGTCGTCCTCGATGCGCACGCCGATCCCGCGGTACTCCTCGGGCACCGTGAGGTCGTCGCTCTTGAAGTACAGGCCCGGCTCGATCGTGAAGACCATTCCCGGCTCGAGGATCCCGTCGAGGTAGAGCTCGCGGCGCGCCTGGGCGCAGTCGTGCACGTCGAGCCCCAGGTGGTGCGAGGTGCCGTGCACCATCCAGCGGCGGTGGTACTGGCCCTCCGGGTCGAGGGACTCGGCGGCCGAGGTCGGCAGCAGGCCCCACTCCTCGAGGCGAGCCGCGATGACCTCCATCGCCGCGGCGTGCACGTCGCGGAAGCGATTGCCCGGCACGGCCGCGCGGAAGGCGGCGTCGGCGGCGTCGAGCACCGCCTGGTAGACGCGGCGCTGCACCTCGGTGAACTCGCCGTCCACGGGCAGGGTGCGCGTGATGTCGGCGGTGTACAGGGACTCGATCTCGACGCCGGCGTCCACGAGCACGAGCTCGCCCGAGCGCACCTCGCCGTCGTTGCGGATCCAGTGCAGCGTGGTCGCGTGCTCGCCCGCGGCGGCGATCGTCTCGTAGCCCACGGTGTTGCCCTCGAGGCGCGCGTGCGCGTCGAAGGTGGTCTCGATGACGCGCTCTCCGCGCTCGTGCTCGAGGGCGCGGGGGAGCGAGCGGACCACCGCGGCGAAGCCGTCGATCGTCGCGGCCACGGCCTCGCGCATCTGCTCGACCTCGAAGGAGTCCTTCACGAGGCGCAGCTCGGAGAGGGCCTCGGCGAGCCCGGCGTCGAGCTCTCCCGCCTCCTCGGTCTGGCGGATCTCGTTGACCACGTCCTCGATCGCGGCGTCGGCGCCGGGGACCACGCGCACCTGCACGCCGCCCTCGCCCACGTCCTTCGCGAGCGCGTCGCGCAGCTCGGCCACGTCCGCGGTGTCGATGCCCGTGAGGGTCGCGATCTCCTCGAGCGTGGGGCGCGCGCCCACCCAGAACTCGCCGTATCGCGAGTCGGCGTAGAACTCCTCGGTCTCGCGCGGGGCGAGGGGGCGCAGGTAGAGCACCGCGCGGTGGCCGCCGTGCTCGTCCGGGTGCAGCACGAGCACGGCGTCGGGCTCCTGGTCGGTGCCCAGGCCGGTGAGGTGAGCGAAGGCCGAGTGCGGGCGGAAGCGGTAGTCCGTGTCGTTCGAGCGGGTCTTGAGGCCGCCCGCAGGGATCACGAGGCGCTCGCCGGGGAAGAGCTCGGAGATCTTGGCGCGGCGTGCGGCGGTGAAGGGGGCGAAGGGGCCGGGCTCCACCGAGGACGGCGGGCGCTCGTCCCAGCCGCTCGTGATGAAGGCTCGGAAGGCCGCGGAGTCGGGGCGCTGGGACCGGTTCGACCCGCGCTCCTCGAGAGGCTGCTCGGTGCTGTGCTCGCTCATGCCTCCATCGTCGCACCGATCGGCGGATCGGGAGCCGTGAGGGGCGGACCTAGGCCCGCGCGAGCCGGTCGCGCGGCGGCACTAACCTTGCGGGTGTGCGTATCGACCTGCATTCCCACTCCTCCGCCTCGGACGGCACCGAGCGCCCGGGGGAGCTCGTGGCGCAGGCGAGGCGTGCAGGGCTCGACGTCGTCGCGCTGACCGACCACGACACGACGGCCGGCTGGGAGGAGGCCTCCGCGGCGGCCCGCGAGCACGGGGTGGCCCTCGTGCGCGGCACCGAGGTCTCGGCGCGCAGCGCGGGCATGAGCGTGCACGTGCTCTCCTACCTGCACGACCCGAGCCACCCGGGGCTCGCGAGCGAGCTCGAGCGTGCTCGCGAGGCGCGCTCCTCGCGCGCGCGGCGCATCGTCGCGCTGCTGGGGGGTGACTTCGGGCTCCGCTGGGAGGAGGTCGAGGCGCAGGTCGAGCCGGGGGCCGTGATCGGCCGCCCGCACATCGCCGACGCGCTCGTCGCCCGCGGGGTCGTCGCCTCGCGCGACGAGGCCTTCGCGGACCTGCTCCACGCGGGCTCGCCCTACTACGTGCAGCACTACGCCCCCGAGGTGCTCGACGCCGTCATGCTCATCCGTGAGGCGGGCGGCGTGGCCGTCTTCGCCCACCCCGGCGCGGAGGTGCGCGGGCGCATCGTGGGCGACGCCGTGATCGAGGCGATGGTCGCCTCGGGGCTCCAGGGGCTCGAGGTGGACCATCGTGACCACAGCCCCGAGCAGCGCGAGCGACTGCGCGGTCTCGCCGCCAGGCACGGGCTCTTCGTGACGGGCTCCTCGGACTACCACGGCACCGGCAAGGAGAACCGGCTCGGGGAGAACCTCACCGCGCCCGAGGTGCTCGAGCAGATCGTCGCGGCCGGGACCCTCGAGGTGGTGCGCTGATGGAGCTCATCGACTGGCAGCTGCTGATCTCGGCCTTCGTGACGCTCTTCGTCATCATGGACCCGCCCGGGACCGTGCCGATCTTCCTCGCGCTGACCTCGCCCATGACGCGCCAGCAGCGCAAGCGGGCCGCCCGCCAGGCCGTGCTCGTGGCCTTCGCGGTGATCGTGGTGCTCGCCGTCGTCGGCAAGCAGCTGCTCGACTACATGCACGTGTCGATCCCGGCGCTGCAGGCCTCGGGCGGGCTGCTCCTGCTGCTCGTCGCGATGGAGCTGCTCACGGGCAAGATGGAGGACCCCGAGCCCTCGCCCAACAAGTCGGTGAACGTCGCGCTCGTGCCGCTCGGCACGCCGCTGCTCGCGGGGCCCGGGGCGATCGTCGCCTCGATGGTCTTCGTCTCCGAGGCGGAGGGGCCCGCCGAGTGGGGCGCCGTCGGCGTCGCGCTCGTCGCGGTGTGCGTGTGCCTGTGGCTTGCGATGCGCTTCGCGGGCTTCATCCGCCGCGTGCTGCGCGAGTCCGGCACGATTCTCGTCTCGCGCATCGCGGGGCTCTTCCTCGCCGCGATCGCCGTCCAGATGATCGCCGACGCCGTCACCGCCTTCATCAAGTCCGGCTGACCGAGCCCCTCGTCGGGCTCGCCCACCCGCCCGTCGCCTGGCCAGCTCCCCGCCTGTCGGCTCGTCGCCTGGCCCGCCTGTCGCCGGGCTCACCGTCCGCCTGGCCCGCCCCCGGCCCCTCCCGCGCCCGGCCCCTCCCGCGGCCGGCCCCTCCCGCGCCCGGCCCCTCCCGCGCCCGGCCCCTCCCGTGCCCGGCCCTCTCGCCCTCCGCCCCGGCCATCGTCGCCCTGTCTCGGCGGCCCGCCTTGAGCCGCTCCTTCGGGTCCGCCTGGACTTCTGGTCAGATCTGCTCGCAGAAACGACCAAGAGTCGGACCCTGCGTGCACAACCGACCAGAAGGTCAGGGCAGGGCGGGGCGGTGGGGAGGGGCGAGGGGGGTGGGAGGGACGGGGCTGGGTGCCCGAGCCTCTCGGGTCCGCCCGGACTTCTGGTCGCTTCTGCTCGCAGAGGCGGCCAAAAGTCGGACCCTGCGTGCATAACCGACCAGAACTTCAGGGCGGGTCGGGGGTGGGTGGGGCGAGGGGAGACAGCGACGCCGCGCCCGGGGGTCCGGACGCGGCGTCGAGGGGGTGCTGAGAGGGGCTGAGAGCTCAGTCCTGCGCGGGGGCGGACTGGGTGCCCGAGCCGTTCGAGGAGCGGCGGCGACGACGACGGCGGTTGCGCGAGGCGCCCGAGCCCTCGCCGCCCTCGGGGCGCGACTGCTCGGAGGGCTGCGCCGCGGGGGCCGAGCCCTCGCCGCTCTCGCCCGAGCGGCGACGCGAGCGGTTGCGCGAGCGAGCCTCGCCGCCCTCGCGCTCGCCGCGGCGCTCGCCTCCGGTGCGCTCGCCCCGTCCCTCGCCGCGAGAGCCCTCGCGGCCCTCGCCGCGACCTCGACCCTCGCCACGGCCACCGCGCTCGGAGGAGCCGCGACCGGAACCCGCGCCGCCGCCCTTCTTGCCGGTCTCGCCGAGGTCCTCGAGCTTCTCCGCCCCGAGGCCCGCGCGGGTGCGCGCCGAGGCCGGCAGGCGACCCTTCGTGCCCTCGGGGATGTCGAGGTCGGTGTACAGGTGCGGGGAGGAGGAGTAGGTCTCGACGGGCTCGGGGAAGCCGAGGTCGAGCGCCTTGTTGATGAGCCCCCAGCGCGGGACGTCGTCCCAGTCCACGAAGGTCACCGCGGTGCCCTTGTTGCCCGCGCGGCCCGTGCGCCCCGTGCGGTGCAGGTAGACCTTCTCGTCCTCGGGGCACTGGTAGTTGATGACGTGCGTGACGTCGTCGACGTCGATGCCGCGGGCCGCGACGTCGGTCGCGACGAGCACGTCGACCTTGCCGTTGCGGAAGGCGCGCAGCGCCTGCTCGCGGGCGCCCTGGCCGAGGTCGCCGTGCAGCGAGGCCGCCGCGAAACCGCGGTCCACGAGCTCGTCGGCCACCTTGGCGGCGGTGCGCTTGGTGCGCGCGAAGACGATCGACAGGCCTCGACCCTCGGACTGCAGGATGCGCGAGAGCACCTCGACCTTGTCGAGGGCGTGGCAGCGGTAGACGACCTGGCGGATGTTCTTGACCGTGGCGCCCGCGTCGTCCGGGTCGTTCGCGCGGATGTGCGTGGGCTGGGTCATGTACCGGCGCGCCATCGCGACCACGGGGCCGGGCATCGTCGCCGAGAAGAGCATGGTGTGGCGCGAGGCGGGGGTGCGCGAGAGCAGCTTCTCGACATCGGGCAGGAAGCCCAGGTCGAGCATCTCGTCGGCCTCGTCGAGCACGACGCACCTGACGTAGGACAGGTCGAGGTGGCCCTGCTCGAGCAGGTCGATCATGCGGCCCGGGGTGCCGACGACGACCTCGACGCCCTTGGTGATCGCCTCGATCTGCGGCTCGTAGGCTCGGCCGCCGTAGATCTGCACGATGCGCACCGAGCGCTTCGAGGAGGCCATCGCGAGGTCGCCGGCCACCTGGACCGCGAGCTCGCGCGTCGGGGCCACCACGAGGGCCTGCGGCTTGCCCGGGGCGGGGAGCTCCTCGTAGCCCTCCTCGCCCGGGGCGAGGACGCGGTGCAGCAGCGGGACGCCGAAGCCGAGGGTCTTGCCGGTACCGGTCTTGGCCTGGCCGATGATGTCGTGGCCGGAGAGGGCCACGGGCAGGGTCATCGCCTGGATGGGGAAGGGGGCCGTGATGCCGGCGCCCGCGAGGGCCTCGACGATCTCGGGGCGCACGCCGTAGTCGGCGAAGGTGGTGTCGATGGCCTGCACGCTCGCGTGCGTGGCCTCGACGAGGGGCATGACGGAGTCGGTCGACTCCTCAGTGTTCTGGGGGGTGGTGGTCACGTCGCTGGTGCCTTCGTGCGGTGCGACGACGTCGAGCGCTGCCGACCCGGCGGGCCCTTGCCCGGGATCCGTCGATCGGTACGTGCGCCATCGCGAGATGGTCGGCAGCCGATCGTGGATTTCAGTGCCGGCGCCTTCACCCGGCGAGCGGGTGGGCCAGCGGATCGTCGAGACGACCGGGCAACCGTTGAACGGGCTCATCCTATCGGACCGGTCCCTCGCGCGGGCCGGCAGCGCGCCGGAGGGCTCGCAGCCGCCCCGGCGTTAGGATCCTGCGGTGACCTCAGCGCAGACGACGCCCTCGCCCGAGCAGGACACGATCGCGATGCTCGGTCTCGCGGCGGAGTTCGAGTTCGAGTCCTTCGTCCGACTCGCCGGGGACTCCGCGAGCGCCCCGAGCATCGCCGAGCGCCAGGTCATCGCGCGTTCCGCGACGAGGGCCCTCGAGCGCCAGGAGCGCCTCGTCGCGCGGATCGAGCAGCTCGGCGGGGACGCCGCCGAGGCCATGGCCCCCTTCGACGGGATCATCGACGAGTTCGAGCAGCGCACGACGGCGCAGGCGTGGTCGGAGCGCCTCCTCAAGGCGTACATCGGCTACGCGGTGGCCGACGACTTCCTGCGACTGCTCGCCGAGGGCGCCGACGCCGAGTCGCGCGAGCTGCTCACCTCGATGCTCGGCGACCCGGACTACGCCGAGCTCGTCGTCTCCCAGCTCTCCGTCGTCGTCGGCGACGAGGTCGCGGCGGCACGGCTCGCGCTGTGGGGCCGCCGTCTCGTGGGCGACGCGCTCGCGGTGATCCAGGGCGCCGTCGTGCGCCACCCCGCCTTCGCGCGGCTGCTCGAGCGCGGGAGCAGGGTCGAGGGCGGGGAGGACCGCATCCAGCGCGTGTTCGCGGTGCTCACCGCCGAGCACACGCGGCGCATGGAGCGCCTCGGCCTCACGGCCTGAGCGGGGCGGTGCGCCCTCCGTCCGGGAGGGAGAGGCTCAGCTGACGGTGCCGAAACCCACCGGGCGCGGGGTCTCGGTGCCGATCTCGACGTAGCCGATCGAGGCGGTCGGCACGACGATGCGGCGACCGCGCTTGTCCTTGAGCTCGAGGGTCGCGGCGCCGGAGAGCGCGGCGGCCACGGCGGCAGAAGCCTCGTCAGCCGTCAGGTCCGACTCCACCACGAGCTCGCGGGTGAGGTGCTGCACACCGATCGTGATCTCCACAGTCATGCCTTCCGTCGCTCGAGCGTCCTCGCTGGACCTCGTCATCCTAGGTCGCTCGGCGCGAGGCTCGTGACCTCGTTCGCGGCGGGCGTACGTCAGGAGCGGGCCGAGCCGCCCTCGGAGCGGACGAGGCCGACGACGCCGCCCCACGCGACGCGCGCGATGAGGTCGGCAGCCTCCTCGACGGGCATGTCGGCGTAGGAGCCGTCCCCGCGGGCGCGCGCGCTCGCGGCGACCTGGGCCATCCCGACGAGCGCGGTTGCGACGAGCTCGTTGTGCTCGTGTGGAAGTCCTGTGAAGCGCTCGAGCACCTCGCAGATGTGCCCGGCGGTCTCCGCGGAGGCCGACTCGACCCGCGCGCGGACGTCGTCGTCGCGCGTGACGTCCGACTCGAAGAGGAGCGAGGCGGACTGCCCCGCGGCCTCGACGTAGGAGAAGTAGGCGCGCACCAGGGCGTGCACCACGGGCTTGCCGTCTCCCGGCTCCGCCGCGCCTGCCGAGATGGGCTCGAGGGCCTCCGTCACGGCCTTGACCAGCGCTTCTCCTCCTCTGTCGACCACCGCGAGGTACAGGTCGAGCTTCGAGGGGAAGTGCCGGTAGAGCACGGGCTTGGACACGAGCGCCTGGTCGGCGATGTCGTCCATCGAGACATGGTGGTAGCCCTGCGTCGCGAAGAGCTCCTGGGCGATCTCGAGCACCTGCTCGCGGCGCGCGTCGCGCGTCATGCGCGTGCGGCGGGGCGCTTCGGGAGTGCTGCTCACGGGGCGATCGTAGCGGTCCGGGCTTGCCCCCCAGGCGCGGTCCGATGAGAACATGGATCGATGCCTTGGCGACGGAACGACTCTGAGCACGCGGCCACGCCCCACCATGCACGTCAGGTGCACACGGTGACGCGGCGCGTCGTCAGCGTGCCGATCCTCGTCGCCGTCGTCCTCCTCGCCTTCGGCGCCGGCATCGGGGCGGGCGCCCTGACGCACCCCGGGACGGACTCCCGGGCCACCTCGGACGCTCTCGGCGTCGACGGGATCGCCCTCATGACGGTCGACCCGAGCGCCACGCCCTCGAGCTCTGCTCCCTCGCCGGAGGACGAGCCCTCGAGCGAGGAGCCCCGCTCCGACGAGGGCGAGAAGGACAAGGGCAAGAAGGACGAGGAGGAGCCTCGCGACCCCGAGGAGCGCGACGAGACGGGCCTGAGCCTCTCCGACCGTGAGGCCGGGATCCTCGAGGCCGGGACACCCGAGTCGGCGGGCGGCGAGCTGCTCCGCGTCCCGGGCGAGAGCGAGGCCACCGGATCGGGCGAGCTCAAGCGCGTGCGCGTCGAGGTCGAGGACGGCCTGCCCGTCGACGGCCTGGCCTTCGCCGAGATGGTCATGTCGATCCTCAACGACCCGCGTGGCTGGGGCGCCGAGGGCACCGTGACCTTCGCGCGCGTCGAGGGCGAGGCGGACCTGCGCGTCGTGCTCGCGAGCCCCGCGAAGGTCGACGAGATGTGCGCCCCGCTCAAGACGGCGGGCGAGTACTCGTGCGGACGGAACGGTCACGCCGCGATCAACTACGCGCGCTGGGTCGAGGCGACCGAGGAGTTCGAGTCGCGCACCCAGTACCGCCAGTACGTGATCAACCACGAGGTCGGGCACCTGCTCGGCAAGCAGCACGTCTCGTGCCCGGGGGCCGGTGAGCGCGCGCCGATCATGCAGCAGCAGTCCGTGCGCGTCGCCCCCTGCGAGCCGAACGGCTGGCCCTTCCCCGACGCCGAGGACTGAGTCCCCGCGGGCGGTGTCGGCGGACTGTGGTTCCATGCCCGCATGACTCCTGGACCCGTCGTGCGGCTCGTGCCGCCGGCGGCTCCCGAGCAGCTGCCCGAGCTCGACCCCTCCCAGCGAGCCGTCGTGCGCGCGGCGGTCGAGGAGGGGCGGTCCGTGGTCGCCCTCGGTGCGGCCGGTTCAGGGCGGACGACGACGGCGCTCGCCGTGGCCCTCGCCGCCGTGCGCGCAGGGACGCCTGCCGACCGCGTCGTGGTGCTCTCCCCGCGGCGGCGCTCCGCCGGTGAGCTGCGCGAGCGACTCTCGGGGCTGCTCGGCCTCGTGACGCGTGGGCCCCTCGTGCGAACGCCTACGAGCCTCGCCTTCGGCGTGCTGCGCTCTGCGGCGATCGCGGCCGGGGACCCGCCGCCCGTGCTGATCTCCGGCCCCGAGCAGGACGTGCTGCTGCGCGAGCTCATCGAGGGTCACCTCGCCGGGGACGGCGTGCCCCTCGAGCTCCCGCCCGAGGTGCCTCGAGAGGCGCTGCCCCTGCGGGCCTTCCGCGACGAGCTGCGCGACCTGCTGATGCGCTGCGCCGAGCGCGGGATCGGGCCCGAGGAGCTCGAGCGGCTCGCGGTCGAGCACGAGCGGCCCGCGTGGCGGCTCGCGGCCCGTCTGTACGCCGAGTACCTCGACGTCGTGACCCTCGGCGAGTCGACGCCGGACCGCGGCGAGCGTCTCGACCCGGGGGTGCTCGTCGAGCGGGCGGCCTTCGCGCTGGCGACCTGGGACCAGGCGCCCTCCGCCCGCCCCGGCTGGGACCTCGTGGTCGTGGACGACGCGCACGAGTCGACGCAAGCGGTCGGCGGGCTCGTGCGCGAGCTCGCGAGGGACGGGGCGCGGGTCGTGGCCCTTGGCGACCCGGACCTCTCGGTCCAGGGTTACCGGGGAGCCGTGCCGACAGCCTTCCTCGACGGCTTCGGGCTCGTCGAGGAGGAGCCTCTCGTGCTCGAGAACGGCTGGCGCCAGGGGCCAGAGCTGCTCGAGGTGACCCGCCGCGTCGCAGGGCTCGTGCGCGGCCCCGTGCGGCGGCACCGGGAGCTCGCGCCCCGAGGACCCTCGGGGGCGAGGGTCGAGGCGGCGATCGTGGGCTCGCGCGCCCAGGAGACCGCCGTCGTCGCTCGGGCCCTGCGCGAGGCGCACGTGCTCGAGGGGCTCGGATGGGGGCAGATGGCCGTGGTCGCGCGCTCGGGCGCGCAGGTCGCGGCGCTGCGCTCGGGGCTCGCGCGCCTCGGGGTGCCCGTCCTCGTGCCCGGGGCCGAGGTGCCCGTGCGCAGCGAGCCCGCGGTGCGGCCCTTCCTGCTCGCGCTGCGCTGCGTGGTGACCGGCGAGGTCGACGAGGCGCTCGCGGCCGAGCTGCTCTCCTCGCCGATCGGCGGTCTCGACGCGCTCGGTCTGCGGCGGCTGCGCAAGGCCTTGCGCGAGCTCGAGATCTCCGCGGGCGGCTACCGCGCCTCGGGGGCCCTGCTCGTCGAGGCCGTGACCGTGCCGGGCGTCGCCGAGGCCCTGCCGGCGCACGTCGGCCCCGGGGTGCGAGCTCTGCGGCAGGTGGTGCGCGTGCTCGAGGCGGGGCGCGAGGCCTTCGAGGTGCCAGGGGCCACGGCCTCGACCGTGCTGTGGGCCCTGTGGTCGGCCGCGCGGCTCGCCGAGCCCTGGCGCGCCGCCGCGCTCGCAGGCGGGGGCGCCGGGCAGCGCGCCGACGACGACCTCGACGCGATGCTCGCCCTCTTCAAGGCCGCCGAGCGCCACGACGAGCGCCTCCCGCACGCCGGGCCGCGAGGCTTCCTCGAGCACCTCGACGCCCAGGACCTCACGGAGGACTCCCTCGCGCCTCGCGCGACGGGAGAGGCCGTGACCCTGTGCACCGCCGCGAGCGCCGCAGGCGGGCAGTGGGAGCTCGTGGTGGTCGCAGGGCTCCAGGAGGGGGCGTGGCCCGACCTGCGCCTGCGCGACTCCCTCCTCGGTGCGCAGGCGCTCGTCGACGCCGCCGAGGGGCGCCTCCTCGTGGGAGAGAGCGACCTGCGCGAGGCGCGACGAGCAGTGCTCGACGACGAGCTGCGGGCCCTCGTGCTCGCCGTCTCGCGCGCCCGCTCGCGCCTCCTCGTGACCGCGGTGAAGGACGAGGACCAGCGTCCCTCGGTCTTCCTCGACCTCGTGGTGCCGCCGCCTCCCGAGGAGTCCGAGGAAGACCCGCGCCGAGTCGAGACGCCGCTCCCGCTCGACCTGCGCGGGCTCGTGGCAGGACTGCGGCACGAGCTGCTCTCGGGTCCCGCCGAGCGTCGCGAGGTCGCTGCGCGCGCCCTTGCCCGGCTCGCCGCGCAAGGCGTCCCCGGGGCGGACCCCTCGAGCTGGGCGGGTCTCGCCGAGCCGAGCTCGCTCGAGCCGCTCTACCGACCCGAGCAGCCCGCGCGGCTCTCGCCCTCCAAGGTCGAGACCCTCTCGCGCTGCGCGCTGCGCTGGGCCCTCGAGTCCGCTGGGGGGACGGCGAGCCGGGACTTCTCCGCGAGCCTCGGCACTCTCGTGCACCGCATCGCCGAGACCTTGCCGACAGGGACCGAGGAGGAGATGCGGGCCGAGCTCGACCGGCTCTGGGAGAGCTTCGACGCGCCCGAGGGCTGGCTCGGCACGCTCGAGCGCGCCAACGCCGAGGTCATGGTGCGCAAGCTCGCGGCGTACGTGGCCTCGCACGGGAGCGTCGAGGGCACCGAGCTCGACTTCAGCGTCGAGCTCGACACCTCCGCGGGACCGCTCGAGCTCGTGGGGCGGGTCGACCGGGTCGAGCGCGACTCCGAGGGGCGCCTGCGGATCGTCGACCTGAAGACGGGCAAGACGAAGCCCTCGGCCGAGGCGGCGCGCACGCATCCCCAGCTGGGCGTCTACCAGGTCGCCCTCGACAGCGGCGCGCTGAGGGCCCCGGACGGGGCTCCGCTCGCGGGGGAGAACGGCGGCGCGGCTCTCGTCTTCGTCGGTGCGGACAAGGCGAAGGGTCCCGCCCTGCGCGAGCAGTCCGCGCTCGGTGAGGCCGAGGACCCGAGCTGGGTGGACTCCCTGCTCGGCGAGGCGCGATCGCGCATGGCAGGGCCCGTGGTGCTCGCCCAGGTGAACGACGGGTGCCGCGTGTGCCCCGTGCGGCGCAGCTGCCCTCTCCAGTCCGAAGGGGCCCAGGTCACCGCATGATCACCGCGCTCCAGCTCGCCGAGGTCATCTCGCCCGGGCGCACCCCCACCGCCGAGCAGGCCGCCGTCATCGAGGCGCCGCTCTCGCCCACGCTCGTCGTCGCGGGCGCGGGCTCGGGCAAGACGGAGACGATGTCCCTGCGCATCGTGTGGCTCGTCGCGAACGGCCTCGTCGCCCCGGAGGAGATCCTCGGTCTGACCTTCACGCGCAAGGCCGCAGGCGAGCTTGCCGAGCGGGTGAACCGCCAGCTGCGCCGCTGGTGGGGCGCGAAGGGGCAAGCGGTCACGGCGGCGGCCGGGCCGACCGTCGCGACCTACAACTCCTACGCCGCCTCCGTCGTCGCGGACCACGCCCTGCGGATCGGTCACGACCCGGGTGCCCGGGTCCTCACCGAGGGCGCGCGCTGGCAGCTCGCGCACGAGGTGCTGGCGGGCTTCGACTTCGGCGAGGACCTGCCGCCGCTCACGATCGGCACCCTGACGAAGGCCGTGCTGCGACTTGCCGACCAGCTCGCCGAGCACCTCCTCGACCTGGACGAGGCGCGCGCCCGGCTCGAGGAGCTCGCGTCCGCCTTCGGGGGGCGCGAGGGGCTGAAGAAGCATCGCGACGACCTCGAGGAGGCCTCCGCGCGGCTCGCCCTGCGGGCGCGGCTCGTGGACGTCGTGCGTGCCTACCGCGAGCGCAAGGTCGAGCTCGGGGCGATGGACTTTGCCGACCAGGTGCTCCTCGCGGGGCGGCTCGCGAAGATCGCCGCGGTGAGCGCAGGCGAGCGGGCCCGCTTCCGCGTCGTGATCCTCGACGAGTACCAGGACACCTCGGTGGCCCAGCTCGAGTTCCTGCACGGGCTGTTCGGGGACGCGCACCCGGTGATGGCCGTGGGGGACCCGAACCAGTCCATCTACGGGTGGCGCGGAGCCTCGGCGGGCGGCCTCAAGACCTTCCGGCAGACCTTCCGCGACGCCGAGGGCGCCGAGGCCCTGCAGCTGCACCTCTCGACGGCCTGGCGCAACGACCGCTCCATCCTCGACGCGGCCAACACCGTCGCGGCGCCCCTCGCTCGCTCCACGGGTCTCGAGGTCCCTCCGTTGAGCCCTCGACCCGGAGCCGGGCCCGGGCTTGTCCGCGCCGCGTGGTTCGACACGGTGGCCGAGGAGGCCGAGGCCGTCGCGGAGTTCCTCGCCGAGCTCGGCTGGGGCAGGGACGCCGAGGGCGCTCACCCCTCGGCTGCCGTGCTGTGCCGCGCGCGGCGACAGTTCGGTCCCGTGGCCGACGCGCTGCGCCGCCGCGGGATCCCCTTCGAGGTGGTGGGGCTCGGAGGGCTCCTGAGCGTGCCCGAGGTGGTCGACGTCGTCGCCGCCCTCCAGGCGGCCCACGACCCCTCGCGAGGCGATTCGCTCATGCGCCTGCTCACCTCGGCACGACTCAGTCTCGCGCTCGCCGACATCGCGTGCCTGGGTGACTGGGGGCGCCACCTCGCCGCGACCCGCCGCCCTCGCTCGGCCGAGCCCGAGGACGGTCCCGAGCCCGAGAGCGACGAGGTCGACGAGCGCTCGATCGTCGAGGCGCTCGACTCGCTGCCCCCGGCCGGCTGGCGCGACTCGCGCGGCCACGCCCTGAGCAGCCTCGCCCGCGAGCGGATGGGTGCCCTCGCTCGCCAGCTCGAGGCCCTGCGCCGCGCGACCTACCTTCCGGTGAGCCACCTCGTCGCGGAGGCCGAGCGTCTGCTCGGGCTCGACATCGAGCTCGCGGCGCGCGGGGGCCCGAGCGCCCGCGTCCACCTCGACCGCCTGCAGGACGTCGCCGAGCAGTTCACCGCCTCGATCGACGCGAGCGCCGCGACCCTCGGCGCCTTCCTCGACTACCTCGCCGCGATCGAGGACCACGAGGACGGCGAGCGTCCCGGCCAGGTCGACGCGACGAGCGAGCGTGTCCAGGTGCTCACGGTGCACGCCGCGAAGGGCCTCGAGTGGGACGCCGTCGCCGTGGTCGGGCTGCGGGACTCGAGCTTCCCCAAGGTGAAGATCGTCGACGGGCAGCCCAAGGGCGAGAAGGCCTGGCTCATCGACGCCGAGTCGCTGCCCTTCCCCCTGCGCCAGGACTACCGCGACCCCGACGGCACGCAGCGACTGCCCGCCCTCGAGCTGCCGCCCGGTGCCGACGCCGAGACCTGCTCTGGCCTCCTCGAGGAGTTCCGCGCGGCCGTGGGGCGTCACGAGCTGGACGAGGACCGCCGCGTCGCCTACGTGGCCCTCACGCGCGCCCGGACCCACCTGCTCCTCACGGGCTACTGGTTCAACGAGAACGTGAAGCCCTGCGCTCCCTCGACCTTCCTCACCGAGCTCGCCGCGGCCGGGCACCTCGAGGGGCTCTCGCTCGACGGCGAGGCGCCCGAGACCAACCCGCTGCTCCTCGAGGAGCAGCGCGCGGTCTGGCCCGCCGACCCGCTCGAGGCGACGGGGCGCCGCGAGGCGCTCGAGGCCGCAGCGGTGCTCGTGCGCTCGGCGTCGGCGGACGAGGGCTCGGGGGACACCGAGCTCGACTCGCTCGTCGAGCTCTTGCTGAAGGAGGACCACGAGCGCCACCACGCCAGGCAGACCCTCGTGCCGCTCCCGCCTGCCGTCTCGCCCACCGCGCTCACGCGCCTCGTGCACGACCGCGAGCGCTTCACCGAGAACCTGCGCCGGCCTGTGCCGCGCGAGCCCTCGGTCGCGGCGCTGCGCGGCACGCTCTTCCACCACTGGATCGAGCAGCGCTATCGCGCGAGCTCTCTCGTGGACGTCGAGGAGCTGCCCGGCGCGGGCGAGGAGCTCGCGGGCGAGGAGGCGACGGCCCTGCTCCAGGAGAACTTCGAGGCGAGCGAGTGGGCCTCGCGCGCGCCCGTCGAGATCGAGCTCGACCTCGTGGTGCCGGTGGGCGGCGTGGTCGTGCACGCGCGACCTGACGCGATCTTCCTCGACGAGGGCCTCGGGGGCGAGGGCGCGCCGCCCGAGGACGGCGAGGAGCGCTTCGTCGTCGTCGACTGGAAGTCGGGCCGGCCGCCTCGCTCGGCCGAGGAGCTGCGCGAGAGAGAGCTCCAGCTCGCGCTCTACCGCCTCGCTTGGGCGAGCTACCGCGGGATCGAGCAGTCGCACGTGCGGGCGGCCTTCTTCTTCGCCGCGACGGGCGAGACGGTCTGGTCGGCCCGGACGGTCACCCCGGAAGAGGTCCCGGCGATCGTCTCGGGCGTCGCGGCAGCGACTGAGCCCTCGGCGGCGGACCTTGCGACGCTGTCCTAGCGCGCGCCCGCGCCGCGGTGGGGCGAGCAGCCGCCCGGAGATCGCCTCGGGAGTGCCGGGCGGGTCGCTCGCTGCCTAGTCCTCGGTCTCCTCGACCGGCGCGTCCTCGGCCTCGACGTGCTGCGCGAGGTCCTCGAGCATCCCGACGGCGTCGGCCACGACCTCGTCCTGCTGGGTGCGCACCCCGTAGAGCAGCCAGCGCGCAAGGGCGAGCTCGCCTGCAAGGAGCGCCCGGTCCACGAGGTGCTTGTCCTTGAGCTCCTTGCGGCGCAGCTGGTAGGCCTCGAGG